>ENA-UERU01000925-UERU01000925.1-human-gut-metagenome-genome-assembly--contig:-NODE-925-length-19111-cov-10.748082_pt1 | contig 19111 bp, 18 predicted proteins | sample MGYA00242988_ERZ507989 | MGnify/ENA primary metagenome ERZ507989 (study PRJEB26167, sample SAMN06115519) | human gut metagenome | host: Homo sapiens | place: China:Hunan | collected 2015-08-21...
CGAAAATAGGTTCCGTTACAAGTTTTTCGATATTGTTCAATTTTCAAGGTCCTGTAGCGCCTCAGCCATGCGGCTGACAGCTTATTCATTTTACCACCAAAGTTCCAGATTGTCAAGCACTTTTTTGAAGATTTTTTGAAGTTCTTAGGAGAACCAATCGACCTTCGTGCTTTTCCTGTCACTTTTTGGAGGTGTTTGTGCCAGACGTCCGCCTGACAGTAACGTATTTTAGCACAGACCCCCTCAAAAAGCAAGTCCTTTTTTCACTTTTTTTGAATTATTTTGCGGTTCGTCCTTTTGCCCAGTTTTTTCTCTCAGATTTGGCCGCTCTGTCCATCATTCGTCCAACAGCCTGTCCCGCATCACCTTTAATATCTTGCGCTCCCGCCGGGAGATCTGTACCTGCGTGGTATGGAGCAGTTTTGCCGTATCGCTCTGGGTCTTGCCCCCATAAAAGCGAAGCTGGATAATAAGCCTGTCCTCCTCGGGCAGGCTCTTCAATACCTCCGCCAGACCTATCTTATCCGCAAGCTCTTCCTCCGGCGACTCTACCGGAATATCTATCTGACGGTCGCTCTCTTCCCGGTTCTCCGGAGTCAGACTCAACGCAGGCTGCGCCGCCTGGATGGCCAGTGTGATATTCTCCACGCTTTCTCCCAGCTCCTCTGCCAGCTGCGACAGAGTAGGCTCTGCTCCGCAAAGCTTGCTGTGATGCTCCCGGGCCGCATTGATGCGCAGGCTCAGTTCTTTGAGCGACCGGCTCACCTTTACGGTGCCGCCGTCCCGGAACAGCTTTTTGATCTCGCCCAGAATGACCGGCACGGCGTAGGTGGAAAAACAGACGCCACGCGACTCATCAAACCCGTCATACGCTTTTACCAGCCCCATACACCCGGCGCTGTAGAGGTCGTCGTATTCAATGCCTCTCCCCCGGAACCGTCCGGCACAGGAATGCACCAGTCCCAGATTCTGCTCGATGAATGTGCTCCGCCGGGTCTTGTCCGTTACCATTGCGACGCCCTCTTTCTCTTTATTATGTAGAGCGCTCATCCAGACGCTTGGTCAGTACCACCCGCGTCCCCTTTCCGGGCTGAGAGGACACCTTGACCTTATCCATAAAGCTCTGCATCACCGCAAAGCCCAGACCGGAGCGCTCTTCCGGGTTGCCGGTGGTGAAGAGAGGCTCCATGGCCTTTTCGACGTCCGGGATGCCGATTCCCTTATCCGTCACCGTTATCTTCACCAGCCGCTCCGGGTAGACGGCGATGCTCAGGGTCACGGGACCGATGGCATCCGGGTAGGCATGGACGATGCAGTTGGTCACTGCCTCGGACACCGCCGTCTTGATGTCGGCCAGCTGCGGTACGGTGGGGTCATACCGAGCCAGAAAGGCCGCCGCTGCGCCCCGGGCAAAAGCCTCGTTTGCACTGAGCGAATCAAATTGGATCTTTGCGCTGTTTTCCGCTTTCATTTATATCCCTCCTGATACTTTCCCGCCCGGCTCGGTGCAGGGGATGCTTGCAAGCTGTAAGACCCGCCGGAGCTGTTCCGGCGCGTGCTGGATGCGCAGACTGCCGCCCAGCGTCCGGGCGCAGCGCTGCCGCCCCAATATCAGCCCGATGCCCGACGAATCCATGAACCCTACTCCGCCGAGGTCCATCACCAGAATGCGCGGGCTGCGGGTGAGCAGGGCGTCGTCCAGCTGGATGCGAAGCCCCTGCGCCGCATCGTGGTCGATCTCGCCGGCCAGATAGGCGTAGAGCACATCGTCTGCCGCGCTGAAGGTCACTGTCGCCATATCCTCATCTCCTTTTTTCTGGCATAAAGAAAAGACCTGTACACCTTTTCAGTGTACAGGTCTTTCGGGTTATTTTTTAGAGAACGGTGTCGCTCAGCAGTTCTCCAGCAGCTTTTCCGCCTCGAGGGCGATGGCCTCACTGCCGCAGACCAGCAGGCCGCGGCGGCTGTTGGCTTTCGCCTGCTCCACGGCCTCGGCCAGCGTCGGGCAGAACACCGCGTCGAAGTGATACCGTGCCTTTTCGGTCAGGCGCTCTGCCAGCGCCGCTTCCGTTCCCGCCGGGGCGACAAGGAAGACTTTGTCGAAGGGGTTCTCGCCCATGCCGGGCATAGTGCTCTTGTCCTTCTTCTGCTCTTCTGAAGTCAGTCCGGTCTCCAGTGCGGCAAGGAAAGACTCCGCGCCTTCCTCCTCAGTCAGGCCGATAACGGCGCTCATATGGCGTACTTTCGCCATATTGAGGACGCGCAGAAGGGCTGCAGCCTGCTGCGGAGTACGGCAGGCGTCGAGGATGATGAGGGGCTTCTGGGACAGGACGCGGATGCTGCTGCGGTTCTCCACAGCGGCAAGACCCGCCAGAATGGCCTCATCGGGGATCTCAAAGCCCTTGCGCCAGAGGGCCAGCGCCAGCTCGACCGCGACGGCGGCATTGCCCGCCGCGTGACGGCCCAGGAAGGCCAGCGGGGCGGTGTATCCGCCGTAGTCCACTTTGCTGGTGAACTTTTCCGCCTCGAGGAAGGTGATGTCCTCGGCGTCGGGGACGACGAGCTCACACTCGGCCTTGGCCGCCGCCACCACCAGCTCACTCAGAACAGCCTTCGGCTGCTCCGGCGCGGTGACGCAGACGGCGTCTTTCCGCATGACGCCTGCGGCCAGTGCGGCCAGACGCTCCACTGAGCGGCTCACGCCGTCCGGGCCGATGGCCGTGACGGCGCAGACCGGCATCTGGGGCAGGGCCGATGCCAGACCGGCATCCGGCAGCTCCACCACAGCCAGCTTGCAGCCTGCCGCACCAAAGCAGCGGGCAGCCGCCGCCAGCTCTGCCGCCTCACGGGGCAGAGGCTTTGCGGCATTGAGAGCCTCGGCAGCCTGACAAAGCAGCACCGGGTCCACCGACACGCCGCCGATGGCGATGCGGGCCGACAGCGGCTCACAGCCGGCGCGGTAGAAGCCGACGTGGAACGCCGCCTCCCGCAGGATAGCCGCCAGCAGACCGGCAGCAGCGGTCTTGCCCGCCGTGCCGGCCACACCGACGAACTGCACCTTCTGGACATCCGCCGTCAGGGCAGCGCGCAGCTCCTCCGCCGGGGCAAAGCCCTCGGGCAGAGAAGAAAAATATTCGTTTGCCTGTTCGATGGTCATTGCGTCAATCCTCGTTTCGATGTTTGTAGAGCAGCCAGCACATCCTGCACAGGGCCAGACAGAACAACCCCACCAGAATACCGGCCATCGCGCCCGAAAGATCCAGCCAGACGTCGGTGAGCTGGCTGCTCCGGCCATCGCTGAACATCTGGATGGTCTCGTCCGTCAGAGCCGTGAGCAGACCGCCCAGGATCGGCCACGAGATGTGAACGAAAAAGTGCCGGGTGTAGACCCGCAGGCAGAGAGTGAGCAGGAAGCCTTCCAGCGCATACTCGCAGAAATGTGCCAGCTTGCGCACGATGTGGTCTGTCAGATGGTTCGCCACGCCGGGCATTCCCAGACGGGTGAACACCTTTTTCATCAGGAGCAATACTCGTCCGCTTGCCGATTCCGAGACGTCACCGATCTGCATGGAGTTGGAAAAGATGAAGACGATGCAGGCAATGAGCGCAAAGGTAAAGATGACTCGTGCCGCAATGAGCCAGGGAGAAATTTTTTGCATATCGGGACCCGTTTTCCGCATCAGCCCAGGGCCTTGATGCTCTGCTCAATGTTGGCAAGCTTATCCTGGCTCTTGGCGTGCTTATTGCGGATGTCCTCCACCAGAGCGGCGGGAGCGCGCTCGACGAACTTGGGGTTGTTGAGCTGGTTCTCGAACATGGCCAGTTCCTTCTCGGCCTTAGCCTTTTCCTTGTTCAGACGGGCCAGCTCCTTGTCGCGGTCGATGAGCTCCATCATGGGGATGAAACCGCGGGCGGCGTGGGTGGACACCTGCACCATGCCGTCGGTGCTGCCCTCATACTTTTCGGTGAAGGTCACATCGGTGGCAAAGGCGAACTTTGCCAGATAGACCTCGGCGCTCTGGAAGGGAGCCGAGTCAGCCGTCTCGATGATCATGCTGGTCTTCTTGGCGGGGTGGACGTTCATCTCGGTGCGCATGGTGCGTACAGCCTTGATGTAGTCCATCACCTTCTCGAAAGCTTCCTCTTCGTCGGCCCAGTTGTGAGCTTCATCGAAGGTGGGCCAGCTCTGGGTCATGATGGTCTCGGCAGAGCCGGGCAGAGCCTGATACAGCTCCTCGGTGATGAAGGGCATGAAGGGGTGCAGCAGCTTGAGGGCCTTGTCCAGCACATACACCAGCACGCGGCGGGCAGTGTCGGCCTGCTCGGCGTCGCCGGAGTTCAGGCGGGGCTTTGCGATCTCGATGAACCAGTCGCAGTAGACGTCCCAGATGAAGCTGTTGATCTTGGCAGCGGCCAGACCCATCTCGTAGTGGTCGAGGTTGTCGCTCATGGCGCCAGCCACCTGATTCAGCTTGGTCAGCACCCACTTATCGCTCATGTCCAGCTTATCCTCGCTGGGCAGGCCGGGCTGGAAGTCCTCGGGCAGGTTCATCAGCACGAAGCGGGTAGCGTTCCACAGCTTGTTTGCAAAGTTGCGGGCAGCCTCCACCTTCTTCTCGCTGTAGCGCATGTCGTTGCCCGGGGTAGAGCCGTCCACCAGCATGAAGCGCAGGGCGTCAGCGCCGTACTGGGCGATGACTTCCAGCGGGTCGATGCCGTTGCCGAGGCTCTTGGACATCTTGCGGCCCTGGCTGTCGCGGACGATGCCGTGGATGCAGACGGTGTCGAAGGGAGCCTTGCCGGTGTAAGCCAGACCGGAGAAGATCATGCGGCTGACCCAGAAGCCGATGATGTCGTAGCCGGTGACGAGGGTGTTGGTGGGATAGAAATACTTGAGGTCTTCGCTCTCCTCATTGGGCCAGCCCAGAGTGCTGAAGGGCCACAGAGCGGAAGAGAACCAGGTGTCGAGGGTATCGGGGTCCTGGGTGAGCCTGGTGCCGCCGCACTTGGGGCAGGTGCAGGGTGCGCTCTTAGCGACCACAGTCTCGCCGCAGTCGTCACAGTACCAGGCCGGGATCTGGTGGCCCCACCACAGCTGGCGGCTGATGCACCAGTCGCGGGTGTTCTTCATCCAGTTCATATAGTTCTTGGTGAAGCGCTCCGGCACGAACTTGATGTCGCCCTTCTCCACGCTCTCGATGGCGGGCTTGGCCAGAGGCTCCATCTTGACGAACCACTGCTTGGACACCATGGGCTCGATGGTGGAGTGGCAGCGGTAGCAGGTGCCGACTTCGTGCTTCAGAGGCTCGATCTCCTTCAGGAAGCCGCCCTCCTTCAGGTCAGCGAGGATGGCCTTGCGGGCCTCGAGGGTGGTCATGCCGGCATACTTGCCGCAGTCCAGCACATGAGGCTCGTTGACGGTGTTCTTGCCTGCAGCAAACAGAGCGTCGGCAGCAGCCTTGTCGGCGGCGCCGGTCATGCGACCGTCGTAGGTGAAGACGCGGACGATGGGCAGGTCATGGCGCAGGCCGACCTCAAAGTCGTTGGGGTCGTGGGCCGGGGTGATTTTCACGACACCGGTACCCTTGGTCATGTCGGCGTGCTCGTCGCAGACGATGGGGATCTCCTTGTTCAGCAGGGGCAGGATGACATGGCAGCCGTGCAGATGAGCATAGCGGGGGTCATCGCCGTTGATGGCAACAGCGGTATCGCCCAGCATGGTCTCGGGACGGGTGGTAGCCAGTTCCAGCATCTCGCCAGTCTCCTTGACCGGGTAGAGCAGATGCCAGAAGCTGCCGTCCTTTTCCTCATACTCCACCTCGGCGTCGGAAATGGAGGTGTTGCAGTGGGGGCACCAGTTGACCATGCGGTTGCCGCGGTAGATGAGGCCCTTGTCGTACAGGCGGACAAAGACTTCCTTGACAGCCTCAGAGCAGCCCTCGTCCATGGTGAAGCGCTCACGCTCCCAGTCGCAGCTGCTGCCCAACTTCTTGAGCTGGCTGACGATGCGGTTGCCATACTTGGTCTTCCATGCCCAGGCGCGCTCCAGGAAGCCGTCGCGGCCCACCATTTCCTTGGTCAGGCCCTCAGCACGCATGGCCTCCACGACCTTGGCCTCCGTAGCGATGGAAGCGTGGTCCGTGCCAGGCACCCACAGGGCGGCATAGCCCTGCATCCGCTTGGTGCGGATGAGGATGTCCTGCATGGTGTTGTCCACGGCGTGGCCCATGTGGAGCTGGCCGGTGACGTTCGGAGGGGGCATCACGATGGTGTAAGGCTTCTTGTCGGGGTCGGCCTTGGTGTGGAAGTAGCCGCCATCCAGCCAGAACTGGTAGATGCGGTCTTCCACCTGGCTCGGATCATACTGTTTTGCGAGTTCTTTCATAGTATCCTCCCAGATGAATAAATAGAAGTTGTTTTCGTAAGCAGGGCGCGCCGGATGACGAGAATTTTTATCCGCAGACAAGGCGATTTTCCGCAGCAATCCTGGGCGGATTGCAAGGGAAATCAACGCAGTATGCGGGCAAAAAGGCCGTTCAGACGGTGTGCAATGCTTATGAAAACGGCTTCTTGTGCGTGGGACAAAAAAGCCGCCCCACGGAGCGTTCCATGGGACGGCTGTAATATAACCGCGGTACCACCCAAATTGCACACGGCTTTCTGCCGCATGCCCCTTGATGCCCCGATAACGTGGGGCAGACCCGGAGGCGACTACTCTTGTTTCCCCGCCTCTGCTCAAAAGCGACAGCACACCGCACCGCCATACCGGGTTTTCAGCAACCCCCGGCTCTCTGGATGGCAAAAACAGCGCACACTCTTTTTCCTTGCATTTATAAAAAGAATATAGCGTTTTTTGTGCGTTTTGTCAATCTCTTTTTGTCCGGAACAAAATTTTCACAGCTGCCGTTCAGCGTACGGGCCGCATTTTCAGTGCTGCACGGTAAAGCCCGGGCGACAGACGAAAAAGTGCCACCTTCACCTTCTCGGTGCGGTGTCCCGGCACCCGGAGCAGCCGGTCGATGATCCGGTCGGCCTGCTCTCTCACCTGTCTGAGCGCCTGACGCTCCTCCTCCGATCCGCCCTTTGCAAAAACGATGCGGCCCAGTGCGCCGTTGCAGGAGGCGAACGCGAGACTGCACACCTCGTGTTCCAGCGCAAAATCTGCCCGCTCCAGCATTCCCGCAGCGCCTTCCACCCGCCTCCGGACAGACTCCGTGTGCATGATGCTGCCGTCCTGCTGGACGTAGTAATACATCGCCTCTTTTACAATGGCCACCCTCTCACACTGCCAGTAGAACAGATGGGCCGTGTACTCGTCCTTGTGGAGTTTTCCCACCGGGAAGCGGACAGCGTCAAAGAGCCTTCTCTGATAAAGACGGTTCCATGCAGTGACATAGTACCAGTTCTGTGGTCCTGCCAGACGTTCCATCATCTGTATCCCGCTCAGAACTTCATTCTTCGTGATGGGAGAAGTGCGGGGGATGGGCCTTCCGTCCGGTGTCACATACGCGAAGCTGCACACCGCCATCTGCGCTCCCTGCTCTGCCGCTGCACGGTAGAGCCGCTCGTACATCTCCGGGGCCACGTAATCGTCGGAGTCCAGAAAACCGATCCACTCGCCCCGTGCTGCCTCCACACCTGCATTCCGGGCCGCGCTCAGACCGCCGTTCTTCTGCCGGATGGGCCGGACGCGGCTGTCCCTCCGGGCGTATTCCTGCATGATGTCCCAGCTGTTGTCCGGGGAGCCGTCGTCCACCACGATGATCTCAAGCTCCTGCCACGTCTGGGCCAGCAGGCTGTCCAGACACTTCGGCAGATACTTTTCGACGTTATAGACCGGAACGATGACCGAGATCAGAGGCTTTTTTGCATCCATCTTATTCTTTTCTCCTCTTCACAACTGCCATCACACGTCCCTTGAGCCGATCGAACTCCGGCGTGTTCCGGTAGAGCACCACCATGACAGCCCCGAACAGCAGCGTATACAGCACACCGTCCAGCAGGAACCAGCCGATGTTCTTCGCCGGGCAGAAGCTTACCCATCCGTAGGACACAGCGGCCAGCACTGCGACGACAGCGGCACGTTCGGCATAGCGGACAAAGTAGTCTTTCAGCTTGCCCTGCCAGTCTTCCCGGATGCCGTAGCGCATCAGGATGTAAGGCTCCATCCAGAGGCAGGTCGTCACGGTGCTGATGATCGTTCCGCCCAGAATACCGGCCACGCCGAACTTCTGCACCAATAGCAGCGACGCCGCCAGATTGATGGCCGACTCGAACAGCGGCTTGTACCGGTCGTACCAGAACAGGCCCTTGGCCTCACGGAAGAGCAGGTTGACCTTCCGCTGACCCGAAACATAAAATTCCGTCACGAGGACGGCGACTGTCGCCGTGGAAAAGCAGTATTCCGCGCCGAAGCAGAGAGTGATAAAAGCGTTGAACAGCGCGAACAATCCCGCCGTCCAGTAAGCGTAAATGACGAAGAAGAGCAGGTCCAGTTCCCGGTAGATGCTGTACACCCGCGTCTCGTCCTCGATGGCGCCCAGATTGCCCAGACTTCCGGTAAAGGCGTTCGAGAATTTATCCATCAGGTTGTTGATGCCGGACAGAACGAGCTTGTAGTTGGAGTAGATGCCCACTGACAACAAACCCACGAAGCTGGACATCAGCAGGCTGTCCGTGTTCCGGACGATGACCGTTCCCAGCTTGTGAAAGCTCATGGCACCGATGTTCCGCAGGATGCCGTGAAATTTTTCTTTTTCCGGCAGCTCCCTGCATTCTTTCAGGTAGGGAAATTCCTTATCCACCTTGACCGATACGATGATATTCGGGATAAACTGCATCACGAACTGCACCGCCAGATAAAGGATAAAGTTTCCAGTCAGCACGATGAGGACGATCTGGAGCAGCGTCTTGACCGCGTCGCAGAGCTGCGCCCAGAGGTTGCGGACATAGGCTTTCTGGTAGGCCAGATAGATGGAGTTTTTATAGCTCAGCAGATAGGAGCAGACCGAGTTTGCCACATACATCAGATAGATGAGCCGCAGATGCTCGATGCCGCTGCTGTCCTTGATGAAAAAGCCCAGAAACGGCATCAGTGCAAGGCCCACGAGCAGCACCACGACCGCCACGATACGGTAGAGGAGCCGATAAAGGTTCATCAGCTGCGCCAGCCGATGCTCGTCATTCTTCGCAGCCGGCTCATACAGGCTGTATATCATCGCCGTGCCGATGCCAAGCTCTGCAAAGTTCAGGATGCCCAGCACATCGGTGAACAGTCCGTTGACACCCAGATATGCCGCCGACAGGTAGTGGATGAACACCATCCGGCTGATGAACAGCAGCACCTGATTCATGAGCTGCCCACCCACATTGACGACCATATTGATAAGGGTATACCGTGTCCGCATCTTTCTTATGTCCCTTCCTTTTCGAGTGTGGCCCGCTGCATCCGCTGCATCAGGGTCCACAGGGACCCTGTTCGTTGTTCTTTATTATAATATCATCTCATTGCGGCGCCTTCAACGATTTATCCGTTTTTCAGCCTTCTGCGTCCAGAAGCTCCGTTTTCAGCCGGGCAATGAGCCGCTCCATCAGGGCCACACGGTTGAAGGGGGTCATGAGATAGAAGCCGTCGGCGTAGGGCAGAGCCTCCCGGGCCATCTGCATCGACACCTCAAGGCCCAGTGCCTCGCCCTGCTCCCGGTCGAGGCCCGCGAAGCGCTGGATGATGTCCTCCTCCACATGGATGCCGTTGATCTCATTTTCCATAAAGATTGCGTTCCGCTGGCTGACCACGGGCATGATGCCGGCCAGAATTTTAGCCCGTTCGCCCAGTGTCTGCCGGGCCTTGCGGAGATTCTCCACCGCCTGTGCCGACAGCACCGGCTGGGTCAAAAAGCCCGACATCCCGTTTTCCAGCTTTTCCACAGCCCGGCGCAGCTCCACCTCAAAGTTCCGAGCGTTGAGATTCAGCGCACCAAAGACGGTCATGGCCGAGGGCATCTCCCGGCCCTCCCCGGCCAGCGAGACGATGTACTGGGCCAGCTTGCGGGAGTTGAACTGGTAGACATTCTTCACCTCGTCCCGCTCTGCGGTGGGGATGGGGTCGCCGGTGATGGCCAGCACCTCCCGCACGCCCTCGGCGTAAAGGCCCAGAAGAAGGGCCTTGGTGGCGTTGAGGTTGCGGTCGCGACAGGTCATGTGGGGCAGAGCACACATTCCCAGTTCCTGGTGTACCCGGCAGGCCACGAGAGAAGAATCCATCCGGGCCTGTGCGATGGGGCAGTCGGCGATGGTCAGCAGGTCAGCGCCTGCGGCCTGCAGCCGCCGTGCGCCGTCCAGATAGCCGCTCAGGTCGGCCACCCGGGGCGAATCCAGTTCAATGGCGATGACCTTCTCACCTGCGTTCAGTTTCCGCAGGAAAGTGTCGTCTTTTTCCACCGCCGGTGCAGTCCCAGTGGAAAGTTTCGCTGCCGGAGCGGCTTCGGTCTGCTGGGGCAGGGCATCCAGCTCTGCACGCAGGGCCGCGATGTGGGCGGGCGTCGTGCCGCAGCAGCCGCCCAAAATACGGACGCCCGCAGCGGCGATCTGCCCCATCTCCCGGGCAAAATACTCAGGCTTGCCCTGATACAGCACCCGCGCCCGGGTGACCACCGGATAGCCCGCGTTGGGCATCACCGACAGGGGCAGCAGCGTCTTGCCAAGGCCCTGCACCAGTTTCTTCATCGCGCCGGGGGCCGAGACGCAGTTCAGTCCCGCGGCGTCCACCACGCCGCTCTGCTCCATCCGGCGCAGCAGGTCGCGGAACAGCAGGCCCTCGCGGGTGTAGCCGTCCGGCAGCACCGCGAAGGACACCATGACAAAGGCGTCCGGCACGGCCACACGCAGTGCCTTTACGGCCTCCACAATGCCCACATCGGAGCTGAGCGTCTCGAACAGAAAGTTCTTTGCACCCAGTGCGGCGAACTGCTGCGCCACAAGGCCGTAGGCGCTGCTGGCCGGGGCAGCTTCAGTGTCCGGGGCCGGGCCGAGGTCCGCAAAGACGGCGGCATCCTTCTCCGCAGCGGCATCACAGGCCAGCTTCCAGCCCGACTCGGCCAGTTCTTCCCAGCCCGGCATCTGGGCCGCCGCCATCCGGGGCAGACCGAAGGTGTTGGTCTTGATGGCCTGTGCGCCTGCGGCCAGATATTCCGCATGGACCTTCTTCACGCCCTCGGGGTCGGTGAGGTTGGCCATTTCGCAGTCCGCGCCCGGTGCCGTTTTATAATAGGTACCCATGCCGCCGTCGAACAAAAGCGGCTTGCGGGCAAGATACTCTCGGATGTCCGTCATAGAAAGGTTCTCCTTTTCCTTCGTTTTTCCCTCTATTTTTCCCGGCTTCCCCGGGACGGAATTTTTGTGCAGTCATCTTCAGTTTAATGAAGTTTGCGCACTTGTCAAGCATTTTTGCCCCGAAGCAGCCCATTTTGCTTGCGCCGAAGCCGGTTTTGTGCTATTCTATGCATATTTACAATGGTTGGGAGGAATGTATCATGCGCCACGCCGGCACACAGGAAATCGAAACTCCTCGGCTGCTTCTGCGCCGCCTTATGCCGTCGGATGCCCCGATGATGTACGCAAACTGGGCCAACGACCCGGAGGTCACCCGCTGGCTGCGCTGGACGCCGCACAAGGATGTGGCCGAGACGCAGGAGCTCCTGAGCGCATGGGCGCTGCTCTATCCCAACGAGGACTACTACCAGTGGGCCATCGTGGAAAAGGCCACCGGACAGGTGTTCGGCTCCATCAGCATCTACAACAGCCTGCTGGGAGAACCGGCACAGCGAAATGAATGGCCGGGTTTTGACCTCTCCGAGGGCATCTGGGAGCCGGGCTACTGCATCGGCAGAGCATGGTGGGGCAAAGGCTGCACCACCGAGGCTCTGAGCGCTCTGGTAGAATACTGGTTCAAGAATACAGACAGTAATTGGCTTGCCTGCTCCCACGCCGTGGAGAACCCCGCCAGCGGCAAAGTCATGATGAAAGCAGGCTTTGTCTACGACCACGAGGCCGTCTACCATAAATTCGACGGTACAGCGATACCCTGCAAGTGCTATGCCCTGACGCGAGAACACTACGAATCGCTATATTCTCCAAACGAATAACAGAAAGGAATCATTTTGAGCGAACTTTACGATATTTTAGTCGAAACTCCCCCGACGAAGGTCATCCTTCTCGCCCTCGACCAGGGCCTGTGGGACTGCGAGCGCAGCCTTGCCGAGCTGGCCGCTCTGTGCGAGGCCAACCACATGGAGGCCGTGGCCGAAGTCACCCAGAAGCGCCAGACCCCTGAGACCGGCATCGTGCTGGGCAGCGGCAAGCTGGAAGAAGCCGCTGCTGCCGCAGCAGAGCTGGGGGCCGAGTGCGCCGTCTTCGACGGTGAGCTGACCGGCAGCCAGATCCGCAACATCTCCACGGCCCTCGGCGGCCTCGAGGTCATCGACCGTACCATGCTCATCCTCGAGATCTTCCGCAGCCGTGCCGTGACCAACGAAGGCAAGCTGCAGACCGAGCTGGCCCTCCTGCGCTACCGTCTGCCCCGCCTGCAGGGCATGGGCGAAAGCCTGAGCCGTCAGGGCGGCGGCGGTGGCGGCGGCGGTGGCGCCCGCCGTGGTGCCGGTGAAACGAAGCTCGAGCTTGACCGCCGCCACGTTCACGCCCGCATCGACGCACTGGCTGAGAAACTGGCCGAGATGGAAAAGCGCCGGGGCGAGAGCCGGAAAGCCCGCGCCAAGACCGGAATGCCGGTGGTCAGCCTCGTGGGCTACACCAATGTGGGCAAATCCAGCCTGATGAACGCCCTCTGCGGCCCCAGCGTCGCCGAAGCCGATATGCTCTTTGCCACCCTCGACCCCACCAGTCGGAAGCTCGTCCTGCCCAGCGGCATGGCCGTGCTGCTGGTGGACACCGTTGGCTTCGTCTCCCGTCTGCCCCACAATCTGGTGGAAGCATTCAAATCCACGCTGGAAGAGGCCGCATGGTCGGACGTCATCGTCCGGGTGGCCGACGCCGGCGATGAGCAGCGGGAGGAGCAGCTGGCCGTCACCGACGAAGTGTTGGACGGCCTCGACTGCGCCGACATCCCCCGCCTGACCGTCTACAACAAGTGCGACAAGCCCGGCGCGCTGAGCTTCGACCCCGACATCCTGCTCACCAGCGCCAAGACCGGCTACGGCCTCGACAAGCTGCTGACCAAGCTGGACGAGACCCTCAGCGACCGCGTCCACACCATCCGCGTTCTCCTGCCTTACGATAAGCTGGGCCTCGCCGCCCCCATGCGGGAGCGCGGCAGCGTCCAGCTCGAGGAGTACCGCGAAGACGGCCTCTACCTCGAAGGCATCGTCAAGACCGAAGACCTCCACTGCTTCGAGGGCTATCTGGTCTGAGGACCCGCATACGAAAAGAACCGGACTCCGCGGAGTCCGGTTCTTTTGCATTTCAAGGCATCAGCCTGCGGCAGGGGGCGTTTCCTCTGTGCCCATCAGCTGGTCGTACCGGCCGGTGAACACCCGTTCCGGCAGGGCCGCCGTCAGGGCGAGGGCGGCGGTGAACCGCTCCTCATCGGTCAGCTCTTCCTCCACCGGCGGGAAATGTGCAAGCACCTCATCCAGCTGATGTTTTACTTCCCGGGCCACGAAGATGCCCCGGTCGGTGAGGTAGATCTTGCCGTAATATTCCTTGACGATCATCCCCCGCTCCATCAGCAGGTTCATCACCCGTACCACCGAGGGCTTGGTCACGCCCAGCTTCTCGGCGATGCTGCGGGAGCTGATGTCCAGATGGGTCTGCGAGACCTCATAGATGGCCAGCAGATAGCGCAGGTGTGCGGACGTCAGTTCCATCTCGTATCACCCTCTTTTCGTTCTGTCACGCTAACTCTCGATTTTCAAAAGGGGGCGCGGGCCAAAGCCTTGACCCGCGCCCCCTTCTCTTCCATTATTGCTCAGTGGCAGCCGCCCTTACAGCTGCTGCAGCTTCCGCCGCAATCGCAGCCGCCGCTGCATCCACTGCAGCCGCCATGCTTGTGAGAGTGCCAGGTGATCCAGCCTACACCGCCAAACACGATGGCTCCGACGATGATCGTCGGCAGATTGAAATTAGCAGCCAGAAACTCCATCATAACAATGCACTCCTTTCAGCGCGTTTTGAGAAGTTTTTTACTTGATCTTGGAAACGTCGATCTTGACCTCGTTATCGTTCACATACTTGTTGGGACGGACCAGCAGGTAGATGAAGGCCACCAGGATGACAGCAGCCACGATGGTGAAGAAGTTGAAGCTCAGCTCGCCAGTGATGAGGCCGCCCAGCTGGTACACGACCAGAGCGGAGCAGTAGGCCAGTGCGCACATATAGCCGATGGCGAATGCCGTCCACTTGCCGTTGTTCATCTCACGCTTGATAGCGCCCATAGCAGCGAAGCAGGGAGCGCACAGCAGGTTGAAGATCATGAATGCGTAAGCGCTCAGAGCGGTGTAATCTGCCGCAACGAGGTTCCAGATCTCATCGCCGTTCTCAGACAACTCCTCGCCGCCGAAGTGATACAGGACGCCGAAGGTACCGACGACGTTCTCCTTTGCGATCAGGCCGGAGACAGAAGCGACGGTAGCCTTCCAGTTGCCGAAGCCCAGAGGAGCAAAGATCCAAGCGACTTTGGTTGCGATAGCCGCCAGCACGGAGTTGTCCTGATCCTCCACCATGCCGAAGGCGCCGTTCTCGAAGCCGAAGCCCTGCAGGAACCACAGGACGACGGTAGCAGCCAGAATGACGGAACCAGCACGCTTGATGAAGGACCAGCCGCGCTCCCAGGTAGCACGGAAGACGTTGCCCCAGGCAGGGATATGGTATGCGGGCAGCTCCATGACGAAGGGAGCGGGGTCACCCGCAAAAGCCTTGGTCTTCTTCAGGATGATGCCGGAGCAGATGATGGCAGCCATGCCAATGAAGTAAGCAGAGACAGCCACCAGAGAAGAACCGCCGAACAGAGCACCTGCGATCAGGCCGATGATGGGCACCTTTGCGCCGCAGGGGATGAAGCAGGTGGTCATGATGGTCATACGGCGGTCGCGCTCGTTCTCGATGGTACGAGAAGCCATGACGCCCGGGACGCCGCAGCCAGTGCCGACCAGCACGGGAATGAAGCTCTTACCGGACAGGCCGAACTTACGGAAGATACGGTCCATAATGAAGGCGACACGGGACATATAGCCGATGTCCTCCAGGATGGACAGCAGGAAGAACAGGACGAGCATCTGGGGAACGAAGCCCAGGACTGCGCCGACACCGGCGACGATGCCGTCCATGATCAGGCCGTACAGCCAGCCCGCCACGCCGATGCCCTCGAGGAAGCCGCCCAGAGCATCAGGAACGATCTCACCGAACAGGACGTCGTTGGTCCAGTCGGTAGCGAAGGTACCGATAGCCAGGCCGCCGTCAGCGATGGAAGTACCCATGGACAGGGAGTACATCAGGAACATGACCACTGCGAAGATGGGCAGGGCCAGAACACGGTTGGTGACGATCTGGTCGACCTTATCGGAAACGGTCAGGTGCTCGACGCGGGCCTTCTTCTTGACAGCCTTATCGACGACACCATTGATGTAGGCGTAACGCTGGTTGGTGATGATGCTCTCAGCGTCATCGTCCATCTCAGCCTCGCAGTCCTTGATATGCTGGTCGATGTGAGCCATCAGGTCGGAGGACAGCTTCAGTTCCTCCTGGACCTTCCCGTCACGCTCGAACAGCTTGACGGCGTACCAGCGCAGGAAGCGGTCATCGACCTTGCCCTGAATGGACTCCTCGATGTGCGCGATGGCGTGCTCAACGCTGCCGGTGAAGACGTGGGGCAGCTCGCCGCCCTTGCCAGCCTTTGCAGCCGCCATAGCAGCCTTTGCAGCAGCCTCGGTGCCTTCGCCCTTCAGAGCGCTGATCTCAACAGCCTGACAGCCCAGCTCGGCGCTCAGCTTCTTCAGGTCGATCTTATCGCCGTTCTTGCGGACGAGGTCGATCATGTTGACAGCCATGACCACGGGGATGCCCAGCTCGATGAGCTGAGTGGTCAGGTACAGGTTGCGCTCGATGTTGGTACCATCAATGATGTTCAGGATGGCATCGGGCTTCTCCTTGACCAGGTAAGTACGGGAGACGACTTCTTCCAGAGTGTACGGAGACAGGGAGTAGATACCGGGCAGGTCCTGGATGATGACATCCTTCTCGCCCTTCAGCTTGCCTTCCTTCTTTTCGACGGTAACGCCGGGCCAGTTGCCGACGTACTGATTCGAGCCGGTCAGATTGTTGAACAGGGTAGTCTTACCGCAGTTCGGGTTGCCGGCCAGTGCAATTTTGATACTCATTGCAGCTCCTTTCCTCTCGTTGCGATCAAACGACTTCGATCATTTCAGCGTCGGCCTTGCGCACGCTCAACTCGTAGTTGCGCACGGTCAGCTCCATCGGGTCGCCCAGAGGGGCCACCTTGCGGACGTAGATCTCTACACCCTTGGTGATGCCCATGTCCATGATGCGGCGCTTCACCGGGCCTTCGCCGTGCAGGCGCGCCACGGTGGCAGTCTCGCCGACCTTAACGTCTTTCAGAGTCTTCATAAAAAATCCTCCTCTGCTTGTCTTTCTATTCAGAGACTATCCAGTTTCGGAGCGTCTCCCAAACAGCGGTCTCGCCGCTGCTCAGCCGATCATAATGCGGTTTGCCATCGTCTTGTCGAGGGCCAGACGGCTCTCCTTGACCTGAACGATGAGGTTGCCTGCGATCTCATTGACGATCGTCACCTGACTGTCCACCACAAAACCCAGCTCCGCCAGATGCAGACGCACTTCGTCCTTGCCGGTGATCTTCCGGATGGTGACGGTGTCGCCTGCTTTTGCCATAGTCAAAGGCATCATAATTGTTCCACTCCCATTCGTGCTCCCCATTCTGCAGGGAGCTTTTCGGTTCGCTTTTTTCGTCCTCGGGGATGGTCGCACCAGCCAGACGCCGCAACGCGCTCGCTCATGCCCGCGTCCCCCTCCGAAAAGCTACGGCAGTTAGTCAGTCGCAACTATCAGCACAGATAGTTTATACTTACTAACCCGCATTGTCAACCATTTTCCGACTCAAAAAAGTTAGTTTGTATGAACAAACAAATTTTCTTCCCTTATTTCAAGAAGATTTTTACAGTTTCTATATGCTAACTTTGTTTGCACATATTTACGACTTTTCTCTTTTACACTCCCCGCAAATGACACAGCCGCCCGGTGCAGGGGGTATTCTGCAACGAGCGGCCGCGTGTCAAAAGGAGGATTCTTCCCGCCAGTGCGTGGTTTCGCTCTGGCGGGCGCCAGGATAAAAAGAGAGTATTTGGAAGAGAATGTCAAAATTCAGGGGCGTCAAGCTGCAACAGCCAGACGCTGGATGGGCGTTCCGCTGCGGAACAGGCGGAGATATACTGCCGTACACTTGTTCAGCTGAGCAAAATGCTGCTGGGCAGCACTGGGGTCACCATAGGCCTTCCAGCAGCCGCAGCAGGTGAAGTCGCGGCCCGCATTTTCGATAAAGCCCACCACATCGCAAAGCGGATAGCCCAGAAATACGCCGATCTCATGGGGAAAATCGGCCTCGCAGCAGAGCCGGCGGGACAGCTGCCGCAAAAGCGGCGCGTAGTCGTCCGACTGCTCAGACAGAGTGTAGCCTTCCTTGCACAGGAAATCCCGCACCTGCGGCTGGGCCAGCACAGCGCGGAGCTTGCTCTCGCGGTAGACATACACCAGATACCGATGGGTCCGCACACAGCCCTTGAGGACGCGGACACAGAGGCCCTTTTCGCCCAGCTGTTCGTTCCAGCTGCGGACGCGGCGGGCAAGGTCGGCGCAGTCGCTCGTCTCGTAGCGGAAAAGTCCCGCGGGCTTTAAGCTGGCCAGCACCGGGGCGCACTGTTCGATCATGACTGTCTCAAAGTTGCGTTCCATGTCTTCGGCCTCCCTGCCCGTTTTCCACTATTGTCTCCTGCCGTGTGGTGCTTATGCAGAAGATGTAGTTAGAAAAAGCTAACCAGAATTTCAAAAAGAATGCGGCAGCTTGCCCATCTCGAGCTTCTTCCGCTTCTCGATTAGTCATTTCTAACGTGGCATTATCTTACCATAGGTCCGGCTCTGTGTCAACACCTTTTTGCAAAAATATTTGCTCCATTTTCTCCGCCGTGCTATACTGAGCCAAAGCTGATATAGCAATTCAACTTTTTAATGCAACCGCAACAGCGTTGAATTGCATATCGCAACTATGCTGTTTGGATGTTGCACTAATTTCTTGACTTGCGATAAAAAGGAATGGTATCCCCATGCATCTTATCTCACCCGAAGAGCTGACCTCGGCCATCGCCGACCGTCTGGCCCGACAATCTGCCGTCCTCGTCGCACTGGATGGCCGCTGCGGCAGCGGCAAAACGACGCTGGCCGAACAGCTGGCAGAGCGTTTTCCTCAAAGCATCACCGTCCACACCGACGACTTCTATCTCCCGCCATCCCGGCGTGTCACGGGCTGGGAGAAGATTCCCTGCGCCAACATGGACATCCAGCGCCTGCGGGATGAGGTCGTCGCTCCCGCCCGGGCAGGGCAGGCATTCTCCTACCAGGCCTACTCCTGCCGCGAAGATGCCTATCTGCCGCCGCGTCCCCTCGGCTCTGCGCCGCTGGTCATCGTGGAGGGAAGCTACAGCCATCATCCCAGCCTTGCACCCTATTATGATATAAGAATATTCGTCACCTGCTCTCCCGATGAGCAGGCCCGGCGGCTCCGCAAACGGGAGGGGGAGCGGTATTCGAATTTTGTGGAGCGGTGGATCCCGCTGGAAGAGGGGTATTTTGCAAATTACTCCATTGAGGAGAACGCGGAGATGATGGTCGTTACCGATTGACGGCATCGCGCGCCGGTGCGCGGGGCAGTTTTCTCTTTCGGTCAAATAGCTTTGCGCTCCGCGCGGGCCAGAGCGCTTTTACATTAAGGCTAATTATTCTCTTTTGATGTCAAAAGAGAACCAGAAAACCACCAGCGATTTCGACGCGCTGGACCCACGAGAAAGGGGCTGCT
>ENA-UERU01000958-UERU01000958.1-human-gut-metagenome-genome-assembly--contig:-NODE-958-length-18611-cov-17.650750_pt1 | contig 18611 bp, 14 predicted proteins | sample MGYA00242988_ERZ507989 | MGnify/ENA primary metagenome ERZ507989 (study PRJEB26167, sample SAMN06115519) | human gut metagenome | host: Homo sapiens | place: China:Hunan | collected 2015-08-21...
TTGTCACGGAACATCACGGCGAATTGCAGGGTGCTTTCCACGACAAAACGGTCGGCACTCATGGGCGCGAAGATGTAATCCATCTGTGAGAGGGTCTTTACCACACCGTTGCTTTTCAGCGTTCCCGGCATATCGAAGAACACGATGTCCGGTTTCGCATCTTCTTCGGCAAGCATCCTTTCGGCATCGTCAAGGGCGTTGAGGGCGTCGCTTGCAATGACCGGATAGGCGTTCTTTTTTATTTTGCGGAAGTGGTCACACGCGAGTGCCTTGAAATAGAGGCTCTCGTCGATAAGTTTCGTTTCACGTTCACGCAGTCCGTGGATGCTGTGTTGCGGGGCGTCGCAATCTATGACGGCGACATTGTGACCTTGCACGTTGTGGAGGTAGCTGGCGGCAAGAGCCGTGACGGTCGATTTTCCAATACCTCCCTTTTGTGTTGCGAATGCAACGAAGATTTCATTACTCATGGTTCTATTGCTTTTAATGGTTGATAAATTGTTTTCCTGTTCCTGTACGGAAGCGGTGACATACATATCCGCGTCCGTGAATCATTATCCGGGCGGTCCGTCACGTATCCGCTTCAATGGCGAAGCCGGGATTCGGATAACCGGTGAATGACGGCATTGCGTCATGAAGTCATTGAATCCGTGAATCACCACGTCACTGGAAAACCGGGTATCCGACGGTTCGGATATTCGGTTTGGCAAATATCCGCCGAAGCGGTTTGCCGGGTATCTGAAAGTTCCTTTTTCCATATCTTCAAATCGTTCGTTTCTTGAATCATGCTGCAAATAAACAAGGATATTTTTGAATCTGTATCACTTCTCCGGCAAGTGGCAGCACGTTGCGCCGGTTGGCACTGATTGTCCGGGTCAAGCCTCTGTCCGATACCGCGTTAAGGGCGTAACTTTGCACCCGAACGGCAGGGTTCGCCGCAGGTGGCGCAGCCCGGGGTTTGAAAGGCATTCCCCCAATCCGTCCCCGACGGATTTTTATGTTCACCTGAACATAGCAAGGTATGTTTTCAGCCGCTCAAAATATTTTGAGCAGCCACGAAAACGCCTTGCCCTTGCAGGGGGGCGGGCTTACCCTCCGAAGTCGGGAAGCCTCTCAAACCTGCGGTGCTGTGCCTCGAAGCGGCGGCTTATGCCGTCAAACCGCTAAATCCAAAGTAATATGAGTGAAAAAAGAAGAAACAAAGGCGGGAGAAATCCCAAACTCGATCCGGCGGTGTTCCGCTACACCGTCCGTTTCAGCGAGGAGGAACACAACCGTTTCCTCTCCATGTTCGAGAAGTCGGGCGTTTACGCCAAGTCGGTTTTCCTGAAGGCGCACTTCTTCGGGCAACCGTTCAAGGTACTGAAAGTGGATAAAACGCTGGTGGTTTACTACACCAAGCTATCTGATTTTCATGCGCAATTCCGCGCAATAGGCACGAACTACAACCAAGTAGTGAAGGAACTGAGGTTGCATTTTTCCGAGAAAAAGGCGATGGCGTTGCTTTACAAGTTGGAGCAACAGACCGTCGAACTCGTAAAACTGAGCCGTAAGATTGTGGAACTTTCAAGGGAGATGCAGGAAAAATGGTCGCAAAAATCAGTGTAGGAAACTCGTTGTATGGCGCACTTGCCTACAACGGGGAGAAGATCAACGAGGCGAAAGGGCGGCTTCTGACAACCAACCGCATCTACAATGACGGTACGGGAACGATGGACATCCACCGGGCTATGGAGGACTTTCTCGCTCTGATGCCCGTGCGGTCGAAGGTGGAGAAACCGGTGGTGCATATCTCGCTCAATCCGCATCCCGACGATATTTTGACGGACACGGAGCTTCAGGACATCGCACGGGAGTATCTGGAGAAGATGGGCTTCGGCAACCAGCCGTATCTCGTTTTCAAGCATGAGGACATCGACCGCCACCACCTGCATATCGTGACGGTCAGGGTGGACGAGAACGGCAGGAGCATAGACACCCGGAACAACTTTTACCGTAGCAAGCAGATAACCCGCGAGCTGGAACGGAAATACGGGCTGCATGACGCGGAACGGAAAAGCCGCCGTACCGATATGCCGCTGCATAAAGTGGATGTTTCGGCGGGCGATGTGAAGAAACAGGCGGGGAATGTGGTAAAGGAACTTAACCGCCGTTACCGTTTCCAGACGATGGGCGAATACCGCGCCCTCCTTTCCTTATATAATATGACGGTGGAGGAAGCGCGGGGCAACGTGCGCGGACGGGAATATAATGGGCTGGTCTATTCCGTTACGGACGACAGTGGCAACAAGGTCGGCAATCCTTTCAAGTCCTCGCTCTTCGGGAAGTCCGTCGGCTATGATGCCGTACAGAGAAAGTTCGCCCGTTCAAAAACGGAAATCAAGGACAGAAAACTCGCCGACATGACGAAGCGCACCGTCCTTTCCGTACTGCAAGGCACGTATGACAAGGAGAGGTTCATTGCCACACTCAAGGAGAAAGGTATTGACACCGTGCTGCGCTATACGGAGGAAGGACGCATCTACGGGGCCACGTTCATCGACCACCGAACAGGATGCGTGTTGAACGGCTCACGCATGGGCAGGGAACTGTCCGCCAACGCCTTGCAGGAACACTTCACGCTGCCATACGCCGGACAGCCGCCGGTTCCGCTTTCCATTACCACGGAGGGTCAGGAGGAAACGCAAGCTCCGTCCACTTCCGAATACGGAAGGGACTTGGACGGCATGGGCTTGTTCTCTCCCGAAGGCCCGGCAGTGGACGCCGAGGAGGAAGCCTTCATCCGGGCGATGCAGCGCAGGAAGAAAAAGAAGAAGCGCAAGGGCTTGGGAATGTAATCAGTCAGACAAAGTATCAACAATCAAAACAATTTCAAGGTATGTCACAACAAGAAGACGATTTGAGGGCATTGGCGAAAATCATGGATTTTCTGCGTGCCGTGAGTATTATTTTAGTGGTCATGAACGTGTACTGGTTCTGTTATGAAGCCATACGGCTCTGGGGTGTGGACATCGGTGTGGTGGACAGGATACTGATGAACTTCAACCGCACGGCGGGGCTGTTCCGTTCCATCCTCTACACGAAACTATTTGCCGTCCTCCTGCTTGCCCTGTCCTGTCTGGGGACAAAGGGCGTGAAGGGCGAGAAAATCACGTGGGGGAAAATCTGGGCGGTCCTTGCCGTGGGCTTCGTGCTGTTCTTCCTCAACTGGTGGATACTGGCCCTGCCATTGCCGGTGGAGGCGGTGACGGGACTGTATATCCTGGCCGTTGGCGCGGGCTATGTATTCCTGCTGATGGGCGGTCTGTGGTTGAGCCGCCTGTTGAAGCACAACCTCATGGATGATGTGTTCAACAACGAGAACGAGAGCTTCATGCAGGAAACGCGGCTTATCGAAAGCGAGTATTCGGTCAATCTGCCGACACGGTTCTACTACAAAAAGCGTTGGAACAACGGCTGGATCAATGTGGTGAATCCTTTTCGTGCCTCCATCGTGTTGGGTACGCCGGGTAGTGGAAAGTCATACGCGGTGGTAAACAGTTTCATCAAGCAGCAGATTGAAAAGGGCTTTTCGATGTATGTATATGACTTCAAATTCAGCGACTTATCTACAATCGCCTACAACCATCTGCTGAACCACCCGGATGGTTACAAGGTGAAGCCGAAGTTTTATGTGATAAACTTCGACGACCCGCGACGCTCGCACCGCTGTAATCCCATCCACCCGGATTTCATGGAGGATATTACGGATGCCTACGAGAGTGCCTATACGATAATGCTCAACCTCAATAAAACGTGGGTGCAGAAGCAGGGCGACTTCTTTGTGGAATCACCTATTATTTTGTTTGCCAGCATTATATGGTATCTCAAAATCTATCAAGGCGGCAAATACTGCACGTTCCCCCATGCGATTGAGTTCCTGAACCGCCGCTATGAGGATATTTTCCCGATACTGACCTCTTACCCGGAATTGGAAAACTATCTTTCTCCGTTCATGGACGCATGGCTCGGAGGGGCTGCGGAGCAGTTGATGGGGCAGATAGCAAGCGCGAAAATCCCTTTGTCAAGGATGATTTCCCCGCAGCTCTATTGGGTGATGTCGGACAGCGAGTTCACGCTGGACATCAACAATCCCGAAGAGCCGAAAATCCTATGCGTGGGCAACAATCCCGACCGCCAGAACATCTACGGGGCGGCACTCGGATTGTACAACTCCCGCATCGTGAAACTCATCAACAAGAAGGGGATGCTGAAGTCGTCGGTCATCATCGACGAGCTGCCCACGATTTATTTCAAGGGGTTGGACAACCTTATCGCCACCGCGCGAAGCAACAAGGTTGCCGTGTGTCTGGGCTTTCAGGATTTCAGCCAGTTGGTGCGCGACTACGGTGATAAAGAAGCGAAGGTCGTGATGAACACCGTCGGCAATATCTTTTCCGGTCAGGTGGTGGGTGAAACCGCCAAGACGCTTTCCGAACGCTTCGGTAAGGTGTTGCAGAAACGGCAGTCCATTTCCATCAACCGGCAGGATGTTTCCACCTCCATCAACACGCAGATGGATTCACTCATCCCGCCGAGCAAGATTTCCGGCTTGACGCAGGGTATGTTTGTCGGTTCGGTATCCGACAACTTCAACGAGCGTATCGAGCAGAAGATTTTCCATTGCGAGATTGTCGTGGATGCCGAGAAGGTGAAGCGCGAGGAGAAAGCCTACAAGAAAATCCCCGTCATTACCGACTTTACGGACGGGGACGGCAACGACCGCATGAAGGAAACGGTTCAGGCGAATTACAGGCGCATCAAGGAGGAAGTGAAGCAGATTGTTCAAGAGGAACTGGAACGTATCGCAAATGATGAAAACTTGAAACACCTGTTGCAGCAGAAATAACAGATTCCTTTATATATGAAAAAGGGGATGTGTCAAAACACCCAAAATATGAAAATTACCCCTGTCACAGATATCTGTAGCAAGGGTAATTTTGTTAAAAAGAGAGTTTTGACACCCTCTTTTTATTCTCAGATTTGAGATGCTTGTTGATGGTGGTAATGGCAAGCATCAGCAAATAATTTTTCAGTTCTGTATCGTCTTTAAGCAGTATGCTGTATTCTTCGGCAAACATTCTCAACAGTCTGGTTCTGAGTTTCGACATTTCTTCACCGAAAGGTATCTGTCGGTTTTCTTGCCAATACTCAATCACTACGGAAGATACCAGCCACTTGAACTCGGATTTCATCTCTTTGCCGAGTTTCTTGAAGCGGATTTGTTCGCTAATTGGCGGCTCGTTGTATGGCATTATGTCTGCCGGGTCATAAACGGATATACTGCCGATACCATAATCCATGATTATCGGTAAATCAGTTTTTACATCATTCTTATGTTTCTTCTTTTTAGCCATACCCGTTATTGTTGCAGGAAACCTTTACCTTTATCAGTAAGATAGTATTTCTGTTGCGGACTCTTGGAGCCTATGGGATAAAGTGAAAGGACCAAACCGGAATTTATTGCCGGATGGATATAGTTCTTTAAGAAATTCCTTTTATCTTTCATTCCCGTTTTCTCCATGATTTCTTTAGCAGAGAGAGTGTTGTTCCCAATAGCAGACAACAGTTTTCCTAACTGTGGGGTTACTGTGGGGTTACTATAGGGTTGCTGTGGGGTTGCTGTGGGGTCTTGTCCTACTGTAGTTCTTGTATAATGAAACACAATCCATACAGCATTGCCGTCGGTATGAAACTCCGGATCCGGAATACCGACACGGCGACATTCGTTTACCATAAGGGCTATGCCACGTCCCCAACTCTCCAATACTGCACTTTTGTACAGCACATTGGCTACTATCAGATTTTGTGGTTCGGAATTGTGGCCACCCAACAGTTTCTCAATGGTAATATCAGGCGGAAATGTTCCGCTGTTTTCAATCTCCACGCGGTCATCATAGATAGCAATCCCGACTGAACTGCCGGGGCGATGGTAAACACGATGTGCAAAAGCATTTATGCAACATTCTCTCAATGCCTTATATGGCACATTCAGTTCCTCTTCTCTGTACAAACCTTCAATTTTACCGGAAAGGGACAAATGCTTGAAGAAAAATGCCATTGCAGCATCCAGCAAGTTGAATATATTGCCTGTCACACGCTGATTATCTAAAAATTCATCTTTTGTCGTTCCTTTGAACCGGGCTAAACGGAGCAGACATTGGGGATAATGGTAGAAGTTCCGTCCGAATAGGACAACGGAAGCATTGTTCAGCTTTCCATCATTCAACAAGTCAAATTTTTCAAGGATGGTTCGGACATCCTCCTGCATAGAACCTTCCGGCAAACGTCCGCCTCTGATTCCTCCACGTACTGCGCCCAAGATTGCCGTTTCGTCAAGGTCGGATATTTTCAAGCCGGGATTTTGCATGGAATCCCAAGCATAGGTTCCGCCTCGCTGCATAACCAACAGGTTGTATATACCCTGCGGCATGGCAGATGTAACGCTCTCTATCCGTTGATAAGCCCTCCCCTTATAAGTGAACGGGCGCATATATCGTTGTTCTTCCGCTGATAAAGCTATAACACTTTTGTTCGTTCCCGGAATGTCTGTATAGGATATATCAATGGTCGCAAACGGCTCGATTCGTCTGATGGTTTCCGCAATATCGCGCTTCGTCTTGTCGCTCACTTCCTGACCGATAATCTTTCCCTTGTCGGTTACACCGAACAGCACCGTGCCGCCCGTACCGTTCAAGAAGGCACAAAGAGTTTCCATTCCACGCTCCAACTGCCCGGTAGTTTCTTTGAACTCAACTGTCCCGCCTTCGGCTCCGGCAATCAGTCCATTCAATATTTCGAGGTTATCTATTTTCATCCGTCATTGATTAATACTTGCAAAGTTAATGATTTTAATCGGCTTTCCGGCAGATAATAGAGTGATTGTAAATGAAGAAGGATAAGAAACCGTATAATCCGGCCGCTTATCCTTTGTTTGGCATTCGTTTATCTCCTCATCCGCTCCAATTCATCGTCATGTCGCATCTTCGCGTTCAGTTTGTCCTGCATCTTTTCAAGGAAGTAGGTGCGACTGTCGCTTTTCCTGCGTTTGATGTCCGTATAGAAGCGGTAGCAGTCTTTGGACTCCACACCGAAAAAGGAATAGAGGACAGGAGCAAGCTCTTTCAGCGAAGCCTTGCCGCCATTGATGCAGCCGGTGGCGTAGAGGGCATAGATTAGTTCTACCAACTCGACGGCATTACCGGTCCATTGCAAGGCTGGGACTGTGGCTTTGGTTTCGGATGTGGATGTTAGTGGTGGCACGGAGGTAATTGCAGAAGCGGATACCATCTTCTGTATCTTTCGGATGAAGGATAACGCCTTGCGGATATACACAGTGACGACATTCTCCTCCGATGCCGACAAGTTCTGCGGATGGTGCTGTAATTCGATTTCGGCAAAAGCCAACGCCACAATAATATGCTTGGCATCATTGCCGCCGTAGCACAGGTTTATTACTTCCTGCACGAATCCGCCGTATGCCGTTTCCGTGCTACCGTTGTCTTTTCCGTTTATCAGGGCGAAAAACTGTGTTTCCGCCAATATGAGATGGTTCATTATCTTTTCTGTTTTGAGGGTTTACACTTGTTTATCAGTGTGCGCACACTGATATATGGTGCAAATCATAGCCCTAAACACGAGAAAAGATTGTGAGAAAATTGTACTACATTGTTTTTCAGAAAGATAAAATTCAAAAATAATTTTATCCTTGATTGCATCCCTTGTGAAATGTGTTCAGATTCTGAACATGTGTTCACTTTCTGAACACGGAAATTCCGCCAAGATGTTCATAATCTGAACATTTTATGCCCGTGGCTCTTTATGATAGATAAGCCGGATTACTCCGTCCCTATAAGTTTTGTTCTCCATAAGCCGCCAGTCATTCATAGGTAGTGCTGACTTGAAAAAATGCGCTCCGTTTCCGTCGATGGTTGGAACAACGTATAGTATGATTTCATCTATCACGTTCATCCGTAACAGTCCGTTGGCATATTCGGTATTCCCGGCAGTTACTTCCAACAAATGGCAAATGCTTCCACCTTCCTCTCTCCATTCTTGAAGCACGGATACCGAATAGTCGGATGTCAGCTTATACAGGGCATTGGCACGTATTTCATCCATACCGTAATCTTCGGTTTGAAGCAACCGCTTCCGGGGATGCAGTTTCATCGGACAGCCATCTATTGAGATAACGGCAAGTAATTGTATTTTCGCCATAACGTATTTCCTTTCCTTTTTGGCGAGGCAAAAAAGTAGCGTGCAATTCACACTACTTTCAAGCGATGGCTCTGGTAAAGCCTTTACGGAGAGTACGTGAATGCACGCTATGCGTAAGCATAGCATAAGCATCACGCAATCGTCTCCGTAGTTCCAATTTACCAGATTTTCGCTTGAAACGCCTTGCGGTCTTATGTCTATATCATCGGCGAAAAGTTACCCGATCGCCTGCTATTTTCTGAAATACAATTGCAAAGTTAATCAATTATTGCCATTTACAGCCATACTCCGGTCAGTTTTCTTCATTCAATCCATACTCTACCAATTTATTATACAGCGTTGTCCTGCCGATACCCAGTATCTTTGCAGCCATTTTCTTGTTACCGGCTGCTTGTTTCAAAGCACGCAGGATACGTCCTCTTTCTTCATCCCCGCTCTTCAATGTAAAACAAGCGGAAGTAGCGGACGGTTCATTGTCAAGTTCCAAATCGGCTTCGGTTATCATATCGCCTTCTGATTGCAGGACTGCCGTCTGTATCTTCTGTTTCAACTCGCGCACGTTGCCCGGCCACGCATGGGCGAGCAGGGCATTACGGGCAGATGCGGCAAAACCTTTTACTTTACGTTCCAACTCACGGTTTGCCATTTCACGGAAGAACTCGGCCAATGGCATGATGTCTTCCGGGCAGTTGCGCAAGGGCGGCATGGTTATCACATACTCCTGCAAGCGATAGAGCAAATCCTGCCGGAACCGCTTTTCCGTTACGGCTTTCTGCAAATCCTCGTTGGTTGCAGCCACTATCCTCACGTTGGCTGTTTTGTCCTCCTTTGCACCGACGGGACGGTAACGGCGTTCCTGTATGGCGCGGAGCAGCATCTGTTGCATCTCCATTGTTAGGTTGCCCACTTCGTCAAGGAACAGCGTGCCGCCATCCGCTTCCAGAAAATACCCCGTCTTGTTTGCTTCGGCACCCGTAAACGCACCCTTGACGTGTCCGAAGAAGGCGGATTGTATCAATGACGGGGACAAGGCTCCGCAGTCCACTGCCACAAAAGGTTTATCGGCAAGTTTGCTTTGTTGGTGTATATGTTGTGCGATATGTTCCTTGCCCGTACCGTTCTCGCCCAGTATCAGCACGCTCATCCGGGTGGTGGCTACAAGGCGCACACGTTTCTTGATTTTCTGATAGGCTTCGCCCTGCCGGACGAATATCGGAATGTTCCATTGTAGTCGCTTTTCATGTTCTTTTTGCAGGGTGCGGATAAGCGGTATCAGTTTATCCTCCAACAACTGTTTCTGTATGTAATCCTTTGAGCCGAGCTTCATACTTTCCACTGCCGTATGCACCTCCCCGTAATTGGTCATAACGATAAACACCTGCTGTTTGTCGTTGGCACGCATCCACCGTAACAACTCTATGCTTTCACCGTCGGGGAGGCGTAGGTCGGCAACGACAATATCATCCACCTCTGACTTTGCCAATAGTTTCTTGGCAGTGGCAAGATTATATGCCGACATAGTATCGAAGCTGTCTTTCTTCAGCAGGTTGCAGACATAATCGTTATAGACGGGGTTGTCCTCAATCACAAATACTTTCATCCGACGACCTCCTTTCCTTTTGCGCAAGTTCTATGATAACTGTTCCCATACGAAGCATGGCATCCACGCATTTCCGCAATTCCATTTCGGAACATTCAGATTCTTGATGCAGCAGTTCATACAGGTTCCACAAGGGTTTGTCAGCACGGATAACAGCCCATGAACTTCGCTGACGGTGTATCCATTCGTCCAACGCCTTGCGGTCATTCCTCTCCATGATTTCCCGGACAGCCTGCATATCCTTTTCTGTTTCGGTTATCAAACGGTCGAGCATCGCCCGTTTGTCACCATATGCAAGCAGAGAGGACAAGTCGGGAAGTTCATCCTTGTCCGTACTTGTCAAAAGGCATTTGTCTGATACAGCAACCAGTTCGGAAATGGAAAATGGCTTGAACAGGCAGGCGGTAAATCCATTTTCCAACAGCTCCTCTTCGCTGCAACTGCCGGAGGCGGTCGCCACGACAATGGGAATCTCTTTCGAGTTGCTGACACTTGACGAGCGTAACAACTCCAACACCTCATAGCCGTTAATCTCCGGCATCTTCATATCGGTTATCATGAGGTCGTATGTGTGCTGCCGCATGGCTTCCATTGCATCGCCAATAGTGGTGAACGTGTCGCAATGCACACCTATACCAGCATACATTTCCTTTGTCATGGATAATACCATCGGATTGTCGTCCAATACGATGACAGAATAAGGTCTTTCTATATGAGCCAGACTTTCTGCGGCTGTCTGTTCTTCAAAACCAATATCGGCAGTGTTCATTGGCAACTCCACAGTAAAACGACTGCCTTCTCCTTTTTCGCTTTCCAAGCGTATAGTGCCGCCAAGCATCCCGACTATCTGTTTCACAATGCTTAACCCCAATCCGAAACCGTCTTGCGTGGCGGCGTTGGAAAGCCGCTCGAACGCTCCGAACACTCGCTGTTGTTCTTCCGCACTCATGCCGGTTCCGGTGTCCTCTACTACAAGGGTCAGCCTATTGCCGTCATAGCTTATGACAAGTGAAACGCTTCCGGCATTCGTGAACTTGACGGCATTGCCCAGCAGGTTGTCGCATATCTGTATGATGCGCTCCTTGTCGCCATTCAGGATAATACCCTCCGGGCACTCGATGGTAAGTTTAAGATCTTTTGCTTCTGCTTGTTGCGTAAACTCCGTTTGCAACAGCTCCGCGATGTTTTCCAAACGAAACGGACGGACATTCGCCTGTTCCTTGCCGCTGTCCAAGCGGAAGAAGTCAAGCAGGGAGTTGAGCATGTCGGTCATTCTCTTGGAGGCTTGCAGGATATTGTCCGCATAACCGCTTATCTTTTCTTCTTCGTTGTCCTGCATCAGTTCCGCATATCCATGTATGGCAGTCAGTGGTGTGCGTAGCTCGTGGGTGATGGTGTGCATCGCTTTCTTACGTGAGGCTATCAACGATTCGTTTTGTTTTACGGACTTTTGCAGTTGCCCGATTAAATCTGTTGTCTTACGTTTGTACTGCTTGATGCGGGTGGCATAGCGGTGAATGATGATGTATGAAATAATGAGCAACAGCAGCATGACACCCGTTATGATACCTACCTGCAAGAACGACTTTTCACGCATAGCGGATATTTCCGCCTCACGTTCCTGCAAGTCAGCCTGCACCTTGTGGTCCATCTGCTGAATAAGGGTTTGCAGTTGGCGGTTCAGTTCCGCATTGCGGCTGGCAAGGCTGTCGGCATATTCCGACAGACGATGGCTCTGGGCACGTTGTTGCGCTATCATATCACGGTTCAGTGTGTAGAGCATCGTGGTGGTCGTCGTCGGAGGTGCTTCCTGTTTCTTGCCGAACAACCCGAGAAAACCTTTCCTCCTCTGTTTCTTCGGCTCTTCCTGCCTGCTCGTTTGCACTATCACCGGCACCTGCTTGGCTATCCGGCGGTTGATGTCCGCCTGTTGTTCCAGAGCTTCCATGATGGCGCACAGCCGCTTTTCCTTGTCCTCCAGCAAGTGGCGCACGCTGTCTATGCGCACCGATTCGTAATGGCTCTTGAAGCGGCAAAGCATACTATCCACCGCCATCCGTTGCCGCCGGTATGCCGCCACATCCTTATCGTCCCATTCCAGCACCGACTCGCCCAAAAGTGACAATTCCACCACACCCACATACGCATCGTGTGTTTCCTTGCGGAAGCGGTTGATTTCACGGTTCTCCCGTTCCAGCAACTCCAAGTCGCGCCATTCTCCGAGCCACGTGCAGATGATGCCGCCCACCAGCAGGACTATCAACAGATAGCCTGCGGCAAGCAGCTTGCGGAAATGCTTGGTAGTGGTAACGAATTGTTCGCTCATTTGCTGTTTGTGTAAATACCGTTATTTAAAATACGCATATAGGTCGTGGAACTTCGCAGGTTCATGGATGAGAATGGCGGCCATGCTGCCTATGACCGCCACCAGAATTATATATCCGAATAGAATTCTACTCCTCAATGAAACAACCATTCTTCCCTTATTTACAATTGTTATAATTATTAAGGCATCTGACCACCGGCGATAGGTGGAATTTCTGTTAGTATGGGATTTCTCGGGATTGAGTTAAAAATTCTTTGGCCACGTATGGCTTGACTTGGAGGAGCGTTTTCATTTACATCAAGCCGATAACATCTATCGTTAAATGTTATAATTCCCCAAATACCAATGGTTCCTGGGATTCTCGCCAATCCTTCAGTAGGTTTAAAAAGAACAACATTATCTATTATTCGATTTTTAACCGCCCGATTCCATGATGTTTTAATACTATTGTTAGGCGTTGGAATATGAGCAACATACCTAATGCCATTGTGCCTAAAACTGGCCATATAACACCCCGAAAAACCTGAACTTAAAGTATCTATGCCATTTGAAGCAACGACTGCTATTCTATCCGCAATATATATGACACAGGCATAGTCTAATCTAAGAAAACGATAGTTACGGGTATATCCTTTTATTTGAAATGTCAAATTACTTTGCGTGAAAATCGGAGGGGGCAAACCTACATTATAAATATTTTGATAATGAAACCGTGCAATATTTGTCATTACTGCTTGACTGTTTGGCAATCTTAATGCTTGAATCAAATTCATATATTTACTTACTGTTACTTTCGTTTGTTATAGGCTCGATACATGATGCCATTATATCCATCAGTTTAGACAGACCTTCGGTCTGCGGCTGCTGACTGGCTGTCACATGTATCTGGTATTTTGCCGTTTGGTTGGTCATGCGGGTGTTCTCGCGGGCGGTCGTGACTTTGCCGCTGATTTCCGCATTTATAAACCAATGTTTTGCAGAAGCTTTTGCCTCTACTTCTGCGTTGGTAGTGCTTTTTACGTTTGATGTATCGGTAACCTCCATCTGGAAATCGACATCCACGCGATCTATGAGCAGGGAAGGAATAGGCACCAATCCTATAAACGGAGCCTTGACACTTTGTGACATTGTTGTCATTTTTCCATCCTGCTGTATCGGTCTTTCGACATCGAATTCCAATATACGCGCTTTATTGCCGCTTTTACCATCAAATGCAATTTGCTGGTAGAAATTCCATGCTGTCGCTGCCAATTCCTGTTGTGCTTCGGCTGCTGCAATAAGTGGAGCTGCAATAAGTTCCCGCATGGGAAGCCCCTTGAATTTGTCAGTCACGTTTGAATCTGCTTTAAGAACTGGAGAAGTTTCTCTGTTTTGAGTCTCTTCCAATGCAGCGGAGATAATTTCTTTCGCCTGTCCGCTTACATTTTCATTCAAGTTTTCCGCATTTTCTTGTTGCCCTTGGTTCTTTATTTCTTCTGCCATAACATTTGAATTTTAAAATTGTTAGATATTTTTTACAAAATCGTCAATAATTCGGGAAATGCTCTCCGGAGTCTCCTGAACCTTAAAATTGACGCAAACCTCCATGACATCATCCGCATCCGGTTTTATGTTGCTCATCTGCATCTGGAGATTGGCTCTGTGCGGACTGGATAACAGCAAGTTGTTTTCCGGGATCTGTGATTCCACGCTTCCGACCTTCGCCTTGAACTTTATCTGCACATTATCCATTGCAAGATAATGATGGGATATCAAGGCTATAAGTGGAATATCAATAGTCTTGTCTCCAACCATGATTTTTTTTGATTGGAACGTATTTGCGTTATTTGCATTTGTTCCTTCAAAAAGTCTGGTCAGATTTTGTATCTGATGATTCTGTAATGTATCTTGTGCACAGTTTACGGCGTACTGCAAACCATTCATAATATCAGAGAATGAATTGGTTTGAACACTGTCCGGCTCATCGTCATTATTTTTCTTGCCTCTGTGAAAAAGTCCCATGTTTTTAATTTAATTACTTGATTTGTTGTCTTTAATGAGCACCAATCTTGACAATGTCCGGCTTACAGCTTCCATATTTACACTGGAGTCTATATTATTATTGACAATGCCTTGATGCCAAAACCAATATGGTGGATTCTCCGTGTGTTCCATCACGTCCTCCTTTCTTTATTGGGATTATACTTCAGTTAATGTTCGTTGCGGGCGGAACATTTCCGCCCGCAACGGCTTACTGTTTCCTCAAGGTAGGCAATGCTCCGTTAAGTTCGTAACGCCACTCTGAGCCTGCGTTCTGCAAGGCGGTGTTCATGGCATCAACGGCGTTCTGCCAGGTAACGACAGAGCCGTCCACCTTCGTGGCTCCGGTGCTTTCCCTATTGTAGCCGATGCCTTGTTCATGATTGTTCTTCCAATAGCCGGCGGTCACGGTGGTGTAGTTATTTCCCAAAAAGCCGCCGATATGCATATAGCCAGTGCTACTACCCGTACTGGTTACGTTGCCCGTGGCATAGCAGGCAAGGAGGCTGCTTCCTGCGTTCATTCCCACCAGACTGCCGCCAGCGATATTCTTTTTGGGGTCCATTTCTATGATCACGTTGCCTGTGGCATAGCAAGCGGTCAGGGTGGCACTCGAATTCGTCTGACCTGCCACGCCGCCGACATCAACCATTCCCTTCACTGTGGCAGAGGAACTGCATCCGGTGATGGAACCGCCTATTTGAACACCCACCACACCGCCGACATACACCGTGCCGCTGACGCTGCCCGACACCGAGCAGTTTTCAATGGTGCCCCAGCCAGATCCTACCACGCCGCCAATACTGCCGCCATATATTTGATGGCTTGTTATCTGTACGCCCTCCATCACCACGTTCTTCACCGTACCAGCTCTATTGAGCCAGCCGAACAGACCCGCATATTCGTCATTTGTCGTAAAGGTCAGCCCCGTGATGGTATGGCCGCCGCCGTCGAAGGTGCCTTTGTATGAGTTGTCGTAGTCTGTGCCTATCGGCGTCCAGTCTTTGCCGGTGAGGTCAATGTTTTTGTCGAGGGTAATGTTAATGTCGGTCTTACCTCCGTTCACTAATTTGGCTACATTCATCAAGCCATCGGCGGAGGTCACGGTGTAGCTGCCGTTGCTCTCTATGGTATAGCCCAGGTCTTTTGCCGCAGCGAGGGAGACGGTGTAGGTATATTCACCGCCCGCCTGCCAGTCGGTAGCATTCTTCATCTTATAAACGAAGGTCTTGCCGTTAGTGAAGGTGCAGACGATGAAGGCCGTGCCAGCTGCCACATTTTGCGGGGCTACGATGGCGGTGTAGGTGTTGCTGCCCTTGTCATACGGGACGATTATATCCGGGTTGTCGCCTTCGGTGGAGAGGCCCGTCAGCTGCACGGATGCCAGCCCCTCGGTGTAGTCCGTCAGAACGATGGTCACCCGTGCCGTGCGGTGGGTGAAGCGGAGCGTGGGGCTACCGTAGGTCACCGTCTGTCCGTCGGCTACGATGAGGTCGCTGCCCTCAAAGTCTTTCTGGGCACTTTGGTTGGCTTTTACCTTTACCGCAGGCGGAGTTGTCTCGCCAGCGGTGTAGGGCCACCACGCCGTGACGGTGATGTCGTTGTGGTTGGTCCAGTAGTACGGGTCGGTGGAGGTCAGTGTGGCGCTGGTGGGGTCGGCGGTGGAGGGCGTCACGTTGTACGTCTTCACCATGCCGTCCATCATGACTGCCACGCTCTGCACACCCGTCCAATTGCCATCCGCTGGGGCACGGGTGCCGGCGGTGGCTGTCGCGGCGGGGTTCAGCCCCGTGGCGGTGAAGACGATGGGTGTGCCTTCCGCCCCTTCAGACAGGAAGCCTGCTTCGTCCTGCGTGCAGGCGGTGAGGGCGAACAGCAGGGCGAGGGCTGCGAATATATGGATGTTTGTTCGTTTCATGATGCGTGTTGTTTAGGGGGTGTTATTGTTTCTTTTGCAGTACGGGCAGACCGTCGGTGCCGAGTGTCCACTGGTAGTCGTTGCCGGTGAGGGCGGTGTTCATGCCGTCGACGGCTGTCTGCCATTTCACGGTCGCGCCGTCTACCTTCGTGGCAACTACCGTTCCTCCTTCATTACGGAGTACTCCTTGCCCGGCATTGCCTCCCCAATAACAGGAAGTTATATTCTTGTAGTTGAAACGCACTATAGTTCCACAGCCAGCCTCATCTTTCAATGTGCCGTTGAACCAGCAAGCGATGATATCGCCATAATTTGCATTGGCTATACCACCACTATGTACAGTAAGTTTTCCCGTCACAGAGCAGGCAATGATTTGGCCATGATTTCGGTCCACCATTCCAGCAGCTCCTCCACTACTGCCATCCAGATTCACATCTATGAGTTGTAGGTTCTTTATCACTCCACTTTGATTTAAAAAAAGAAAAAGTCCAAACCTCGCTGCTGAAAAGTTTAATCCCGTAATGCGGTGTCCCTGCCCATTAAAGACGCCGGAGTAGCCTGGCCATGTGCCTATCCGTGTCCATTCCCTACCCGTCAGGTCGATGTCGGCGGTGAGGGTGCAATTTATCGATTCATCTTTTTGTACGGCTTTGTTCCATGCCAGCAAGCCGTCGGCGTTATAGACCGTGTAACTGCCGTCGTTCTGTATAGAATAACCCAAATCCTCAGCCTCACCGCTCTCGCTGCCACCGTCAGCCCAGTCACCGATAGTGCAGCCATCTAATGTCAGGCCAGTGGCGTTCACCTTAACGGTATATTTATAGCGACTGCCTGCTGCCAACACGACGTTGTTCTGCGGCCGGAAGTAGAAAGTGCCGCTGCCGAGTTCCACCCTGATGAACGGCTTGCCTGCCACAACGGTCTGCGGAGCGGTCAGTGCCTCGTAGGTGTTGCCGCTTGCGTTGTAGGTCTTGATGGCGGTCGGGTTGCTGTTATCGGCAGACAGGCTTACGAGGCTCACCGTGGCACCGGCGACGCTCGTGAATCCCGTGCCGGGCTTCAGTTCGATTGTCACGCGTGCCGTGCGGTGGGTAAATTCAAGAGTCGGGTTGTTAAATTCCACCTTCCGGTTCTCAGCAGAGATGAAATCGCTGTTTTGGAAGTCAGCCAGTTTGCTTTGGTCTTCTGCCACCTTCACGGCAGGCATCTGTGTGATGTCAGCCTTGTCGAAGGGGCACCATGCCGATACGGTAATCGGGTCGCGGCTGGTCCAGTAGTACGGGTCGTTCTCGCGTGAAAGCGTGGCACTCTTGAAATCGGTAGAAGCCGTTACGGTGTATTCCTTTACCGCATCGCCCATCTTGAGTGCCACGGAAGTGACGCCCTGCCAGTCGCCGTCCACAGAGGCACGGGTGGAAGGGGCTGCCAGCGGCGTTGCTTCTACGGACAGTCCGGTGGCACGGATGACTACGGGGTATTCACCTTCGGGCAGACGGTTATCGCCAGCAAGTTCGTCCTGCGTGCAGGCGGCAAGGCCGAGCAGCAGGGCGATGGCTGCGGATGTATGGATGGTTGCTCGTTTCATGATGCGTGTCGTTTAGGGTTCGTTATTGTCTCTTTTGTAATACGGGCAGACCGTCGGTGCCGAGTATCCACTGGTAGTCGCCAGCGGTGAGGGCGGTGTTCATGCCGTCGACGGCTGTCTGCCATTTCACGGTCGCGCCGTCCACCTTCGTGGCATCTACCGTTCCTCCTTCAATACGGAATACTCCTTGCCCGGCATTGCCTCCCCAATAACAGGAAGTTATATCAGCGTAGTTATAACGCACTATAGCTCCATTGTTAGACTCTTTCAATGTGCCGTCGAACCAGCAAGCGATGATATCGCCATAATTTGATTCGGCTATACCACAAGTTCCACCATATGATGCAGAAATTTTTCCCGTCACAGAGCAGGCAATGATTTGGCCATGATTTCGGCCCACTATTCCAGCAGTATTTCCACTACTGCCATACAGATTCACATCTATGAGTTGTAGGTTCTTTATCACTCCACGTTCACTTAAGAGTGAACCCAAAAATCCAGTATTATTCACTGCTGAAGAGTTAAATCCTGTAATGCGGTGTCCCTGCCCATTAAAGACGCCGGAGTAGAATGTAAATATGCCTGACCGTGTCCATTCCTTACCCGTCAGGTCGATGTCAGCGGCGAGGGTGCAATTTATCGATTCATCTTTTTGTGAGGCTTCGTTCCATGCCAGCAGGCCGTCGGCGTTATAGACCGTGTAGGTATTGGTGTTGCTGTCGTAGATGTAGCCCAAATCCTCAGCCTCGCCGCTCTCGCCGCCGCCGTCAGCCCAGCTGCCGATGGTGCAACCCTCTAACGTCAGGCCGGTGGTGTTCACCTTAATGGTGTATTTATAGCGGCTGCCCGCTTCTAATACGACGTTGTTCTGCGGACGGAAGTAGAAGGTGCCGCCGCCGAGTTCCAC
>ENA-UERU01000980-UERU01000980.1-human-gut-metagenome-genome-assembly--contig:-NODE-980-length-18254-cov-4.777246_pt1 | contig 18254 bp, 18 predicted proteins | sample MGYA00242988_ERZ507989 | MGnify/ENA primary metagenome ERZ507989 (study PRJEB26167, sample SAMN06115519) | human gut metagenome | host: Homo sapiens | place: China:Hunan | collected 2015-08-21 | study...
CGGTTTCTCTACGATAGCGAGTTCGCCATTGTCAACGGCAGCTTGCTGATCCGTTTCTGGATCGAAAACAAAACGAGAGTCGCTTATATGACTCCTACAGGTCAAGGCAACCTGAAACAAGCAATCGACCTGTTGGAAGCCGACTCGCTCGAACAAGGCCACCCGCTCTGTATGTTAGGCGTAACGCCAGATGCCAAAGAAGAACTCGAAAAAGCAATCCCCGGAGGATTTTTCTATATACCCGAACGGAATTATTTCGATTACATCTACTTGCGTGAAGACCTGGCAACCCTAAAAGGGAAAAAATACCAGGCGAAACGCAATCATATCAACAAATTCAATAAGAAGTTTGCCTACGAATATATTCCTATCACACCAGAACTGGTTCCCGAATGCCTCCAGCTCGAATGCAAATGGTACAAGGCCAACCGGGAAGATAATGACGAGGAGGATCTGAACGACGAACGCCGTTCCATAATCTACGCCTTGAATCATTACGATGAATTAGGACTTATTGGAGGAGCCATTTGCGTAGACCATCAGATTGTCGCTTTCACCTTCGGCGCCCCGATCAACCACGATACTTTCGGCGTCCATGTCGAAAAGGCGAATGTGAACTATGAGGGGGCTTATGCTGTTATCAACAAAGAATTCGCCTCTCACCTTCCGGAAAAATACACCTATGTGAACCGAGAGGAAGACTTGGGTATTCCCGGTCTGCGCCAGGCTAAACTTTCGTATAACCCGTTCATCCTATTGGAAAAATCCGCGGCAATAAAGAAACCTGCAAAATAATATTGAACGATGGATAACAACAAATCTCAATTGATCGACCTGTGGCGTACTTCTTTCAACGACAGCGAAGAATTTATCAAACTGTTCTTCGACCGGGTTTACAAAAAAGAGAACGCCCTGTTCATAAAGAAAGACGGAAAGATCGTTTCCGCCCTTCAAATGCTTCCGTATGTCATGACCTACTATGGGACGGAGATATCCGTAAACTATATATATGCCGCCTGTACCCTTCCTTCCGAACGCGGGCAGGGACTCATGCGCCAACTGATTCAGGATGCCTTCAAAGTGATGGAAAGCCGGAAAGTGGCCCTGACGGTCATCATCCCGGCTGATCCGTGGCTGTTCGACTATTACCGTGATTTAGGGTATACGGAAGCTTTCGACTAGGCGGAAGAGACGTATATCCGTCCTTTTGAAACAGCTTGGGAACAGGGTGTTCTGGTTGTCCCGCCCGAAGTCCCTTCGATGGAGTCCCTCTACAAGTTTTTCAATAAGAAGCAGCGGGAACGCACTTGCTATGTGCTGCACGATTATGACGATTTCGTTACTATCCTGCGCGATTTGCAAATGTCCGGCGGACAGATGCTGACCGCCTTGAACATTCAGGACGAACCGATCGGAATGATCTTTTTCTATCCTGCCGGCGACCATATCTATGTCAAAGAATTGATGTATGACAACGACCATATCAAAAAACTACTCTTACAGGAGGCAACAACACAGAACAAGGTGGAAAAGGCCGTCTACCGCACCCCCTTCACCGGACCGGGGACTTTTCCCTTAGGCATGGCACGTGTCCTGGACCGTGACCGCCTCATCCATCACTGGGCTTCCACCCACGAAAATTCTGTTCTCAACATCGGCGAACTGAAAGAAATGGACACCCAATCGCTCACCCGCCTGTTGCTCGACTATCAGAGCCGGGAAGCCTATATGAGCTTGATGCTCGATTAGCGGTTCATTCTACCCAAAAACAAAAGCTCAGCGCCACTCCGACAGGTTACGGAGATCCGAAGGAACGATTATCCGATTAATTCGTATTTTTGCAGATTCATACAAAATTATACGGATAAAAAGAGCTGACAATGTTACGGAAAGGAGACCTTACACAAGGAGGTATAACCACCACCCTGCTACAATTCACATTGCCGATGCTGGCAGGATCGCTTTTACAACAATGCTATAACATAGCCGATACGCTGATCGTGGGACAGTGTATCGGCGCAAATGCGTTGGCAGCGGTTGGTTCCGCCTATACCTTGATGGTTTTCCTGATTTCTATCCTGCTAGGGTTGTCAATGGGAAGCGGCACGGTTTTCTCACTGCAATACGGAGCCGGCGACCTGTCCGCTCTGCGACGTAGCATCTACGTTTCTCTCCTGCTGATCGGCACGGTAACCATCTTGCTGAATGTTGCCGTGTTCCTATGGCTCGATCCGATTTTACGATGGTTACAAGTTCCCTATGATATTTATTCGTTGATGCGTAACTATCTGTGGATCATTTTCTGGGGAATAGTCTTTACTTTCCTGTATAATTTTTATGCAGCGTTGCTTCGGGCTGTAGGCGATTCTGTAACACCTTTATGGTTTCTGGCTGTATCGGTCGTTTTGAATATCGGGCTTGATTTGTTTCTTATTCTTGTCCTGGATCAAGGCATCGAAGGAGCGGCAGTCGCAACGGTTATCGCACAGGGAACGGCGGCATCCGGTATCTTGCTGTATACCTATAAAATCCGCCCCGAGCTACGATTACACCGGGAAGATATGCGCTTCGACCGTTCCAGCCTGAGAGAAATCACTTCTTTCTCCACACTGACTTGCGTCCAACAATCTGTGATGAACTTCGGAATATTGATGGTGCAAGGATTGGTAAATAGTTTTGGTACGGTTGTCATGGCCGCATTCGCTGCAGCAGTCAAGATCGACTCTTTCGCCTATATGCCCGTTCAGGAGTTCGGGAATGCTTTTTCCACCTTCATTGCCCAGAATTTCGGAGCGCGGAAAGGGGATCGCATCCGCCGGGGAGTGCGTAGCGCATTTCTTATAACGATCGTCTTTTCCCTTATCATCTCGCTGTTAGTTTTCTTTTTTGCCAAGCCGTTGATGCTTATTTTCGTCCGTCCGGATGAGGCTGAGATACTTCGCATCGGAACAGAATACCTGCGTATCGAAGGAGTTTTTTATTTAGGCATCGGAATCTTGTTCCTCCTTTATGGTTATTACCGGGCCATCCGTATGCCGGGAATGTCTGTCGTGCTTACCATTCTGTCTTTAGGTACACGTGTCGTCCTTTCTTATTGGCTGGCATCCATTCCCACTATTGGGGTCACCGGTATTTGGTGGTCTATTCCTATCGGTTGGTTTCTAGCAGACTTAGCCGGCATTGCCTATTACCATTATCGCAAATATGCAGTCTCACGGACTTGACAAAAATCCGCCTCCGATATACATTTATTACCGGATTTTTCTATCTTTGCAGCCGTAAAAAGTAATGATAAATTATGGACGACAGTATTCCGCGAGAAATAAAAACAGTAAGTAACAAATAACGCGCAGGGGTAAACAGCAAGGCCTCTGTACGTTGACAAAAACGAAAGGAGGCAATAATGAGAACTTTTCTTTATTGTGAAGCCGGCTTTGTGGAAAAAGACCAGTGGCTTCCAAACAGCTGGGTCAATGTAGAATGCCCTACACCGGAAGATATCCATTACCTGACAAACCAATTCAATGTTCCCGAATCTTTCTTAAGCGACATTGCCGATACAGACGAACGCCCGCGTATCGAATATGAAGGGAATTGGCTATTGACCATCATTCGAATCCCGGTACAGAGCCAGGAACAAGGAATCCCTTTCACGACCATCCCTCTGGGGATTATGACGAACAATGAAATCATCATATCTGTTTGCTACTACAAGACGGAACTGATACCGGACTTTATCCGATACACCCGCCGCAAAGAGGTCGTCGTACGTCACAAATATGACCTGATTCTGCGTCTGATCCATTCGTCCGCCGTATGGTTCCTGAAATACCTGAAACAAATCAACAACGAGGTGGCGCATGCCGAAAAGGCACTGGAAAAAAGTATCCGTAATGAAGACTTGCTTCGTCTGATGAAGCTGGAAAAGAGCATGGTTTACTTCAACACATCCATCCGTGGTAATGAAGTGATGCTCACCAAACTGCAAAGCATCTTCCAAGAACCGGTCTATATGGACAACGAACTGGTGGAAGATGTGGAAACAGAATTAAAACAGGCGCACCTCACGGTCAATATCTATAGCGATATCCTGACCGGTACGATGGACGCATTCGCCTCCATCATTTCCAACAACGTGAACACCATCATGAAGCGCATGACCTCTATCTCCATAATCCTGATGGTTCCCACCCTCATCGCCAGCTTCTACGGTATGAACGTCCCGATCTACGGAGAAAATATGCCGCATGGCTTTGCCATCATCGTCATGATCTCCATCACACTATCAGCTTTATCATTTTTCATTTTCAGAAAGATCAAATGGTTCTAAATTAAAAAATCCGCTTTACCTTCACAGGCGAAGCGGATTTAAAATCGATAAGCTTTTTCTAATCAAATATCTAATCAGAAAACAATATCTCGGGAAGGATAATATCTAATTCTGACAAATAAATAGCAAAGGACGTGCCAGAAATAGAAATAAAGATATATTTTAAAACAAACCACTGATATACAAACCAATAAAAATAATACATATAATACAAAAGAAATTGGGGAAGTGTGGAGTGGATTGGGGAAAGTGTGTAAAAATTCCACAATCAAGTGTGGAATCCCGACTTTTGAGCGTGGAAAGAGCAATAATAATCGACTGCCTTTTTCAGCAAATCTTCCGGGAGATCGAGAGATTCATCGAACAAAGAAGTTTCGACAGTAAGAGCTTTCTTCTTCGAATCTTTTTTCCAATTGCCAACGATCCGGCCCTCATACAGGATCACGGGGTAAAAGATACCGAAAGTATTGAATGCCTTATGATGATGTTCGCGTAGCATAACGGTCGTCCGGTCTTTATAGCTGATCAGATATTCATCATACGAGGGTAACAGATGCAACACTTTCCGGCAACAGGCCTTCAAGTCACAGGTAACATGCAGGTAAAAAGTTTCCGAATCAAACTTTTCGGTTAGCAGATCGGTTTCGATCAACGCAACCGCATGTCGAGCCTCGGTTGCCGCCAAGCCGGACCACCAGACAAAATCAGACAATGTAGCCGGGGAATGGCTTTGAAAATATAGGGTAGCCAATCGGGCGAGCGCCTCTTCGCGGCTGAGTTCTTTCATCGGAGGCACACGTTCTTCCAACAGAGCATAGGTCGGCTTCTTGTTTTTATCTACCCCACTGCACACAAGGCCATCCGTTTCAGCACGGACCAGAAAATAATGTATCAAGTGATTGTCTGTCTCGACCCCTGCCCGACCGAACCCATCCATCAACTCCTGTTTTGTCAAACTCTTGTTTCCACCCAACAATTGTTCCAGCAATCTACAACCTTTCGTATAGAAGCTTTCGGTTATCTCCATCTTCCGGCTTCTTGCATAAGAATCGAAGGCTGTCCGTATACGACCTCCCGACAATTGCAACATCCAGCGGATATCCTCTGCTACGATGAAATGCCAGGTCGGTCGTAATATATGGGTACGCAGGATTTCCCCCTTTGCAAGCGCATCGTCCACCACCCGCAACGAAGAAGACTTCAAGCGAGTCCCGACCGCCCATTTCGCCATCGTATATTCCTGTGCTTGGACAGCTCCCATCCAGGCAACCAATTCCTTCGGACTCCTAAACCGGGGCTTTGCCAATTGATGGCTCAACAGACGAATATCGGTCAACATATTCTTACCGTTAGCAGGATTTTCCGGTCATAATATCCAATACCAGCTTATCGGTGGCTTCCATTCCTTTGGAACCGATAGAAGTCAGGTTAATGATCGACTTGTCGACATTCTCATCAATAATGCCCTCGACCGGAGTCACCACCTTGTTTTCCATTGCCATCAACGCAGACAGCATAGCAGTCGAAACACCGCTGGAAACTTTCATGGCACAACTGGGCTTCGCCCCATCGCATATCATACCGGTAATATTGCCGATCATATTCTTGATTGCATAGGAAATCTGCACTTTATCGCCTCCCATCAGATAGGTAATGCCGCAACTGGCTCCCGTGGCGGCCACCACACAACCGCAAAGGGCGGACAAGCGTCCCAGGCTTTGCTTGATATAGATGACCATCAGATGGCTTAACATCAGGGCACGGATTAACTGTTCTTCCGAACATTCGATGTCTTCGGCAAAAGAAAGGACGGGAAGTGTCGCTGCAATCCCCTGGTTTCCACTACCGGAGTTACTCATCACCGGGATCATGGCGCCATCCATGCGGGCATCACAGGCAGCAGCCGTCATTGCCAGCATATGGGTATAGGCAGAATCTCCCATATATTTACGTCCGTATACACCGGAAACGGTCTTGCTGACCGTATGTCCGAAATTTCCCTTCAGTGAAGCCTCGGCTGCTTTCCGGTTCAGATCGGCAGTTTCCAGGATAAAGCGGATCTCATCGAGCGGCATTTCCATCGCAAACTCATACACAGTAGAGAAAGAGAGTCTCAATTCGTCTTCATCGCCCGAAGCATCACAGGAAACACCTTCTTTCCTCCGGTCTGTCAATACCACACCATTCTTCTCCACATACACGACATTCGTATGTTCATGGCAGATTATCACCCGCGAAGTTTCATCTCCGGCTGAACAAATCACTTCGATATAGAGCTTGTCGACATTATCCTTTAAAGCGATATGAATCCGTTTATCTTCGATCACCTGCTTTCCTTCAGCAAGCGCTTCAGGTGTCAGGTCACGCAATACTTCAAGACCATAAGCAGACTTGCCGATCAACGTACCCAAAGCAACCGCTATAGGTAACCCGACCATTCCGGTTCCAGGAATTCCGACACCCATCGCATTCTTCAGGATGTTGGCGCTCAGAAATACTTCCGTTTTCTCCGGTTTACAGCCTAAAACCTCGGCAGCCTTAGCGGCAGCCAATGCGACCGCAACCGGTTCCGTACAACCGATAGCGGGAATCACTTCCTGATGTATTAGTTTGATGATTTGTGTTTGAGTTGTTTTATCCATGAATATAGACTTCTTTGACTTTATGATTGCAAAGATAAGACATCCTTTTCAAAACATAGGTATTTCGATTGCGGAACATAGATAATTTGAACTATTTCTTTATTAAATAAAGGAATACCCGACAGAAAAATGTACATTTGTTTCATCTAATAAATAATTAATAAATTATGGGAACTTTAGGCTGCATAAATGATATGTTACAACGGGACAAAGAAAACCGCGAGCTCCGGAAATTAAGCAAAGAACGCCTAAAGGAAACCCGAAACAGGCTCATGAAAATCGGGAGCAGTACCAAACTACCCGATACATCCGTTGAAGAAATGAAAGAAATTCGAAAAAAGACTATAGAGAAAGAAAAAGCAGATGCCAACCATCTATCCAAAATAAAATTACTTTTAGCCATATTTGTCTTATTCGTCCTCCTTTCAGTATGGCTGTTTTATTCTCTCATCAGATAAGATCTCATTTGTCACCACCGACAGTTTTAACCGTAAAGGTTTCCTCTTCCGTGCCGTTGCCACGCCCTTCTTTCAGACGGACGCTGAACACAGCTTCACCTGTACACAACTTCGGGGAGGCCTGCACCATGACATTATAGATGATACGGTCATCACGGGTGATTTTGGCTATCTTGACAGGTTCGGACAGTTTCAAATACCTGCCCTTCTCAACTTTCACTATCGGTTCCACGTCCAAAGCATCCTGAAAGCTGTTGTTCACAATCACGAGGGAGATACGGCAGGTCTCACCTGCATTGATCTTATCGTCGCGGGTGACACTGTCCTCTTCCAATAAGATATCTTCGATCTGCAAATCGGGAAGGAGAACATGCGAAGACGGTGTATAATTCCCCGAATTCCTCTTCTCCACTCTTATCTCGTCGCCTGTATTTGCAGCGATCTGCGCACCGGCGATTCCTCCGACCGCCGTCCCGACAAACGCCCCTATGTCACCTCCGATATCATCGTCTATGGAATTTCCGACCGCTCCGCCGAAAAGCCATCCGACAAAAGCGCCTATCTGGGCCCCTACGCCAGCCCGGTCTTCCCGACTCATATTCTTCATCGATCCGCATCCTGTCAGAACCAACAAAGACACTATCGCATATAGGACTTTATTTTTCATACTCAGTTATTTTAACCCTTCCAATTAACAAACAAAGATAACCATCCATTTGATTTAATGACATCGGAAAGGAGAAAAACCCCTATCCGATTGCGTTTTTTTATGTAAGTTTGCGCCCGATTAAACAAAGAATGATGACAACTCAATTCAAGACTCCGACCGCAGACCTGCAACATCAGTACGATCTTCTGCAGAAAGAATTCGAATATGAAAAAGAGATGTACCGCCAACAAATCGAACGGACCGGAATACATCGCCGCATCCAACAAGGACTGTGCTGGTATCCTGTCGTACCAGGAAAGAGTTACTATAATTCCTTGAACCAGCTCGTCGTAGAAATCGAACGGCTGGAGGATAAAGAGACCGAACACAATTTCGAATATGGCCGTCCGGTCTGCTTCTTCACGACAAACGGAAGCGGAAACCCCGAATACCTGAACTTCTCGACCGTCATCAGTTACGTACAAGACGACCGAATGGTCGTAGTACTGCCCTCTCCTAACGCACTTACGGATATACAGAAGGCTGGTGAAATCGGCGTCCAACTTTATTTCGACGAGACCAGCTACAAGACAATGTTCAACGCCCTGTCCACCGTTATCCAAGCGAAAGGAAACCGGTTAGCTTACCTACGGGACGTCCTGTTAGGCAAAACGCCCGTCGGCCGGCGCACATTTTTTCCTATGCGTTTTCCCTGGCTGAACCTGTCGCAGGAAGAGGCGGTCAACCATGTATTGGCGGCAAAGGATGTGTCAATCGTGCACGGTCCTCCCGGAACAGGCAAAACGACCACTTTGGTTGAAGCGATCTATGAGACTCTGCACCGGGAAAATCAGGTAATGGTCTGTGCCCAAAGCAATACGGCCGTAGACTGGATATCCGAAAAACTAGTCGATCGTGGCATTCATGTCCTACGCATCGGTAACCCGACACGCATAAACGACAAGATGCTTTCCTTCACCTATGAACGGCGTTTCGAATCGCATCCCGACTATGCCGAACTATGGGGAATCCGCAAGGCGATCCGCGAGATACAATCCAATCTCCGCAAAAAGAGCCACGGTGAAAAAGAAACAGCACGCAACCGTCTCTCCCGTCTCCGTTTCCGGGCGACGGAACTGGAAGTGAAGATCGACACGGAATTGTTCGACGAGGCGCGTGTCGTGGCCTGCACGCTGGTCGGATCGGCGAACCGGGTATTGACCAACCGTAACTTCACAACTCTCTTTATCGACGAGGCCGCCCAAGCACTCGAAGCAGCCTGCTGGATCGCAATCGGCAAAGCGGATCGGGTCATCTTAGCGGGCGACCATCACCAGCTCCCTCCTACCATCAAATGTATAGAAGCGGCACGCGGCGGCTTAGACCACACCTTGATGCAAAAAATAACCGACCGGAAGCCCGAAACAGTCTCGCTTCTGAAAACGCAGTACCGGATGAACGAGGACATCATGCGCTTTCCTTCCCGTTGGTTCTATCATGACGAGCTACAATCCGCACCGGAAGTCAAGCATCGCGGCATCTTGGAATTCGATACGCCTGTCGTCTGGCTCGATACGGCGGATTGTCATTTCGAAGAAGACCGGCTCGACGACAGCATGAGCCGTATCAATAGAGACGAAGCTACACTGCTCGTTTCGACCTTACAGAAATATATCGAAAAGATCGGCAAAGAACGGGTATTGGATGAAAGCATCGACTTCGGTCTGATTTCACCTTACAAATCGCAGGTTCAGTATATCCGCGGACTGATCAAGCGCGACACTTTCTTCAAACCTTTCCGCCGCCTGATAACCGCTCACACGGTAGACGGCTTCCAGGGACAGGAACGCGATGTGATCATGATCAGTCTCGTACGAGCCAACGACAAAGGCCGGATCGGTTTCCTCGGTGACCTGCGCCGCATGAACGTCGCCATCACCCGCGCCCGCATGAAACTGATGATCTTGGGAGACGCACCGACACTAACACGGCATGCTTTCTACAAGGAATTATACGAATATATCTGGGAAAACGGACAGGTGATCACCGTTCAACCTCCTTCCCCGACATGATCCTCTTATTGTCATATTCGTAAAAAAGCCATTAGTCCAAATCGAAACTACTACCGCATCTATTTCGATTTTATACCCTTTTTAATTCAAATATCGTATATTTGTATCATTAACAAAAAATACAGAGAGGCCATGAAGTATAAATTATTAGTTCTCGACGTAGACGGGACGCTGCTCAACAATCAGAAAGAGATCAGCCCCCGTACCCTGGCTGCCCTTCTGAAGGTACAGCAAATGGGGGTACATATCGTATTGGCATCAGGAAGACCGACTAATGGAGTCATGCCCATCGCTGAAAAGCTGGAACTGAATCATTACGGAGGTTACATTCTTTCTTACAACGGCGGTCAGATCATCAACGTGCAGACCGGTGAACTATTATTCGAGAAGCGCATCGATCCGGAATGGATCCCCTATTTCGAAAAGAAAGCAAAGAAAAACGACTTTGCCATCTTCACCTATCACAAAGACTTCATCCTGACGGACAAACCGGATAACAAGTATGTCATCCAAGAAGCCAACCTGAACAAGATGCAGATTGTCGGTGTCGACAACTTTGCCGAAGCCGTCGATTTCCCGCCCTGCAAATGTATGCTGGCAAGTGACGACGAAGAAGCGCTCATCGGTTTGGAGAATCATTGGAAAAAACGCCTCGACGGTGTGCTGGATGCATTCAGGTCGGAACCTTATTTCTTAGAAGTCGTTCCCCAGTTCATCGACAAGGGAAACACTTTGGGCGTGCTGATGACCAAACTGTCCGTATCGCCGGAAGAAGTGATCGCGATCGGCGACGGCGTTTGCGACGTGACCATGTTGCAACTTGCCGGTGTCGGGATCGCGATGGGAAATGCGGAAGATTCGGTGAAGGCTTGTGTGGACAAGACGACACTCACCAACGAAGAAGAAGGCGTAGCCGTGGCCGTCGAACGGACAATCCTGGCTGAAATACGTCCGACGGAAGTACCGCTCGACCAGTTGAATATGCGTGCCAGACACGCTCTAATGGGAAACCTCGGCATCCAATATACATATGCATCCGAAGACCGTGTAGAAGCGACCATGCCGGTAGACGAACGCACCCGCCAGCCATTCGGCATCCTACATGGCGGGGCGACACTCGCATTGGCCGAAACGGTTGCCGGATTAGGATCGATGATCCTGGCCAAACCAGACGAAATCGTGGTCGGTATGCAAGTCAGTGGCAACCATATGTCATCTGCCCATGAAGGAGATACCGTTCGCGCCGTCGGAACCATCATTCACAAAGGACGCTCTTCGCACGTTTGGAACGTCGATGTATTCACATCCACAGATAAATTGGTATCATCCATCCGTGTAGTCAACAGCATATTAAAAAAGAAATGACACCAGACGAATTAAGGATTTGTAACGTAGTCGACACATTGATCAGAAAGAACCGGAGTTTTGCACTCTGGCGGATACCAGGAGAATCGCCTCGTTTCGCCATGCAGACCTCCGGTTCTGCACGTATTCTTTATCATATCGAGGAACTGGACGAACAGAGTGGTTTCGTCATTGCTCCCTTCCATGTAAGCAAACAGCACCCAATCGTACTGATCCGGCCGGACATCCAGAAACTTCCGCCCGATGAGGAAACAAAAGTTTCATACTCGATGCCTGCGGAACAGGAATTCCATCATAGTGAAACGCTTGTCTCCTTCCCCGAAAACCCGAAGGAAGACTACAGCCGTCGTTTCAATGCCTTCATCGAACCGCTACGCCGAAAGCAGTTCGAGAAACTCGTGCTGTCGCGCTGCCAGACGATTCCGGCAGACAGAGCCAACTTCTCCCCTGCCGCCGCTTTCCTCAAGGCAACCGGACGGTACAAATATTCATATGTTTATCTCTGCCATACTCCCGCGACAGGCACATGGCTCGGATGTACGCCTGAAATCATCCTCTCCGGCGAGAAAGGAAAATGGCATACGGTCGCCCTTGCCGGCACCCAACCTCTCCAAAACGGGGAACTACCGATAGAATGGGACGACAAAAACAGGGAAGAACAGGAATATGTAGCCTTTTACATACGCAAACAACTGCAAGCATTAGGTATCAAACCGACAGAAACTCCTCCGATCCCGGTACGCGCCGGCGAACTGTCGCATTTGAGAAGCGACTTCAGCTTTCCACTGCCCGATAATAAAAAACTCGGCGAACTGTTGAAACGGCTCCATCCCACGCCTGCCGTCTGCGGACTGCCCAAAGAAGAGACGTATCGCTTTATCCGGGAGAACGAAGGCTACGACCGGAGCTATTATTCAGGCTTTATCGGTTGGTTGGCCCCCGAAGGGAAGAGCGATCTGTATGTAAACTTGCGCTGCATGAACATCTTGCCCGGATCATTTGTTTTATATGCAGGCGGAGGCATTCTTGCTTCTTCGGAGATAGAAAGCGAATGGCTTGAAACGGAAGCAAAAATGCAAACAATGAAGCGACTGATCAATTCAATTGACAAATCATAAATAATATAACCCATGATAGCAAAAAAACTGACTGACCTCATAGGCAATACACCGTTGTTGGAGTTCTCAAACTTCAACGCTAGTAAAGGGCTGAAAGCGAAAGTAATCGGAAAGCTGGAATATTTCAACCCGGCAGGTAGCGTAAAAGACCGCATTGCATTGGCAATGATCGAAGACGCGGAAGAAAAGGGCTTGCTGAAACCGGGAGCAACAATCATAGAGCCGACCAGCGGGAACACCGGCGTAGGACTGGCTTTCGTCTCGGCCGCCAAAGGTTATAAATTGGTACTGACAATGCCCGAAACCATGAGCCTGGAACGTCGTAACCTACTGAAAGCATTAGGAGCCAACCTGATCCTCACTCCCGGAACGGAAGGGATGAAAGGTGCCATCGCCAAAGCGGAAGCATTGCGTGATGAAACACCCGGCTCCATTATCCTGCAACAGTTTGAAAACCCGGCAAACCCTGCCCGGCATGCTAAAACAACCGCACAGGAAATCTGGCGCGATACGGACGGCAAAGTCGATATCTTCGTCGCAGGAGTCGGAACGGGCGGTACGGTAAGCGGCGTTGGCAAAGGACTGAAAGCGCACAATCCGGATGTCAAAATCGTAGCTGTAGAACCGACCGACTCGGCTGTGCTCTCAGGCGGTAAACCCGGACCACACAAGATACAGGGGATCGGAGCGGGCTTTATCCCTAAAACCTACGACAGCTCGGTGGTCGATGAAATCATCCAGGTAGAAGGAGACGACGCCATCCGCACATCACGCGAACTGGCACAAAAGGAAGGCCTGTTGGTCGGCATTTCTTCCGGAGCAGCCGTATATGCCGCCATGCAACTGGCCCGGCTCCCGGAGAACGAAGGGAAAACGATTGTAGCATTATTACCGGATACGGGCGAGAGATATTTGTCTACAGCATTGTATGCGTTCGAGGAATATCCGCTTTAAGAATTGACAATTGATAATTGATAATTGTCAATTCTCCTTATAATCTTTCCGATAAGAACAAGTAGTCTCCGTCGGGAAATCTTTCGGGACTTTCTGGGTTACTTTTCCGGTTGCCGCCCATTCGGCTCCACGAAGCAAAAGCACCTGGAAGCCCGTACATTGCATTGCTATATTATCTTCCGTAGTAGCACCGGCATGGCCAAGCATCGTATGGAAGATGCGAGCATTCCCGTAATCGACCGTAAAGACCAGCGGTTCTTCACGACCGGAACCGTTTGTTTCCTTATCCGAATAGGCCGTGTACAAAATATCCCGGATATTGCCCGGTCCCCGCATACGGTCGTAAAGTTCATCTTTGGCATGACGCCATTTCAAAGGCAGGCCCTTCACAACCGGATGCACCTTGTCACGCCCGTTCAGCACATATTCGTGCTGGCGTCCATGAGAACCACCCGGACCCGCCGAACTGTCCTTGACCAGTTTTCCGTCCTTCCAATACACATAAGGGCCGGAATTCTCATTACGTCCTTCCCAACCACCCAAAGCACAGATCTTATTGAACTCCGGCCATTTGGAGAAAGCATTGTCGGCTGCATGATAAATGACAACACCACCGCCGTTCTGCACATATTCCAAGAAGCGGCGGTTCGTCTCCTCCGGCCACGAATCTCCGTTATAGTCCAGTACTACCAACTGGTAAGGGCTAAAGTCGAGCACAAAACCGGACATATCCTTGCCCTGTTCGGGAGAGATAGCAAAGTCCACATCAAAACGACCGGAATTTTCCAGGATTTGTTTCAGCACAACATGGCTCACCTGCCAGTTATGGTTGTTTTGTCCTGTGATCAGTAATGTTTTAATCGGTTTACGCGCCGAAACCGTATAGGCTAACAAGAGGGAAAAGACAACAAAAAACAGCTTCCCAAAATGTAAATGTCTCATGGTACTTTATGGTTTAAAGATTTGTTTGAGGCGAATGTACTAAATCAATATGAAATATGTACTTTTGTGGCCTTAAGAAAAAATACATCCATGATGAAATATTTATCCCGAATATTATTGATAACATTCGTATTTGTCTTTTCAGCCACTTATAGCCATGCCGACAGTTGGCGCGACAAAACAGAACTGCTCATATATTCTCCGCGCTATTTCGGTCCGAACGCCTTTCCGATCCCGGAAATGAGGGACGGACAGGTGAGCGAGCGGTACGAAGTGGAAGTACGGGGCGAATACCATTATTATACGGGTGACAAGACCTGGGACATCGTGGGGCGTGCCCTGCTGCCCTTCTTCAGGGGGCGCGCGGGAATCGAAGTGAACTGGTGCTTCAAGGAAAAATATAAGATGACACCGGAAACGCGTGACGAACGCTTTGCCGTGGAGACGGAAAGCCCGATCAAATATAACGGCGACATCGTTATCAGCTCCTTTTTCCAAGTCCTGAAAAGCGAGAAATGGGTAGACGCGACCATTAGCGCCAACATCAAGACAGCCAGCGGAGGCCGCCTGTGCGACGCCCGTTTTACCGATGCCGCCTCCTACTGGTTCGACGTAAACATGGGGCGTAACCTGTGGAAAAGTGCCGACGGGAAGGCCTCGATCCGTATGCAGGCGCTCGCCGGGTTCTATTGCTGGATGACGAACGACATGGTGCATCGCCAGAACGACGCCATCTCATACGGAGTCGGGTTCACCGGTAAATACAGAGGCTTCACGCTCGCCACCAACCTGGCCGGGTTTTACGGATACGAAAACAACGGTGACCGCCCCATACATTGGCGCAACAACCTCAGATACGAGATCAAGAAAAACATAATCTCCTTCCGGTATACACACGGAATGAAGGATAACCTGTACGAGACTTATTCGTTGGGATATATCAGATGCTTTTGAGAATTGAAAGCTAAACCAACGGCCTTCGCTCCCTGTTTAAGGGAAGATGAAGATTAATCGGATAGTAAAACTGAAGCTGGTAGATGCCAGACTCTATTTCGTGAGTCTGATCGTAGGACTGCTGACCGGATTGGTGGCGGTTCCTTACCACTATCTGCTGCAACTATTCTTCAATATGCGGAAGAACTTCTTCCAGTCTTCGCCTCCCTGGTATTACCATATCGTCTTATTCCTTGCCCTATGGGGTATCCTCTGCTTCGTCGCCCGGATGGCCAGACGGTGGCCTTACATCGGAGGCGGAGGCATTTCGCAGACACGGGGCGTTATCAATGGACGCATCGAGTATGCACATTCCTTTCGCCAACTGCTGGCTAAGTTTGCGGGTGGTGTGCTGACACTCAGCAGCGGTCTCTCGATGGGACGCGAGGGACCTTCTGTACAAATGGGTTCCTACATAGGTGACCTGGTCAGCAAATGGGGACATATCCTGAGCGGCGAACGCAAACAGCTCCTTGCCGCAGGCGCAGGCGCAGGACTGGCAGCTGCCTTTGCCGCTCCTCTTGCCGCCGCCACGCTGGTGATCGAATCGATCGAACGCTTCGATGCTCCGAAAACGGCTATCACGACGATCCTGGCCGGTGTCGTCGCCGGAGCGATCGCCAGTACGATTTTCCCGATCAACCCGTACCACGACATACAGGCCATCGTGCCCGACCTGTCGATGGGACTGCATATCAAGCTGTATATCCTGTTTTCCGTCATCGTATCGGTTTTCGGCAAACTCTATTCACTGCTGATGCTATACGCCAAACGGATGTACCCGGCCATCCGGCAACCCGAATATATCAAGCTGTTAGGTCTTCTGGGCATGGCGTACATCATTTCGCTGACGGTCACTGATCTGACCGCCGGAGGCGAGCAGTTCCTGATGCAGCAGGCGGAAGGCGGCAACAGCAATATCTATTGGATTGCAGGGATGATGTTCCTGCACATGGTATTTACCGTTTTTTCCTTCTCCTCCGGATTGCCGGGAGGGAACTTTATCCCGACTCTGGTGACAGGCGGACTGACCGGTAAGCTCTATGCCCTCATCCTGGTGCAGCACGGGGTCATAGGAATGGAAAACGTGAGCTATGTCATGCTGATCGGAATGGGCGCCTTCCTGGTCGCCGTCGTGCGCACTCCTATCACAGCCATTATCCTGATTACGGAGATCACAGGGCATTTCGAAGTTTTCTATCCTTCCATCGTCGTAGGAGGACTCACTTATTATTTCACGGAACTGTTGGGAATAAAGCCGTTCAACGTAATGTTCTATGAAGAGATGATCAACAAACCGGCCTTCCGTGAGCAGAAGCGGCTGACTTTGGACGTGGAAGTGATGGCCGGAGCCTATTTCGACCGCAAGGAGGTCGATACGCTCGAACTTCCCAACCATTGCATAATCATGAATATCCACCGCGACCGCAAAGACATCTCCCCCACCGGACAAACCATACTCCCCGGTGACCAGCTCACCATCGAACTGGACGCCCAAGATATAGAGAAACTGTACGAGCCACTGGTTAGCATGGCCAACATCTACTAAAATATCCCGACCGGCAACTTTAAACGTCCTCCCGGCCATCTCAAATCATTGGACACAAAAACCAAACAGCCTTTCAGGGGAATTATAATCCAGAATTATCAGGTATTTATGTAAAAATATCCGTCCGCGAGACGATTTCAGGGAAGCCGGATGGTTCCTTACCATAGGAGAAATCAATTATCGCATTTTGCCGAACTTACGGATGGGAGCCGGCTATATGTCGTTAGTCCGCTACAAGGCATCGGAGGAACTGCGCAACCGGTTCTGATTCAAGCAGGAAAACATCTATCCACAAAACGAAAGGAAACGTACCGATATGCATTTATGCGGAAGCCATTTTACCGTCCTAAGGCACTTTTTTACTAAAGACAAGCAGAAAAAGAGCGGAAAGCAAGCAGAAATGGTTGACAACACCCCCATCTTCCGGCTTTCTACACCCGGATGTTGCCACTCTCTACATCCGGATGTTCGGGACGGCTACACCCGGATGCACAGAGTCTTTTCATACTGACTAATTGTAATTAAGACACTTATCCGACAAGAAAAGACTATATGTATCATCCAAACATGAATAGAGTTATTCCGTCCGGCTGATCGTCAATATCTCGGAAAACGATATCGGCCATTCGATTGCATTCATCAATGTTTCGAATGCAATCCTTAAATTAAGAGAAACAGGGGTGTGTCCGGAATAAAGATCACATACAGTCAATGCAAGCAACATCTTTTTATTATAATGCATCCCCTTCAAAGTAACCAAACTGGACAATACCGAAACGGAGCGTGCCCCTTCAAAGTCAGAATCGGTAATATCCGTTTTATCTCTCAACGATTGATAATGTCGGCAGCCCTTTATGTCGGCACTTGTGCCCATAGCTTCCACAATATCCAATAATACGCAACAGATTGCAATTCTTTCCGATTCTTCTGAGCTCATACTCAAATTATGGTGCCGCCCTGCTCCCCTATGTTTGGCATCTATATTAATTAAAAAGCGTGGGAACTGTTAATCTACTATTTTGAAACTGAGGTATCGCCAAACACCCATCGGACAAATAATAAACAACAGCCCACGCTTTATTCTATATACACAAGTATATATAACAAGCGTGAGCGTCCAGTTGTCTATTATCTTTGTCCGACTGGAAAGTTGGCGATTTTTCGTTCCAAAGATAATATCTT
>ENA-UERU01001000-UERU01001000.1-human-gut-metagenome-genome-assembly--contig:-NODE-1000-length-17886-cov-4.785165_pt1 | contig 17886 bp, 31 predicted proteins | sample MGYA00242988_ERZ507989 | MGnify/ENA primary metagenome ERZ507989 (study PRJEB26167, sample SAMN06115519) | human gut metagenome | host: Homo sapiens | place: China:Hunan | collected 2015-08-21...
ATGGGAAAGGAACAATATTCTATTGTACAAAAATATTATCTGTACGCCATTCATTTTACTGTTTTATACAAAATATGCAAGTATAATGAATTATTAAATAAAAGAGCACAAGGCTCTAATGAGGAGATATCTCTTTTGTGCTCTTTGTCTAGCAAGGCTAATGGGAAAGGAAAGCCATTTAATCTTGCATCCATTTTAATTTCCTCCATTTTTCTTATTATATAGCGATATTAAAGCCAAGTCATTAATAAAATTACTAACAATACTATAACTATAATGTTAAGTGTCATTTTAATCTTTTCATAGTGTTTCATGATTATCGCTCCTTTCGTTTATGAGAAAGATATGATATAATCTTTAAGAGAGAGGGGAAGTCATTTCCCCAAACTCTTTATGATTGCTAATATTAGAGTTATTATCTCTAGTATTAACTTGAGGAGTTCCAAGACTTGTTTGACGATTGGTTTGGAACTCTTTTTTTGTTTCTTCATATCCTATCTCCTTTCTACACTTATATAATACACCAAAACGTGAACTTTGTCAACGTTTAAATACACTTTTATGTGAATTATTTTCACTATTGAATGAACTATATTCATGTGATAAAATACTAATGAGGTGATATGGAATGAATAAAAAAATAATATCTTTATTGGCATTGTTTGGATTCAATCAAACCGATTACGCTAATCATATGTTAATGAGCAAGAGTAGTCTAAGTAACAAAATGAAAAGAGGCTCATTTACGGCAAAGGATTTAATTGAGCTGGCTGAAATGACAGGGAATAGGCTTGCAATTGTTGATGAAAACGACAAAGTAATAATTGAATTTAGTAAGGAAGATTTATAGGCAGGAATATACATATAAATGTATATCGTTCAAGTCTGGTCGTAAATGATCAGTCTTTTTTTATTTTTCGGAAATTTTTTATTAAAAATAAAAAAACAATGCCATAAAATATGACACTGTAGCTTTTAATAATAACTTTCGACATTTCGTATTATACGTTTTTGTTTTTCTATTGCATGTTTACAGTCTATTATTTTTTCTTCTTTATCCTGTAAATTAGAGAATTCCAAGAATTTTAGTTTTTCTTCCAGTACCTTTAATTTTGTTTTTGCCTCTTGCAGTTTTCTGTCTTTTAAATTCATATTTAACACCTCATTAGTATTATAATAAAAAAAGCAATAAATACTCAAGATCGTGTTGAATAAAAGTGTTTTGTACACTAAGATACTAAAGGAGGTTATATAGATATGTCAAAGAACAATACATTATTTAGAAAAAATACAAATACTTTTTTTAAAGTTTAGTATTTAAATATAAATATCAACTGCTAAATTACTGCTAAAAATTAAATATAAATAAAAAAATGGCTCTAGAATGCGAGTTATACAGGACGGTATATAACCGTATGGGTTAGTAAATTAAAGAAATTTAGGTATATCATAACTATATTGCAGCTATGTTATACCTTTTTTCTTTATTTCCTAAAAAATCGTCAATTATGTAGTAGGTATAGCACAGCTATGTATTTGCTTAACTGCTAAATTTCTGCTAAAAGCAATATTTTATATTTCTAAATAGTCTAAAAATTGAAAAAAGTAAAAATAAATTGTATAATTTAAGAGAATTAAAATATAATAAGAAAAGAGGAATATTAAAATGGATGAAAATAACAATATTAAAAGTGTAGAAGATACGTATTGGGATGGATTTACTTTATCACATGCACCATATGACTTTACAATTTTGGGTACAAAAATAACTAGAACAGTTGATGATTCCGATAATTTAATTGAAACTAAGGAAGTTGTATCTCAAATTAGGATTAGTCCGCAATTAGCTAAAGCTATGGCATCTATTATCAATGGGGCTATAGAAGCTTATGAAAAAAACTATGGAACAATACCAGATATATTGAATATACTTCCACCTACTCCACAAACTAAACATGAATAAGAAGAATAAAATTTTTGAGGAGGTGGATCCTCGGGGTAAAACAGTCTATTGTTCTACTCAACAATGGAGCAAACATATAGTTAGTGGGCATCCTGTTTTAGAAGCGAATGAGCATTCTGTCAAGTCTACTATAACTGATCCTGACTGTATTTATACTAGTACAGATGATGGTAGAAACGTATATTTTAAGCAGGGTTCTTTATCTACTGTAAATCCCTCTCTGTATATGAAAGTTGTTACAGAAGAACGTGATGAAAATACAGAAGAAGTGGTAACAGCTTTCCCAACCAGAAAAATAAAGGGTGGTATCAACAATGAGATATATCGTAAATGATATTAATTATGATAGTAAGTTTGATATACTGTACCTCGGTTTTAAGGATAGGTCTAATTCATATGGTGATGAAGATATCGATAATATCGTTTGGTTGAGAGATATTTTTGATGAATCAGTCACCGGTTTGACAATTATGGATTTTTATAAAATGTTAAGTAATAATGATGAAAGAATATTGGAAGTAAAAAAACAAATTGATTTTGAATCGATTATAAAGGAAATAGAGAAAAATAAATAAACACCAAAGTTTGAACTTTGGTGTTTATTTATGAATATACATTATTAACAACATTGTTTAGATTTTCGTTTTCCAAGGATGTATAAACATCCAGTGTAGTCTGATAACTTTCATGTCTTAATAGCCTTTGCGCAATTTTTACATCTACTTTATTTTCCCACAATCTTGTAGCAAAAGTGTGCCTGAACATATGGCTGCTTATATGAACCCCTGTACGTTTGCTATATCGTTCTAAAAAGGTTTTTACAGTCTGCGGATCTAATAAGTTCATATCGTTGTCGGGAGCAACTAAATTGCTTTCATTTTCAGCAAACCATGCTTTTAAAATTGGAACAAGCAGTGAAGGCAATGGAACAATCGCACAGGATGCGGGAGTCTTTGTCTCTTTAATCTCAAGTTCTTTTGTTTCGTTGTTTTTAAATATATTTTTGGTAATCATCACTCTTTCATTTTCAAAATCTACATCATTTTTTTCAAGCGCTAGAGCTTCACTTAGTCTTAATCCCATATAATATCCAAGCATAAACACTATTTTATATGAGCGGTATCTGATAGACCTGTTTTTATCAACAATGCTTAGAAGTTCTTTAAATTCATTTTCAGCAACTGTTTTTTTCTTAAACAAATCATTTTTGGCTTTGCCGGTTATTTTTAACCGCGCATATGGCAGACGGTCTATATAATTACGATTATAGGCAAATTTAAACACTCCGCTAAATACCTTCACTATATTTTCAACTGTACTTTTGGAAAGCTCCTTTCCTTTTTCTGCAACAAAATTCTGAATTATGGTGTAATCAAGAAGTGTAATATCAGCATCCTCAAACTGTGGTCGTATATGTTTATTATAATATGAACTGCGAATCTGTTTTGTAGTCAATGAAGTGTGGGGATCAGTTTCTATATATTCCTCCCAGACATCGCCAAACGTTTTCTTAATATTTATCAACGATCCATCAACTATTTTAGAATATATAAGTCTCTCATGGTTTTGTGCATCTGTTTTTTTAACAAAGCCACTTTTTGAATAATGCTGAGGTCTTCCATATTTATCTTTATAATCGAAATAAACTCTATATGTAACTCCTTTTTTTGCTTTTTTTGATTTTACTTCTCTAATTGACATTTAAAACAACTCCTTTATTTGATATAATAGGAGCATAGTTATAACAGTGCATAATTGGAATAATCTCGTTATAACTATACTACTATTAGACCACCTCGTAAAAGGTGGTCTTTTTACTCCTCTATGATAGAAGCTAAGTTATTTTCTAGATAATAAAAAATGTGTAATAACGAAACATTGATTTTATTTTCTGTCTCATCATTAGAATCTGACCATGATTGAAAAATAAATTCATATGTTCTAGACAAAACGTATTTTTCATTATTTATTTCATTTTGATATGATATTTCGAAACCAATTAAAAATTTTTCATTTTCAAATTTTATATTCTTTAACCTTGTTTTATTATATGCAAGTATTATATTCATGTCCGACTCTTTGGGCAGCTCTTTCTCTATGGTTGCATGATTTAAAAGTATAAGATTTGAATTTGTCATATTTTTGTAACCTTTGATATGCATTGTGATGTTTTTTGCGGTCCCTGAGCCAATATTTTTTAATTCTATTATTCCAAATATTGTTAAATCACTCATATCAGAAGATGTATTTTCACAATCAACTATCCATAGTAACCCCCTGTAGTTTTCGCCAATATTTAATTCTTTTTTCTCATAATAAGATTCTTTTAATAACGGTCTATATTGTATTGAAAGATTTTTAATTCTTTGCATTTCTTGGTCTTTAATAGTCCACCAAACACCACCTAGTGTTAAAGCGCCACCTAATATAGAGCCGTAATAACCAATCCAAGCATCGTAATTATTTTCATTGATAAAATGAAAGGACCATTTATTTGTTGCAATTGCATTAAATAAAGGTGCACCGATAAAAAGTAATAGCAATGTAAATACGATTATCCATAAAATAGATTTTTTTTCTTTTAATGTTTTTTTAATCTTTTTCATATCTAAATATAATTAATTCTGGAATTTATAATTTCCCTATAACTTTTCCAATACAGTCGATGCGCATTGATTCGTTAAACTGGATCGGTGCATATTTTTTATTATGAGATATCAAACATTTGTTACCAAGCTCTTTTATATATGCCTCACCATTAACCATAAATGCACCAATTTCACTAATTTTAATATCACGCTGTTTCTTTATCATTACTTTATCGCCATCACGGTAAGTCGGTTCCATTGAATCACCGCTAACGCTTATAACGAAGTCTATGTCTTTAAAATCAATTGGAACTTCTATCTGTTCTGTTGGTACATCATCAAAGGCATATAAGCCAGTACCTGCGCTTAGACCGCACTGGTAAGCAGGTTTTAATACTGTCGACTCATAAATAGCCTGTGTTTCTGCGACGCATCTTGCATATTCAATATTTAAAATAGATTCAACAGCTTGAACACCGTGAACATCGAGATTGCGGTATTGTTTTATTATATGTTTTTCTTTAAGTGTAGTGGAAAATTCTTCATTTAGTGATTGCATATCATCTTGATACAAATAGTTTGCATCACATTTTAATGCATCAAATAATTTAAAAAGCAACTCAACTTTTGGATAACTAACCCCGTTTTCATAGTTTGCGATTGCTGAAGGGGTAACCCCGATTAATTCAGATAGCTCATTTCGTGTCATCCCTAATTCTTCTCTTCTTTCTTTTATACGTGAATTTAAACTCATAATATAGCCTCCTATAAACACATTATATCAACGTTTCTTACAAACTCAATACAAAAATTACAAAAATCTTGTAAAAAAGTATTGTAGTTACAAGAAAAGTGTGATATATTTTATTTGTCTACAAGAAACTTGTAAAAAAGAAGGTGGTAATAATTTGAATACACAACTTGTACTTTCTAAAAATATTAGAAAATTAATCAATGAAAAAGGATTGAAACAAAAAGCAGTTGCAAATCGTTGCAAAATCAATGAAAGAAATTTTAGTAATATGTTATGTAATCGACAATTGATTAGACCAGAACATATACCAATGATTGCCTCTGCCTTAGATGTATCAATCGATGATTTATTCAAAACGGATTCAAAAGAATGAAAAGGAGGACATTAGATGATTAAAAAACAAAAGGATTTAATTGATCAGGATGAATTCACCATCATTTATAGTAAATCGGGTTGGTATGGTTTTTCAATAACAGTAAAGAAAGATGAAATTATTGAAACCAATCATAAAGACAACTTCAAAATTATTAGATATTGTGATGACAAATTTCCTAACACTTATGATGAGTGTGTTGAACGAAAAGTGAATCAGGAAAAGAGAAAAGCAAAAAAGATTATTGAATTTAAACTTCATGATGATAGATGGTTTATTGATTCAGAAGATATTTTAGAATATGAGGTCATTAGTGTTAAGACAGCAAAGGAAATATTTAAAGAAAAGGGTAACTATAAACTTATAGAAACAGAAGCTGAATTTGATGATTACATGAAATCTAATCTTTCATGCAATGAGTGGTGTCAAATAAAACTGGCTAAAACAATGCTTAGCCTAAATCTTGGAAATGGGTTTATAAACGGTTTTGATGATTTGATTGGAGCAAATTTAAGCAGATACAGACTAATGATTGCACTGGCTAAAGAATGCGATAATCGTGATTTACTGATGTATATGCTGATAAAGAAATTAGGTAATTGATATGATCTGGATAATCTTATTTTTACTGCTCTGTGTATTTATTGAATTTATATGTATATATGTTTTAACACATAAAAAATAGTCTAAGGAGGATTTTATGAATCAATTACAAATATTTAAAAATGAAGAATTTGGAGAAGTGAGAAGTCTATTAATAAATAATGAACCATGTTTTGTTGGAAAGGATGTTGCTTTGATTCTAGGTTATAGCAATCCGCAAAAGGCCATCAGAGATCATATTGATGAAGATGATAAAAGGACTGAACGAATCGTTCACCCCCAAGGTGGCACACAAGATACTGTAATTATTAATGAATCAGGGTTATACAGTTTAATACTATCCAGTAAATTGCCAACTGCAAAAAAATTTAAAAGGTGGGTAACAAATGAGGTTTTACCATCAATTAGAAAATATGGTGTCTATCAAGTTCCTGACGATCCAATGATTGCTCTTAAGCTGATGTTTGAAGCTACCGAGCAAACAAATGACAGAGTTAAGGTTATCGATAGTCGCGTAACTAATCTAGAAAACACAACTACTGTAGACAGTAGAAAGCAGTACACACTAAGAAAAATAGCGAGTGCAACAGCAGTTAGAGTTTTAGGCGGTAAAGACAGTCAGGCATATTTAGAACTTCATCATAAGGTATTTTGTCAACTTTGGAGAGATTATAAAGATTATTTCAAGATTCCAAGCTACAGGGATACCCTAAAGATAGACTTTGAAAAGGCAAAAGAGTATTTGCAGGGATGGAGACCTGATCATAATCTACAAATTGAAATTTCAAGCGTGAATGAGGGGGCATAGTATGGATTGTATATTAGTTAGTATAACAATAAGTGTGACCATTTCTTATTTGATAACACATTTGTTATTGGTAAGGCATTTATTGGATATTGAAGATAAATTTCGCAAAACGTGTGATTTTACAATTAATGAGATTAATAAATTAAAAAAAGGGTGATATAAATGAGACCTACAGCAATGCTTACATTCGAGCAGGTTAAGACAGATTTAGGAATTTCTACTAAACAGCTAAACATTTTTATTGATTTAGGCTTGCTTAATCCGATTTTTTTAGGAAAAGGTTGGAAATTTAGCCAAGAAGAAATCCTAGATTTTCAAAGGGAATATCGTGGCGAACGCATGAGTAATTATGTTGAAACAGTAACAGCACATGAAAAACACATGAAAAAAGCTGCTATGTCCAGTAGCAGCTAATAAATGAAACCACGTTAATTATAGACTATAAAAAGGAGTGTGTCAAAGAATATCGAAAATGGAAAAGTACATTAACAGACTGAATGCCAGAGGCTTTTATACAATCGTTTTAATTATTATTTTAGTAGGTTTTATAGCTGCGGGAGCTTCAGGTATCATTTTTGATTTTATCGTTAGGATAATAAAAAATATATAGGTTTTTAACAGTGTTTTTAGGGTACTGTTTTTATTTGCACCATTTTTAGGAAAAAGGAGGGATTTTATGGATAAAATCGAGGAAGAAATAAAAAAATACAAAGACGGATCTCTTGAAAAAGGGATAGGACTATATTTGCTTGAACGTGCTAAAGAGGATTTAACTTTAGCATCTAACTTAGCAAAAGAAAATAAATCTCTGAGCGAGTGTGCCGATTATATAACCGGGGAAGTTTATAAAAAAGCAGTCAATAACCGCTATTTTGGATGGGATAATGACGAACTGTATCAAATGGCTCTTCACTATTATCAGGAAGATGAAATAAAAATAAATAAACTTTCAGGAAATGTGAGAACAGTATCAGGTGTAGATAAACAAAAGCAGGAAAGTAAAAAAACAGTTGAATCTAAGCCTAAAACCAAAAAAGCAAAGAAGCCGGATATTCCAGAAGGGCAGATGAGTCTGTTTTAATGGAAAAGAAACTGGAAGAGAAACTGCTCTATGAACTTGAACATCACAGTTTTAGGAAATATTCCGAGAATTATTTTAAACAGTATTTCGCTATCCCTGAAGAAATCGGCAGATCTAAAAGAAAAAGAGTTGTTAATGCAAAAATAGTAAATATTTACAGTACATATAAAAAACGTTTGCTATGTCGCTCATTTTACATCGAAGAGGGATTCGAAAATAAAGAATTCTACAGGTATATTTACGAAGTAAAAAGACAACTGGCAGGACTAAAACAGATGGTTACTAATAGAGTTTATGCATCATCTTGTGGTGGTATTTTAATCCTTACAGGTGACTGGTATAGAAACTACTTTACCTACACCGTTAATGTAAATGAAAATGAAATGCTCTGGGAAAAGAACAATGTAGACAGTTATATTTTTTATGACAACACAAAATATAAGGTCGTAGAACACAATGATTACAGGCATTTTTTAGACAGTTCGATTCATAAATACTGTGCATTTGAATTTACCGATTACAGGGTAGAGGAACTGTTTAAGTATTTAAAAAAATATGATGATCATCCAAAACAGATTGAAATGTTGGCCAAGATGGGACTGCAGCATCTAATAAGAAATACATCTGGATTAAGATTTACCAAACCTATGCCACAATTTTTAGGGATAGATAAGAACGATATAGAATATTTAAGGCATTTAAAACTTCCTTTAACTGAATTTAGAAAAAATTTAGAGTGGATAAGGAAATATAAGATTAAACATATGCATGAATATATACTTTATAAAACGCTTATTGAATGTAACATAAACCCAACACAAAAGCTCTTTGACTATTTGAACAGGCAGTGTGAAACGATTAAAGAAAATCTATACGGTGCAACGGGCAGATATGTATCGTATTCCATAAACAATGTAATAATTCTTTACACCGACTATATCAAAATGGGTAGAGAGATTGCAATGATTATGAATTCATCCAATCGATACCCCGCAGACTTAAAAAAAGCACACGATGAATTAAATAAAAATATATATGTACTTAGAAATGAAAAAAAGGATAAGAAAATACTCAGTAATTCTCGAAAATACGATAAATATATTTATTTTAACGATAATTATTTAATTTGTCCATGCAGAAACAGTGGTGAACTTATAGAGGAATCTAATGTATTAAACCACTGCGTTAAGCAGTACATAGACAGGGTTTGTGAAAATCAAACAGAAATATTCTTTATAAGAAAAAAAGAAGAGCCGAATAGACCGTATGTAACATTGGAGCTTAAGCAAAAAGAGATAAAACAGTGCTATGGTAAAAATGATTATATTCCAGATGATCATGTAAAGGAATTTGTAAAAGAGTGGGCAAATAAAAATAAGTTAAAACTGAATATTTGGAGGTGTGGAAATGGATAAATACAAAAGTACAGAAGCCTATGTAATGAATGAACTTAAGCAGGCGCATACACGCATTGAACAGCTTGAAAATAATCTTGACGAAGTGTTAAAAAAACTGAGAGCAGCTGAATGTCAGATTATCAACAACAATGAATATATTATCGAGCTTGAAGGCAGATTAGGCATAGAAGGCGATGTTTAAATACAACATTTACATAGAAAGTGAGGTAATTGTACTCCCCTTGGTTATTTATGCAGAAACAAGGGAAACAGCCTATAAAAAGGCAGTAAAACAGTTTAGAAAGATATTTAAAAAGAAGAAAATTACAAGAGTTACTATCTACAAAGATCATTATTATTTTGGTGGATTTGAATATTAAAAAAAGAAAGAAGAGGAAAAGAAAATGAGATTTATTAGAAAAATTAGAAGAGAACAAGAACAAAAGGCGCGCAAACAAATGCTTAAGGAAAAGCGCCAACAGGGATTAAAGCCGAAATATGAATATAATTTAGTAACACATAAAAATGATATTGAATGGGTACCTGTAAAGATGCCGACTGTAAAGCACAGCAATAGAGTGTTTTATTAAATACAAAAAAAACACAAAAACTATTTTGGTTAAAAATTCTCTCTAATCGCTTATGTAACAAGGGATTAGAGAGAAAATATAAATGCAATATAATATATAGGTTATATTGCGCACCGATTCCATCTAAAAAAGGTGTAAAAATGCAAAAAAGCAAAGTGTTGATTGATTGAAAATTTAACAGGAGGAGCGTATGAAAAAGAAAGATTTGGAAAAAAATCTTGATCTATGGATAATCGAGCAGAAACATGATGAACTGGCAGAAAATACATTAAAATCATATAAAAATGGAATATCTAAATTCATCACTTGGCTTGAAGACAGTGGATATTGTGATGTTGATATTTCAAAAGACATTACAATCGAATATAAAAGTTATCTTCGTGATATATCCGATTCAGTCAATTCAGCAAACAGCTGGATAACAACACTTAATAAATTTTTTAAATGGCTTGATATGCCTGAACTTAAAATCAAAAAAATAAGACAGCAGGCAGCTTTTAACAATGAAGATGTATTAACAATAGAAGACTATAAAAGGCTTCTAAGAATGGCTAAAAGAATGAATATGATGCAGACATACTACATCATGCTTACTCTGGCAATGACTGGAATACGTATAGAAGAGCTTAAGTATTTTACAGTCGAAAATTTGGAGAAGTACTATATCAAGGTTTTCAATAAAGGAAAAGAAAGAGTTGTTCCGGTTCGTCAGGATCTAAGGAGAGAATTAAAGAAATACTGCAAAGAAAATAAAATTACTACAGGATATATATTTCTTGGGAAGAAAGACGGGAAGATGCCGGCCAAAAGCACGATATGGCGAAGAATGAAAAAAATAGCAGGAATGGCTAGGGTAAAAAAAGAATATGTGCATGCACATTCCTTTAGGCATTTATTTGCACGAGTGTTTCTAAATCAAAACAGTGGCAATTATTTAGATTTGGCTGATATTCTCGGTCATACAGACTTAAAAACTACTCGTAAGTATACAACACTCTCAAACGAACAAAAACGTCGCAAACTCGAAAATTTGAAATTTTAGAGGTGATTGAATGATAAGCGATTTTTGGTTAGGTGTGATCCTAACTGTATGTATAGAAGCAATAATAACGATTTTAATTATTGATTATTTAGGACAGAAAGAAAAGGATGATGGTGAATGAAGTTAGAAGATAGGATTTATAACGTTGAATACTATGTTAAAAAATTTAATAGTTGGGATGTAAAAGAAATAATAATTGATGATCAAAAGGCATTTTGGGAAATAAAGAAACCAGGTAGTCAAATTCAAAAAGTTTGTCTGTTTAGAGATGGGTCTAATATGTATATTTACGGTGATTATGGATCTTATTCATTCGATAAAATGACATGGCTAGGAAGTCCGTATAATCTAGAGTACAACAATCTTGGTTATCAAAACAAAAAGATGTCCTATGATACAAAAAATAATGTGTACATGTTTGATGATGAGGCAGCTACAGAAGATATTATTGACTGGATTAAAGAAGTGGCAGTTGATCGTTATGATTATCATGAATCGGAGATAAATTTATTGTTAGAAAAAATAGATATAAGAAATAACCCTTATATTGATATAATTGGTTTTTGCTACGAAAATGAGTGTGATGATCTAATAGAATTATTAGAATTTTCTATGGAATTATATGAAAATTCAAATGATGAAATTGAATACATTAGTTATTTAAGAAATTCTAATTTAGAAGCGTTTGATGAAGTATGCGAATCACAATTGTGGAGAGCAGGTAAAAGAATATCACAGAATTATTTGGTATCGCTCTTGGCTTTAAAGATATGCAGTGAAAAATTAAAATGTCAAAGGGATGATGAAAATGTTAAATAAATTGATTTTATTTTTAATTAGAAAGAAACTTCATTTAAAAAAGTTTCAACAATTTTATTTTAGTAATCAGGCAATTAAAATAGAAAAATATTATTTTGATAATTATGGTATTATGAAAATTTCAGCTTGTGGATTAGTCAGATCAAATTTATCACTTAATTTCTTATTATCTGATGAGTGCAGGATCTTAATTAGGAGATAGGAATGATGGAAAATAAAGTAACGATTTACAAAGGTGAAGTAATGCATGATTTGAAAGCACTGTTTGATAATGCTGGAGATTATTTTGAAGATGAATATGAGCTTGTAAAACAATATATCGAACAGTTTGAACAAGCATTAGATAAAGCTACAATAGCTTTTCCTGAGTTATTAATAAAACTTATGAGAATATTTTACGACTCATTTATAAATTACAATATGGAATTAATAATAATTCCAAAAAATAATACTTACTTTAGAGTTGATAATATCAAAACAGAATTAGATATAAAAAGAAAAGTATTAGAGTACTGCTCGCGCTCAGCCCTTAAAGCTATGCCGTATTCATCTGAAAGGAGTAATAAGAAATTTAGAGCTAAGGTGCTTGACAAAATTAATCGCTTTCTAGAAACGAATTTTGACGGTGATGATATTGAATTGATTTATGTAAAATTAGGAAATGGAATCAATTCTTCATTAGCAGAAGAGTTTATAAAAAGCGGATATGATATGGAGATATTAAAAGATGAAAAAGATAATAGGTAATTTGCTGTATGATACTGAAAAAGCTGAAAAAATATACAGTTTCATGCAAAAAAGAAAAATATCAAGTTTTGGTGGAATGAATTTTTATGAATGGTATAGCGTTGATGTATATAAAACAGAAAAAGATAATTATTTCATTCATGGCTACGTGAAAGAGAAGCCATCTTATGAACATTTTATCGAGGAATACAGTGAGCCGGAATTGAAAGAAATTCTTAAAAGAATAGACCCTGATAAGTATATAGAATTAGGATTTAATGATTTTGAAAATGCATAAAAAAGTACCCTGAAAGTGCGATTTTACGTAAATCAGGGGTACGGTAACTTTTTTTGAAAAAATAATAATGAATAATCGGCTAAGAGTGTTGATAGCTATAGAGTTTAAACGATTTATGTACTCTAACAAAAAAATTGACACTCTTAGGGATTATGTAACTTTTTTTACAGGTGTTGAAACCGGAAAGGTGAGGATGAAAAAATGTTAAAAATTGAAAAATTAAAAGATCTAATTTTAAATTATGATACTGAGAATTGTGAGGATGATTTTAATTGTTATTTATCTCGGATTGCTACAAATCCCAATGACAACAAAAACATTTGTAGAGTGGTAACATGTTCAGAATGCGTAAGATTGTCGCTGATGAATTTATTAGAAGAATATAAAGAACCAGTTAAATTAACAAAATTTGAATATGAATATTTAAAAGTTGCTAAGAGAGAGAGGTTTAATTTTATTGCAAAAGATGGAGATGGCAGATTGTTTTTGTATAAAAATAAACCTTTCAAGTCGTTGGATGAATGGATTGTTGCTAGCAAAGATTGTTGTAGGATTTTAGATAGTTTATTTAAATTTGTTAAATTGGAAGATGAAGAACCATGGAATATTGATAATATTCTAGCTAATTGCGAGGTAATGCAAGATGACATCTAAACAGACGGCATTAGTATTTTTTTTGATAATGCTTACTGCGTTTATTTTGTCTCTTGTTTTGGGAATCAGATATTTATTTAAGGAATGGAGGAAACAGCATGGAATTTAACACAAACCAAATTAATATAATGCTTGATGCCCTGGAACATTACGGGAACGGTCCTCAGGTCGATATGGTCATAGAGGAAATGAGCGAACTTACAAAGGAGCTGCTTAAAGACCGCAGAGGTAAAGAGAATAGAAGTGATATAGCTATGGAAATGACAGATGTCTACATAATGCTTGAACAGCTTAAATTTATTTTCGGTATCGATGAAACTGAACTAAAGGTCAATGCTGAATTAAAGATACAGAGATTAAAAAACAGGATCGGTGGTAATGATGGAGACTAAAGTTAGACAAAGCAATTACATAACAATTTTAGGATGGATGGTCTCAGATCTAAAGTTAAGAGGCAACGCACTGCTTACTTATGCAATTATTTACGGTTTTTCTCAAAATGGTGATGATTCGTATACTGGAAGTCGTCAATATCTTGCTGAATGGACTAATTCTACAGTCCAAAATGTATCAAGATGCTTAAAAAAACTATTGGAAGATGGACTTATAATAAAAAAAGAAAATGTTATAAATGGAGTAAAATTTTGTGAATATAAGGCTGTTGTTCCTGAGTTGCTACCAGTAACAAAATGTTCCGGGGGTAGTAACAAAATGTTCCCTAATAATATAGAATATAATACTAGTAATATATATAGTGCAAAATTTGATAAAAATGATGCATTTAAAAGATTCTGGAGTGTATATCCCAGACATACGAACAAGAAAAAAGCATTTGATGTTTTTGTTAAAAAATGTACCGATGAAACTGTACTGCAAAAGATGTTAAGCGCAGTTGTTGATTATAAAGAGACAGAACAGTGGCAGAATGAAAGATTTATACCTCACGCTTCCACATGGCTTAACGGCGAAAGATGGGAAGATGAAATCAGTACGGTCTCTAAAAACAATACAAATGATGATAATGAATGGATGAGCGGATATGAATAATTATCAAGACGATTTAATCGGTATGTTTCTTGTTAAACCGCAGCTTCTGGATTTAACTATTCTAAAACCATCATATTTCGATAAGAAGCACAGGGATATATTTACTGCTATAAAAAAGTCGTATAAGGAAAATAAAACTATTATTTTAGAGGATATCCTAGCATTACAGGCAATTGATGTTGATCTTGTTATTGCCTGTTCTACAAGTACCGCAACAACTGCTCTATTTGAACAGTATCAGGATTATGCAGTTAAGGAATACAAGAAAAAAGCTCTATTAGCAACTGCTAAAAAGCTCCAGAATGATGAAATTACAATTGATGAATTTTACAAGGATACAAACAATTTTGCATCTTTAGGGTCTTATTCATCGACGAGGCTTACTAAAGAACTGCTCAAAGGTTCGATTACCAAGCATAAGAACAATATCAAATTTACAAGATTTAGTAATTTAGAAAAGAAGCTTAATTTAAAGGAAAATGACTTTGTTATTCTTGCCGGTGCTACCGGTGTAGGTAAATCAGGTATAGCTATAAATCTATTGGATGATCTGTCTCACAACTATCCTTGTGTATATTTCAATTTCGAAATGGTAGAAGAGGAGCTGTATCAGAGACTTATTTCAATTAATTCTAAACTGAATCAAAAAATGCTTGAGCAGTATGAGACACTGCCACAAAAAAATATGAATGTTGTTAATTCTGCAATTGATGATATTTCAAAAAGACATATTGATATTATAAATCATTCATCGACGTTGGATAAATTAAGATCATTTATTATGAGCTACAAAAGCGATAAGCATTTTATAGTGTTTGTGGACCATGTAGGGCTTATTGGTGTACGGGCTAAGAACAGTTATGAAAAAATGACAGAAGTAGCCAAGGAGCTAAGAAAAATGAGTTTGGATAACAACTGTACGATTATTGGACTTTGTCAATTAAACAGAGAAGCAACTAAAAATGCAAAACAGCCTAATTTATCAATGTTAAGAGATTCAGGTGAGCTGGAACAAAGTGCAAGCAAGGTTATATTTGTCTGGAAGAACGAAAAAGACTGCGCAGAAGATTATTATCTAGTTATCGAGAAAAACAGAAGCGGTCCTAAATCAATCATTCCAATAGGCTACAACAAAGAAAATCAAATTGCTTATGAATTAAGCAATAAGAGAGATTTAAGGACATAGGAGAATTTAGAAAATGAACAAAAGCGAAAAGCAATATAAAGATGAAATTATAGATAAAAATAGCATTTTTGATGAATTACTTGTACAAGATGATAAAACACATCTTTTTATAGTAAAAACATCAAACCGAGGTACTGTTATTGACCCAGGTGAACTAACCGTAGTTTTAATTAAGGATGCAATAAAAAAAGATGATTATATCTTTATAAAAAGAACAGAAATTTAACAAAAACTATTTTGATTAAAAAATCTCTCTAATCCCTTGCTACATAAGCGATTAGAGAGAAAATATAAATGCAATATAACATCTTGGATATATTGCGCGGTTAAAGGAGCAGAATAATGGAAAATCTAAACAGTGCTGAAAAAATTTCGAAAGGAATTGAGTTGGTGGGTGAAGGAGTATTAGAAACATTTCAAAACGCAATTAACCTTTTTTGTGATGCTCTTTCTAATTTTGTTGATTGTGTTAATATGATAAATAAAGTCAATCATAAGAAACCGAGATTACCTAGAAAAACAAAAAAGAAATACAAGAAATTAGGTATTTATGAAGATTGGAAATATGTAAATAAAAATAATAATTTGAGTTAATAACATGAATGTAGATAAAGATGAGTGAAATATCATTTTAGAGGAAAGAAGATAATAGCTATTGTATAATGTTTTAAACAGCACGAGGAGGGAAGTAAATTGAATAATTATATTTCTGATAAAGAATTAGGAAAGTATATTGGAATGTATGAGAAAGCATTAAATCATTATTTTAAAGATTATCCTAAACAGCCATCAATTTACAGTCATGAACGACAGGAGTACAGTGGATTGGATATAAATACATATATCTATATTGCAGATAATTATTGTCACTTGAAAAAAAGACTGGAGGAGCGCAATGCAAGAAGCAAAATACCAAATAAAAAACTGGAAAAAATGGAAAGCAACAAAATATCTTCTTATTCAGACAAAGAATGAGCTAATGAATGATATAAAAGCTATTACATATACTGATGAACTTCCGGGAGGATCACATAAAAGTATTGCTGATAAGTATAATAAGTTAATAGAAGATGTAAAGATTTATGATGATTATATTAATGCATATGGTTTCTTTATAAACAGATTAGAAAACGCAATAGCAACAATGCTGAATGAAAATCAACGTAAGGCAGTTATAATTTATTCTAATAATCCATATAAAGGTGGTTATGAAAAAAGAATAGAGGAAGCCTTAAAAACAGGCTTCTCAAAAAGTTATTTTTATGATTTGTTAACTGAATCTTATGAAATACTTGGTAGTGTTTTAGATATAGAGTGCGATGAAAATAGAACCATAATTGAATCCGTGGACAAATCACGGACAAAAAACGCCTAAAAATGTGTTATTATGATATTGTGGAAGTTTTTTAAAGAACACCACATCAGCAGCCAATCAACACTTTGTCAGGAAGAAACTCGAAAGGGTTTCTTTTTGCTTTTGTGAAGAAGGAAAATATTTATGTATGAAAGTGAAGGTTTACAAATGGCAATTAAAAGATTAGATCGTGATGGGTCTCACCGTAAGCAGTTCGAAAGAAATAAAAAGAAAATATACGCAACTCAAACAGTGTGCGGAATATGCGGAAAGCCGGTAGATTTTAGTTATAAATATCCGCATCCTTTATCACCGTGTATCGATCACATCATACCGGTTGCAAAAGGAGGACATCCAAGTGACATTGATAATCTTCAACTGGCACACTGGACATGCAACAGACAAAAGAGTGACAAATTATTTTCAAGTAGTGGGATGCACAAGGCGAAGGTAGTAACAAACAGAGACCTTCCTCATACAATCAACTGGATTGCTTATAAATCGTCAAAATAAGCCATTTGAGAGGTGTTTTAAATATGGGGCATGATACCCCCTAAAATCTTTTTTCCTTACTTCACAAAAGCAAAAAGAAACCCTTTCGAG
>ENA-UERU01001029-UERU01001029.1-human-gut-metagenome-genome-assembly--contig:-NODE-1029-length-17529-cov-3.472095_pt1 | contig 17529 bp, 15 predicted proteins | sample MGYA00242988_ERZ507989 | MGnify/ENA primary metagenome ERZ507989 (study PRJEB26167, sample SAMN06115519) | human gut metagenome | host: Homo sapiens | place: China:Hunan | collected 2015-08-21...
GCGTTCCTGGTCCTGCGCCATCCAGTCCATCGTAGCGCAGGCCTCGTGGGTTTCGCCGATTTTGTGGTTTCCGCCGGTGTAGTACAGGATACGTTCGGTCGTCGTGGTCTTACCGGCATCGATGTGAGCCATGATGCCGATGTTCCGCATTTTTTCGATAGGTGCTAAACGAGACATGTTTCTCCCCGACTACCAGCGGTAATGCGCGAAAGCCTTGTTGGCTTCGGCCATGCGGTGGGTGTCTTCCTTTTTCTTCACGGCGCCGCCGCGGCTGTTGAAGGCATCCAGAAGCTCGGCGGCGAGCTTATTGGACATGCCTTTTTCACCGCGGGAACGGGCGTAGGTGATCAACCAACGGATGGAAAGGGAGACCTGGCGGTCAGGACGCACTTCCATGGGCACCTGATAGGTGGCGCCGCCCACGCGGCGGGCCTTGACTTCGAGATGGGGCTTCACGTTTTCGAGAGCCTTTTCGAAGGCGCGCAGCGCTTCTTCGCCGGTCTTTTCGGCGAGGACTTCAAGAGCGCCATAGAAAATCTTTTCGGCAGCGCCCTTCTTGCCGTCGTACATGAGACGGTTCACGAAACGGGCGGCCAAGCGGCTGCCATAAATCGGATCAGGCAGAACTTCCCTTCTGGGGATAGGACCTTTACGGGGCATGAAAATTCTCCGGGTAACGCGGACGCGTTACGTCAGGGGTTGCAGTGCTATGCGGTTTCCCGAGGCGGGGGCCGCCCGGGCTGCCTTGGTGTGTTCCCACTGCGCCCCTCCCGTTGCGGGGGGGCATGGACGCGCACCCATGGCATGACACTGTGATGCGAAAATTCGCAAAGACGGCGGATGTGACGTCAGACCTCTTGCCGGGAAAGCTTTGCGGCTTAGGACTTCGGACGCTTGGCGCCGTACTTGGAACGACGCTGGCGGCGATCCTGCACACCGGAGGTATCCAGAGTACCACGGACGATGTGGTAACGGACACCGGGAAGGTCTTTTACACGGCCGCCGCGAATCATGACGACGGAGTGTTCCTGAAGGTTGTGGCCTTCACCGGGGATGTACGCGGTGACTTCGAGGCCGTTGGTGAGACGCACACGGGCGACCTTACGCAGAGCCGAGTTCGGCTTCTTCGGGGTCGTCGTGTACACGCGGGTGCACACGCCGCGGCGCTGGGGGCAAGCCTGCAGGGCCGGGGTCTTTTTGTGCTTCACAACCTTCTTCCGCGCGACGCGGATAAGCTGGTTGATAGTTGGCATCTGTTTTCCTCCATAGGAGTGGGTAAATGTTCCGAAAGGAGTCACTCCTACAATGGATATTTTTTGTTGTCAAGCCCATTTGCAAATCGGCGGGACCCTTCCAGCCCCTCTCGGGGCGGAAAAGCCCGTCCCCCGGCTTCCCTCTCTCCGGCACCGGATAGGCGTCATGACTATCCATTTGAGCAATTCGCTTTATTTCATTGCCGATCACAAATCATTTCTGAACATGTTTGTTCAATCAACAAATTGAATGAATGCACAATCTATTTTTATGTGAAAAAATATTTTATCTTTCGTGAGAAAAAGCACCTTTTACATGCAAAAAAAATCTTTTTTCACATGTAGTGTATTTTACAAAAGGCTATTGACCTGTTTTTTGAAACATCATACGTTGCCAAAAAAGAGATAAGAAGGTCTCTATATTTTCTCTGTTTCTACTTTTCTTCTTGCCTTGTTTATGCCCATCTATAAACAGTGGAGGATACCACAATGGCTATTGTTGAAAAAGTTGACGGCTTCTTTATTCCCAACGTTACGCTTATTGGTGTAGGCGCCGCAAAAGCTATCCCCGAACGTATCGTTTATTTGAATGCCACGAAGCCGTTGCTTGTCACGGACAAAGGTATCGTCCACACCGGCATCCTGAAACAGATTACGGATATCCTCGACGAAGCGGCGATGGAATACGCCATCTATGATGAGACGGTTCCGAACCCCACCGACCTCAATGTCGCCGCCGGCGTCGAACTGTACAAGAAAGAAGAATGCGACAGCCTCATCTCCATCGGCGGCGGTTCTTCCCATGACTGCTGTAAGGGCATCGGCCTCGTCGTTTCCAACGGCGGCAAGATCCACGATTACGAAGGCGTGGACAAGTCCACCAAAGCCATGCCCCCCTACCTCGCCGTGAACACCACCGCGGGTACGGCCTCCGAAATCACCCGTTTCTGCATCATCACCGACAGCGCCCGCAAAGTGAAAATGGCCATCGTCGACTGGCGCATCACCCCGAGCGTCGCCATCAACGACCCCATCCTGATGGTGGGTATGCCCCCGGCCCTGACCGCCGCCACCGGTATGGACGCGCTCACCCACGCGGTTGAAGCGTACGTCTCCACCGGCGCTACCCCGCTGACCGACGCCTGTGCCGAAAAGGCCATCAAGCTGGTTTCCGAAAACCTGCGCCGCGCCGTCGCCAACGGCAGCGACATCCACGCCCGTGAAGGCATGTGCTACGCCCAGTACCTTGCCGGTATGGCCTTCAACAACGCCAGCCTCGGGCACGTGCACGCCATGGCCCACCAGCTCGGCGGCTTCTACAACCTGCCCCACGGCGAATGCAACGCCATCCTCCTGCCCATCGTGGAAGAGTACAACCTGCTCGCCCATTTGGACAAATTCATCAACATCGCCAGGATGATGGATGAAAACATAGACGGCCTTTCCAAACGCGACGCCGCCGAACTGGCCATCTCCGCCATCCGCCGCCTGTCGCAGGATGTGGGCATCCCGGCCAGCATCACCGAGCTTGCCAAGCGGTACGGCAAGGAAGTCAGCCGCAGCGACATCCCGACGATGGTCGCCAACGCCCAGAAGGACGCCTGCGGGCTCACCAACCCCCGCAAGATGACCGACGCCGCTGTCCAGCAGCTGTATGAAATCGCGTTTTAAATGAAGTGAATATATCGGGGGAGGGCGCTTTTTGAAAAAGCGCCCTCCCCCCGAGCCCCCACCCGCAAAAACTTCGACTGGTGGGGAGGCAGCGCGGCAGAAGTTCCGTTGTGTGGAAAGAAAAGAACGAGCCGCTCATTGCTTCCTTTATATCTTTTTCTGTTGGAGAGGAGCGGCGGAATGCCATTCCTCAATTCACCCCTTCGAAATTTTCAGAGGAAAACTGTTCCAGAACTGCCCGGCGGCAACCTCCAACACCGGGCAGAGGACGCCGGTAACCGTCCGCAAGATGAAAAGGAAAAGGCCGGAACCCAACGCTGGGTTCCGGCCTTTTCCTGCATCGAAGGCTCCCCTTGCGGGGGAGCCTTCTCATCCGTCTATTCGGCGCCGCTCTCTTCCTGCGTGGCGGGTTCCACGATCACACGGCGGATTTGCTTGGCGTCGGCTTCGTCCACGATGAACCGCCAGCCGCCGCACTCGAAAATTTCTCCCTTCTCGGGAACATGCCCGGCTTCAAGGCACAGGTAGCCGCCGATGGTATCCACCTCGTCAGCCTCCAGATTGATGCCGAGTTCTTCCAGATCCTCAAGGTAGGCGCGGCCGGACAGCGCATAACGCGAATCCCCGAGAGGATGGATATCCTCTTCCTTGGGCGCGTCGTGCTCGTCTTCGATGTCGCCCACGATCTCCTCAAGGATGTCCTCGATAGTGGCGAGGCCGGACGTTCCGCCATATTCGTCCACGGCAATGGCGATATGGTTCTTGCGGGACCGGAACTCCTGAAGCAGCTCGCTCACGATCTTGGTCTCGGGTACAAAAAAGGGCGAACGCATGATTTCGTCCACCGCAGTATGGTGCTTGGCCGGATCGACGAGGAGGCTGATGAGATCCTTGGCGTAGGCGATCCCGATGATGTTGTCGCGCGTATCCTTGTAGATGGGCAACCTGGAATGTCCGGTTTCCAGAATGCACTGCGCCACCTCGCTCACGGGTGCGCCCGTAGGCATACAGTCGAAATCAGTTCGCGGGGTCATGATGTCCTGCACCTGTACATCGTCAAGGCGCAGGATGCTCAGGATCATGGAGCCTTCGGCGAGGTCCAGTTCCCCTTCGTCGCGGGCTTCCATGACGGCCTGCTCGATCGAGTCGCCCGAGCGGCCTCCGAACAGGTTGCAAACCCGATCCCACAAACTTTTGTCCGTACTTCGGTCCAAGCGTATCTCCTCAGGTAAAGGTGGAGGGACGACGGCGTTCCTGCCGGGCAGGGGCTGCGCCTGATCCCTGAGTGGATGTCACGTACACTATTCCATGCGTCTTTGCTACCGGCGGCGCGCCTCCCGGACGCCCTTCGCGGGGCCCCGGCAACGCCTTGCGCGACATGCTCTTTTCTTTATAGCCATTCCTGAATCGATACGCAACGTGTCGGGCCCTATGCCTTGCGCGTAAACATCCAGATCGCGCACAGCATGGATACCGCCGTGATCGCGGCGATCCGCGCGCTGCTGTCCAGTGCCGCACTCATGGTGATATCCTTGAGGAACAGCCCCTGAAGAATCACGATAAAATGCCGCAAGGGGTTAAGCTGGCTCAGATCCTGTAAGAACATCGGCATGTTGTTCACGGGCGTCATGAATCCCGAGAGCAGGATGCACGGCACGCCCACGGTGAAGCACCCCAAGAAAGCCTGCTGCTGCGTGGAGGCGAACGAGGACACCATAAGCCCGATGCTGCTCACCGAAAGCGAGAACAGCAGCATGGTCACGTACAGCACCGCCACAGACCCCACAAACGGCACCTTGAAGAACCCGATTATGGAGAAAAAGAAAATGGTCCCGTGCACAAGGCCGACCACGCAGCCGGGGATCAGCTTTCCGCAGGCGATCTCCACCGGGCTCGCGGGCGAGACGAGCATCTGGTCGAACGTGCCGAGCTCCCGTTCCCGCGCCACGGTCAGGCCGGTAATGATCATCCCCATCAAGAAGTTGATCGTGCCGATCAGGTTCGGCAGGATGAACCAGCGGAAATCGAGGTTCGGGTTGAACCAGTTCAGCTCCTCGACCTCGACGCGGGAAGGCTTGGCCTGCACGAAAGCGGGCGTCGCCGTTGCCAGCCCCTGTACGATCTGCTGGACATACTGCGTCAAAATCTGGGCGGTGTTGGATCGCCGCCCGTCCAGCAACAATTGCACTTCGGCGGGCACGCCCCGCTCCACTTTGGCGGAAAAGTCGTTCTGGAAGTGCATCACCACCAGCACATCCTGACGGTTGATGGCTTCCTCGGCCTTCTTGAAATCGTCCTCGAACGTGATGTGCCTGAAGGTCGGCGAACCGCGCAGCCGGCTGATGACCTCCTGGCTCCAGTACCCCGAGTCTTCGTTGATCACCACCACGTCCACGTTCTTCACTTCCATCGTGGCCGCCCACGCAAAGATGAATATCTGGATGACCGGCGGGATCAGCACCATGAACCGGCTCTGCCGCGTGCCCATGAGCACCAGCAGCTCTTTCCGCGCAATCGCAAGGATACGGCGAAGAGTTCGCATCATAAAATAGACCTCCGGTAACAGGCGGCGCCCATTGCCCCTTCATTGGAGAAAGGCAAGAAGCTGGAGGGGCTCCCTTTTTCCGGAAACCCTCTCCCAAGGTTCACACATCCAACCGCTTCACCAGCTTCCTGTACGTGATGACCAAAAAGGCGGCGCCAAGCCCGAGCATAAAGGCCATGCGCGGAAGGAACACGGGCCAGATGTCCCCGGCAAGGAAGACCGTCTGAAGCGCCGTGTTGAAATGCCGCGCGGGGATGGCCAGCGTAAGGTATTGCAGCGCGTCGGGCATACTGTTGATGTCAAAAATGAACCCGGACAGGATGACGGCGGGCAGAAAGCCGGTGATCAGCCCGGTCTGGGCGGCAAGAAGCTGCTGCTTGGTGAGAATGGAAATGAGCAGCCCCTGCCCAAGCGCGGGCATGAGGAAGGTGCTCGACAAGACAAACAGGGCAAACACCGATCCGCGCAGGGGAACCTCAAACAGGAACACCCCGGCCAGCGCGCAGATGGTCATGGAAAACATGCCGAGGAAGTAATACGGGATAAGCTTTCCGAGCAGGATCTGCATCCGGGTCACGGGCGTGGCGAAAAGGGATTCCATCGTTCCTCGTTCGTACTCGCGGGCAATGACCAAGGCCGTGAGCATGGTCCCGATGAGCGTCATGACGATGGTGATGGAGCCGGGCACCAGATACCAGCGGCTCTTCGCCGCCGGGTTGAACCAGTAGCGCGGGGCCACGTCGACGGGCTGCTTCTGGATGGTCCCGCCGGGCGTGCGGGTCTGCTGCCAGTTGGCGATGACGCCTTGGCTGTAGCCGCGTATGAAGTTCGCCGTGTTGGGCTCGCCTCCCGACACGATCACCTGAATGGGGGCGACGGCCGCCTTGCCCTGCCCGCCAACGAGCAGCGCCTCAAAGTTGTAGGGAATAACGATGAAGCCCGAAATCACGCTGTCGCGCATCATACGCCCGGCTTCGGAACGCGACCGGGCCTGATGGACCCGGAAGTTCGGGGAGTGGGCGAAATTTTCCTGTAATTGCAGCCCGGACTGGCTGTTGCTTTCGTCGAGGATCACGATGTCCATGACCCCGGCGTCCAGCGTAATGCCGTAACCGAACAGCAGCAGGAAGATCATGGGCAGGATTGCCGCGACCAGATAAGAGGACGGATCACGGATGATCTGCTTGCTCTCCTTGCCCATGAGCGCGAAAAGCTGCGCGAGCCACTGGAACACGGGCCGTGCCCGGCCCGGATCGGCATTGCTCATGCGTGACCTCCCTTGCGCTGCACTTCCTCAATATACGCGATGAACGCCTCTTCGAGCGTCATGTCCGCCGCACCGCCGTTTTTCGCCGCTCCGGGCGCTTTGCCCTTGAGCTCGTCGGGCGTGCCCCGCGCAATGATGCCGCCCTGAAACACCAGCGCGATTTCGTCGCAATATTCGGCCTCTTCCATAAAGTGGGTCGTGACGAGCACCGCCACGCCGTTCTGGGTCATGGCGTTGATGTGCTTCCAGAATTCCCGGCGCGTCCGGGGGTCGACGCCCGATGTCGGTTCGTCGAGGAACAGCACGGGCGGCTCGTGCAGCGTGGCGCAGGCCATGGCAAGCCGCTGCTTCTGCCCGAGCGGCAGATTGAACGCCCGGACGTCCCGGAACGTTTCCAGATCCAGCGCCTCGACAAGCTGTTCGATACGCGGCTTCACCCTGCCCCGTTCCAGCCCGTACAGATCCGCCATGAGCCGCATGTTCTGCTGCACGGTCAGTTCGCCGTAGAGGGAAAATTTCTGCGCCATGTAGCCGAGTTTGGCCCGTGCGGCCCCGCCAGCGGTGAGCAGGTTCATGCCCGCGACGAAGCATTCGCCCTCGGTGGGGCGGGACAGGCCGCACAGCATCCTGAACGTCGTGGACTTCCCCGCCCCGTTGGGGCCAAGCAGCCCGAAGATACGCCCCGGCTGCACCTCGAACGAGATGTCGTGCGCCGCGACGAATGTTCCGAACTTCTTGGTCAGGCTCACGGCGCGGATCACAGGCTGTGCGGCGGGAGCGGGGTGCGGGGTGGAACCGCCGGGGGAAGGGAGGAGAAACTTTTCTGGAGAAAAGCTTTCTCCTCCCTTCCCCCGGTCTTACCTCTCCAACAGCCCCTTCAACGTCGCGCCGGGCGCGCCGCCGTCCATGAGGCTGGTCCCGACAAGCACGGCCTGGTAGCCGGCGCCGGCGGCCTGACGGAGATGATCCGAAGCGGAGATGCCGCTCGCCGCAATCCATGCTTCGTTGTCCCCGGCCTGATGGAACCGCTCCGCAAGACGGAGGCAGGCGGAGCGATCCACTTGCAGCGTATCCAGATCCCGGGCGTTCACCTGAATGATCCGTGCCCCGGACTTGCGGGCAAGGGCGAGATCGGCCTCATCGAAGATCTCAACCACGGCGTCGATGCCGTGCGCTTCCGCCTGCTCGCGCAGGGAGCGAAGCAGGGCCGCGTCGGGCGTCAGGCGGACGATGAGCAGCAGGGCCGAGGCCGGGGTCGCCGCCGTAGCCGCCACCTGTAACCGATCAAAGATGAAGTCCTTCCGCAACAAAGGCAGTCCGGGCGCGGACATGCGCTTGAGATACCCGAGCGTGCCCTTGAAATAGGTTTCCTCGGTCAGCACGGAGAGGCAGGAAGCACCGGCTTCGGCGTACTGCTTGGCCGCTTCTTCCGGCGGGAAATCCATCAGGATGTCCCCCCGCGAAGGGGACGCCCGCTTGAACTCCGCGATGACGTGGGGCCGGTTTCCGTTCGGAGCGCACAGGGCGTTTAGAAAGGACGGACGCTCGATCCGAAGCGGCAACGGCAGCATATTGATGTATTCGAGCTGGCGGAGCGCTTGTATCTCGGGCTGTTTCGCCGTTTTGAATTTCTCAAGCAGCATGGAGCACCCTCCCGCCCACGCCGGAAGCGAGGGCTTCGCGGGCTTTCGCTATGCAGGTCGCCAGCGGCAGCTTGCCTTCCAGCAGATAGATGCTCATGCCGACGTTGAGGGCGAGCATGTTGCGCATGGCTTCGGGGCCGCGTCCGGCGAGGAGTTCGCGGAGGACGGCGACGGCTTCGTCACGGCTGGACACGGCAAGGTCTTCGGGCGTGCACGCGGGGATGCCGTAGTCCGCCGGATCGAGGGTGAGCGGTTCGAGCTTGCCGTCGTCGAGGATGATCATTTCGTTCGGGCCGATGGGGGTTATTTCGTCATAGCCGCCCGCCCCGCAAACCACGGCGGCCCGGTGTACGGAAGACTGGGCCAGCGTTTCGGCCATGAGCTTCACGAGATTGGGCCGGGCCACGCCCAGCAGGATGTGCGTGGGGCGGGACGGGTTGATCAGGGGGCCGAGCAGGTTGAACAGGGTACGGATGCCGAGTTCGTTACGGATGGGCGCGATGTTGCGGAAACAGGGGTGGAACCGCTGCGCGAACAGGAACACGAAGTTCTGGTCGTGCAGGATTTTGCCCACTTCGGCTGGGTTGACGTCCAGATTGACGCCGAGCCCTTCCAGCGCGTCGGCGCTGCCGCATTTGGAGGACACGGCGCGGTTGCCGTGCTTGACCACCTGATAGCCCATGCCCGCCAGCGTGAGCGCCGTGCCGGTGGAGCAGTTGAAGGACGAGCGCCCGTCGCCTCCGGTGCCCACGACTTCAATATAGGAGCCTTCGATGCCGTCCACGCGCACGGCCCGGGCCAGCGCGGCGCGGGTGGCGTGGGCCATTTCGAGCGGGCTTTCGCCCTTCATGCGCAGGCCCATGAGGAAGCTGCCCGCCTGAGAGGGGGTCATGGTGCCGTCCATGAGCGCCGAGAATCCGGCGGAAGCCATGTCAGCGGTCAGATCCTGTCCGCTGGCGAGGGTATCCAGAATGACGTTGATGGCGTTGGCGTCATTGCCCGCGGGCAGGATCGCCTTGGGGAAATTGCCGAGCAAGCGCAGCCCGTCCGGGGTCAGGATCGATTCCGGATGGAACTGGACGCCCACCCACGGGCGATCCTTATAGCGGAGGGCCATGATTTCGCCTTCGGGACCGTGCGCCGTGACCGTGAATTTGGCGTGCGCCTCGTCCACGTCGGAACGGACGACCAGCGAATGGTAGCGCCCCACGCGCATGGGGTTCGGGACGCCTGAGAAAAGCCCCGAGCCGTCGTGCACGATTTCGGATGCCTTGCCGTGCATGATGCAGGGCCCGACCACGACTTCGGCTCCGGCGGCAAGGCCGAGGGCCTGATGGCCGAGACAGACGCCGAGCACCGGGACTTTGGGATCGAGGATGCGGAGGACTTCCATGCAGTATCCGGCGTCCTTGGGATGGCCGGGGCCGGGGGAGAGGCACACCATGTTCAGGGACGGGTCCTGCGCCAGTTCGAGCAGCCGGGGATCGTCGTTTTTGACGACCACGGGATCTTGCCCGAGCGCGTAGAAAGCCTGCACGAGGTTGTAGGTGAACGAGTCGTAGTTATCGATGAGCAGGAACATGGTCTTCTCCGGTGGTGTTGAGCACGGTACGCATGATGGCTGATTTATTGTAGACTTCATTCCATTCGGCGACGGGGTCGGAGTCGAAGACGATGCCGCCGCCCGCCTGCCAATGGAGTTTCCCATCCTTTACCCACATGCTGCGGATGGTGATGCCGGTATCGAGGCTGACGTTGCCGTCGTCGAGCCCGAGCCAGCCGATGCAGCCCGCGTAGGGGCCGCGCGGAAGCTGTTCCGTTTCCGCGATGATTTCCATAGCCCGGACTTTGGGCGCGCCGCTGACCGTGCCCGCCGGGAAGGTCGCCGCCAGCACGTCCAGCGCGTCGAGATCCGGCTGGAGCCGGGCTGTGATCCGCGAGGTCAGGTGCATGACGTGGGAGAAGCGTTCCACTTCCATGAGCCGCTCCACGTTGACCGTGCCGGGGCGGGCTATGCGCCCGAGGTCGTTGCGGCCCAGATCCACCAGCATGACGTGCTCGGCGCGTTCCTTGGGATCTTCCTGCAGTTCTGCGGCGAGGCGGGCGTCTTCGAGATCGTCGGCTCCGCGTTTGCGGGTCCCGGCGATGGGGGAGAGCTGGAGCTTGCCTTCGTCGCACCGGACCATGACTTCGGGAGAAGAGCCGAACAGGGTGATGCCCGGCAGATCCATGAAGAACATATAAGGCGAGGCGTTGCAGCGGCGCATCCGGCGGTACAGGGTGAAGGCGTCTCCCTCGAACGGCGTGCTGAACCGGCAGGAGGGAACGACCTGAATGGCCTCGCCCTGACGGAGCATCTGTTTGATTTTGTTCACGGCATCCATGTAGCCTTCCCGTCCCGGCGTGGCGGTCACGGCATCTTCGCCGATGAAGGGCAGGGCCGCGCCGCATTCCCGCGTCCGTGCGCCGTTCACGTCCCTGTGTTCGCCGAGGCTGATCTGGCACAGCCGGTTGTACAGGTGGTCGAACACGAGCACGGTTCCCGGCAGAACAAGGCTGGCGTCGGCGTCCTTTTGGGGCAGGCAGTTTTCCAGCTTCTTGTTGAAGAAGCTCGCCATGCCGTAGCCGAAATAGCCGTACAGGGCGCGGGTGATGGGCGGCAGCGTGATGCCCTCGGGTTTTTCGAGGTGCAGGCCGCGCATGAGCGTGCGCAAGCCTTCCGTGAAGGGCATCCCGTTGAGCACGGCAAAGGGGCGCAGGCGGTCGTCGTTGGTGTCGAGGGCCAGCAGCCCGTCCCGGCAGGCGGCCTGAAGCAGGAAGTCGCAGGCCAGAATGCTGTAGCGTCCCCACCGCCCGTCGACCTCCGCGCTTTCCAGCAGAATGCCGTGATGCTCGTGGCACATACCGAGGAAGAGACTGATGGGGGTGTCCATATCCGCCGGGAGCCACCGCGCGCTCTGGCGCAGGGTGACGTCGGGGGCGGCGGGCGTTTTGGAAGCTGTCATGTCGATGATCCTTTTGGGGTTAAGGTACAAAAAAAGGCGCCATCCTCGGGAGGATGGCGCCTGTATGAACGGATACAGTAATGCCGGATCGGGCCTTACACAGGCCGCACTCCCCCCCTCACGTCGATGACGCGCCACCACCAGCGATAAGCGGTAAAGGAAAGGGAAGAGGCGTTGAACATGATGTGGTCCTTAAAAGGTGTTGCTTAATGTGAAAAAGAATACGTGCGCAAAAATTACTGCGAACCCGGCGAGTTGTCAATCCCTCATGGGCATACTTTTTTTCCGGAAAGAGCCTTTCCAATCCGGGAGAAGGGATGCGGTATCATCGTGCAAACATGGCTAGGGTGTCCTTTTGCCGCCGCACGAAACGCGCAGGTTTAAGCACATGAAGAGTCCTCTACTCCGAATTTGTGACGGTTTCGTGTCCGGAAAAAGAAAAAACGGTATGGGACCCGAGCAGATGGAATGTTTGACATGCCGTAGCCTTGACGCCGATTCCTCCTGCGGCTAGGCTTTTTCCTTTCGTATGATGCAAGCTACAGTCTATTGAGGGACGCTGTGAAACTGAAAACGACTCTTTTCGGCGAAACCTACCGTTTCGATTCGGTGCGGGACGTGCTGAACAAGGCGGGGGAACTGCGCTCCGGCGATGTGCTGGCGGGCGTTGCCGCCTCGTCCATGCAGGAACGCGTCGCCGCCAAGCAGGTGCTCAGCGAGCTGACGCTTGGCGACCTGCGCGAACATCCCGTAGTCCCTTATGAAGACGACGCCGTGACGCGCATCATTCAGGATGCCGTGCATACTCCGGTCTACGAGAGCATCAGGAACTGGTCGGTCGGGGAGTTCCGGGAATTTCTGCTGGACGGGCGTACCTCTTCCGCCGCCATTGAGCGCGTCCGCAAAGGCCTCACTTCGGAAATGGCCGCCGCCGTATCCAAGATCATGTCCAACGCCGATCTCATTTTCGCGGCGAAGAAAATGCCCGTGGTCGTGCGTTCCAACAATACCGTAGGCCTGCCGGGGCATTTCTCCTCGCGGCTTCAGCCCAACGACACGCGGGACGAGATCCCGTCCATCGTGGCGCAGGTGTACGAGGGGCTGTCCTACGGCGCGGGGGATGCGGTCATCGGCATCAATCCGGTGACGGATACGGTGGAGAACACCAAGGCCATGCTCAACGCCCTGTGGGAGGTCATCGAGCGACACCGGATACCCGCACAAAACTGCGTGCTCGCGCACGTGACCACCCAGATGGAGGCCATCCGGCAGGGGGCCAATGCGGGCATGATTTTTCAGAGCATCTCCGGGAGCGAGAAGGGGCTCGGCGAGTTCGGCGTGAGCGTGGGGCTGCTTGACGAGGCGTATGACCTCGCCGGGCATTACTGCCAGGCCGCCGGGCCCAACGTCATGTACTTCGAGACGGGGCAGGGTTCCGCGCTGTCGGCGGACGCGCATTACGGCTGCGATCAGGTGACGATGGAGGCCCGCTGTTACGGGCTGGCCCGCCGCTACCAGCCGTTCATGGTCAATACGGTGGTCGGCTTCATCGGCCCGGAATACCTGTACAACCATCAGCAGATCATCCGCGCCGCCCTTGAGGACCATTTCATGGGCAAGCTGCACGGCCTGCCCATGGGGTGCGACTGCTGCTACACCAACCACGCCGACACCGACCAGAATTCCAACGAGAACCTGATGCTCCTGCTGGCCGTCGCCGGGGTCAATTTCATCATCTCCCTGCCGATGGGGGATGACATCATGCTGAACTATCAGACGAACTCGTTCCACGACATCGCCACGGCCCGCCAGCTGCTCAACCTGCGGCCCGCGCCGGAGTTCGAGCAATGGCTGGAGCGGCACGGCATCATGGAAAACGGTATGCTCACGGCGCGGGCCGGGGACGCCTCATTCCTCTTTTAAGGCGCGGCGTCGCCATTCGTAAGGAAAGGACATGCGGGAACAGGATGTAGAGCGTATCGCGGCGGAAGTGCTCGCCGCGCTGAGGGAAGGCGCTCCGGCCGGGGCGGATCGTCCGGCCGGCCGGGGGGATACCGGGGGGGCGGGCCTTGTCCCGCCCGCCGGGCGGGGAAGCCAGCCGGAAGCGGCGCATACCGGGATGCCCACGGCTCAGGACGAGGGCCGGGACGGGGGCGGTACGCTTCCCGATCTGGCGGGGCCGGAATTCCGCCGGGGGTGTTTCATCGCTTCACCCCATCGGCGTGACGTCATTGATGATTTCGTTTCGCACACCGGGGCGCGCATCGCCACCGGGACTGTGGGGACGCGGCCCCCGACGCGGGCCTGCCTGCGTTTCCTTGCGGATCATGCCCGCTCGAAGGGGACGGTCTTTAAAGAAGTACCTGAAGAATGGATCAGCGGGCATGGCCTGTGGAGCGTTTCCACGCTGGCGGAGGACAAGGATACCTACCTCACGCGGCCCGACCTCGGGCGGCTGCTGTCCGAGGAGTCGCTGCGGGAGCTGAAGCGCCGCTATGCCGACGCCCCGCAGGTGGTGATCGTGCTTTCGGACGGCCTGAGCACGGACGCGCTGCTCGCCAACTATGAGGAAATCCTGCCCCCGCTCCTGAACGGGCTCAAGCAGGCCGGCATCCGGGCCGGGGCCCCGCTGTTCCTGCGGCACGGCAGGGTGAAGGCCGAAGACCGTATCGGGGAGGCCGTGGGCTGCGACGTGGTGGTCATGCTCGTGGGCGAGAGGCCGGGGCTTGGGCAGTCGGAAAGCATGAGCTGCTACGCGGTCTACCGCCCCACGGCGGACACGCTCGAATCCGACCGCTCGGTGCTTTCGAACATCCACAGGGAAGGGACGCCTCCTGTGGAAGCCGCCGCCGTCATTGTGGATCTTGTCCGGGACATGCTGCATTGGAAGGCCAGCGGCATCAAGCTGAACAGGCGTCAGGCCGGGGACGCGGGCGCATGACGCCGTCCGCAGGCCGGGATGCCGGGACGGGAAAGGGGGAAGCCCATGCCCAATGAGACGAATACCGGGACGCGCGCCTATGTGCCGGGGAAGCAGGTGACGGTGGCGCACCTCATCGCGCACCCCGCGCCGGAAATCTGCGAAAAGGCCGGGATTCCCGACGTGGACGCCATCGGCATCCTCACCCTGACGCCGGGCGAGACGGCGATCATCGCCGGGGATATGGCGGTGCGTTCGGCGGACGTGAACGTGGCCTTCCTCGACCGCTTTTCCGGCACGCTGATCCTGTACGGATCCGTGGGCGCGGTGGAGCAGGCCCTCACGCAGGTCAACGACATGCTCAACCGGCTGCTGCAATTCACCATTTGCCCCGTCACCCGGCACTGACGCCGGGCAGCGCTGGGCCCGCCCCCGTTCCGGAGTGGGTTCGGGCGGGGCGATGCCAGCAGAGCGATACGTTGCGTGCCTCCCGCCTTCCGGGGTGGGGGACGCCATGCCGCTTTCAATCCGGAAGCGGGGGGCATCGCTTATCTGCGGGCCCGGCGCGCTGAGGCCGCTGGAGCCGCTGGGGGCGGCCTTACGCCGATGCTGAAGGGGAGAGGCCGCTACGGAGGAAATCATGCCCAAACGCTGGAAATGTCTGCTTGCCGGGCCGCCCGAGGCCGGGAAGAGCACGCTCTGCGCCGCGCTTCTGGAGCCCGGTTCCGAAAGGCGGGTCATCAAGACGCAATCGCCCGTATTCCATAAAGATCTGATGGTAGACCTGCCCGGCGAGTACATCACCTACCCGCAGCGCCGCACGGCGTTCCTTGTGGCGGCTGAGGACGTGCGGGCCATCCTGTACGTGCAGTCCGCCACGGCGGAGCCCGCCCATGTCCCTCCGGGGCTGCTGCAAACCGTGCCGAACCTCCTCATCGCCGGGATCATCAGCAAAATCGACCATCCCGGCGCGGACATCCCGCGTGCCGAGCGGGGGCTGGCGCGCATGGGCCTGCGGGGGCCGTTCTTCACGGTGTCGGCATTCCGGCCCGAAACGCTGGAGCCGCTGCGCCGCTGGCTTGGAGAGAACGATCTCGTCCCGTGCGCCGGAACCGGGAAAGGCGCCTGAGCTGGAGGAAAGCCTTGTAAGGAAGGCCTGTTGGAAAGGCTCTCGAAGGGGTCCGGGCTGGACGGACGGCAGCGGGGCGGGATTTTTTTGCCACGGGGCGAAAAAAAGCTTGCCATTCCCGCATGGTAAGCGTAGGACTCTTTCCACACGACGCGGGGTGGAGCAGCATGGTAGCTCGTCGGGCTCATAACCCGAAGGCCGTAGGTTCAAATCCTGCCCCCGCAACCACAACGACATGAAGAAGCCCAAGGACAACCTCCTTGGGCTTTTTTTGTTGTGCGTGCGGTATGCCCGACGTGGGGCATCGGCGGCTGGCGGAAAAAACTGTCCCGCCCTTGGCCCTGATGAATGCCCGCCGTGGGGCATGGCGGCTGGAACGGCAGGCTGTCCATCGCCGACGCCGCGTAGGGGAATGGCGGCCTGCCCGTGCCGTCGGGCCTGCGTGGAACGGGGCGGGGATTTCGGAGCGGGACCGGTCCTCCACGTGAAAAGGGCCCCGCTTTCCCTGGCAGGGACGCGCTATACCACAGGCCGCGCGCCGCCCGGCTGCCCGTACGGCGTACGGCGCCCGCCCGGAGGATAGGGGCGTGCCCGTGCGAAGCCCGATGCGGCATCCGCAACATGCCTCGCGGCGGGGGCTGAGGCGGCCCGTGCCGCGGCCTTTCCGTCCTGCTTGGCCCGGAGGAGGGCGTACCGGTCGATCAGCCGGGCACTTACCCATGCGGCGCAGTCGGTGATTTTTTCAGGTTCGACGGCGAATTCAGACCCGCCGAGCACGATGCCGAAGCGCTCGCGCAACAGCTTTTCCACCGCTTCGGGCACGTTGCACATCCGGTCGAAATCGAAATACCGGGCGCAGGTGGCGCATACGCGGGGCTCCTCAGCCGGTTCCGCCTCATAAGGGTTACGCATGGCGTCCTCCTTGGATTGTTAAGGAAACTTGACGGGGACAAAAAGCCCTGGTCCTGGGGCTTCCCGTGCTAGGGGCGGCGGAGGCGTTTTGCGCACTCCGGGCATCTGCGCGCCAGTTCGGCGGCGTTGGCTCCGGCATCTATCTCCGTGCCCGTGCGCCCGTACCGCCGCGCCAGCGTTTCGCACTCGGCCTCATCCAGCGGCGACGCGTGCCTGTAGCCGCGCCGCTCCATTTCGAGCACAAGCTCTTCGTGCCGCCGGAACATGCGCCGGGGGTCCACCAGCTTCCCGGCGAGGAACCCGTCAATGTTTTTCCCGCGCCGTAAGCTTCCGAGAAGCATATGTAATTCAACATGTTCGCCCAGCAGGTGCTTACGGCACATCGTTTCCGGGGGAAGCATCCACATTCGCATAGCCGTACTCCTTTGCCGGGAGTCTAGCGGGCGGGGCGCTTCCATACAATGAGACTTGTGCGGGCTTGCGGCGCTTGGGCTGTGCCTTTGCATCCGCCATTCCGCCGGAGAGGAACCGGGTTGCGCCGCCGTTTTCCCCTGTGCGGCCTCCGTCCGTTTCGCGGCGGGAAGGCTGCCCATGTGGGCGGGGCACTGACGTAACCCGGGAGCCGGGAACCTTGAGCCCGGTGGAGGACGGGCCCTTCCCTGCACTCCGCGGGATTACGTCGGCAGCGGGCTTTCAGCTCCGTGCCGTGAAGAGAGCGTTCCATATATAGAGTATCAAGTCAAGATAAAATTCCATATATGAGATTAAAAACCGTCGTATGGATTCCAAACACAGCATTATGTATGGGAATCCATTTCCCAACCATGCGAAAAAAGATCTGAAGAAGGCGATAAGAAGGAATCACAGCCCGGTTTGGTGGGAAAGCCCGGAAAGGGGCGGCCGTGGACGGGGGAGGCGTAGGGGCATGGCCGACCGGAAAGGCCTGATGGTACGGTTTTCCTAAAGGAAAGGCGTGGGGACGGCGGGGAATCCTCTGTCATGAAGGTAGGAAAGCGGAGGGGGAGGAGGCAGGGGGCGGCAAAGAGTGCCCCGCTATCCTAGAGAGGGAGGGAAAACGGAGGGCGTGCCCGCACTGGGCTGTGCCGGTAGACGGCCCGGGCCTCCGAGGAGCCTTGCGCGGGCCGCATTCCGGGATATGTGTAGGTTGGCGGGGGCTGCAAAGG
>ENA-UERU01001037-UERU01001037.1-human-gut-metagenome-genome-assembly--contig:-NODE-1037-length-17400-cov-8.100791_pt1 | contig 17400 bp, 9 predicted proteins | sample MGYA00242988_ERZ507989 | MGnify/ENA primary metagenome ERZ507989 (study PRJEB26167, sample SAMN06115519) | human gut metagenome | host: Homo sapiens | place: China:Hunan | collected 2015-08-21 | study...
AACGACGAGACGCGACCAGCTCTTTCTCAAGATGTTGGGCGTGAAGTAATTCGTGGGGGCTTTAGACGACTTTAAGGGATTGAAAGCAAACGGGGCGCTTTCGCGCCCCGTCGGAAGGTTCCCGGTCGGTACCGTCGGTCGGAGGTCAATCGCCGAGCTCGTACACGTTCGAGAAGTCGAGCCCGTCGAACGTGAAGGATGCTTCGAGCGATTCACCGCAGCACTTTTTGCGGCCCCACATGGCGATCATTTCCTGCCCCATGGCGTTGCTGATGAGCGCGGTCACGCGATCCGTCATCGCGAGGAGCGCTTCGAGGAATGCGGGCGAGATGTCCTGACGGCTCCAGATGCGGTCCCAATGCACGGATGTGTCGTACGCTTTGGCAAAGAGCCCGATCGTATAGATGACCGGAACGCGCGGGTTTGCTAGGCCTTGCTTCTTGAGGCGCTTGCGTGCTTCGGATTCGAGCCGCTTGAAGAGGATCCACTTTGAGATCATGGTCTTCGCTTCTGCGGGGTCGATCGTGACATCGCTTTCGGAGTTGAAGCGCTTCGCGAATTCGGAGAAGGCGTGCTCTTTCCCCTTCGCACAATTCACCCAATCGCCTTCCCAGGCGAGGATCGCCATGGCGAGGTCGGTCTTTTCGAGAAGTTTCTCCTTGGGGTACTTCTTCTTGAAGGCGGCCATGCCGATTCGATCGCCCGTGAGCTTTTCGATCTCGGCCTTGTAGAGGCCGCGCGCTCGTTGGTAGTACCAGAACGCGCCGTCGGGTGCGGGCATGTTGTTGACGACGTTGGCAAATGCGATCTGGAAGGCGCTGTTCGAGGAGAGGTCCGAGGTTTTGACGGCCGTCTGCGAGTTGGCGGCCGCGGAAATGCGTTCGCGCAGGTTCGCGCGATCGGCGGAACTCATTTTGTCGCTCAGAACGATCACCTTCACCGGAACAAGGAGCTTGGCGATGTTCGCTTCGACGAGCTCGGCCTGTTCGCGGGACTTCCCCGAGCGGTTGCGGCCTGCGGAGACCCAGGTCTGGTAGATGTTGGCGGTCGTTTGGCCGCCGTTGATGATCTGGATGTCGGAGAGTTCGTAAAGAACGGTACTTGTCTTCTCGTCGATAACGGCGGAGGAAACCGAAAGCACGAGCCCGTTGTTGTAGGCGAGAAAGCGCGCGGGTTCCGTGCGGATCGTTTCCTTGACACCCTTATTGACCGTGTTGTTTCCGAGGTAGGCGCGCACGTTCGACTGCACGAGGGCAGTGCCGTACTTGCCGTAGAGCTTCGCCAGGATGTTGCCCGGAATGGCCGTGAGGATGCAGGCATAGTCGGGGTCGTCGGCGCAGACGATGCAGGGAACGCCCCCGATGTCGGTGTCGCGGAAGTTGAGGTTGATCCGCACGCTTTCATTTCGAATGCCACGCAGGAACTCCAGGTCGACCAACTGCAACGCGATCTTGAGACCGTTCGCGTCGACCAGCCCCGTGCTGTCGGGTCGTTCGTAGAGGCGGTTTGTGAAGATCCAGCAACGCACGCTCGCGATCGCTTCGCGGTGCTCGTAGAGCGCGGCCGCGGCGGCGCGCGCCGGGTGGCCCGGGTTCAGCACCTTGTCGAGCTTCCCTGCGACCGACGCTTTGTAGAAATTGACGAGCGCGTTGAAGCGCTTCGTGAACTCCGCGCGCGTATAGACGTCGACGTCGTCGCGGTGCTCGTAGTCGCACGCAAAGAGGTGTACGTCGTAACCGCCTTCGGGGAGACGGTACATGGCCGAGCCGTAGATGTTCACGTCGGAGCGCCCGATGCGGGTGTCGAGGAGGTGTTCCGCGACGTATTCGTCGGTTCGATTGTCGTTGACGACGGGCAGAAGCGACGCGTCGACGAGTTCGTCGAGCATGTGTCGGGCGAAGATCGTCTGCGGGTACATCGTCGCTTCGTTCTCGGGCGAATACTCGTCGTTCACGGAGTTTTCGATTTCGGAGAGGAGCGTCCGGTAATCGGAGCCGTGTTTTTGGAGAGCGTCCTGATAGTAGTCGGACATCATGTCAGTTCCGGAGTGTTTGTTGCAGGAAGAGGGCGAAGTCTAGGTGAGGCACGCTCGGGAGCGCTTCGCCGTTCGGGTCGCTCAAAAGTATGTCGTAACGGGCGCGAACGATTCCGGGGGTTTCCCCGGGGGTGAGCCGAGGAAGGTCGGCGGCGCGGTAGCAATGGACGTTGCGCCGCAGAAGGCGCCGTAACGGGCGCTTTCCTTCGTCCGCACGAAAGCCCGCTCGCAGGGTGAGACTCTCGAAGCGACGGCGCAAAAGCTCGGTGGGCAGATGCGCGCGGATCGCTTCGCACAGGGTAGCAAGCGTTTCGGGGAGCTCCGCCTCAAGAGCAACGTCCTTCGTACTTTCCGTGCTGTCCGCGAGGGTCGTTTCCTCGTCGACTTCCTCCAGGCAGACGGCCGCGACGCGAAGCTCCGGGTACTCCGACGTGTCGAGCTGCTCGAGCGATTCGATCGTGGCGCAAAAGGGCGTAATTTTCACGGACGATTTGACTTCGAGCGCGTACGTGTCGTCGAAACAAAAGTCCCGCGCACCGTGCAACGGGCCCGTCCACACATCGGCGAGCTTTTGCGGATTGCCGCCCGCCCGCAGCCAGTCGAGAAGGACCGAGAGTTCGCCGAAGAGACCGATTTCCGCCTGCTTTGACAACCCCTCGGGGCGAAGTCGCATGAATTCCTGCCAGGCGGCAATACGCTCGATTACGGGCGTGCAATCGACGGCGTCGGACGCATTCGCCGCACCACCTTGAAGCGAGCGGCAAAGCTCGATCAGATCGAGCGCGAACGCTTCGAAAAGTCCGGGGAGCACGGGGTTCGTACGCACGATCCGTACGACGTGCGTGTCCTCTCGGGCGAGTACTTCGCAGGTGAACCCGTTGCTTGAGGAGGGTGTGACGTCGGGCTCTGTTTTGAAGATAAACTCGATCCCCGGCGACCCGTTCGGTGTCTTCGTGAGACGGATTTCGAGGGGCTTGCGGTCGTAAAGGGACCAGCTTCCGGGGGGGCAGTCCGCCCAGAGATCTTTGAGGCGTCGGTCGGTACTTACGGTGCTCACGGTGCATCCTTGAGAGGTTCGGTATTCGGTGTTGCGGTGGCGTCCGAAATGTCGTCCGACAGATCGTCCGCACTTTCATCCGCGGCCTCGGCTTCAAGTTCGGGATCGTCTTCTTCCTCGACCTCTTCCTCCTCTTCGTACTCGTCCACGGTTTCGTTGAAGAGCGTCGCCGACATCGCCCGATAGCGATCCGATGCCGGCAACCACATGTAGTAGGCAAAGAGAGGCTGTTCGATGCTTCCCGCCCCTTCGGCAAGGGGCTTTCCCTTCGGGTGCTCGGCCGAGCGAACGGTTACTTCGACGGGGTAGAGAATAAGGTGCCCCGTCTTCGGGTCGCCGTCGGGCTGGCCCGCCGCTTGGCGCATGGCGTCGAATCGCGTTCCCGTCTTGCGGGCGCTTGAGTCGTAGACAGCGTTCACGCGCTCCGTCAGTTCGGAAGAAAGCCCCGCGTATTCGTGACCGCCCGTTTTCAAGGAGGCCAATCCGATGTCGCTCGTGAAGTCCGCCGAGTAGCCCGCACGTCGTACGGGAGTGACGTCCAGGGGCGACGAGCCGTGCGAGGCGGGGATGAAGACGGTCCAGTGCGTCAGGTCGCCTTCGCGGAGCATGAGTCCCAGTTGTTTTACGAGTGCGGCGCGTCCTCCCGAAGGCGAGCCGCTCAAAGGTGAGAAGTCACGCAAAAATGCGATGACGTCTTCCGAAGGGACGTTCTTCCAGAGTCGGCCCGCGGGGTGCGCGGGTCGGGCTTTGGAGTCCGTGGGAAGGGTTTCAAGGAGCGGTTTCCCGGGGTAGAGCTTCTCGAACGATCGATCCCGATAGTCGGGCGCGCCGAGCCGCTTCAACGCTTCGTAGAGGCGCAGGGCGGGTTTTACGTTCCGGTCGTAAAAGGCAGTGTCCCCAGGAGCGCCTCGCAGTACGAACGCGCGGCTTTCCTCCCGGTAGTCGCCGTAGCCCACGGTGCCCTGCGCGGCATTGCGCATTTTGTTGCGGGCCGTGACGAGAAGTCCCGGGTGCGAGAGCACGTGAATGCGGTAGTTGGAGGGAGTGCGGTTCGCGGTTGCCATGCGCTCGATCTGGTGCTCGAAGTCGGCGATCGCCGTGTGGATGAGACGGAAGCGATCGATGATCGGCACGGTCGTCGCGATACGGCAGAGGTCTACGTACCCGTCGCGGTACCCGAACCAGCGTCCCATCTGGAGGAGCGTGTCGTACATGGTTGAGGCGCGAAGGAAGAGACTCACGCAGAGGCCGGGGAGCGTCAGACCGCGCGAAAGCTTGTTGCCGCCCACGAAGACGACGGATTTCGTGCGAGGACGCTCGAACGATTCGGGCAATGCCGCAAGGACCGCCTCCTGCTCGGTTTCGCCGTTCACGAGACGGACCTCGATGTCTTCGGTGACCTCAAGGACGAGCGGAAGGATCTCGTCGAACGACGCGGGAAGGTTCCAGTCGACGGCAAGGTCGACCGACGCACGGCGCTCCCGCACCTCGGGCGTGATGCGCTCCTGCTCGTGCCAGAGTGCGACGAGTTCGTTGCGAATCGCCCCGGATTGAAGTCCCGAAAAGCGCATCTCGTCGCGCAGTTCCTCGACGAGGTCGCGGAACTGCCCCGCCACCTTCTTCTGATTGGCGACGAGGTGCGTGACGTGCACGAGCATCGAACTTTCGAAAAGTACGGGCGCGACGTTCTCGAAGTCGTTTCCGACGGCGTCCTCTTCGGACGGTTCCGTGCGTTTCTTTCTCCAGAGGCGCAACGCCGTCGAGAGCACGAACTGCAAGAGGGCCGTACGGGCTTCGGCCGGGACGTCGTCGGAGATCCTCGGACTCGCTCGGCGGCGGCTCGTCCGACTTTTGAGGGTTTGACCGGCATCGGGCTTTCCCGTCCACCGGTCGGCCGATTCGCTCCCGAAGGGGAGAAATAGATCGAGCGCTCCCTCGTCTTCGCTTCCGAAGAACTGCTTCGGGCCGAAGTAGTTTGGTGAAGCGGGGATCTGAAGGATGAAATCTTTCGGGAAGAGGTCGCGTCCGAGTGCGTCCGTTTCGGTCGCGGCGTTGATGAAAATGTTCGCAAAGGGCGTTGCCGTGTAGCCTACGAAGCTCGCTCGGGGGAAGAGTTGCAGGAGCTTGCGGATCGCGCTGTTCGTGGCGGTGGCGGAGTCGCCTCCCTTTTTCGTGTTGATCGACGCCTGATCGGCTTCGTCGTCGATCAGAAGGAGCGGCAGCTCTTCGCGGTTCGAGACGTGGTTCTTCAACCAATGAAGGAGGCGCTTGAAGACCGTCGTGTTCTTCTTGATGACAAAAAGCCACGGGCGGCTTTCGGGTGCAATCACCGACCCCTTGAAGTCGTCGTCGAGCGTTGTCGCGCTCTGGGGCGCGATGGCGGGGTCGTACGCAGGATTGTCGCGGATGCCGCAGCGTTTCGTAATCTCGACATTCGTTTTCGGATCGGTCGTCAGGTGGTAGCCCACGAATTCTTCGTCGAGACGCCACTGCGTCTGGTAGCGGAGGTCGTTGTGAATGCCCGAAAGTACGATGAAGATCCGGTAACCCGCGTCGGCGGCCTTGCAGATGAGGGCCGTGTAGTTGGCGGTCTTCCCGCTTTGCACGTGCCCGACGACCAAACCCCGCGTCTGCCAGGTCGACGAGCGATCGCGCGGGTCGTGCAGACGCGAGAGCACCCGTTCGCTCTCGCGGTCGAACTTTTCGACCGTCGCGGGCGGGTAGCGTCGTCGGAGCCGATCTTCAAGAAGCGGCCAGTAGTGGCGCCGCGCTCGTTCTTCGGGCGTCGTTTCAAGTGCGGGCTTCGCGTCGGAGACGATTTGCATGGCGGGGGCCATCGTATACGCATTGAAAGATGCGAGGATGCGCGCTTTGAATTCCGGCAATTCGTCCCGGAGTTCGGGCGTCGAGGCGGCGCTCTCCAAGAGCGTGAGCTTTTCCGCCCAGACCGCCTCGAGCGTCGACTCGATCTCGACGGCCGACAGAATCGGCGCATCGTTTTCCAGACGCATCCGACGAAGACGTTTGTCCGTAGTTTGGAGCACGTCTTCGAGCACGTACTTCAAGAGGCCGAGATGGCTGTCATCGGTGAACATCAGGCATTTTCCTCATTGAAAAGGGTGTCGAGCGTCGTCTTCCACGACCGGAAGGGCTCGCGGCTTTGAAGCATCTCGCGAACGGTTTCCGTTGCGTAGTTTTTCGAGAGGGATCGGGCGATTGCTCGAAGGGCGACAAGCACTTCCTCGGAGGGGTTTATGAAGGCGGCGCGTCCTGCTTGCGACGGATGGGAGGCGGCGAGAATTTCCAAGAAGCCTTCGAGCTCCGCGGGTTCGAGCGTTCGGTCCCCGAGGCGCTCGAAAAGGACGGCGAGCACGGGGTCCGACATGTCGGGCATCGGGACAGATCCCCGCTCTTTGCGCCAGAACTGCGTGGCGGCCTGACGGCGTTCGGTACGATGCTCCGAGGCGAGCGATTCGGCTGCAACGGTGCGCGTGCGCACGGCGTGAAGTCGCAACCAGTCGCGAAGCGCCCGCGGAGGGGTCGCCATACTCTTTCGGATGTCGATTCGCCACTCGAAATCGTCCGTATTCTCGAAGTCGACGCGAATGCGCGCGAGCTTGAAGTCGGGCGACTTTTTGAGGTCTTTCAGGTTGAGCCAGCCGCCGCAGTGGATGAGGCGCTTTCCGCGGTAGATGAAAAAGCCCTGGAGATCGAGTTCGTCGGTGGGTCCAAAGAGCGTGACGGGTTGCTTCGAGAGCTCGGGGTCGGGAAGTACGAAGGCGCGAAGACGCACTTTCGCTTTCGTCGCACGTTCGGGCCAGGTGACCTCCGGAAAATCGCGAGGTTTGGCGGGGTGCTTCGAGAAAAAGGGATCCCACGCGGTGAGCGTCCGTCCGTTGAAGGTGAGCGTAAAGTCGCCCTCTTCGAGAAAGCGATGGAAAACGAGGCGCAGGTGCATGGCAAGCCGCGTGCACGCGGCCGCAAGTTCGGGTGCGCTCGTGGGGGCAAGAGCCCGATCGAGTTTCGTCCAGAGGACGACCGTTCCGGTCGGACCGGCGATGAGGTCCGCAAACGACTTCGTGTCGCTTTCTTCGATCAGTTCCCACGCATCGCACTCGGACAGACGGTCGAGGTCCCAGGTAAAGGCGCTCAGTCCTTCGGCGGTTTTGGAGGCGACCGTAAGCCTGCGGCACTGCGCGAAAGAGGCCGTTTTGAGGCCGAGCCCGAAGCGGCCGAGGTCGTCCGAGCGGCGCGCTTCGTTGGGTGAAATCGAGCCGAGCGACATGGCGCGCACGAGTTCTTCGCGCGTCATCCCGCGCCCGTTATCTATGACAAGCACACGTTCGGCCGCTCCTTCGACGTTGCGTTCGATCCGCACGTCGATGCGACTGGCGCCCGCGGCGATGCTGTTGTCAACGATGTCGGCCACCGACGTGCCGAGGGTGTAACCCATGCCGCGAAGCGACTCGGAGAGAGCCGCCGCCCGGGGAGGGGCTTCGATGACGGCGGGAGAAGAATCGGTTTGAAGGGTCATCCAAAGAAACTCAACGGAAGGTGTTCGGATCGATCAGGTCGTCGCAGTAGAGCTTCAACATTCGGAAGGCTTCGCCGTTTGCGTCAGCGGACGCGTCCGAAATGCCGAGACTGCGTTGTACCGCAATGAAGTCCGCCTTGACAGCTTCGTCAACCGGAAGAGACTTCAGGGCGCGCAGGAAGATGCGCTCGCCGATCGAAGCCCAGTGCGCGACGGCCCAACGCTCGTAGAGAGCCGAGCGATCGGAGGGAGCGGTCCGGACGATACGGTCGGGGAGGGCATGTTCGTCGGCTGAGTCCTCGTGTTCGATCGTCGCGGCAACAGTCTTCACAACGGAAATCGTCTCGGGGACGACTTCGATTTCAGGTTCGGTTTCGGCTTCGGCTCGAACCGCGACGGCGTCCGAAGTGCCTTCACCGAGGCGTTTCTCGCGGCCCGTAGCGATGTCACCCGCATGACGGCGTTGCACGTCGCGAGTCGACGTGAGAATGCTCGTCCCCGGGCGGTCCGGGTCGTTCGCGGCGGGGGCGTCCGGAATCAGGTCGTCAAGCGCCAGACCATCAAGGCCGAAGTCCTCAAGCCCGAAATCGTCCGCGTCGTCGGAATCGTCGTACTTTTCGGATTTGTCGGATTCGACCGTACCGGGAAGATTGAACGATGGGGCCGGGGCGAGGGTTTCGCACGACCGTTTTATTTGCGGTTTGGATTTCGGCGTGACCGCAGATGCGGTCTTGGGTTCGACTACGGGCTCAGGCTTGAGTTCCGATGCGGGGACGCAGGTTGTTTCCGCCATTTTGACCGCTTCGAAGGGACGCGGAGCCTTCTCGGGGTGCGTTTTGACGTATTCGGAAAAACGCTCCTCAAGGAAAGCCGCAAGCGTCACGTGCCCCGCAAGGCGGGCGAAGTCGGCCGGCGTGCGCCCTTCTGCGGAACGGGCTCCGGGACTCACGCCCAAGGAGAGAAACTCGACCACGAGGGGTTGATTCTCCATGGCGGCGGCGAGCATGAATTCATCGGGAAGTTTCTCGGGCGTTTTGCCCGCAAGGCGGCGTGCCGTCGCGCGTCGAAAGAGCGGAAAGGCGACGCTTTGCGGAATGCAGGCGCCCCAGTCGAGCAATTTTTCGGCCAGAGGTTTGTGCCCGCATTGGAGGGCGATTTCGATCGCCGTAGGCTCGCCCGGAATGTGAGTCTCGCCGTTCGGGTTGGCGCCGTAGCTCAAGTGCCGCACGAGGTCGGAGATGCGGTTGTTTCGAATGTCGGTAACGAGCATCTCCGTCCAGACGTTGCGCGAGGCGGAGCGCTCCGCGGAATCGCGCATGACGACGTAACGCGTCCAGACCTCAAGGAGCGGACAATCCGATGCAATGGCAAGGTCGAGCATCTCGTTCCCGAGGGGACGCGTGATGTTGAGGTCGAGTTCGCCCAAGGAGGCGACGATCGCCTTTTCGAGGTTTCCCGAGAGCAGGGCGGCGCGCAGACACTCGGCGGGATCGAGTTTCGCGGGCTCGTCGCTCTCATGGAGTTCGTCGGACGTCGTCTCAACGGCCGGGGCGGACGTGCTCGCCGCGAGTTCGGTCGAATCCGCGGACAAGGTGAACGCCTCACGGCTCCTGAGGGAGGGGTCGCGGAGGACGATTACGTCGGACATCTTCTCGAACGTGTCGATCGATAGGACCGTAGTCGCCAATGCTTGCTCGTCGATCCTCGGGATTTCGCGCTCGACGGCCGGCGCCTTGCCGGATTCCTCCGGTGACACTTCGACACGGGTCTCTCCAGGCTCGGCCGCTTCGGGGGGGGCTTCGGATCGCGATTCGGCGCGCTCTTCGGATTTCGTTTCGACTCGTGTTTCGGCGAGAATTTTCGTTGCGGGTTCGAGCGCAGGTGCATTCTCGGTCTGCGCTTCCTCGGCGACCGTTTCGCTATCGGTTCGGGCGGGTTCGACGAACGGCGCATCGGACGTGAAGGCGGCTAGCGGGAATTCCGCGGATTCGGCGGGTCGAGCGGGCTGAACCGTTTGGACAGGTCGCGCGGCCGTCTTCTCTTCGTCCTTCTTGTGGGAACCGAAGATCAGCCCGTTGCAGACTCCGAGCGTTCGGGCAAAACGTTTGATGATTCCCGGTTCCGTCGAATCGTCGGATTCTCCGGGTTTCTTGGGGGTTTGACGAATTCGAATAATCGACACGGCGTATGGTAAACGGAAAAGGGGGCGACGCATCGGGGTAGTTTGGGAAAGTCGTGCGCGTTTTCGCCCGTAACGAAATCCGAACCGTCGGGTCGACGAAAACTCAACGGTTCGGATCATCCGAAAAATCGAAAGTACTATACCAGTACGACGATGCGGCCATTTCGGGTGGTATTACGCATCCCTCCCGAGAACGTCGAATACAGATCGATGTCGCTCGTCCTTTTTCCGTTCGGGCGCCCTCATTCGACCAACTCGGCCGCCGACGTGAAATAGCGCCCTTCGGCAAACTTGACAGCAAGCTTTTCCCGCGACGGCGGATTTTCCATTTCGGCCAATTCAAGGAAGGCCGAGACCGTGATCGCGCTCACCGGACGGTCGTATTTCTGCGAACACTCGCGCAGTTTCGCTTCGATTGTTTCCGCGGAGCGACTGAAGCCGCCCGCGATGTAAAGGAAAAAGCTCGATTCGACGGGATCGACGAATTCCTTCCACGCGTCCTTGTAATAGGTTGCGAGTTTGAGGGTGTCCGTGAGCGGAAGGTCGTAGCTTGCGGTGGCTTTCGTATCGGCAAAGCCGCATCGATCCCACCCCGTGGCCCGAATGTGGCAATCGGGATAGCCGCCGGTGCGACGTGCATACTTCTGACCGCAATGTTCCGTGCGGTCGAAGCCGAGTCGGCGGAAGATGTGCGTGGCGGCTACTTCGAGAGCGATGGCTTCTGTGCCGCCCGAGAGGGCGGCCTTCATGGTGGCATCGTGCTCGATTGTTCGGCGGCGCTCGATGAGGGGTTCGATCGCGAGTCGGATGTCCGCAGCGGGTCGGCCCCAACGGGCCGATTCCGTTTGAACGAAAGTCGCCGCGTCAACTCCGTACGGGGTGTGCGAGACGGCTTCGATGAAGGCGCTCTGTACAAGCGAAACGAATCCCGATGCCCGTTGCGGAGCACGGTTGCGTCGCACGGCTTTCTGTTGATCGAACCGCCCGAAGCGCTGTTGCCATGCTTCCGGGGTGCTCTTGTCGATGGGTTCGATCGGCTCTTCAAGCCAAGGCTCGATTTCGGCAAGCACCGCCGGATCGGTATTGAGTTCGTAGTAGCCCGTGGTCGTGCTTGAAGCGACGAGCAACTGCGCGGCTCGGAGGTAGTTGGTCGCCGTATTGGCAATGGCGTGAATGTCTTCAAGCCCTTTTCGCCAGTCCTCCTCGGGCGCGTTCTCGTTGTAGCGCTTCGGCGTCCGCAGATCGTCGACCGAATCGACGATGTCACGAAGCGACTTCCCCGAACGGAGTTTGAGAATCTTCTCAACGCACCGCTCGTAGTCGTTCTCCGTGCGGCCGTACGTGACGGGAACGGCGATTTCGATGTCGGAGAGGCGGTATTCGAGCCGCGCGTCGAGAAGGAGCCGAACGAGAAAGACGAAGGGCTTCACTCGCATCGTCGGTGCGATCCGAACGTTAGGGCCGAGCCCGTAGACGGAGGGATATTGCATGCGCAAGAGCTGACAGCGAAGCAGTTTGAGGGGGGCGTCCGCATTGAGAAGCAATTCGCCCGCCCGCGTCGGCACGTAGCTGTGCGTCGCACTATCCTTCCAGAAAAATCCGAGGCAGGCGAGTTGCGCGAGGTAGGTGCGCATGCCGCCGCTGTTGGCAACGCCGTATTCGTTCGCCTTGATCTTGACGCCGAGATCGTGCAACCGGGCGTAAAGCATGTCCTGCACGCTCTGATCCGTGATATCGCCGTCGTTCAACGTTAGGATCTTCGAGATCTGCACGAGCTTCCACGGTTCGATAAAGCGGATGTTTCGGGGAAACATCCAGAGCTGGCGGTAGACGGGTTTCGGCATGAGGGTCTCCAAGTGTCCGAGAGGCGCGCAGCGAAGCAAAGGGCCATGTAAAATGCCCGATCCGCTCCTCGGTGAAGAGGGCGGCTAGGAGCGCAAATGACAACGAACCAGAAGAAAACCCGCCCCGTTGAGGCGGAAGAAACACTCTTTACCGAAGACATGCTCGCGGGGGTTGATGCCTCGACGGCAGAGGGCGGGTCGACTTCCGGGAAGTATAGCGAGCCCGTTGGAGGTCGTTCGCTAGCTCGAAAAGCGCCGAAGACCGCAAAGGCCGAAAAGTCCGCGAAGGCGAAGATATCGGAGAAGACCGGGGAGACGACGAAGGCCGAGGACATGCCGCAACTCGTTCTCGGCAAAGCTCTCACGGTGGGCGAAATGTTTTCGGGCCCGGGCGGTATCGGCATCGCGCTCAACCGCGCGCGCTCAGCCGCCTTGAGTTTCACGCATCTGTGGGCGACGGACTGGGACGCCGATACGTGCGAAACCTACCGTCGGAACGTCCTTAAGGATTCGCCTGAGGCTCTGTCCATCTGCGAGGACGTTCGCAAGCTCGACATCGACGGGTTGCCCGTCGTTGACGGCTTTCTCTACGGCTTTCCCTGCAACGATTTCTCGTTGGTGGGCGAGTCGAAGGGTCTGCACGGCAACTACGGCGGTCTTTTTTCCTACGGCGTCAAGTACATCGAGCGCGCGAATCCGCTCTTTTTCTTCGCGGAAAACGTTTCGGGCCTTTCCTCCGCCAACGATGGGAAGGCTTTCAGGGTGATTTTGAACGCTCTCAACCACGCAGGAAAGTTCGGCTACACGATCACGGCGCATCTCTACAAGTTCGAAGAGTACGGCGTTCCCCAGGCGCGTCATCGTTACATCCTGATCGGGATTCGCGGCGACCTGGGGAAAACTTTCCGCGTACCGAAGCCCGAGGGACGCATCCGAACCTGTGCCGAAGCGCTCGAAAACATTCCGGCCTCGGCCGCCAATCAGGAGGTTACCCGCCAGACGCAGACGGTCGTCGACCGCCTCGCGCTCATCCCCGAAGGTTGGAACGTCTGGCAGGCCGAAGAGGCGGGGCATCTCCCCGACCATTTGAAACTCAACGTCAAGGGCGCGCGTCTCTCACAGATCTACCGCCGGTTGGATTCGAAAAAGCCTGCCTACACGATCACGGGCTCCGGGGGCGGCGGCACGCACGTCTACCATTGGTCGGAAAATCGCGCGCTCACCAACCGCGAACGCGCCCGCTTGCAAACGTTCCCCGACGATTTCGTCTTCAGCGGAAGCAAGGAGTCCGTGCGCAAACAGATCGGCATGGCGGTTCCCTGCGACGGCGCACAGGTGATTCTCGAGGCACTCCTTAAAACGCTTGAGGGTGCGGACTACGCGTCGGTCGAGGCGAGTGCGGGAGTTTATCCCGCGAATTCGTTCGACGCGCCGTAAGCAACCCCGACCCGCTCCAAGGACGGAACGTGAAACGAGGACGACCGCTGTTTGCCGGTCGTCCTCGGGCGCTCCGAGTTTCTCCTCTTTTGCCCGCCGCCCGCCGAGGCTCTACAATGAGCCTTTTCTCGAATCCATCCAGAAACACTTCCCCGCACTCCGACCGAGACCCGTTCCCATGGCCAAGCCGAAGAAAAAGCGCACCAAGAAGTACGTGCCCAACCGTCGTCCCAACTCCATCCTCGCGAGCCTTCCCGTCGACAAGGAAACTCAGACGCGTCTTCGCGGCTCGATCGTCGAAGCGACGGAGCGGCTCTCGGCCTCGAACGCGACGAACGGCGACCTTGCAACGATTCTCTCGGTGCTTGAAATCGCGGAACCCCTCGTCGACGTTCTGGAGGATCCCGAAGCGGCCCGTGCGCGTCTCGCGCGCGGGGACGAGTTCATTTCATCCCTCATCGAAGGAACGGTGACGCAAAGCGCTGCGGCCGAAGGATTGAAGGACGCGGTCGAACTCGCGTTCGAAGCGATCGCCCGCGCGCCGCGCGACGATTACTTCCGGGCGGTTGCGGCCATGCAGCGCGCGCACGCCGAGATGCGCGACAACCTTCGCAAGGAAGGGCGTCTTCCCGAAATCGACCTCTCCGAGGCGCGCGCGGGTGCGAGCGTCTGGGCGATGGACGCGGCGGAAGCTTATCTGCGGCGCGAGGCCGAGAGGGCCGGTCAGGCGCAGAAGGCCGAAGAAACGGGCGAGACCCCGAAAAGCTATTGAAATCGGGCGGAAAAACTTCTCGGGGACTCTCGAATCCTGCCCGGAATCGCCCGTTTTCTCTCAAGACCGCTAGGTACAGTTTTGTTTATGCAACAACCTGAGAGCCGCAGGTTGGATTTTAGTGATATTTAAATGATTGATTTTTAAGGAAATTACTTCTGCTATTGAAAATATTAGTAGATACCCCTAAACATGTAGATGAACCGTCCGCGGAAACTTTCACGCGTAGGACTCCGTAGGACGGACGCTCGCGCGAGAGGCTGGGTTGCCCTCGCGCGGAGGATCTTCGAGCGTTTTCGTCTCCGCGGAGTCGAAAACAAGGGGATCCACTATGAACAAGATTTTCAAAACACTGAAGAATCATCGGACCGGCGCTGCACCGGCCGTTTCCGAACTTCAGACTGGGCGGACCAAGGGGTCTCGCCTCAAGGCGGTCGTCGTGGCCGCTGTTGCTGCGGCCGCAACGCTTTCTTCCGGGGTTGAAGCGGCGACGTGGGACACCGGTTACGATGTCATTCTTAATGAGGAGCATGACGAGGGGACCTCGCACGTCGGTTCGGGTTTCGCTTTCGGTAATAAGAACCTTGATCTTGCAGCTAAGACCTATGACGAGCATCTTACGGTCTTGTCGTGGGTTTTTGACTCTTACGTCTTCCAGTTCAAGGGGCTCGATTCGTCGGGGATGCCGACCGTCAAACTCGATCTCGACGACCCGAATGCGATGTCGCTCTTCGAACAATCCCGAGGGTTCGATCAGGCGCTCGTTCATGCGAAGGAGGGATTGTCGGTACATTCGGGAGCGTCCTTTTCGGTCAATGCGCAAAACGGGATCGACTCGAACATTTTCGAGCAGCTCGTCGAACAAAACGATAAGGAGGTAGCGCGCGGTCGGTACATCATCGGAACGCGTGCTCAGAACTTGATACCCCTTGGCGACAATGCCTTGGAGGGATACAAGAACGGTATCAAGTACGACGACACGACGTTTTACACTGCTACCGTACTCTCCGAACTTGACATTTACGGTGGAGAAACGCTCCGACTCGGTGTCTCGGGCGAACAGAATTGGGGCGCGCACCTGACGGGCGAAGGCGGCGTTGCGTACGTCGGTGACACTGACAATAAGGCGGAAAACGTCGTCACGATCAAGCAGCTCTATGCGACGAATGGAACGGATGATGAGAATCTCAACAAGGACCGCCTCCATCGCGCGAACAACTACACCGGCGCTACGACCGTCAAGAACGTCACGCTCAACCTCGAACGCAAAACGTCGCTCGGTACCTCCGGGAGTCTCACTGCCAACAACGCGAGCATCGTTGAAGTCAACCCAGGTGCTCTCGGTGAACTGACTAAGATCGATTTCACGGATACGGATTTGACGACGAAGGATACGCCGCTCGTTGTCGGCGAGTGCGCGACCTTCAAGGGAGCGAACGTTCTCAACGTGACCGGTAGTTTCACGGTTGACGGTGCAGTCGAGATCTCGAAGGGATCCCTCTCGAAGGGATCCCTCTCGACGGGTACGGCCGCTTTCGATGCGGGTTCGCTTGAGGTCACCGACGCGACCCTCACGGCTTCGTCGGTGAATGTGACCGGCAATACGACGGTTTCGGGCAAGAACACCGTCGCGGCCGAAACTTTCTCGACGACCGGGCTTATCCTCAATGCGAACGGAACGCTCGACGCCACGGGCAATCTCACGGCGACTTCTGCCAACCTCTCTGCGGGAGCCAAACTCTCTGCGAAGAGTAACGTGAAGGTCAAGTCGCTTGCTATGGCGGGGGCGGCGATTGCGGCCGACCAATTCACGGCTTCGGGTAGTCTTACCCTGTCGGGTGCGAATACGATTGAGACCGTGAATGGGGCGACCCTTGAGATGGGGCTCTCTCTTCTTAAAGGCGACAGCCTCGAAGTGAAGACCGGCTGGCTCACTGCAGGTACCAATGTGACGGTGGGTTCCGGCGCCAAACTTACCGTTAAGGACGGGCTGAGTGTTGTAAAGACCCTTACGCTGGACACCGCCGAGAGCGAAACGAACACCTCGAACTTCTCCGTCGATAGGCTCGAAGTGGGTGAAAAGCTGGCTTTCGTCGGCAATGGCTATTTGTCGGACAAGGCGTACACGTTCGGTACCCGCGTTTCGACGTTGAATCCCGGATCCGCGTACGACGTCTCGCTCACGAATGCCAATGTCGAATATGTGGGCCGGCTTGACAACGTCCGGAAGACGACCCTTGACCGGGCTCATTTGACGCTTGATTATGGTCAAGCCGGGAACCTCGGCAGTGTCAATATGCAGAACGGTCAGAATCTGCTTACACTCAAATCGAATTACGGCTTCCCGATTGACAACCGCTTCTCGGTTGAAAGCTCCACTGCGGAAGACGTGATCGAGCTTTCGGGGAAGGGTGCGGTTGTATTCATGGACAACGTTCAGATTGATGACAACTACGCGGGTTGGATCCGCATGACGGGCACGACCCTCCGCCTGCCGCTGTCGAACATGCAAGGCTCGACCGAGAATCTCAGCGTTTCAGTCGGGACCGAGGGTATGATCGTCTTCTCGGACGATCAGAGGACCCGTCTCAAGCGCCTCGGCTGGGCTGATACCGGCAAGAATCCCGGCGGCACGATCGACCTCTCGAAGTTCGATTTCAGCAACCTCAAGAGCGACGAAGCCGCAATCGAGGTGGAGAACCTCACCGTGAACGGCAACGGTACGATCGTGCTCGATGAATCGGCCGTGCAGAAGCTCACCGTCGGTACGGGCGACGAGGGCGACTCGATTTTCGACGCCCTTAACGGCAACGAGAAAACGCTCGTGATTTCCGTTGCCAAGGGGTTTGACCCCGAGGCTGCGGGCGGGACCGTCAACATCGACATCGAAGGCGATTCCAATGACGACAAGAAACTGACGGGGTACTTCGGCAGTTCGGGACTCTTTACGGGCGACGATGCGACCGGTGCGGCCGCCAAGGGGATCTGGGGTTACAGGACCGTTTTCGATGAATCCGGGCTTTCCGTCGCGCACGGGCTGACCGAAATCGAACTCCTTGACGGCCAAACCCTCGGCCTTGTCGTTGACGGCGCTCAAAATCAGGGCGTCGGCGCGAAATTGACCGGTACGGGTACGCTCGCCAAGACGGGCTCCGGGACGCTTCGTTTGGTGAATACGTCCAACACCTGGACCGGTTCTACCGTCGTTAATGGCGGCAACCTCGTTGCGGAAGCGGGGGCGCTCGGTACGGGCGCATTGAACGTCGGCACGGACGGGACCTTTGTTCTGAGCGGAGCTCAGGACGGAGGGGACGATCAGGTCGTTCAGACGCTTGACGTCGATGGTGTCGTGAAGATCGGCGGCAACACGACCGAGAATCACTTGACGCTTGAAGTTGCCGGCGGCGGCAATTTTGCCGAAGGCTCGACGCTTGAAGGCGGCTCCGACGCGACCCTCGCTCTCAACCTTAAAGTCGTCTAAAGCCCCCACGAATTACTTCACGCCCAACATCTTGAGAAAGAGCTGGTCGCGTCTCGTC
>ENA-UERU01001048-UERU01001048.1-human-gut-metagenome-genome-assembly--contig:-NODE-1048-length-17324-cov-7.806227_pt1 | contig 17324 bp, 17 predicted proteins | sample MGYA00242988_ERZ507989 | MGnify/ENA primary metagenome ERZ507989 (study PRJEB26167, sample SAMN06115519) | human gut metagenome | host: Homo sapiens | place: China:Hunan | collected 2015-08-21...
CATCTGGATGATTATCACTTTGACATGGGCGGTCTGGGCAATGTGTTCCACATCTGCCAGTTTGCCGAGGTCATGGAACGGAACCATGCCGACTTCTACCCTGAAATTCAGACGCAGGACGAGCAGGGCGCATGGGAACTGGGCGGCAAAGGCTACCTTGCCATCCAGTCCTGTGAGGATGGATGGGACTACACCATTTACCACAGCGATTATTCTGTGATGGACGGCGGGCAGTTGAATGCCCCGGAACTGACCATTCAGGAAGCCCGTGAGCAGATTCTGGAAGCGCACCACATGGAAAAGGGACGGCGGCTGTTGCAGGACTACGACGCCGTCATGGATAAAGTTGCGGAAGCCGAGGAACTGAGTGCAGATCACCGCCCTTCCACACTGGAAAAGCTGGCAGAGCTGGCAAGCGATACGTCTGTGCCGAAACCGTCTGTACGTTCTGCGCCAGAACTGTGAGGTGAACTATGCAGCAAAAATGGAACCAGAATTTTGACGGCGAACCCATGACGGACATCCCGCAGAAATTCCTGAACGCAGGGTGCAATGTTTATATGGTGATGCAGCTGCGGCATGACGAAAAAATCTTCGATGAAAGATTTGCTTCCATGCGGGAACTGCATCGTCGGGGCAAAACGCCAGACCCGGAGCATTACGAAGTCACTTACTATGCCGATCTGCCCTCCATGTGGCAGGATGTGCCGAACAACGTGGTTCTGGAAGAACTGTTTCAGGTGTTCAACCTCTCCCGTCCGCAGGATTTTGAGGGACACAGCCTGTCGGTCAGCGATGTGATCGCACTCAAACGCAATGGAGAAGTATCAGTGCATTATGTGGACAGCATCGGCTTCAAAGATTTACAGGGTTTTCTGGATAAAGAGCAGGAGCGCCCTTCGGTGCTGATGAATCTCAAGGAAAAGTGCGATGCCCCGGAGTGCAATCCCAGCGGATGTAAAAAAGAAAGGAGCGGCCATGAACTTTAACCATGAAGAACTCCTGCTGATGATGCTCTACAACACCGGCACCCGGCTAGGGCTGGTGCACGAACTGCTGCTCATGCAGTGCTACCTGATGCCCGATGAAACTGCCCTGCGGGAACTATCGGAGGGCGTTATCGAAAAGCTGAAACTGCTGACGGATGCGGAGTTTGCTGAGTTGGAATTTCCCCCGGACTGACTTTTGCCGCCTGCGGGCGGCGTACATAAAGTATTTTGTTCTTCCAAAAGATATGCTATAATCAAATTAGGCAAAATTCCTCTCTTCAAGCGATTTCTCCGCAATTTTCCTGTGGCTCTGCTCGTATCAAAAATAAGGGACTGAATTTTAATTGTCAGAACGGAGGAGCCATTATGGCAATCTTTGAAAAGACCATCCGAAACAAGAATTTTGACAAGTTGCTTCGGAAGCTGGAACAAGAAATCCCGGACAGCAGTTGGTCGGCAGATTTAGAGGCAGGCAGTGATTTCAAAGAGGGCGATGCCCGGTGCAGTGTCCGTGTGTTTGAACGGTACAGCATGATGGGCGGCAACCGCTTGAGTCTGACACTGACCATGTTCCAGAATGGAAATAGCCCGATTCGGCTGTCTGCAATTACAGCGGGCGGCAGTCAAGCGGTGTTCTTCAAGGTGAACACCCTCGGAGAAGAATCTTTTCTGAACGATGTAAAAGACCTGCTGGAAGAAATTTTGGAGGAATAAGATGTTTTACGCTGGAATTGATATGCTGTTCAGCATTCTGTTTCCCATCCTGTTCCTTGTGGTTTTGGGTATGATCCTATACACCATCATCGGAAATATCAGCACATGGAATAAAAACAACCATTCGCCGCGGCTGACTGTTCCGGCAACGGTTGTGGCAAAGCGAACGGAAGTTTCTCGCCACCATACAGACAATACGATGGCGCATACGTTCACGACCTATTATGTGACCTTTCAGGTAGAGAGCGGCGACCGCATGGAGCTTACCGTAAGTGGTTCGGACTACGGAATGCTTGTGAAGGGCGACATTGGAAAGCTGAGTTTTCAGGGCACCCGCTATCTTGGGTTTGAGCGGAGCTAAGTGTTTCTTACATTATATAGTATGGAGTGCTGTATGAACGATTTGTTTATCCAAGGGCTGACCATCGACTGGAACAGAGTTCGCCCATACAATTATGTTCGTCAGATTCCTGCCATCAGTGGAATCGACACTTTTACATTCCATAAGCCCATTACGTTCTTTGTTGGCGAAAATGGAAGTGGAAAATCTACGCTTCTGGAAGCAATCGCTGTTGCTTACGGCTTCAACGCAGAGGGTGGAACGAAGAACTATTCATTTTCCACATACAACTCCCATTCGGAACTATGTGAGGCTATGACGATTTCCAAGGGGTATCGCAGACCAAAGTTCGGGTATTTTCTCCGAGCAGAGAGTTTCTATAATGTAGCCACCAAGGAAATCGACTATTCCGATGACGATCATCCCTCCAAAGGCTATCACCAAAAATCACACGGTGAAAGTTTCCTCGCCATTGCGCAGGACTACATGGGTGCAGATGGAGTCTATATTTTTGACGAGCCGGAAGCCGCTTTATCCCCGCAGCGGCAGCTCACGTTACTGATCAACATTTATCGGTGTGCCCAAGAAGGGGCGCAATTCATTATCGTATCACATTCACCCATTCTCCTCGGAATGCCTGATGCTGAGATTTTTAGCTTCGACAATGGCACGATTCATCCTTGTCAGTATGAAGATACGGACAGCTACGTTATCACCAAAACATTTGTAAATAATCGGCAGCATTTTTTGAACCAGCTTCTGAACGAAGAAACGTAATGCCGGGAAAGGACATTCCATATGAGTGATTCTACGTTGAAAGAGCTTTGGCAGCAGGTCGCTGAAAAGAAAAGCTGCGAAGCAAAACAGAAAGAACTGACCGCCCAGAGAGATACGCTTGCTGATCGCCTGAAAAAGCTGGAAAAATCCAAGCTGGCAGAGCAGGCTGATGTGGACCGTCTGGAGGGACACAGCCTTGCCGCATTTTTCTATCAGGTGATTGGAAAGATGGATGAAAAGCTGGACAAAGAACGGCAGGAAGCCTATGCAGCCCGTGTCAAGTACGATGCGGCTCTCCATGATCTTTCTTCCGTTGATGCCGACTTGGGGCAGATTCAAAATAGACTGGCACGGCTGTCCGATTGCGAAAGGCAGTATCAAGCTGCTCTTTCCGAAAAAATCAAAAGCATCAAAGTCTCTGTCCACCCTGCCGCACAGCAGATTGCGGAAAGCGAAAGCCGCATTGCCGCACTGAAAGTCCAAAAGCGGGAGCTACTGGAAGCCATCAACGCCGGAAAGACTGCCTTGCACACGGTCAATGAAGTTCTGGAAACCCTCGACAATGCCGAGGGCTGGAGTACATGGGACGTAATGGGCGGCGGTTTGATGGCCGATCTTGCCAAGTATGAGGAACTGGACGATGCACAGGAACAAATCGAACAGCTCCAAGTGGAACTGCGGCGGTTCAAAACTGAGCTTGCCGATGTTGAGATCACCGCAGACCTTCAGGTTACGGTGGACAGCTTTTTGAAATTTGCGGATTTCTTCTTTGACGGCCTCTTTGCAGACTGGGCAGTTCTGGATCACATCAATCAGGCACAGAGCAGAGTGGAGAATACCAAGGATCAAATCAAGAGAGTCCTTGCACTCCTGAAAAAGATGCGCGAAGATGTTGATGTCCAAATCGCTGATGAAAAAGAGAAGCAGGAGCAGCTTGCAGTGGAAACTGAGCTGTAAGTTTGAAGCATCCACTTATGTGATATGACTCGATAAAACCGAATTTACAGGAGGTGTTTCGATGAAAACAAGAAAGTTTGCCTTATGTCTGGCAGCGGTTTTTCTGGTGGCGATTTATATCAATATTCAGAGAAGCCATACTTTCACCCTTTCAAACGATGAAGGCACCATAAAGACAGAACAAATACAGCCACTTTGGGGAACTGTAAAAGTGAGCGGTGATTGTGATACTGAGGTGGTCTTTACCGATGTAGAGACTGGAGAAAAATACAGAATCGGATATATTACACAGGGCGTAACGGAAAGAATCAAACTCGAAAGAGGCAAATGGTATAAGGTGGCGGGCGGAGGCAACCTTACACTGAATCCGGTAAACATTCGAGTCGAATAAATGTAAGTTCCTTGCGGGCAGCTATGAAAGCTGAAGCTGAGAAGAGAGTTTTGAATATTCACATATGAAGGAGTACAGTTCTATGAATTACGGATGGGCAACTGTTTTCACTTTAGCGGCATGGTTTGCAGGGCTTGTGATTGATGTAAATGTGCGGGTCGGCGACCTCGGTTTACGAACCGTGCTTCCCGTCATCGTGATGGGCTGCTGCATCATGAAATTCATAAAGGACAACAATATTCAATGATCAATCTTTATTACATCCCTTGCGGGCAACCTTAAAACGGTTGCCCGCTCTTTTTATACCCTAAAATCCGAAAAAGGAGGAACGCTATGCCAAGCAAAACCGAAGAATATCTCGTCCTTGCCCAGCGCACGGCCAACGGCTTGACCCGGTACTGGGAAAGCTGGACGGACTACCTGACCACCGCATCCCGGCTGTACAAGTACCCCTTTGCGGATCAGTTGATGATCTACGCCCAACGCCCGGATGCCACCGCCTGTGCCGACTTCGACATCTGGAACAACCGGATGAACCGCTATGTGCGCCGGGGTGCCAAGGGCATCGCCCTGCTGGACGAATCCAGCGGATTTCCGCGCCTGCATTACGTCTTTGACGTAAGCGACACCGGGGTGCGCCGCAATTCCCGTGACCCGGAGGTATGGCAGTTTAACGATGACCTGAAACAGCCGGTTTCGGAAATGCTCGCCGCCACCTACGGCATCAGCGGGCAGCGTGTCAGCCAGCAGCTTGCCGATGTTGCAGGGAAACTGGTGGCAGATTACTGGGACAACAACGGCGGCGACATTCGCGCCATCGTTGACGGTTCGCTCCTGATGGATTATGATGAAGCCGGGGTGGAGATGCAGTTCAAGTCCGCCGCCGCCATCAGCGTCACCTACACGCTACTGGAACGCTGTGGCTTTGAGCCTGCCGGGTGGTTCGACAAGGAAGATTTTCGAGCCATCCACGAGTTTTCCACCCCGGATGCCGTCTTTGCCCTCGGCGCAGCCGTCAGCGACATGAGCCGGGAAGTCTTACGCCAAATTGAGCGCACCGTAAAAACCACCATCCGCCGCCGAAACAATGAAAGGAGTCAGCATGAATATGAGCAGCAATCTGAACTACACGCAGACCGGGGATTACCTTCTCCCGAACCTGACCCTGAACCAGCCCCGGAAGCCGCTGGGCAAGTACGGCAGGCTGTGCCGGACGTATCTGATGAACCATCGCCCGGTGCTGTACCACACGATGCTTCTGAACGGGAGTCTGTACCCGCACCTGATGGAGGTGGAGCAGACGGCAGAGAACCGGATGCAGCAGACCATGGCGCAGCTTCTGAAACAGAACCCGGCCCCGGACAAAGAGCAGAATCAGATGGCGTGGGTGCAGCACATGAACAGCCTGAAAGCGCAAGCCGAGGAACTGGTACTGACGGAACTGATTTACAGCTGAGTTTCTTCGATGCCCACATCCCTACCGAAGCTGAACAAATTGAAACCATCGACCGAGCGGAGAGCGAAAAAACGCCCTCCGCTTTTGTTTTGTCGCAGGCGGAGATTGAAAATGCGCTGCGGAGAGGTTCCAATGTTGAGGGCAGCAAACTTCGGATATGGAAAATTTATCAGTTGCAGCCTGACCGAAAACTCCGGGCAAAAGCTCTTGCCAAAGAATATGCACCGTATGGCCCCGGCGGTTCTTCACACACTTATCTGGACGGAAGCAGTGGTTGGCTTGACCATGACAGCAAGGGTCTGACGTTTGAGCATTATCCCGACCATCAGAAAGTGCTTCTCCGCTGGGATCGGGTCGAAAAATATATTGACCTGATGATTCAGTCTGACCGCTACCTGTCGGACAAAGAAAGAAGAGCCATCGACTTTCCCCTTGAACTGAACGCCGCCAGTGCAGCCGAATACACTGCATTAAAGGCGCAGCACCCGGATACTCTGGTTGGATTTGAAGCTGGCGGCAATTTTATGTTCTATGGAGAAGATGCTGCCAAGGTCGCAAAAGTTCTCAACAGTGCTTTGTTTACGAGAGAAACAGCACTGGGCGAAGTTCAGGTCACAGGCTTTCCACCTAGCTTATGGGTAAGAAAGTCAAAAGAATTGTGGTCTGCAGGCAATGATGTTTACCTTGCCGGACTGAACGAAGATGGGACTCATCACCAGACTAAACATCTGCACAAAGAGGACTATCTGCCCATCGGCTCCATCATCAATATGGATGGCCGGAAATTTCGGATTGACGGAGTGGATTTTGATAAGGGCAAGGTTTCCTTGCAGGATATGGCACTGGCCGACCTGCGGATGCCAGTTTTCCGGGAGGAACCTTTGTCTGTCGTCCGGGAACTGTACGAACAGCAGGATGAAGCCCTTGATGCTGCTCCCGAAAAAGCAGTTGATTATAAGGTCGGTGACAATGTTGTGGTTGAACTCCCCACTCGAACCATCGAGGGGAAAATCGGCTATGTAGGCGAAACGGATGTTCGCATCGACACCAGCGCGCAGGGCTATTCGTGGAGCAACGAGGTGCTGAACAAACAGCAGTTCGAGGACAGTCTGCGACGGGATGAGCCTACGTCTGATGAATCACTGGACAAGCTGCCTATCTCTGGGGAGGTCAACGGCGAATGGCAGACATTCCCGGATGCCGCTGCCTTGGATGAAGCCCTGAATACCGAACCTGCACCGGAGCCTGCCGGAAACTTCCACATCACGGATGATGATTTGGGTATCGGAGGTCCTAAGCAGAAGTACGCGCGGAACATTGAAGCCATCCGCACCCTGTTCCAATTGGAACAGGAGCATCGGGGTGCCACCGCCGAGGAGCAGCAGGTGCTTTCCCAGTATGTAGGCTGGGGCGGTCTGGCGGATGCCTTTAACCCCGGAAAAGATAGTTGGGCAAAGGAATATGCAGAGTTGAAAGGGCTGCTCTCCGAAGATGAGTACGCCGCCGCCCGTTCCAGCACCCTGAACGCCCACTACACCTCCCCGGTAGTGATTCGCTCTATTTATGATGCGGTCGAAAAAATGGGCTTCCAGTCTGGCAACATTCTGGAGCCGTCCATGGGCGCAGGCAATTTTTTTGGAATGCTACCCACCAGCATGGCAGACAGCCGCCTGTATGGTGTAGAACTGGACAGCATCACCGGGCGCATTGCGAAAAAACTGTATCCGCAGGCTGACATTACTGTGGCTGGCTTTGAGACCACCGACCGCCGTGATTTTTATGACCTCGCTGTCGGCAACGTGCCCTTTGGTCAATACAGAGTCAACGACAAGGCGTACAACAAACTTGGTTTTAGCATCCACAATTATTTCTTTGCAAAAGCCATCGACCAAGTGCGTCCGGGCGGCATCGTTGCCTTTGTCACATCTCGCTACACCATGGACAGCAAGGACAGCACCGCTCGCAAACACATGGCAGAGCGTGCCGATTTGCTGGGGGCCATTCGTCTGCCCAACAACGCTTTCCGTGCCAACGCTGGTACGGATGTTGTCAGCGACATTATCTTCCTGCAGAAGCGTGACCGCCCCATCGACCACGAGCCGGACTGGGTGCAGCTTGGCAAGACCGAGGATGGCTTTGCCATCAACCAGTATTTCGCAGACCATCCGGAGATGGTTCTGGGCGTACTCTCCACCGAAAGCACCCAGTATGGACGAGAGGAATTGACCGTTGCTCCCATCGAGGGTGCAAACCTTGCAGACCAGCTTGCCGAGGCGGTACAGCATATTGAGGGGCAATACACCGAAGTTGAGGTAGAAACACCAGATATTGCGGATTCCGAAAATGAGAAGCACATTCTCCCGGCTGACCCGGATGTAAAAAACTTCTCCTATACCGTAGTGGACGGCGAAGTGTTCTACCGGGAAAATTCCGTGATGACACAGGTGGAACTGTCCGACACCGCCAAGGGGCGTGTCACCGGCATGGTGGAACTGCGGCAGATCGTCAATGAATTGATTCAGCAGCAGTTGGAGGATTACCCAGATGCCGACATCAAGGCAACACAGGAGCGTTTGAACGCCGCCTACGATGCCTTTACCGCCAAATATGGCTTGCTGAACGACCGCAGAAATGGGCGGCTGTTTGAGCAGGATTCTTCCTACTATCTGCTGTGTTCGCTGGAAAATCTGGACGAGCAGGGGCAGCTTAAATCCAAGGCAGCGATGTTCACCAAGCGCACCATTCGCCCGGAGCGCACCGTCACCAGCGTGGACACCCCCAGCGAAGCGTTGGCGGTATCTATTGGTGAGCATGGCAAAGTGGATTTGCCCTATATGGCAGAACTGCTGGGCACACCCGGCGAGTACGAGCGCATCACTACCGAACTTTCCGGCGTGATCTTCAAGAACCCTGTCGCCGACCCTACCGACCCGGAAGCGGGCTGGCAGATGGCAGACGAGTACCTGTCCGGCGATGTCCGGGCAAAGCTGCGGATGGCGCAGTTTGCCGCCGAGACCAACCCGGAATTTTCGGTCAATGTGGATGCGCTGATTAAGGCACAGCCCAGAGAACTGGAAGCATCTGAAATTGATGTGCGCTTGGGTGCCACATGGCTTGCACCTGAGATCATTCAAAAGTTTATGACCGAGACCTTTCAGATTCCCTACTATCTGCGTCATGCAGTCAAGGTGAGATATTCTCCTTATACCGCAGAGTGGCGTGTGGAAGGTAAGACCGCTACGGGGCGGGGCGACATTATCTCTTCCGAAACCTACGGCACATCCCGTGCCAATGCCTACAAGATTCTGGAGGAGACCCTGAACCTGAAAGATGTCCGCATCTACGACACCATTGAGGATGCCGAGGGCAAGCCCAAACGTGTGCTGAACAAGCGGGAGACTATGCTGGCACAGCAGAAACAGCAGGTCATCAAGGACGCTTTTGCCAACTGGGTCTGGCAGGACCCCCAGCGGCGCATTGCGCTGGTAAAACAGTACAATGAGTTGTTCAACAGCACCAGACCCCGTGAATACGATGGCTCCCACATCCATTTTGTCGGTATGAACCCGGAGATCACCCTTCGGGAACACCAGCGCAACGCCATTGCTCATGTGCTTTATGGCGGTAATACGCTGCTTGCACACGAAGTTGGTGCGGGCAAGACCTACGAAATGGCGGCGTCTGCTATGGAAGCGAAACGCCTTGGTTTGTGTCAGAAAAGCCTTTTTGTCGTGCCCAACCATCTGACGGAACAATGGGCAAGCGAGTTCCTGAACCTCTACCCTAATGCCAAGCTTTTGGTGGCACGGCGCAAGGACTTTGAAACCGCCAACCGCAAAAAATTCTGCGCCCGCATCGCCACCGGCGACTACGATGCGGTCATCATCGGCCATTCGCAGTTTGAGCGCATTCCGCTGTCCTTTGAGCGGCAGGAGCGTATCATTCAGGAGCAGATTTATGAAACGCTTGCCGCCATCAATGAGCTGAAAGTCCACGCAGGTGAGAATTTCTCCATCAAGCAGATGGAAAAGACTCGGAAAACGCTGGAAACCAAGCTGGAAAAACTGCGCTCCGATGAGCGTAAAGACGATGTAGTAACCTTCGAGCAGTTGGGTGTTGACCGCCTGTTTGTGGACGAGTCACACGCGTTCAAAAATTTGTTCGTCACGACAAAAATGCGAAATGTCGCAGGTTTATCCACCAGCGAAGCCCAAAAATCCAGCGATATGTTTGGCAAGTGCCGCTATCTGGACGAAATCACCGGAGGCCGCGGCGTGGTGTTTGCTACGGGAACGCCCGTGAGCAACTCCATGACCGAGCTGTACACGGTCATGCGGTATTTGCAGTACAGCACCTTGCAGCAGAAAAAGCTGACCCACTTCGACTGCTGGGCATCCACCTTTGGTGAGACGACCACGGCCATCGAACTTGCCCCGGAAGGTACAGGCTATCGGGCGAGAACGAGATTTGCCAAGTTCTTCAACCTCCCGGAATTGATGTCCATGTTCAAGGAGGTTGCGGACATTAAAACCTCTGACCAGCTTCATTTGCCGGTTCCCGAAGCAAAGTTTGAAACGGTGGTGGCAAAGCCGTCCGAAATTCAAAAGGAAATGGTGCAGGAATTGAGCAAACGTGCCGCAGATATCCACTCCGGCATCGTGGATGCGTCCGTGGACAATATGCTCTGCGTCACCAACGATGGGCGTAAGATCGGCTTGGATGTTCGCCTGATGAACCCCATGCTGCCGGACGACCCCAACAGCAAGCTGAACGTCTGTGTGCAGAATGTGCTGAAGATCTGGGAGGAAGGCAAAGACCAGAAGCTGACACAGCTTTTGTTCTGCGACCTCTCGACACCAAAGAACGATGGCAATTTCAACGTCTACGATGACATTCGCAAAAAGCTGATCGCCGCCGGTGTGCCGGAAAACGAGATCGAGTTCATCCACAATGCCGACACCGAAGCAAAAAAGGCGGCGCTCTTTTCCAAAGTGCGCTCCGGCGATGTGCGAGTGTTGCTCGGAAGTACGGCGAAAATGGGAGCCGGAACCAACGTCCAATCGCGGCTTGTGGCGGTGCACCACTTGGACGTGGGCTGGAAGCCCAGCGACATGACCCAGCGCAATGGTCGCATCATCCGGCAGGGCAATATGAATAAGGAAGTCAAGGTGTTCAATTACGTCACGGAAGGGACATTTGACAGCTACCTCTTCCAGACTCTTGAGAATAAACAGCGATTCATCAGCCAAATCATGACTTCCAAATCCCCGGTGCGCTCCTGCGAGGATGTGGACGAGCAAGCGCTATCTTACGCCGAAATCAAGGCACTGTGTGCCGGAAATCCGCTCATCAAGGAGAAGATGGACTTGGACGTGCAGGTGGCGAAGCTGAAGGTGCTGAAAGCTGACCACCAGAGCCAGAAATTCCGTCTGCAAGACAAGCTGCTGACAAAATTCCCGGCAGACATTCAGGAAGCGAACGCCCACATTGCCGGGCTGAAAGCCGATGCACAGCTTGCCGCCGCCCATCCGCAGGGCAAGGAGGAATTCTGCGGCATGGTCATTAAGGGCGTGACCTACGATGAGAAAAAAACCGCCGGTGAACGTCTGGTGCTTGCCTGCTCGGAACTGCCCAACGCTGAGGAAAAAGTAATCGGCAGCTACCGGGGCTTTGAGCTGTCTCTGCGGTTCGATGCTTTCCGCACGGAGTATCAGGCACTTTTGAAAGGGCAGCGGAAGTACACGGTGCCTTTGGGCACCGACCCGCTGGGCAACATCATCCGTCTGGACAACTCCCTGAACAATTTCCCGGAACGCATTAACTCTGCCGAGAACGAGTTGGATACCCTGCATCAGCAGCAGGCGGCGGCGCAGATCGAGGTGGAAAAACCTTTCCCTCAAGAGGAAGAACTGGCAGAGAAATCCGCACGGCTTGCAGAGCTGAACGCCCAGTTGGATGTGGACGAAAAGAGCCATGAGCCGGAACAGGAGGAGGAAGAACAGAAAGATGCTCCTCGCCGCCCCTCGGTGCTGGCGGCACTGGAAGAAAAGTCGGACAAGCCAGAGCCGGTGAAGCCCTTCCGCAGCTATTACGACAAGGACGGTGATGCCCGGTGAGGGAAAAGCGGGACGAGATCATCATCCTGAGAACCACAAAAGCTGAGAAGAACCGCATTTATGAAAAGATGCTGGGCATGGGCATCCGCAGCCTGAGTGCCTATATCCGCAAAATGGCGCTGGACGGTTACTGCTTGAACCTTGACCTGCCGCAACTGCGGCGCATGGCGTATCTTTTGCAGATGTGCAGCAACAATCTGAACCAGTACGCCAAAGCCGCCAATGAAAATGGTCGGGTCTATGCCGCCGACATGGAGGACCTGCGGCAACGGCTGGATGAGCTGATTGAGATTGGTCGGCAAATCCTCTCCCGGCTGGCAGAACTCTAATTTTTTCCCCGCAGTTGGAGAACTGCGGGGGTACATAGACGGCAACACCATTGACAGGCTCATGCTCTATCCATATACTGAAAGCAGAAAGGCGGTGTCAATATGAAATTCGTAGCAAGAGTTCTCCTATTTCCTGTGGTTCTCCTGAGTGCATTTCTGGTACTGATGCTGAAATGGACGCTGAACCTGTCGGCGTTCGTGCTGGCGCTGCCCATGCTGTATATTTTCGGCTGCGGTCTTTATACGCTGTACTGCCGAGAGTGGCTGCAGTTTTTGATCTTGCTGGTGGCAGAGTTTGGCTGCTTCCTGCTCCTCACCGCCGGAACGGTCATTGTAGAAGCCGTGGAATGGTTCAGCGGCTGGATTGCAGAATTATAAAATTTTTATGCCGCCACTGTGCGGCATTTTCTTTTTGCCGGGAGGTGGTCAAACTGGCTGCAACAAGATTGATTGCACTGCACAAAAACAAGGGGAAATCCGTTGCGGCCTGCCTGAAAAGCCGCACGGATTACGCCCAGAACCCGGACAAGACACAGCAGGGCGAACTGGTCAACAGTTACGAATGCAGTCCCCTGACCGTGGATGAAGAATTTATGCTCTCCAAACGCCAATACGAACTTGCCACCGGTCGCAGGCAGAAAAGCGATGTGATCGCCTATCAGATTCGGCAATCGTTCAAGCCCGGAGAGATCACTGCCGAGGAAGCCAACAAGGTCGGTTATGAGCTTGCCATGCGGTTTACCAAGGGTAAGTATGCGTTTATCGTTGCCACTCACACGGACCGGAAACACATTCACAATCACATTATCTACAACTCTACTGCATTGGACAGCACCCGGAAATTCCGGGATTTTTTGTTGTCCGGGCTGGCGGTGCAGCGGTTGAGCGATTTGATTTGTCTGGAACATCAGCTTTCCGTCATTGAAATCAAGCCGTATCGGGAGCGGCAAAAGCGCACACTTTATCCACCCAAAGAAAGCAATCGTGACAAGCTGTGTTCTGTAATTGACGGCATCCTGCTGAACGAGAAGCCTTTGGACTTTGAAATCTTTCTTCAAAAGTTGGAACAACAAGGCTATGAGGTCAAACGAGGAAAGCACACCTCGGTCAAAGGTGCGCGGCAGAAACGCTTCATCCGTTTTCGCACATTGGGCGCAGGATATAGTGAAGAAGAACTGAAAGCTGTTATCTCTGGGGAAGCCGAACACCATCCCCGGCAGAAGCAGAAGCGCATCGTACAGGAACAAAAGTTTCAGATGCTGGTGGACATTCAGGCCAAGCTGGCCGAGGGAAAGAGCATGGGGTATGCTCGCTGGGCAAAGCGATATAATCTGAAAGAAATGTCCAAGACGCTGATTTTCTTACAGGAGCATAAAATCGGCAGCATTGAGGAAATGCAGGAACGTGTGGATGCAGCAACTGCTTGCTATCACGAGTTGGGCGATTCCATTAAAGCTGCAGAAGCGCGCATGACCGAGATTGCTGTTCTGAGGACGCACATCGTTAATTATGCCCGGACACGTCCGGTCTATGATGCCTACCGCAAAGCCGGGTACAGCAAGAGCTTTCTGGATGCCCATCGGGAAGAAGTTACCCTGCACAAGGCTGCAAAAGCCGCTTTTGATGAAGCTGGATTGAAAAAGCTGCCAAAAGCCAAGGACTTGAGCATCGAATACGCTGCACTTCTGAAAAAGAAGAAAGAAGCATACCCAGACTACCGGAAGGCACGAGATGAGATGCAGGAGTTGATGAAAGCTCAGAAAAATGTAGAGATGTTTTTTGCAGAGGAAAAAGACACAGCCGAAAAAGAGCCAACACGATAAACGAAATCCGCCGAGGATTCTTCCCGTTTTTTTCGGGAGGATTCCTCGGCGGATTTTTGCTTTTGAAAACTGATTTCTAAGAATGTGAATTCAAAATACCAAAATTATTCAGTCAAACCAAAAAGGTAAACCACACAAATGCAGCAGTTGCACATATCATCAGAACCAGTAGTATCGTACTTGCAAGTTTCTTCTCAATGGACACTTTCTGATTTTCGCATAGGACAATCTGCTGAAGATTGTGAAATTCGGCTTCGCTGACATTTCCATTTAATGCTTTCCATGCAGTGCAGCAATCTGTAACCAGCAAAAAATCGGACAGCATTTCCATAAAGATGACAGCGAAAAATGCCAGAGAAAAGAACCACATCCCATTCCATTGAAGTTCTGTCAACACCCTCTGAAGGCTTGAAGGCTTTAATGACACTAACGAAATAATGTAAATCAACGTGTTGCAGAATTCTCTTGCTAATGGCCTTTTTTGTTTAAGAAAATCCATAATGTACCTCCAATTTTTTGCTCCCAATAGGAGCTTTTGCTTAGTCAACGTAGTTCACATTGCGTTTGTGACAACTTTTTTGAAAAAATTTCAAGGTCTTGTCAACTTTGGACGTTTCAACAAAAAAACGCCCACACATTTGTAAGCAATTACAAGTGTGGGCAAAAATTTAGCCAGTCAGGAAATACTCTCTGCAATTTTTAGAATCTCTTCACGCGGTATCTTTCCAATAATCGTATGTGAAATGCCATCTTTCTCCCATACTAGCACATATCCTGTACGGCCTCCGCTATTGTTCGTTCCGAGTGTTGCATCGGCTGTTCCAACTTTAATGCGCTCATAAACCGTGTGCTCATTGTCGAAAGTTTCGACTTGTCCATAGTCTTGAATTACGGAACAGTCCACATAATAAAAGATGTTCTTATCATTGACATCAACATAGGCATGAAGAAAGGATATTTCGTTATCATATCCTTGTTCATAATCTCGTTCAAAGTCATCCGGCACATAATGGTCGCTGTATCCATTCGGAAGCTGTTCCAACGGTTCGCCGTCCACTTGATACGTCAGCTGCATCTCAATGGGCAGGAACTTCTGAATCATCGTGTAAACTGCCTTGCGGAAGTCTGCGCTTACTGCAAGTGCGCCAAGAGTTAAAATTACCAGCGTCATGGCTGCAACAAGCACTCGTTTCAGCACCGGACGGCGTTTATGCAATGCCGCTTTCAGGCGAGCATCCCATCGGAACGTGTCCGGGTAACGTTCTTCAAGCTGTGCCGGAGTTGGCAGCTCGTCCAGTTCTTTCTGTGCATCTGCACGGAGTGCCATCATCAAAGCTGCATCAAAAGAGATCTCTGTCCGCTCACTCACGGCTGTTCAGCTCCTTCCACAATAGTTTTCTTCCACGGAAAAGCCGCATCCGAACCACTTCATCCGTCAGTCCAAGCGATTCGGCAATCTCCCGGTTGGTATAGCCCATTGCCAAAAGACGCAGAGGATCACGGTACATCGGTTTCATCTGCCCAATCAGTTCTGTCAGGTGTTGGATGTTATCGGTGCTGACTGCTGCATCATCCGGCACCGGGGCATCATCTGGTGCGTCCGGGACTTCTTCCAGCGGTTCTTCTCGCTGCTTGCGAAGCATATCGTATGCACGGCTTCTACTACAACTAACGAGATAAGCAGCGAGTTCGTGACAGTTTTCTCGATGAATTTTAGAAAAATTTTTGGCAACGTACAAAAACACCTCTTGCAGTACATCTTCTGCCAGATACGAATCGCCCATAATTTTGTAAGCGGTATGGTAGACCAGCCGCTTGTAAGTATTATATACATCTATAAATTGTTCTTCTTTGCTTTGATCGTCAAGAACAGCTAAGTACAGGGAAAGCAACACAATCACCTCCAACGGATTCGCATGGATTGGATGTAGTGTACCATGAACCAGCGGAAATGTCGAATGTTTTCCGTTCTGAACGAAGAACAGCCAGCATCATGACCTCACTTACCGTTGAGGCCGTTGCTGGCTGTTCGTTTGGCTTGAGATGTCTCCATCAAAATTGCAGAGCGCAACTGTCTTGAAACTCTACCTTATATAAATAGAAGCGTTTTGGAAAAACGCGCAGCCTGCATCGGAACGGTGCAGAATGAAGGGGATTGGGCACAGCCCAACAAGCATTTTGCAACGCAAAAATGGCGTTTGTATAGACAAAAGCCCTGCTTGCCACAACAATGCGTCCTTTTTGTCCGCAGTTTGAAATTTTTAGATTGGAGAAAAACGCCATGCTAACCTTGGAATGGATCGGTAAAAATAAAGTCGTGAACCATCATCAGGAAGTTCCCTTCCGGGTGCTGGAGCGGCAATACAGTTTTGATGAGCAGGGGCAGCACACCGAAAACAACGGCAGTGAGAACATGATCATCCACGGCGATAATCTTGAAGCACTGAAAGCCCTGCTGCCGCAGTATGAGGGCAAGGTGAAGTGCATCTATATCGTTATCTTAACCCCCATTCTAATGAGTATCCTAAGTTCAGAGAATGCAGTAAGATTAAACTTTATAATTCATATTATGTTTCTTGCATTATTCGAGATGAGGAACTATAATGTACTTTGTGGAGGTGCGAAATGGACTATATGACATTGAAAGAGGCCGCCGAGAAGTGGGGCGTGACACCTCGTAGAGTAAATTACTATTGCGCTGCTGGGCGTATCCCCGGCGCTGTAAAGATGGCTGGTGTTTGGCTGATCCCAAAGAACGCAGAAAAGCCGATTGACGGAAGGACAAAACAAGGGAAGGAGTTGCGCCATGAATAAAATCCTGATTATAGATGATGACAGAGAGCTGTGCGCTTTGATTAAACGTAGCGTACAAGCAGAAAACATAGAAGCTGATTTTTGTAATACCGGAAAAGAAGGCTTGCAAAAATTAAGAGAGCAGGAATACCAGCTTGTGGTACTGGATGTGATGATGCCCGGTATGGATGGTTTTGAAACGCTGGAAGAAATTCGCAAGGAGTACAGCTTGCCGATTTTGATGTTCACATCTAAAAATGACAGCATTTCTAAAGTGCGGGGTTTACGAGCCGGAGCGGACGATTATCTTACAAAACCGTTTGATATGGATGAACTGATTGCTCGTATTGCGTCTCTTATTCGCCGCTACACTCGCTTTAATCAGCAAGCTGGAGCCATACAAAAGCTAAATTTTGACGGATTGCAGATTGACCTTGAAAATCGTTCTGTTACTACATCAAACGGCACTTTTGAACTGCCCCCAAAGGAATTTGATTTGCTCCTGTACTGTGCAAAGCATCAAGGAAAAATTTTGACCAAACAGCAGATTTATGAGGAAGTATGGGGCGAAGAATATTTCTATGATGACAGTAACATTATGGCGATTATCAGCCGACTTCGTAAAAAATTAGAAGTCAA
>ENA-UERU01001063-UERU01001063.1-human-gut-metagenome-genome-assembly--contig:-NODE-1063-length-17152-cov-4.264890_pt1 | contig 17152 bp, 7 predicted proteins | sample MGYA00242988_ERZ507989 | MGnify/ENA primary metagenome ERZ507989 (study PRJEB26167, sample SAMN06115519) | human gut metagenome | host: Homo sapiens | place: China:Hunan | collected 2015-08-21 | study...
CGCTCCCGTTTCCGTTAAATCAAACTCCGGCTCTTCTTCATCTTCAAAGTCAAAGTCCATCGCTCCCGTTTCCGTCAAATCAGATTCCGACTCTTCTTCATCTTCAAAATTAAAATCCATCGGAGCTGTCTCGTCTTGGAAATCATCTGCCGTCAATTCTTCCAACTCCGGATGAAGAAGTTTTCTCAATGCAACGTCTAACGGCATCGTATCTCCCAGTTTCTTTTTAGCAGGCTGCCTTTCTTCTTCCGGCTCTGCGGTTGTCTCCAGCACATCCGGTCCTTTTATTCCTTCCGGTACGCGCTCCTCCGGCTCATCGACTCCTTCTGCTTCGGAAACATCCGTCGGCAGATATGCGTCTTCTGTCTGCCCGGCATCTTCCGCATCTATCGGCACCTGCTCGTCCTGTTCAACATGATCCTCTGCATCCTCCGCCGGTGAATCCGCTTCTAACGCCTTGATCTCGTCGGCTTCCCACGCTTCCGTATCTACTTCCACCGGGTCGTTCGGCAAAGTGATCTCTCTTACTCCTTCTGAGATCGTTTCCGGCATCATGTCCGGAACAAGTTCCTCCATTCCCTTCGGAACTCGTGCGTTCACCTGCTGTTCGGCAGCGAAATCAGCATCGGCAACTTCGGAGTCGGCAGCCATAAGTTCAGCTCCCGGCAAACCGTTTTCTTCTTCCTCCTGCTCGGATTCATCTGCCTCTGCATAAGAAAAAATATCAGGAATCTCCTCTGTCTCCTCGGACGTCCTTGCATAACGCTTATCGTACTTTTCCTGCTGGGAAGGAGTCAGTGGTTTGTACTGCATCTTCAGTTCCATCGCCTTATAGACATACTGCCCCTCGCTGAACCAAAGAATCAAATCGTCACACTCTTCCAGACATTCTGATGTCATACCGGCTTCCTGATACAGCTTCGCCAGTTCATATGCCCACTCTTCAATATATTCGGATTTCTTATATTCTTCAAGAGCTTCGATCTGCTGCTCGATCGGCGCCCTCTGCGCGCGGAGAATCTTATATCTTAAAATGTACTGATTCGGGTCTTTCGGCGCGATCTGCATAAACTCATCGTAAAAATCGATCGCCTCATCGACATTTCCCGTCTTAAGAGCCAATCCGCACAGACGGCTGATAATCTTACGGCTTCCTTCCGCCCGCTGATATGCAAGCGTCAAAATGTCATATCCCTTCTGATATTCTCCGGTTTTTTCATAAATTTCACTGACGTTTGACAACATCACTGCATTGCGCACGCGCCTCCAGTCAATTTCATCTGCGATCGCCGCCGCTCTGCTGTACGCGCCGCTCTCCATAAGTTCGAGCATCCGTTCAGTCTTTGATTTATATTCGTATTTATCCACCGCATTCACCTCATTAAAAAATAGTTTTGTACAGGGCAGTGTCTTTCCTTCTATGTTTCTTTACATACTATATCTTTCAATATTTTATCATATGCATTTCGCAATGTCAAAAAAATGCACCCTCAATTAACATTGAAGATGCATTTTTATAATCTATTTAATTTTTTCATATTCTCTTTATTTTTAAATCGGAGGCAAATATTAGATTCTGTTCCTGTAAGACCTCTGCCATTGTTATTTGATCTGCGGTCGATTTATTAAGACCTGCTTATTAAATCTTCCCTCCTTCAATTAACAAATTCGAGTTCATAACAGTATCCTTATCACATATCACTTACGTTCCTTGTTTCCGGTACCACCACACATATTAAACCCGATATGCACGAATGATAATCTACTCAATGTTTCTTTACACATCTTTTGAAATTCTGCTATATGTGGTATCTATATTCAATATGTCTGCAAATGTTAAATCTTTCTGATCTCTATCCGGACTTCCAACTCTCCGATCAATTCTTTCGTTATTTTTATTCCGGATCATCTATCCTTGAGCAAAGGTCTCTTCTCCACAGGAACTTACACTTGCCGTACCACTAACATATTGATGATTCACTGAAATCACGCTGTCCATTGGTCTTTCCCTCCTGCTATCCGTTTATTTTTAATCTAATCGGGCAACTGATACGATGCCTTCTTAGTTAAATATCCTTTTGAGATGCTTTTGTTTTTATTTTGTTGTATCTCTTTTGGATGTCTTTATAATATCACCTGAGTTTTATTTTGTCAATACATTTTTATAAAAAACTTTAAATAATTACATTTTACTTTTATATTGTATGAATTTTCTGACAATGTTGCTGTCTCTGCAAAAAAGAATAAGGCGTCCGTTACCGAACGCCCTATTCCATAAAAGCTTAAATGTTTACTGCCTTAATCAAAAGACAAGTTTTCACTATGCTCTTTTTCTTCTAACCGCTACATAAGCAATTACCGACATTCCCGCAAGTACAAGCCACAGAGCTACATGTGCCGTATCTCCTGTCTGTACGCTTCCGCCCTGTGACGGAGTTGACGGAGTCTGCGGATCATTCTTCGGCGGAGTCTGTGTCTTCGTCAAACCTTCTGCCGCTGAATTCAACTGTGCCAAAGCAGCTTTTACCTGATCTGCTGTTGCAGCCTCGTTATCCAAGATTGCCTTAGCAGATTTCAGAGCGTTTTCAAACTTCGCCCAGCTCTCTGCTGTGTAACCGTCGTTCTTCTTATCTTTGTACTTGTCGTAAGTTGCCTGAAGCTCGCGCGTCTCAACAGACGGTTTTTCGGACAGTTTAAGTGGTACGCGAGCGTCTCTTAACGCATTAAGCGCTGCGTCTACCGCTGCCTGATCACTGTTGCTGTTGTCTTCCACGATTGCTTTTGCCGCTTTCAGCGCATCTGCATATTCTTTCCAAGAATCTGCTGTATAGTCTGCCTCTTTCAGATCTTTATACTCTTCGATCAAAGCTTTCAATGCATCTGTGTTTCCACGCTGTACAAGCGCTGTAACCGCATCGTTCAACGCTTTTGCTGCTGCATCGATCTCCGTCTGATCTTTGCTGTCTTTCAGTACCTTTTCTGCATCTGAAAGAACTGTTTTCATTGCTTTGTAAGAATCTGTTGTGTACAAGTTCGCATCAGCCGCTTTCGCTGCATCGATTGCTGCTTTTAACGCCTCTTTATTGATCTGCTCTACTTTTACTAATGCTGTATGAGCATCTTCTAACGCTTTCTTCGCTGCGTCTACCGCTGCCTGATCAAGATTGCTGTTGTCTTTCACAACTTTTTCTGCCGCTGTCAACGCATCTGTGTACGCTTTCCAGGAATCTGTTGTGTAGTCTGCCTCTTTCAGACCTTCTGCTTTATATTCTGCGATCAAAGCTTTCAACGCATCTGTGTTTCCACGTTCTACAAGCGCAGCAACCGCATCATTCAAATCTTTTGCTTTCGCATCGATTGCCGCCTGATCCTTACCGTTTGTCAGAAGTTCTTCTGCTTCTGCAAGAACTTTTTCCATTGCATTGTAAGAAGCTGTTGTATATGCGTTTTCGTCTTTTGCTTTTGCCGCATCTACTGCTGCCTGCAGTTTGCTCTTATCAAGCTGCGGATCTACCGGAGCTTTTACGAGAGCTTCTTTTGCCGCTTTCAATGCGTCTTTCGCCGCATCTACTTCTGCCTGTGTCTTATTGCTGTTGTCTGCCACGATTCCATTTGCAGCTTCAAGAGCTTCTTCGTATTTCACCCATGTCTCATGTGTGTAATCCGCTTCTTTCAGTTCTTTGTACTCTTCAATAAGAGCTTTCAATGCATCTGTGTTTCCGCGTTTTGCCAATGCTGCATGTGCATCTTCTAACACTTTCTTCGCTGCATCTACCGCCGCCTGATCGCTGTTGCTGTTATCTGTTACGATTGCGTTTGCCGCATTCAGAGCAGTCTCATAAGCGCTCCATGTAGATGTTGTATGATCCTCTGCTTTCAAATTCTCTTTTGCGTACTGATCGATCAAAGCTTTCAGATCTGTTACATCTCCGCGAGCAACAAGTCCTTTCACAGCTTCAGTTAATTCTGCAACCATTGCGTCGATCGCATCTTTTGTACCGTTTACAAGAAGCTGTTTTGCTTCTGCAATTTTAGCTTTTACCGGCTCTGCGCTTGTTACTGTACTTGTTTCAACTTTCTTCTCTGCGTCTGCGATTGCTGTTCTCAGAGTGGATGCGTCTACAAGTTTACCTTCTGCGCCTTCCAGTTTCGTTATCATAGCAGTTACTTCGTCCTGTGTCTGTGCTCCTGTCGCCACAAGATCGTAACCTTCTTTCACGAGCGCTTTGAATGCTGCCGCACTGTCTGTCGTTGCTTTGGATGTGTCTACTGCTGACAATACAGTCAATCTTTCGATCAATGCTGTAATATCTACGCCCGGTTTCTCTTCTTTCTCCGGTTTTGTTCCGAATACTTCAAGCTCTACAACATGGTTTGTTGTTGTGTCGTTGTTCGCTCTTCCGTACATATAAACACGAACAAACTGTGCTTTTGTTCCTGCCGGCAACGTCCATGATTTGCCCTTTGCAGTTTCTGTATAGTCTGTGTCAAAATTACTCTGACCTTCTTTGTTTAATTTATGAACGTTCCCTTCATCTGCATTGTAGACGATTGTAGCTTTTCCTTCTTTGAAGTCTGTTTCTTTTTCTGCTACAGCTACTACTGTATCGCCATATGTTCTACCATCACCCCAGTAACGATACAGTGACAAGGAATTCACATCACATACATCCCCTAAATCAACCTGCATATAAGAGGATTCGCGTCTGTTGTCCGCACCAAACTCAGCATAATTATTTGTGTTCTTAGTTCCATCTACAGCCATAGTCATCGGTCTGTCGCCGCCTTTTGCTGCATCTGTATCATCTTTCGTCCATTTTGCTGTTACGTTTGCATCTTTGGCGATGTTCTTTGCTTCTACTTTTTCTCCGTAAATTGCAAGATCAGCTACTGTAATGAATTTATTTTCATTCGCTGATTGCCAGTGATAGGAAGAAATTCCGCTGATGCGTACATATCTCGCTTCCTGTGCCGCGAATGTGATCTCCTCAGGGAAGAATGACTCATCGTTTGTATTTGTAATCTTGCTTGAAAGATCAAGTCCGTTTTCTCCTGTTACCGGAGTCCATGTCGTACCGTCTTTACTAATCTCTACGATCAGCTTTTTAATATTACCTGTACATGCCCAGTAATTCTGTGCTCCATTGAAGTATCGCGGTGTGTAATCAACCTGATCCAACTTATATGTAGCTCCCAAATCGACTTTCAGCCATGCGTTATCGCTGTTTACAGTGCCATTTTCTACTTTCTGACTTGTCCAGAATGTTGTTTTGTCTCCGTCCAAGATCTTGTCTTTGCTTCCTTCACTTGTCGCGGAAACTGTGATCATACTATCTGTAAGTTCAAGTTTCGGAAGTCCTTCCGGCTCTCCCATCTTAGCTACTTCATCATATCCGTATGCGATATCGTACACAGATGCCGCTGTCACGCCTTCACCTGCTGTGATGGCAGCTTTTTTCACTGTATGGAATCTGTTATCTGCGTTGTAAGCAGATCCTTCCAGTGTTCCGTCTACATAAAGCTTCAGCATACCGTTGTTTTCTTTCACACCTACTACTTTATGCTCTGCTCCGTCATTGATTACCTTGCCGGAAACCGCTGTAGCGCCGTTCAGTGTGAAGGATGCTTTTCCTTCTGCCGTTACTTTCAACTCATACTGAGCATCCTGTTTTACGAGAGACTTCTCTTTACCGTCTGTAGTTACTGTTGCAGCTACTGTGAATCCGTTGTTGGAATTCAGAGATTTATCTGCTGCTGCAAGTTCTCCTGCTGTAACGCTTCCGTTTTCAACGATCACGTTATCTTTGTGATATACAACAGATGCAGCTTCTGTTGCTTTGTTGCCGGACATATCTTTAATATCCTGCGGAGTTACTTTTACTGTTGCTTCGTTTGCCGGAGCTTCTGCTAATTCGATATGATATGTTGTATCGTCTGCACTCTTCTTAACGGAAGCAACTTTTCCATTTTCTACCTTAAAGAGGTTTCCTGATACTTTCTCATCGAACTTCACTGTGATTTCTTTCGCACCGTCTGTCATAATTCTGTCGATCTTCGGCGCTGTTGTGTCTTTCTGAGCTGAAACGCGTAAGATACGCACTTCGTTCGGTTTCAGGTTCACTGTATATTCTTTGCCGTACTCTAATGTACCTGTCTGAGCAGATTCATCTGAAAGAAGATAGCTGTGCTCTAAGTAGTAGTTTAATGTGCCTGCATTTTCTGCAACACCCATTGTACGGTCAAATGTGAACTTGATCGTCTTATCTGCGCTTGCAGACGGGTTACGGAGTGAGATAATTCCGTCTGTTCCGTCGAAGCATGAGAATCCGTATGCTTCTGCCTGCGCTTCGTTTGAGTCAAAATTATTTAATTTTGTAACATCTGGTTTTCCGCCGATCATCTTGGAGTTTTTGAGCATATGGTAGTTTGCCTCTGCCCACTCAAGGAATTCTCCTGTAATCTCGTATTTTCCGTCTGTCATAATACTGTCAGAGTAGTACAGCTCCCAGAATGCTGTTCCACGAGTAGAAAGCATGTACAGATAGTTCTGGAAATCTTCATCTGTAGCGGTATTAACCGTCATTCCTGTTCCTTCTTTTCCGTAAATCGGATCATGGTTGTAAAGGTTCTGGAGCGGGAACTGGAACTGATGATTCTTCAGGAAATCATAGTAACAAGCGTCACGGTATGTGATCTGCTTGTTCATCTTTGTCGTTCCAAAAGATGCGTCTCTTTGATCCGCTGTACACTGAAGCCATACGGAGTCCGCCCACTGTAAATACCACGGACTCGGGTTTACATAACATGTAAGGGAAATCCAAAGATTATTAATATTGTCTTCTTTTTCACTCTTACGAACTGTTTCCATCAGATCGATCCATGCTTCCCACAGATCAGTCACATGATACATCTGATGATAACCGCCTGTCATATGGTGGTTTGACTCGCTGTATACCGGAACACCGTCTGCTCCGCCTGCATTATTAAAATGGTTGTACTGAGCATTGTCTGCGAATCCATCCCATTTCCAGTAGTTGACATCCCATTTTTTCTGCCATTCAACTGCCATTTTTGTAAAGTTATCTACATATGTGCGGTCAGCCACGTCGATAGAGCCGCCGGCTTTACTTCCTTTTTTTGCTGTCTGAATAATATCTGCTAATGTACTATAGAAGTTATATCCGCCTCTCGGTCCAACCCATACTCCGAAGTTACTTCCAAACTTCTTAACAAGTTCGCTGGATGGTGCCAGTTCTTTCGGGAATTTCTCATTAAACGTCCAGAAACCTTTGTTGTTAATTGTTGCTCCGGATTGTTCGTGCGAACCTTCGCTTATTGATCCATTATTATATGCATTCCATCCATCGTCTACTACATAGGAATCAAGAGGACTGACTTCCGCTTTATTCAACTCGCGGTCAATCTCAATGAAGGAATTCAGAATATTCTCATCACTGATCTTCATCATGTTATCGAACCATGAGTTATACTGTGTACGGAACTCTGACGGAGTTGCGATTGACTTGATGTACTCGAAGAAGTCTGCCTGAATAACTTCCTGCTCTGTACTTCTTGCCGCACCTGCAACTGTCTGCCATGTCACATACTTATCGTCTGTTGTCAACTGATTATCTTCTTTCAGTCTGCTGAACGTCTTACCACTGTAATAACGCATAAATCCTGTTCCGTTTACGATCTCTGTATCCGCTGCCGGGAACTCACATCCGAAGAACATTCCCTGAATGTAGATCGGCTGTCCGAGGTTCGCTTTGAACTCTTCCATCTGAACAACGCCGCCTTGACCTCTCGGAATTGTCCACTGTGCATCGGACTCTGCCACTTTCAGAGACTCAAGGTCGATATAGTCGATCTCAGCATCTGCCATCTTGTCATCCGGCACGTCGATCTCAAGGAATTTACGCATGAAGTGATCGCCTTCGTACATTACGATTACTTCGTCGATTGAATACTCTACGTTTTTGTGAGTGTACGGTTTGAAAGAAAATGTTACTTTCTTACCTGTTTTCTCTTTACCGTTGATCGTTGCCGTTGTATCTTCGACTTTGACTGCCTCATTGCCGTCTTTCAGCTCTAAATCGCTTGTCTCAAATGCACGGTCATCCGTATCTACCGGAGCTTTATCTGCGTGGAGATTAAATTCTGCTCCGCCGGCAAATCTTTCCCCATTGTTTGAAGATGTTGCTACGAACTTAATCTGTTTCGCAGTACATGCTTCTTTCAAGTTTACATAGATCGGGTTCGTACCATTATATTCAAATTCGCCTTCTGCGATCGGCTCTCCCCAATCTTCGGATTCATAATCAAGTTTGTTTTCTGCTGTTGATGCGTACAGCTTGTACCCCTTAATATTTCCGTTTGTGTTTTCTCCTTCTTTTCTCGGTGTATAAGAGAAAGACTGGAATGTCACATCTTTTCCGAATGTGATTACTACATTATGCGGATAGTCCTGATCACCTTGTCCAGTCCCCCCATAATTTGAATGCCAGATACTCTCTGTTCTTCCATCTAACAAGTTAGATGCCGGTCCATCTGAGTCTCCGCTCGCATTCTGGTAGCTGTCTGCCGTTGCTGTCCAGCCGTCACGGTTGATTGCCTCTAAGGTAATCGATCCTTTTTGCTCTTTCGTTGTCTTAACAACGAATTCTTCACTTCCTTCTTGCGGAGTGAAGGTTGTTCCTTCTCCACCAGTTCTTTTGTTCACAATTTCAGTCGTGGACAATTTTTTGTCCGCTGTTGAAAATGTTCTTTTGATGGCATCGTTTCCGATTGTAACAGTATTATCTTTCTGCTCAACGGTTACTTTACCATACGGAACTGCAGTTTCATTTTCTGCCGCTCCGGCAACTGATGTTGTGGAGAAGACGCTCGTCACAACCATAGCTGCTGCGAGCGCTGCACTGAAAAATTTCTTTTTCATAATATTCTCTCCTTTCCCCGTGAAATTGTTATGTTTTTCACAGTCTGCATCTATTTTATGATAACATATTCCCTGTCATTTCGGTACATCCAATATCCTTTTCGTGATATTTACTTAATTTGTGTCAATTTAATCAATGTTTTTTTAAGATTTTATCGGTTTTTCTTAAGAATTCTTCTTTTTATTTTCCGCAATTTATTAAGACGACTATAATATCCTGTTTATGTCAGGAAATAAAGGGAATCCTGTAAATAACACTTAAAGGAGTTGCATTATATATGAAGAAACTCATTTATCCGGCAGCGCTTATTCTGCTTTTTATTATATTGACAACGACAATTCTGCCTGCCGACGCCGTCTACGGATCGAATACGGACTGGTTTTCCCAGCATGCCGCTCTTGCGGAAACGATCCGTGACGCCTGCGTGGAACAGCACACGCTTCTTCCCGACTGGATCGATCTCGGAAGCGGAAGCAGCGGATATCAGTTTTCTTATTATGGATTTTTAAGACCTGATATTCTGATCGGATGTCTGTTTCCGCAGATTCCTATGGTTTACATCCTGATCGGCTATATGCTTGCACTTTATCTCGCTTCCGTTCTTTTATGTTATATGTGGCTGCAAAGCGAGGATATTTCCCCGTTCTTTTCCTTCATCGGAAGCGTTTTATTTTTGACTGCGGGATGTCTTTTCCATATGCATCGTCAGATCATGTTTGTCAATTATCTGCCGTTTTTGATCCTTGCTTTTTTGTGCGTGAAGAAACGTAAGTTTCGCTTTCTCCCTCTTTGTATGCTTCTGATCTGCCTGCACAGCTTCTATTTTGCGATCGCCGCATTTGCCGCGATCGGCTGGTACTGGCTGAGAACGGAAAAAGAGACATTTTGGAAAGATTCGTTTTTCAAAAAATATATCCCTTCCGCCGTTCTTTCCGTATGCATGGCGGCGGCGCTCCTTCTGCCGACAGGACTTGTACTGATGGAGCACAGACGAAGCGGCGGCGGATTTTCTCTTTTGAAAATATTAGAGCTTTTCGGACCGAATATCTCTATGAACGGCATCTTGTTTAACGAATACGGACTGGGGCTTACATTGATCTGCTTTTACACGATACTTGCCGGATTAAATAAAAAAAATCCTGCCAAAAAAGAATTCTTTCCTGACAGCGTTTTATTTTTATCTTTCGGATTGTTCGGTATCTTTTCTTACATTTTAAACGGAACGCTCTACGCCAGACCGAAGATACTTATTCCGTTTCTGCCGCTGTTCATCCTGCACTGCGTACGTTACTTAAAATCAGCGCACACCGAAACAGACCGCGTTTCATCGTATCCGCTCTATCCGTTTGCCGTAATGCTTCCGCTTGGTCTGCTCTGGTTCAGTCAAGTTCAGTTTCCGTGGATTTTGATCGAACTTGGTATTCTGTTTTTATTTTGCCTGATACAAAGACGGAAACAAAACCTTATTTTGCAAATGTTTAAAAATCCCCGCATTTTTGCCCGGGTAGAATTACTCGTCTATCTGCTCATACTGATCGCCCCGGTCGGTATGTATATTACAACTGCCAGAAAGGAAAACTGGGTAAAGAAAGCAGATGTTTCGGCAAAAGAAACTTACACAAAACTCGCGGAAATTCCGATGGATCCGCTCTATCATTTTGACAGCCTGACCGAACCGCTTGCAAACGGAAACCGCGCCCCAGAAGCGAAAATAACAAGAAGTTCTATGTATTCTTCTGTGACAAACAGCGCTTACTCCGACTTGTATTATGACGTGCTGAATACACCGATCCGAATCAATAACCGGATCGCGCTGCTTACTTCCGATAATCCGTTCATGCTTCATCTTCTTGGCGTTCGGTATATCGAGACAGAAAAAGATCATATTCCCGCCGGGTATACGCCTCTGTATTCTTCGGCAAAAGACACGGTGGTCGCAGAGAATAAACACGTGCTTCCGAATGTTTATTTTACATCGGATACAATCTCTGAAAAAGAGTTTGACCGTTTCAATCAAATCGAACAGTTGGAAGCGATTTCCCGCAAAACCATAATAGAAAACACTTCCACTGATACGGACAGCGACGTTTACCTCCCCGGAAAGTTTATCACTCCTTTTGCCCCGAAACTGTCGGCAGACGGCAAACTTCCCGATAGTTTGACTATCAAAAAGACTGCCGATAAGCATGACATAATCTCAAAATGTCAACAATCGTTGACATTTTATGTTGAAAATACAGGTTTTGGCAACATTTTGTTGCTTTCTTTCCAGGTGGATAATAAAACGATCGATCCTGTTGTCATCGACATTAACAACATACGCAATAAGCTTTCGGGACTATTTGCGCCTTACCCAAACGGAAACAATACGTTTCACTATCAGTTTTCAGCGGACAGTGACTCGGGTATGACAAAACTAAAGGTTACTTTTCCAAAGGGTCATTTCACTGTCAGCAACGTACAGTGGCATTTATGTAATAAACATATTTTCGACGACAAGAACACAATTACAAAAGCGGTCTGTGACAGCAGAACCGAACGCAGCGCCTTCCTTTCAGGCACGACTGTTTTTTCCGGAAGCATCCATGCAGAAAGCAACGGGGTTCTCGCGTCTGCGATTCCGCGGCAAAACGGACTTGAGCTTTACATCGACGGCAGACGCACAGATATTATCCGCGTAAATAAAGCTTTTGCAGGAGCACATATCGAAAAGGGGACTCATAAGATCGAATTTCGATTTTCTCCTCCCGGAAAACAAATCGGCTGTATCATCAGCCTGATATCTCTGTTGTGCTATTTAAGTTACCTGATTTTTACATTTGGAGTCTTTACTTCAAGAAAAACACAAAATATTACAACGGCTCACCATAAAAACGCGCTGTAAGAAATTCACTATAATCATTATAAGAAAGAGGGAACTGACTTTGAAACGAATTTACTTAAGCAAAGAACTGCTCACTTACATCATTACCGGAGGAATCACAACCGGAGTTAATTACATGTTATACGGACTTTTTCTATTTTTTCACGTTCCGTATATTGCATCTAACAGTATCGCATGGACAGGCGCGGTTATCGCCGCCTATGTTCTGAACAGAAAATGGGTCTTTCGGTCAAACAGACGGATTCCCGAAGAGTTTTTCTCCTTTGCTGCTCTACGATTTATCACACTGCTCGTCGAAAACGTTCTGCTTTGGCTTGCCGTCGATCAATTATCACTTTCTTTGATCGGCTCAAAATTAATCGTAAGCGTCGTAACCGTGATCGGAAACTATGCGCTCTGCAAATACCGCGTTTTCAAAACTGCCGCTCATGGGCAGGATCAAAATATGATCAGAAAGGAGCTGCTGCCATATGACAATCAAAAATAATCCTGCTGACGATGTGATCAGCATTATCGTTCCGTGTTTTAATGAGGAGAGCGTTCTCCCCGCTTTTTACAGCGCGGTTTCAGACGCCGCATCCTCGATCGAAGGCGCTGTCTGCGAATTTCTTTTTATAGATGACGGAAGTTCTGACCGAACGGCAGAGATCCTTCAGCATTTTACAGAGAAAGACGAGCGTGTCCGTTTTCTTACATTTTCCAGAAACTTCGGAAAAGAAGCCGCCATGTACGCCGGACTTCAAAATGCATCGGGAGACTACTGTGTATTTATGGACGCCGATCTGCAGCATCCGCCCGCTCTGCTTAAAAACATGTATCACGCTGTCAAATACGAAGGATACGACTGCTGTGCAGGACTTAGAGAGGACCGAACCGGAGAAAATCCGATCCGCACGTTCTTATCCCGCTCTTTCTATCACTTGATCGGGAACGCATGTCATCTCGATATGGGAGACGGAAAAGGTGATTTCCGAATGATGAACAGAGCTATGACGGACTCTATTTTGGAACTCAAAGAATACAACCGCTATATGAAAGGGATCTTCTCTTTCGTTGGATTTGATACAAAATGGATTCCGTTTCACAACACTGAGCGCGCCGCAGGAAAAACAAAATGGAATTTCCGCTCTCTGTTCCGCTATGCAATGGACGGAATGTTATCATTTTCTTCCGCCCCCGCTTCCCTGCCCGGCTTCATCGGCATGTTTCTCCTGATCGCCGCCGTTGTCACAGGACTTGTTTCCGTTTTCACCGGACATAAAGCAAACTGGATCCTTCTGCTTGTCTGCCTGATCCTCGCGTTGAACGGCATACAGATGATCTTCCTGTCACTGCTCGGACAATATATGTCGAAAGATTATATGGAAAGCAAGAAACGACCGATCTATATTATAAAAAAGAAAGGGGGGTTTTAACCCCTCCTTTTCTACGACAGCTCTAAGTTTCCTGTATAAAGCTGATAATACGTTCCTTTCTGTGACAGCAACTCATCATGTGTTCCACGTTCGATAATACGTCCGTTTTCCAGCACCATGATCCCATCGCTGTTTCGGATCGTCGAAAGCCCTTTCATAAGGTTATCCATACCTTTTTGACCGATACTTTCTGTTCTTGTGTCAATAGACGATGTCGCTTCATCCAGGATCAGTACCGGCGGATCGGCAATGGCAGCTCTTGCGATCGCAAGAAGCTGACGCTGTCCTTGAGACAGTTCTTCTCCGTCTCCGCTCAAGCGCGTCTCATAACCTTTCGGAAGCATTCTGATGAATCCGTCTGCATGAGCCAGCTCTGCTGCCTTATAAACTTCCTCATCTGTCGCATCCAGTTTCCCGTAACGAATGTTTTCCATAATCGTTCCTGTAAACAAATGTGTATCTTGAAGAACGATACCAAGCGATCTTCGCAGATCAGCCTTTTTAATCTTGTTTATATTAATATCATCATAACGGATCTTTCCGTCCTGAACATCATAGAAACGATTGATCAGGTTTGTGATCGTTGTCTTTCCCGCTCCCGTCGAACCGACAAAAGCAAGTTTTTGTCCCGGCTTCGCGTACAGAGTCAGATCATGAAGCACCATGTGGTCTTCCGTATATCCGAACGTCATATCATAAAATCTCACGTCGCCTTTCAGCTCCGTATATGTCACTGTGCCGTCTGCCTGATGCGGATGTTTCCATGCCCACAAGCCTGTTCTTTCTTTACACTCCGTAAGATTTCCCTGTGCATCCTTCTTTGCGTTTACAAGAGTAACATATCCTTCGTCTACTTCCGGCTCTTCATCCATCATATTAAAAATACGTTCCGCACCTGCAAGAGCCATGATGATTGAGTTAAACTGCTGGGCAATCTGCATAAACGGCTGAGTAAAGCTCTTCGTAAACTGAAGATAAGACGCCATCACGCCAAGCGTAATGTTTCCGATGCCGAGTACCGAAAGCGCGCCGCCCAGTACAGCAGTCAAAACGAACTGTAAGTTTCCCATATTTCCGATAACCGGACCCATGATACTTGCAAACGTATGTGCCTTTGATGAACTGACGAACAGACTTTCATTCAGCTGATCGAATTCTTCTTCCGAAATCCGTTCATGGTTAAATACTTTCACGACCCGCTGTCCCGTCATACGCTCTTCCACAAATCCCGTGATATTTGCCAGATCAAGCTGCTGCCGTACAAAGTATTTTCCGCTGTTTCCTCCGACCATTCTCGCAACAGCCGTCATCACCCCGATCATCACAACGGCGAGAACTGTCAGGATCGGACTTAAAACAAGCATCGCAATAAATGTGACTACGATCGTAAGAGCCGACATAAGCACCTGCGGGATCGACTGATTGATCATCTGACGAAGCGTATCCGTATCGTTTGTATAAAGGCTCATGATCGAACCGTTTGTATTCCGGTCAAAATAACGGATCGGCAGTTTCTGCATATGTTCAAACATCTCGTCGCGGACACGTTTCAGCACGCCCTGCCCGATCACGACCATAAGTCTCGTGTAAATGAAGGAGGCAATTACGCCGCTCAAGAAAATACATGCCAATATACCAAGCGCCTGATACAGTTCTGTGTAATCCGGACTTTTTTGCCCGATCAGCGGGATAATATAATCATCCAGCAGAAACTTCAGCGACAATGAGACCGAGATCGTCGCAATCGAACTGACAAGAATACAGATCAGTACGATAATAAACTGTACTTTATATGTTTTCGTCACATATCCGAGTAGACGTTTTGCTGTTTTTAATGTATTTTTATTCAACGACGGTTTTGTCGGTTTCTTTTCTTTACTCACTGTCCTTTCCTCCTTTCATCTGTGATTCATATACTTCCCTGTAAATCGCATTCGTTTTCAGCAATTCCTCCGATGTTCCGATTCCGCTGATCTCTCCTTTGTCCATTACGATAATAACATCCGCATCCTCTACCGAAGAAACTCTCTGCGCAATGATGATCCGTGTCGTATCCGGAATCTCTTCTCTGAAAGCCTGACGAATCAGCGCGTCTGTTTTCGTATCTACCGCGCTTGTCGAGTCGTCCAGAATAAGGATCTTCGGCTTTTTCAAAAGCGCCCTTGCAATACAAAGTCTCTGCTTCTGACCGCCTGACACATTATTTCCGCCTTCTACGATCATCGTCTCATATTGATTCGGAAACTCTCTGATAAATCCGTCCGCCTGCGCCAGCTTACATACGCGTTCTACTTCCGCATCACTTGCAGTTTCATCACCCCAACGGATGTTCTCATAGATACTTCCTGTAAAAAGTACATTTTTCTGAAGAACGACAGACACCTGATCCCGCAAAGCTTTCAAATTATAATCCCGCACGTCTGTTCCGCCGACTTTCACTGTTCCCGACGTCACATCATACAGTCTCGGGATCAACTGCACGAGCGTTGACTTAGCGCTTCCCGTACCGCCGATGATTCCGACGATCTGACCGCTCTTTATATGAAGGTTTACATCTTTCAACGAAAGATTGCCTCCCTCTCCCGCATAACTGAAGTTCACATGTTCAAATTCGATATCTCCGTTTGTAACTTCCGTAACTGCATCCGCTTTGTCTTCCATTTCCGGTACTTCATCCAAAACTTCGTTGATACGTTCCGTAGACGCTTCCGCGATCATGATCATAACGAATACAAACGACACCATCATAAGAGACGTCAGTATCTGAAGTGCATAGACGATCACACTTGTCAGCTCTCCTGTAAGCATATCTCCGCTTATGATACTTTCGCCGCCGATCAGCACCATTGCAAGAACGACTATATACATAGTAAACTGCATCGTCGGAGAGTTCCAGGCAACGATTTTCTCTGCTTTTGTAAAAAGCCGGAATACAATACCCGAGATCTTTCCGAATTTTTCAACTTCATGGTCTTCCCGAACGTACGCTTTCACGACGCGGGCTGCGTTGACGTTTTCCTGAACGACATTATTCAATTCGTCATATTCGTCAAACACCTTGATAAAATGCGGGTGCGCTTTCTTTGCGATAAAGATCAAAAGTCCTCCCAAAACCGGAATCGTGATCAACATCATAAATGCGATCGCAGGACTGATCGTCACCGTCATGATCAGGGACATCACGATCATGATCGGCGCTCTTGCGAGCAGACGGATCGTAAACATATACGCCATCTGTACATTCGTAATGTCGGTCGTCAGTCTTGTCACAAGACCCGGCGTTGAAAAATGATCGATATTACCGAATGAAAAATCTTGTATTTTATAAAAAATATCATGTCTCAGGTTTTTGGCATATCCTGCACCTGCTGTTGCTGCCATTTTTCCTGCTATAATACCGAAATACAGAGCCAGCATAGCCATAATGACCAGAATCAATCCCCGCCGTACGATATAGCTCAAATTTCCCTGCATGATTCCAACATCAATGATCTTCGCCATCTCCATCGGAATCAGAACTTCCATTAAAACTTCCAGGATTACGAAAAATGGAGCCAACACAGACTGCTTTTTGTATTCCCGGACTGATTTTAAAAGTGTTTTATTCATCGTTCTCGTCTTCCTCCTTATTTTCTTTTTTGTTTTCTGCAAGATTTTGAATCATCTGCACAAGCACCTTTCTGCAAATCTTTACATCTTCCTGATCTATCCCTTGTATCAGCCGCTTTTCCGTATCTCTGATGTGCTCCAGAATCTCAGGTCTGAGTGCTTCTGCTTTTGGGGTCGGTACAATACGTTTTAATCTGGCATCCTTTTTCGAACTTTCCCGGGAAATAAATCCATTTTTTTCCATGAGCTGCAAAATCCCTGTGGCTGTGGACTTCCGGATTTGAAACTCTTCTTCTATATCTTTC
>ENA-UERU01001073-UERU01001073.1-human-gut-metagenome-genome-assembly--contig:-NODE-1073-length-16990-cov-101.714835_pt1 | contig 16990 bp, 9 predicted proteins | sample MGYA00242988_ERZ507989 | MGnify/ENA primary metagenome ERZ507989 (study PRJEB26167, sample SAMN06115519) | human gut metagenome | host: Homo sapiens | place: China:Hunan | collected 2015-08-21...
TTGGACATTAAGAAAGCAAAGGGTACATCGGACACCACGCAGTCCGACCATATAGAGAGAAAGATAATACCTAAAAATGCAGACCCGACAAGGACACATCTGAACAGGGTGCTTGTCGAATACCCCGATGGCGTTCACGGCAGGGATGAAGCGATTGCGCACAGACTGAACACAGCAGGCATCAGACGGAAAATCACACACGACCAAGTCCGTGTCGTTCGGGTGGTCTTGTCGGGTACGCACGAGGACATGATGAACATACAGGAAAAAGGAGAACTCGATGAATGGTGCAACGACAGCATCCAATGGCTGCAAGCCACATTCGGCAAAGACAATGTGGTTGCCGCACATCTGCACATGGACGAGAAGACTCCGCACATCCACGCAGCCGTTGTTCCCATCGTGACGGGTGAAAGGCGCAAAGCCAAGAAAGAGCAGACGGACGGTAAGCGCAAGTACCGCAAGAAAACAAATTCCGTCCGTTTGTGTGCCGATGACCTGTTCAACCGTCAGACCCTGGTCGCCTACCACGACAATTACGCAAGGGTGATGGCGAAATACGGATTGCAGCGTGGGGTACGGGGTTCGGAAGCACGGCACACCACCACCATGCAGTATTATAGGAACTTGAAAAAGAAGAATGAAGTCCTCGAAACTGAAACCAGACTGTTGCAGGAGAAGAAAGCCGAGGCGCAGGAGGAACTGAAGCAGGTGAAAGCGGAAATCCGTACCGACAAGCTCAAAAGCGCAGCCACCGATACGGCAACCGCCCTTGCAAGCAGTGTGGGCTCTCTTTTCGGAAGTGGAAAGATGAAATCGTTGGAACGCAGGAACGAGGACTTGCAAGACCGCATCCTTGAACTTGAAGACGAAGCCCGACAACGGGAACGGCAACAAGCCAAGCAGATACAGGAGATAAGAAACGCTTACGAGCAACAGCACCGCAAGCTGTCGGAGTTTGCGGATTTTGTCAGACGCTACTTTCCGTATGTGGAGAAGCTGATGCCCGTGATAAGTTTCCTGCGTGAACGTTTGGGCTTTAATGACGGGATAATCAGAAGACTGTGCGAGTTCAAGGAGGTCGGGATAAAAGGCGAACTCTATTCTTCCGAATTTAACCGAAGTTTTGATACCCGACATTCCGTCTGCTCCATCAAACAGGATGAAAACGGTAAATTCGATTTCAAGATAGACGGGGTTTCACACGTGAGCTGGTTCAGAAAGAAAATGAATGAGTTCAGAGAAGCTATCGGAATACCGAAGCCGAGGCAAAATCGTGGTATAAAATACTAATTTGGAAAGGCGGATGGTTATGCCATCCGTCTAGTTTTGGATTAAGGAGCTGAGAGTTCTTGTATCTAAATGTTTAATTGTGCATGTGTTAACAAAATATTGAACAACAATTATTTCCAATCGAATTAAAATAAGTATCTTTGTAGCTTGGATATGTTATACGTCATCCCCAAGCAGGAAATTACTAATGGACCATTTGACAAAGGAACAACGCCATAAAAATATGGCTGCAAACAAAAGCAAAGGAACCAAACTTGAAATAATGTTTGGAAAATTCCTGTGGAACGCTGGAATAAGGTATCGCAAAAATGATAAGTCGGTATTTGGCAAACCCGATTTTGTCCTTAGAGGGTCTAAAATTGCGATATTTTGTGATGGTGAGTTTTGGCATGGTAGAAATTGGAATATTAGAAAGAATGACCATAAAAGCAATTGTAAGTTTTGGCACTCTAAAATCGAGCGAAATATAGAACGCGACAAGGAGGTCAATGAAGAATTGCGCAAACAAGGTTGGAAAGTCTTTCGATTTTGGGAGACAGAAATAACAGTGAATCCTGATGTATGTTTAAATGAGGTTTTAAATTATATGAATAGAAAATCAACAACTGACGAAAAAATAGCCATCACAAAAATGTGTGGCGGAGGAAAAATATCGATGCAAATGTACGGACCTCATTCGCTAAATGAGGATGGAAGTATAATTTCATTTGAAGAACAAATGGCGATTGTGTCTCACTACCTGCACAATCAAGGCAACAAATACGCCAAACCATATGAGATAAAAGCAGAAGGTCTGATAGAGGATATATACAACATCCATCAAAAGAAATCTGATATACAATGTGTATCAGATGTTTGTGTTCAGTATTCTTTGTTCTCCGATTTGTTTGCCGTTCCGTTCTTACCGATAGAAAAGCCCGAATTTACATTCATTGATTTATTTGCTGGTATCGGTGGGTTTAGAATGGCAATGCAAAATCTTGGTGGCAAGTGTGTGTTTTCTTCCGAATGGGATGTACAGGCACAAAAAACTTACCTGTTGAATTACGGTGAAGTTCCCTTTGGAGATATTACCAAAGAATCCACGAAGTCATTTATACCCGATGATTTTGATATTCTGTGTGCTGGATTCCCTTGTCAGGCATTTTCATTAGCCGGGAAACGTCTTGGATTTGAAGAAACCAGAGGTACATTGTTTTTTGATGTAGCAGAAATCATACGTCGTAAGCGTCCAAAGGCATTTTTTTTGGAAAATGTCAAAGGATTGCTTATTCATGACAAAGGGAAAACAATCCAAACGATATTAAAAGTTTTAAGAGAAGATTTGGATTATTACGTTCCAGAGCCTCAAATAGTAAACGCAATGAATTTCGGAGTTCCGCAGCATAGAGAAAGAGTGTATATTGTTGGCTTTAGAAAAGACCAAAATGTCAATGAATTTACATATCCAACCCCAACTGATACAACTAAAACTTTTGCTGATATAAAAGAAAAAAATACAGTTTCTGCAAAATATTATTTATCAACTCAATATGTGAAGACACTTGTAGCACATAAAGAAAGACACGCAGCAAAAGGTAACGGTTTCGGATATGAAATAATACCGGATAATGGTGTCGCAAATGCTATTGTTGTAGGCGGAATGGGGAGAGAACGCAATCTTGTAATTGATAATCGTCTTGAAGATTTTACACCTGTTACCAACATCAAAGGAGAAATAAACCGTGATGGATTGCGCAGGATGACCCCACGAGAATGGGCTCGTTTACAAGGTTTTCCAGATAATTTCATAATCGGAGTGGCAGATGCATCTGCTTACAAGCAATTTGGAAATTCTGTTGCAGTACCTGCAATTCAAGCAACTGCACAGGAAATAATTAAACGAATCAACCTTTCAAAATCCAAAAAATATGGCACTGACAGGAAATAAAGGAGAATGGAGTGAAATCTACACTTTGCTCAAATTATTAGGAGAAGGAAAAGTTTATGCCGGAGACCAACACATGAACAAAATTCACGATTTGTTCTATCCCATAATAATGATTCTTCGCCAAGAAAAAGAGGGTAATTTCAACTACAAACTACAAGATAGAGATGTAGTGATTCAAACCCCAGAAGGAGAAGAGTTATTGAGAATCCCTGCATCAGTGTTTTTAGTAGAAGCAGAGAATTTATTGAAAGCTATCAATGAAAATGATGGAGCATTTACCGTTCCGAAAATTGAAGCCTTCATGAATCGAATTTATTGCCATGCTTTGAAGGCGAAATCATCTGATAAAACAGATATACGAATCATTTTGCATGACCGAAGAACTAAGATAAATTCTGAAATGGGATTCAGTATAAAATCTCAACTCGGAGGGGATTCAACACTATTAAATGCAAGTAAAGCCACGAACTTTAATTTTAAGATAGAGGGAACTTCTCTTTCTGATGAAGATATTGCAAAAATCAATTCTTTGAATCCAACAAGAAATAAGGTTATAGAGAGATATAAAGCAATAACAAAGAAAGGTTGCAAATTGATATTTGACAAAGTGGATAATTCTACATTTCGTAATAACCTCATTATGCTTGATGGAGACCTGCCGTCCATAATTGCCAATTTGCTTTTAGAACAGTTGAATAGTGGTGTATCCACATTGAAAGAATTGGTAGAACAGATTACAGAAACCAACCCTTTGGGGTACGATACAGAACAAGCATCGCCTTTTTATGCTTACAAAATCAAACATCTTTTGACTTCGGCAGCATTAGGTATGATGCCCGCAACTGCTTGGAGCGGAAAATTTGATGCAAATGGTGGTTATTTGGTCGTAAAAAAAGATGGTGAAATTCTTTGTTATCACTTTTACGACCGTAATCGTTTTGAAGACTATCTTTTCTCTAATGCATATCTGGAACGTTCAAGTACTTCACGCCATGAATATGCATCAATCATCAAAGAAAATGATGGTACTCTTTCGTTCAAACTCAATTTTCAAGTTAGATTAAAATAAGATAAATCATTATGCATCATTATAAAGGTTCAGAATGGAATAAATGGGATTTGCATATACACACCCCTGAATCTGGTATGGCAAATCAGTTTGGGAATGATTGGGACAAATATGTTCTATCTCTTTTTAAAAGTGTTATTGCAAACAATATTGCAGTTATCGGGATTACGGATTATTTTACAATTGATGGCTATAAGAAGTTGTTAACGGATTATTTAAGCAATGACCAAAAAATGAAATCATTGTTTACGCCAGCAGAAATCTCGGCAATAAAAAATATTGCAATTTTTCCTAATATAGAATTTAGATTAAAAACAATAGTAAATGGAAGCCGCATTAACTATCACATAATCTTTTCCAACGAAGTTGCAATCGAGGACATAGAAGAAAATTTCCTACATGAGATAGAGTTTGTTTATGAGGGATTGCCATTCGATACTCCCAATAAAAGAAAACTTAAAAGGCGAAATATTGAAGAACATGGAAGAAGTATTAAAGAGCAACAAGGTGAGTTCAAAGGGTCTGATTTTACAGTGGGTTGCACTACCGCTGTTATTGATGAGCAACAAATAACAGAAATTCTATCTAAGCATAAGGATAAATTTGAGGGGAAGTATATTGTTGCAATACCTGTTGATGAGGATTTGTCAAAGATTTCATGGCGAGGTCAAGACCATATGGTTCGAAAATATTTTTACCAAGTAGCAAATATGTTTTTTGCTACTAATAGAGGAACTATAGACTTTGGATTGGGGAAAAAACATGCTACACTGGAAGATTATCTTAATGAATTTAAAACTCTTAAACCATGTATATGTGGTTCTGATGCCCATTCTTTGGATTCATTATGCGTTTTTCCCAATGGGTTAAGCTGCTGGATTAAAGCAGAACCTACATTTGAAGGACTAATGCAGGTTTTATATGAACCAGAGGAACGTGTAAAAATTCAACAAAGCATACCAGACGAAAAGAATTTATACCAAATCATTGAATCTATAACATTGGATGAAGATGGTTTTTGGCAGGGAACAATACATCTGAATCCTAATTTGAATACAATTATTGGAGGGCGTTCTACAGGCAAATCTTCTTTGTTAAAAGCAATTGCTGCAAAACATGATGCAATGTTAGTAGATGAAAAGGATTATATTCACCAACATCTTAAAGGAGTTAAAATACGATGGAAAGATGGAGGAGATGAAACTGGGCATAAAATAGATTACTATAAACAGAATTACATGCACAATATAGCATGTTCAAGAAAGCAAACCAATGAACTGGTCGAAAGCATATTACGTTCCAAGGATTCAGAAGGTTTGTTGTCAAATTATTCTGAAGTAAATACTTTGATAGAAAGAGAGATAACCTCATCTGTGTTTAATTTGTTTCAATTGAAAAAGGAATATTTTCAATTGCTCAATAATCTTAGAGAGAAAGGAAATAAGTCAGGAGTTGAACAACAATTGCAACTATTAAAAGAAAGTGCAACCACATTACAAAAAAGTAGCATTCTAACAGAGACAGAAATAGAAACATACAATGGTTTATTAGCACAACTTTCAATAAAAGAGAAAGATATTAATCTAGCAGAATCGGATATCAAATTGTTTCAAAAGCTACGAACAATTACTCCTATCATACATAACTTTGAAGGACTTAATTCTTTTGACTCTCTATCATTTAGGACAAATAGCTCCGAAGTTTCAAGGCTTTTTAATGGTTTGCGTATTAGAACAGAAACTGAGTGGACAAGTATTGTAGATGAGTTTATTGATAAAACTGACGCTGCTAAACAGCAATTATTGATAGAAAAAACAGCAATATTGGAAGCAGACATTTACAAACGCGGAGAGCAATTTTATAAAGATAATAAAGAATTACAATCTGTTTTGCTGCGAATAAAAGAAGAAGAGAAAGTGCTTGCTGAAATAAATAATTTGGAGGCTAAAAAAAACTCTTTACATACACAAATACAACAATTCGTAAAAGAAATTGTAAACAGACACATAGAATACAAAAAAGAAATTGACAAATTAGTTGATAGTCTCAAAGTAGAGTATGACGGATTATCAATATCTGTAACAAAGGAGTTCCAAAAAGAAGAAATGAAATCTTTTTTGGAATCTCGGTGTAATTTACGTGGAATAGAACGGCAGCAATATATAGCGAACCTAGTATCACGTTATGATTCTGATATAGAAACTCAAGCATATACCCTAATCAAAGATTTGCTTAATGAAAAAGTTGAATTTAAAAATTCGTACGCTTCACCTAACGTAGCCAGTGAATTCTTTTCAAAAAATTGGTATGCTTTATCTTATCAATTGTCATATCAAGGTGATTTATTTGAAATGATGTCTGAAGGTAAACAAGCATTCGTTATTTTAAAATTGCTTCTTGAATTCAGTGATAAAAAATGTCCTATATTAATTGACCAACCTGAAGATAGCTTGGATAATCGTGCCATATATCAAGAGTTAGTGGAATATATCAAAGCAAAGAAAAAAGACAGACAGATTGTTTTGGTGACGCATAATTCAAATGTAGTGGTCAGTGCTGATGCGGAAAATGTAATTGTAGCAAATCAAGAAGGCTCTAATAGTCATAATTATGGAAAATATAAATTCCAATATATCAATGGAGCTTTAGAACGGACTAAAAAATGTAATCCTGCAGAAGCAATAATTTTGGAATCACAAGGGATTCGTGAACATGTTTGCGATATACTTGAAGGAGGTAAAGTGGCATTTGAAAAAAGAGAGCAAAAATATGGATTTGGGAAATATGCAAATTCGAATAATTGAATAAAACAAAAGTAGCTATTGATTTGCATTAACAAATTAAATAACTACTTTTGCTCAGAGTTACTTGAAAGGTAAATCAGGGAAGAACGTAGGAAATAGCACGGTTGCCAAATCATTACCTCAAAATTGGGTAATTCTCCCAAAGTCCTTTATATAAGGCACTAACAGAAGTTTTCCAAAATTACTGAAAAAGTTTGGCTCTGAATGAATAATCATTGCTATTTTTGCATTAAAATGTAGCATTTATGAAATCACTATTACTCATCTTCTTGGGAGGAGGTACAGGAAGTGTACTTCGCTACCTGCTTACCATAAGCATTTATCGCCAGGGAACAACGAATTTTCCGTGGGGTACTTTCGCAGTCAATATTTTGGGTTGCATACTGATCGGGGTATTCTATACCCTCACCTCACGCATTCATATCAACAATGATATAAGACTGATGCTCACTATCGGATTTTGCGGTGGCTTCACTACTTTTTCCACTTTCAGCAACGAAAGTCTGCAATTACTGAAATCAGGACTCTACCCCTCTTTTTTCACCTACATCATCGGTAGTGTGGTATTGGGTATCCTCGGAGTAATGCTAGGGATATGGATGAGCGAATAAAGCAAAAAAATATCCCTCCGGCTCTATACCACATAGAACAGGAGGGATTGAAATTGCACCTCAGTTATTAAACCTTATTTTAATCTCAAGACACTTCGTCCGGCTGTAATGGCTGCACTGTTTGCAGGAGTTGACTTACGGGTACAATAATCAAATTCCGCAGTTTTCTCTCCGTTAAATGATTTCCATTTTAATTTCAGCTTCACTGTTTTTCCTTCAGTGTCAGGCAAGGAATCCAAATTAAATGCCACCAGTCCGTCGGCAGGTTCACCATATACATCACCAAAAGCATTATGACGGAATTCTACCTCATAAGGATTTTCAGCATCTTTACTCATCAACAAATTGACAATATGAGCTTGACTGCGATTCCCCCACATGGTTCTGAAACGCAAAGTCAAATAACCGTCCTCGGCAATTGTTACCCAATCGTTAATCATATCTACAGGGTCAGTACCATATACTTCATCATTCTTATCTCCTAAATCACCGGCAATCGGTTTTGTCAAGATACTGTCTATCCAGTTGATATGTACAGCCTTGTCATACTCTCCGCTTGACTCATTCACCGGATCGAAATTTACAAGGGCCCTTACTTCCTTCTCACCATAGGGAGAATTTTTCATATTGACAGGTAACAGTGTCGTACTGTCATCCAACTGCATAAAAAATGAATTGTCGGCCACCGGTTTCACAGTAACCAGTGCATTGGGCAACGCATATCTATAATAATCATTATCATCATCATCCAAACAGGATTGAAAGATCATCACAGAAGCAAGTACCGCTACAGACGCAAGCAATTTATTAAAACCAAAAAACTTTTTCATTGTGCTTTTCTTTACTTAGTTAATTATTCTAGTTTATAAGTCCTTTCTATTGAAAGAAATGCAGGCCATACCATAATGCTGCACGAAGTTTTGTTAAGAAAACATAATCATCTGACAGTTATGTTACAAACCTTCTTCCATTTATATTTCTTATATTCACACAAGCGAGCCATAGGCGAACAAAGGGATAATTTTACCGAAATTTAGCTCATCTCAAATTACTAATCCTATGATTTTTTTATCTTAATTTTGTTACTGTTTTTTGAAAAAAGAAAAGATTTAGAATAAAGAGTTTTATGAAAGCTACTATCACAAGTCTCATTTTTTTACTACTGTCATTAACCGTCTCATCGCAGACTTATAAATACATTGGCATAGAAGAAGGACTAAGCAATCAGAAAATATACAAAATTCAGAAAGATGCTCGTGGATATATGTGGTTCCTTACCCATGTGGGGATAGACCAATATAACGGAAAAGAAATAAAACATTATAAATTAAGAGAAGGTAACAGGGAACTAGACCCGTTATTGAATATAAACTGGACTTTTTTAGATAAAACAGGTACACTACTGGTCACAGGAAAACAAGGCAGAATTTTTCGTTATGATTCAGGCCACGACCGTTTTGTACAGATATACAGTATGTACAATTACTGGAATAAGGACTACCATGCTTTCGTGAGATATAGTTACATAGACCAGGAGGATAACGTATGGCTGTGCGGCAAATCGGCTATCCACCTTTTTAACATAGAATCCGGACAAAAGCAACGAATCTCTAACCGACTGGGAAATATCACCTGCATAGAACAGATAAACAGTGAACATTTCTTTATAGGTACAGACAAAAGAATCTATCTGGCAAAACTGGAAAACGGGAATTTAAAAGAGCTCTCCTGCGGCAAACTGGGAATGATGGATATGCACGTACATGAATTATATCTACACCGTACAGCCAACAAACTATTTATAGGCACTTTTGAAAAGGGAGTCTATATATATGACTTGAACAGCCAGAAAATTGTACGTCCCGAAGTAGAACTGACAGATGTGAATATTACACGGATCAGTCCTTTGAACACAAAGGAGTTATTAGTAGCCACTGAAGGAGCAGGAGTACACAAGTTAAACATAGACACCTATGAAACAGATCCTTATATCATTGCAAACTATGGTAGTTACAACGAAATGGACGGAAACATTATCAATGATGTATATGTAGACAACGAGCAGCGTATCTGGCTGTCCAACTATCCTACGGGAATTACCGTCCGCAATAACCAATATACCAACTACAACTGGATAAAGCACTCTATTGGCAACCGGCAGTCACTAGTAAACAACCAAGTAAACTCCATTATAGAAGACAGTGACGGGGATCTGTGGTTTGGAACAAGCAACGGCATCAGCTTATACGATTCAAAGCAAAAGCAATGGCGTTCTTTCCTAAGCTCTTTCAATCACGGACTAAAAAATCAGAACCGCATTTTTATTACTTTATGCGAAGTCTCTCCGGGTATTATATGGGCGGGAGGATATGCATCGGGCATTTTCCAGATTACCAAGAAAAACGGAAACATAGAATACCTCACCCCTGCCCAATCCTTCCATCTGAATGTACGTGCCGACAAATACATACGCGACATTAAAAAGGACAGATACGGGTGTATATGGTCCGGAGGATATTATAATCTGAAATGCTTTAATCTGAAGACACGCCAAGGACGTCTTTATCCCGGACTAGGTTCTGTTACTGCCATTGAAGAAAAGGACAGTACATCTATGTGGATAGGTACCTCCACCAATCTTTTTCTACTGGACCGGAATTCGGGCAAATACCATGAAATACCTCTGCCCGGTGGAGCGACCTACATTTATACGTTACACCAAGAAGACAATGGTTTACTCTACATTGGCACCAGTGGTTCCGGACTATTTACTTATGATCCGGTAAAAGAATCAATCAGCGCCCATTACCATACAGGAAACAGCCCGTTAGTATCAAACAGCATTTATGTTATTCTACCCACAAAAGACGGGAATATCTTGATGAGTACCGAAAATGGTATCAGTATTTTCTCGCCTACCAACCGCCAGTTCCGCAACTGGACTCGCGGACAAGGGTTGATGTCCACCTGTTTCAATGCCGGCTCCGGCGTACTACGTGCCAATGGGAACACCGTATTCGGAAGTACAGACGGTGCACTGGAATTCCCCCCAAACATAGAGATGCCCAAAACAGGAGATTCACATATGATATTCAGCGATTTCCGTATTTTCTACCAAACTGTATATCCCAATGATCCAAACTCTCCTCTGACTAAAGATATCGACCAAATAGAGAAATTGAATCTGAAATATATGCAAAATACATTTTCCATCCGAGTATCCTCTATCAATTACGATTATCCGTCGGACATACTATATACCTGGCAGTTGGAAGGATTCTACGATGGCTGGACTACTCCCAGTGACGAAGGAACTATCCGATTTACTAATGTTGCTCCCGGCACCTATACACTGCGTGTACGTTCCGTTTCCAAAGAGGATAATAAACACGTGTTGCAGGAGCGGATATTGAAAATAACTGTAGCACATCCCGTGTGGCTCAGTTTTTGGGCTATTTGTATTTATGTCCTGACTATCATTTTAGCAACATACGTCATTTTCCGCCTTCATTCCATGCGCAGAGAAAAAAAGGCCTCGGATGAAAGAACTCGGTTCTTTATCAATACAGCGCATGATATCCGTACTCCGCTGACACTGATAAAGGCACCTTTGGAAGAAATTCAACAAAAAGAAAATTTAAGTGAAGAAAGTCAGGCCAATATGCTTACAGCCATGAAGAACGTGGACACTTTGATACGCCTCACCACCAATCTGATAAACTTCAGCAAAGCCAATGTGTACTCCTCCTCCCTTCGTATATCGGAACACGAACTTAATACCTATATGGAAGGAATATACCATGCCTTTTATAGTTATGCAGAAGCCAAACAGATCAAACTCGACTACAAAAGCAACTTTGAATATCAAAATGTATGGTTCGACAAAGAAAAGATGGACTCGATCACAAAAAATCTGATTTCAAATGCCATCAAATATACTCCCGCCCACGGTGAGGTACACATTATCACCCGCCATGACAAGGACAACTGGAGTCTGGAGATTACGGACACGGGCATCGGGATTCCTGCCAAAGAACAGAAAAAGTTATTTAAGTTACACTTCAGGGGCAGCAATGCCATCAATGCAAAAATTACAGGCAGTGGAATCGGACTGATGTTAGTGTGGAAACTGGTACGTATTCATAAAGGAAAGATCAGCATAGAAAGCGTAGAGAATAAAGGCACCCGCGTAAAGGTTATCTTCCCCCAAAAACAATTCCGAAGTCAACAGGTTCCGACAGAAACGGTACAACAAGAAAACGTGGTACCAGTATCCCCTAGTGCAGTCTCTCCCCACACTTATAAAGATCAGTATCGGCAGCATGTTCAAAATGCACAGCGCATCCTGGTTGTGGAAGACCATGACGATCTACGCGAATATCTGTCTCATACTTTATCCGAAGCTTATCAAGTGGAAACATGTACCAATGGAAAAGAAGCCTTAAAAATCATCCCCGAATTTAAGCCTGATTTAGTATTATCGGACATTATGATGCCCGAAATGCGGGGGGACGAATTGTGTTCTGCTATCAAGAATAATATACTGACGTCTCATATCCCTGTAATTCTGCTAACAGCATTAAATGACGAAAAGAATATCGTTGAAGGGTTGGAAACAGGTGCGGACAAATACCTGATAAAACCTTTTAACATAGGAATACTAAAAGCATCCATAGCCAATATACTGACTAACCGTGCACTACTTCGTAGCAAATATGCAGAAATGGAACTACACAATGACAGCATTTCCATAAATTATAGCAACACATTGGATCAACAGTTCCTGGAAGCAGTAAAAGAAACAATAACTGAAAATCTAGACAATTCAGGTTTCAACGTGGAGTCACTCTGTGCTTCACAAAATATGAGCCGTTCCAGTTTCTACAATAAACTAAAAGCATTGACAGACCAAGCTCCGGCAGACTATATCCGCCTGATCCGGCTGAAACGGGCAGCGCAATTACTATCCGAAGGACAGTATAATATATCCGAAATATCAGATATGACCGGGTTTAATGATGTAAAATATTTCCGCGAGGTATTCAAAAAATACTATAAAATAAGTCCTAGCGGATATAGCAAGGGAGAAATGAAGGAAGAACCGACTAAAACATAAGATTCCTAAAGAAACTTATTTTGAACAAAATTTATCATTAACGCATTAACAGATAAAAGAGAAAATGAGTACTTTCGGGGCATTCATCCGTAGAATAAACTGACTTATGATAGGAAAAATTAAAATGATGGCAATCATCACGTTTTACGTAGCTGTATTACTTGTTATTGCAGTGTATTTGCAAGACGGAAGCGGAACATTCTCCCATTTTTTCGAAAATGCAAATCTATACATACGTAATTTGCGTAATGTACATGCTCCGGCTTTCCATCAAACTTATGACAATTATCTGCAACTTTTTCCACTCATACTTCTATTCGGACTGAAATTGGGAGGAATAAGAGGTAATTTCGGATGGAAACGACTGTTCACTTTCATAGTCTTGTCAGTCGTACTGACGCAGCTGGTAGTAAATGGATTAAAACTCACCACCGGGGTGCTTCGCCCGGATGCCACAAATTATTTCTCTTTTCCTTCCGGACATACGGCAGCAGCGTTTATGGCAGCTACCCTATTGTATAAGGAATATGGATTCAAAGGATATTGGGTAGGATTAGTAGCATACGCAGCAGCTATAGTTACAGGGTTTACCCGCATTCTGAATAACCGTCACTGGCTGTTTGATGTCATCATTGGTGCGGCCTTGGGAATATTGCTTACAAATTTGGCTTTCCGTCTGGTACAACTCATATTCAAAGACCGGGGACTTATACAACATAAATAAATACTATAAACTTAATAACACAACAAACTTGGCACTTATGAAAAAACAAATGATCTTATTGGGAATGTTAATGGCATTTTGTATGGCAGAGGCCAAAGTAACACTGCCTGCATTATTCACAGACAATATGGTATTACAACAAAAATCGAATGTCATTTTTCATGGCCATTCATCTACAAAAAAAGAAGTGATAATAAAAACGGGATGGAATAAGCATCCCTATACGACATCACCTGACAAAGAAGGAAATTGGAAAATAGAAGTTCCTACCCCATCTGCCGGAGGTCCTTATGAAATTATCATTTCGGACGGGGAGGAGCACATACTGCAAAATATTCTGATTGGCGAAATATGGTTGTATACAGGAGAATGTGAAACAGAAACTCCCATAGATATACCCTCCCAACCTTATATCCGTCTGTTTCAGACAAAAAAAGAAATCTCTTTAGTTCCCAAGAAAGATTTGCATGCTACACAAGAAGGTTGGAAAGAATGTACATCTGAAACCATAACCGGACTCCCTGCAATCGGATATTTTTTTGCCAGTCAGTTACAAAAAAACCTGAAAGTACCCATAGGTATAATAAGTTGTACCTGGAAAGATACTCCTGCAGAAGCATGGGCCAGTTATGATGCGTTAGAAAACCTGCCAAGTTACAACAAAGAAACTGAAATGCTTGAATCCTTGGGGTTCAATCCTGAAAAAATAGAAGCAGAATATGCCCGTCAAAGAGAAGAGTGGTATCAAGCTCTTTACGAACACGATATGGGATGGTGCGATGACCACCAAGTATGGGCGGAACCTGATTATTCGGATGAGAACTGGAAAACAATGGAACTTCCGGGATACTGGGAAGATAAGGGAATGAAAGACTTCGATGGAGTAGTGTGGTTCAGAAAAACGATAGATATTCCACGTAACTGGGCTAGAAAAAATGTCACAATAAATTTAGGGAACATTGCCGATGAAAGCATCGTATATTATAACGGGACTGAAATAGGACGAAACACGAAAGCCGATGCGTCCCGCTATTACACAATTCCCTATAAGCTGGTAAAACGCGGAAAAGCTGTACTGACCATACGTGTGACCAATTACAAAAGCAAAGGAGGAATATATGGCCGTCCAGAAGACATGAAGCTGAGTGTAAAAGGCAAAGATCCTATCTCATTGGCAGGAGAATGGAAATACCTATCCGGTCTCTCATTAAGTGGAATCCCCCCTGTACCCATTTCACCAGAAAGTAACCCTAAGTATCCCACAGGATTATTCAATGCAATGATACATCCGCTTACCTCTTTCCCTCTTCAAGGTGTTATATGGTATCAAGGAAAGAGTAATTTGGAAAGCAGCGATGAATATGCAGACTTATTCATGTCATTGATAGCCGACTGGCGCGATAAATGGCAAAAACTACAAATGCCTTTCTACTTTGTGCAACTGCCCAATCATGAGAAAAAAGAAGAAGCACAAGATGATTCAGACTGGGCGGCCATGCGTGAAGCACAAGCACAGGCTTTACACTTGAATCATACAGGCATGGTGGTAACCACCGATATTGGGAAAGAAAAAAGCGATACCTTCCAAAGTACTCTGGAAACAGGTCTTCGCCTATCACAGTTAGCTTTAAAGCAAACTTACGGAAAAAGAAAAATGCCTCAATATCCGGTTTATAAAGGCTACAGCATCGAAGGAAATACCCTTCGCATCCATTTTGAAAACTTAGGAAAAGGATTCTTGCATCCCGACCCAGTACGCGGATTTATAATCGCAGGTACAGATCGGATTTTTTATCCGGCAACAGTAACTGTAAAAAAGAAAGAAATAATTGTACAATCACCCGATGTACCTCATCCTGTAGCCGTAAGATACAATTGGGCCAACCATACTGATGGTACCTTATTCGGAGCATCAGGCCTGCCTGTAGCTCCATTCCGAACAGATAATTGGTAATTATTGCAAGCTATATGAATAGCCACTTAGATAATTCCTGTATATTTGCACTATTTTAAAATAAACAAAGAAAAACAATGGGAATGGTAATAGGTATAGACGTAGGCGGAAGCACCACCAAGATAATAGGTGTGGATAAAGAAGGCATAAAACATCCTATGATTGTAAAAGCCGAAGATCCTATCACTTCGTTATTCGGTGCTTTCGGCAAATACATATATGATAATGGAATCAGCTTAAACGACATTGATAAAGTCATGTTGACAGGAGTGGGAAGTGCTTACGTAAACCAACCCTTATATGGACTCTCTACTGATCATACGGATGAGTTTCTAGCAAACGGTCTTGGAGCTCACTATGACTCCCAATTGCAAGACCTTATTGTAGTAAGCATGGGTACCGGCACCTCTTTTGTAAAAGTGGAAGGAGGTAAAAACATATCTCACATAGGTGGTATAGGTATTGGCGGAGGAACCATTCAAGGACTATCTCGCCTGTTGTTAAAAACACAGAATATTCATCAAGTGGTAAAGATGGCAGAAAAAGGTGTAATAGAAAATATTGATCTGCAAATCAAGGATATTTGCAATACCCCTCTACCTGGACTGCCTCTGGATGCCACCGCTTCCACATTTGGCAAAGCAAGTTCAAACGCCTCTATGGAAGATGTAGCAGCGGGAATCATTCATATGGTATTACAATCAATAGGACAATCTGTCATATTAGCAGCACTGAATAGCCACATTAAAGATTTTGTCCTAATAGGTAATTTGACCAAAATGCCACAATGCAAAGAAATATTCCCAGTTATGGAAGAAATGTACCAATGCCATTTTTGGATACCTGAATATGCAGAGTATCGCACGGCATTGGGAGCAGCACTAGCTTATACACATAAATAAGAAAGAGAACTGTACTGTTCCTAACTCCTTTGTATTATTATGCTTAGCATAGCAGCAAGATTTTTCAGCTCAATGAAAAAGAAAAAGTGCATCTCCCGCTGATCTTCTAAAGTGGGAGATACAATAAATATCATAAAATTAGCCAACTAATTTATACTTAAAGTAGGGATATTCAATAAATATTCCTAAAACATGAGTACCCGGCGAGGGTTTCCGGAACCGCTTCCGCCGGAGAAAGGACATGGCGGAGCCTTCCGGACAGTTCCGTGGGAAAGGTACCCACACCCACGGGGAAAAAACGGTAGAGGCCACATTTCATGCGTGCGTATACAAAAAAAAGAAGGTGTGTCAAAATGCGCACCTTCTTTTTTTATGCACAAAGCCCCGACTTTCACAAGCAGGGGCTTTGTTATTACCTAAAGATTTTGTATCTTTAAGCATAACATTTTATACTATGACAAAGATACATTTTCGTCCTTACAATCCCAACCAAACAGTGCTTTTTCCTCCAAGAATTGACGAGGATATTGCAGAGCATGATCCAGTTCGGATGGTTGACGCTCTGGTTGAGAGCCTGAACCTTGAAA
>ENA-UERU01001081-UERU01001081.1-human-gut-metagenome-genome-assembly--contig:-NODE-1081-length-16899-cov-10.595470_pt1 | contig 16899 bp, 15 predicted proteins | sample MGYA00242988_ERZ507989 | MGnify/ENA primary metagenome ERZ507989 (study PRJEB26167, sample SAMN06115519) | human gut metagenome | host: Homo sapiens | place: China:Hunan | collected 2015-08-21...
ATATGCTCGCGCTGCTTGGTTTGAAACTCCCGCCTAAAGTCCTACATTGTTAGGAATCAGTTAACCGGGAGTTTGGGCAGGGTTTGGTGGTATCAAGCGGCCCGTTTGTAACGGTATTGGTAACGGTATCGATACCGCGTAAGATCCCAGAAAAAGGCCGATACCGTTACGCCTCTCTCTCAAAACACCCCGTAACGGTATCAAATTTTTCTTATACAAACTGCTAGACAAGGGATTTACGTTCAGGTACTTCAAACCGCGTTTTTTCTCGATTTTTCCCCTTCTCGATACCGTTACGAGGCAGACCCAGATGCTGACAGACGCTAAACTGCAGGCGATTTCGAAGAACAAAAAATTTGAAAATCAGAAAATCCCCGACAAGAACGGGCTCTACATCAAAGTGCTCCCGTCCGGCCGCCTCTCCTTTCGATGGGATTTCTACATGGGTGGCCGAGGATCGTGGCGCGGGACGTGTACCTTCGGCCTCTATCCGGCGGTTTCTCTTAAGGAGGCGCGCGCCATGCTGGAGCAGGCGAAGCTCGATGTCGCGAACGGCATCGATCCCTCTCGCAAGAAGATTCAAAAGCGGCAGGCCTACAAGGCGTCAGGAACCTTCGACGAGTGGTGGATGTCCTACTTGGCGCAGTCTCAAATCGCGGACAGTACGAAGTCGATGCGCCTTGCCGTCTACAACCGTGACATGAAGAAGCGGTTCGGAAATTTAAAGCTTTCGGAAATTCACTCCGAAGACGTTCGCGCTCTATGCGACAAGATCGTCGCACGAGGCGCGCCGAGCGTTGCCGTGCACGCACGAGACATCGTCCTGCAGGTATTCAAATGGGCGCGCATGCGAGGCGAACAGGTCGAGAATCCTGCTGAAGACGTACCGCCCACTTCGATCGCAAAATTCCGGCCCAGAGAGCGCGCTCTATCGCCCGACGAGATCGGCATAGCACTCAAGTGTTTCGACTACGTGGGCGCGAATCTCGCCGTCAAGGCCGGCGCAAAACTTCTTCTGCTGACGTTCGTTCGCAAAAGCGAGTTGGCGCAGGCCGAGTGGTCTGAGGTCGACTTCGAGCGCGAAACGTGGACGATTCCTGCCGAAAGGATGAAGAAGCGCGCCGCTCACGTCGTACCGCTTTCAGGGCAGGCTCTCGACCTTCTGGTTGCGCTCAAGTCTCTTTCCGGAGGTAGCAAGTACGTACTCCCTAGTCGCTACGACTCTTCGACCTTCATGTCGAACGCGACGTTCAACCGCTTCTTCGACCAAGTCTGTACTGCGGCAAACGAGCGCGGGATGCCGCTTGCGCACTTCGGGCCGCACGACCTACGACGAACGGCTTCGACGATCCTTCACGAGGAAGGGTTCGCGTCAGACTGGATCGAGAAGCAACTAGCACACGAGCAGCGCGGCGTCAGAGCGGTCTACAACAAGGCGCAGTATTTGACGCAACGACGGGAGATGATGCAAACCTGGGCCGATCTCGTGACCTCTTACGAGCTCCGTGCACGAAACCCCAAAACCTAACCAGGCCTAAAGCGAAGCCCTTCGGATCCACGTCCGGAGGGCTTTCCTTTTTTCAACCGCCCGTCACTCTTCGGACGGCGTCGATGTCTGCTGCGTCCTTGAGGCGAACTCTTGCACCTTCAGCAAGAAGCGCTGCACCCTCGTCGAGAAGTCTTGAGCACTCTGCAAGCGAGGCTCGACAAGATGAGCAGGCACCTTCACCGGCTCCGGACAATCGACGGCGGAGCTCGTCGTTTTCGTGGCGCAGCCCCCTAAGAGCGTCGTCAAACTGAGCACCACGAGCATCAGCGTCGGCGTACGCAGCGTCCCTTTCTTCCCACGCACGACGGAGCGAATCCGTCGAGATTTTTTCCCGAACACGATACTCCTCCTGCAAAGCCGCCGCGCGGGCGGCATAGTCTTCACGAAGCGCCGCAATGTCTTTCCCGTAGAGGGCCGCGGCATACCGATAGCCGGCGACGAAGACTACGACGGCACCGACCAAGCCGGCGCCGATTTTCACGCCGACGTTCATCCCTGCGCCTGACTTCGCGCCATGAAGGCAAGGAAGCGGCCGACCTTACTCACGGCGTCCCCATGCGCGAACTTTTCGCCGAGGACCGCGTCGAAGGAGCTCGGATCGAAGCAGGACGACTGCCCGAGGATCGTGAAGCCGTTTGTCAGGACCAGGCAGCAGACCGTCATGGTCGTGTCCGGAACGTGCCAAAAGTGCACGTGGTCCACGATCGCCTCAATCTCTTCGGCCGTGACGAAGTGCTTTTCGACGCACTGCTGAACAGCGGCTTGAATCTTCTCATCCATCGTATGCCTCCTTCAGTCTTCAGCGCCGCCAACGTATCGGTAGCCGGCGTCGTCCAGGAAGTCGGAGACCTCTTCCGAGAAGAGCATGAAGAGCGCCCCCATGAGAAAGTAAATCGTGTCCTTGCGGGTCTCCACAGGAATGCCGCCGCCGGCAAGTTCAGCGCCGATTTCCTTCAGGCGCTCTTCGAAAAGACTGCGCATCTGCGCATGCTCTTCGGGCGAAGCGTGCAACTCTGCCATAACGGTCGACAAGGCGTCGTTCGGGAACTTTTCCATTTTCGTTTCTCCTATGAAAGCGGGGAGGCCATCTTGTAGGCTTCTTCCCATACATCCGATGAGATGAGCTCTGCGTCGGCGCCACACTCGTGGCGGGCAATGGCCTTTGCGATAGCGAGGTAGTACGTCGGATCGTCATCGAAAGGAATGCGTTCGTCGACCGCGCGGCCAATCGCCGACGCGACATGCAGCGCGTAGCTCGACGTATCGTTCTCGGTCGACGGCGCCCATCGGCCGACGATGTCCTGAACAGTTTCGAGACCGTGCAACTTGTGGTAGGTACAAAGCGTTCGCATAATGGCCCGGCAACCGTGCGCAAGCGTTTCAAACTGACAGAAACGCTCATCGGTCCCCGGCCAGACTTCTCCGTGCCACGTGGGAGAGGAGGCCTTCTCGAGATTCCCTGGATTCTTGTTGCGGATTCCGCGTGCCGTCATTTGAGGTCCTCCTTGCTCACACCGAGCTTCTTGCGCACAACAATCTCGAAAATGCGGACGAGACGGGTCCCGCCCCACCCCGCGACCCCGCAGAGTGCGCCGGCCACTTGAGGCGGGAACTGCTGATAGCAAAGGATTTCGTACGCGATGAGGCCGAAGACAGCCGAGATGAGAATGTGGAGGATGAACTCCCGCCACGAGAAGACTTTCCCCTCCTCAACCTTGAGGAGGTAGGAAAGCGCCCCGCAGACGCCCGCAAAACTCCCGCAGATCGAAAGGATTTCTCCCTCTGAAAGTGACTTGAAAGGCATAGCTACCTCCCCATCACGGCAACAGAGCGCTTACGCCCATCCCCAGGGCGAAGCAGACAATGCCGCACATCACGCACACAACGCGCATCTTTCGACGCGTCTCCGTGTCGACGGATTCCTTCCACGCCTCCACCTCGGCCACGACTTCGTCGTATTGTCGTAGATGCGGTTCCAACGGAATCTCGCCTCGTTCTGATTGGCCTTCGGCTCCAGGAAGCGCCCGCGGGACGGCGTGATGAGGCTCGAAATTTCGTGCCACTGCGCCATGAAAGGTTCGCGCTCGACCTTGAGTGCGCCCCATCGGGACAACACCCGCTGACGCAGTTTGAGGTCTGCTGCCATACGCTACGTCTCCCTTCTCAGCCGAGCGACCCGCCGCCACCGAGATTCAAGGACGAATTGTCGACACCGCCGGCACCCGTGAGGAGCGTCGAGCCCGCCGACGCGCCCGCATTGGCGGCGTCCTGCAGGATCGAGGAAATATCGGCGCTGTTTTGGTTCTGCCGGCGATTGGCCTGACGGGCGCGCTCTGCCTCCTTCTCGGCCTGCTCTTCGGCCTGACGGGCCGCGGAGCGTTGCGCCTTGGCCTGTTTGTTGGCTGAGTAGATCGACGCGGCCGCACCTGACGCGGCCATAGCGCCGCCAACCAAGACGGCTCCGGAAATTCCACCAGACATTCACTTTCTCCTAGTCAAAAGGTTTTCAAACTCATCGGTGAACTCTTCTTCCGCTTCGCCGCACGTCTTCGCCTTCGACGCGTAGACCATCGTGAGGTAGGTGTCCGTGTGAGCACGCCAGACCGTCGCGCGGCCCGGGGCGCCCTTGAGCACCGCGAAGCCGTCGACGCGGAGAATCGAGGTGCCGTTCGTGACGTCGCAGACGCCGTGCACGACGACCACGGTCGGCACCTTGATGATCGCGCCGGCGAGGACCGTGCCCGCGGGACAGAAGCACGTGCGGACGTAGCACCCCGCATGCAGGAGGTCCTCGGTCGGAAACTCTGCGGGAGACGTCTCGGCCATGCGGTCGATCGCGCCGCGCATTTCCATCAGCACGCCCAAGGCCTCCTCTGACGAGGGCGCAAGGGCGTAGCCGAAAGCGGCAAGGGAAGGAACGGACGCGCTCACAGCTTCCTCCAGTAGAGGACGTTCATCGGCGTCGCGATCTTCTCGAAGACCTTGGCCGCACGCGTGCCGATCTTGGCACCGAGGTACATCCCGAAGACGCCGTCTTCCTTGGCGTAGTCGAAGAGCGCTTGAATGAGCATGTGGCCGACGCCCTGACCGCGGTAGTCGAGGTCGACCCACACGCTCTCGGACGACGCGAGGCGCTTCCCTGCGAAGTGAGGGAGGCTGTAGAGCACGTAGTTCGCGAAGCCAATCAGCTTTTCGCCGTCGAAGACGCCGATGCAACGAAGCGCGCCGGCCGCTTCGAGGGCGAGGTACTGATCCCAGTTAGGATCGGCGGGGAGGTCGGGATACTGCACGTCCTGAGCGTATTCGCGCTCGATCTTGGGCCAGGACGGGTTGTCCCAGGCCTCTTGACACGTAATGCGGGAGCAATGGATAGTTGAAGTCATGCCGCCATCATGCGGCCCTAATCCCTCATTACGCGCATCAAATCCCTCAAATGAAAAAACTCATCCTTTGCGCCGGCATTCTGACGGTGCTTACCGGTTGTTCGTGGCGAGGCCAACTTACGCCGGATTCCTACATTCCTACCCAATCCTCTGGAGACAAGGAAGACATCACTGTCGGGATCTTGAATTCGAACCCGCCCCGTCCCGTGAAATACGGACAGTCTGTCGACTACCAACTCGATCTCTCGAATTACGTCTATCTTCTGCAAAGTGAACTTGCCTCGCACTTTGAGAACGTCGAGATCGTTCGTAGGCCTGATGAATGTCCTCAATGCGATATGTTTGCGCGCCCGCGCCTGGTCTTCCAAATCATTCAGCGCGCAGACATGTACCGCGGGACGATGCGCGTAGACTTCCTCTCGAAAGATCAACGGCTCATTGCGACGGTTTCCTCTCAAACCGAAGGCGACGCGTCACCAAGCGGCGCACTCATGACAAAGACAGCCCTAAACCAAGTTGCGCTCGGTCTTCTCGCCGCCTCAACGATTGACGATTACGGAGAGATGCTCACTCAGGTTGCTGAGCAGGGAATCGGAGAAATGCTCAACGACATCGGCTCTCAGGTACAAACCAACCCGATGCTCACAGGGCAAGCCCAGATCGCCAGACAAGATTCCTCAAAGAGCAAGCCGCTCCCCGTCGCCAAGCAGTACCGTCCCTTCATGCCTGCCGTTGTTGAAATCATCACGCAAACCGGTACTGGCAGCGGATTCTTCATCAGCAAGGACGGAAAAATCATCACCAACGCGCACGTAGTAGGAGACTGGGCACAGGTACACGTGAAGCACTCGAACGGCCGAATCGTTGTTGGTAAAGTCGTCAAGTCAGACAAGTTCCGTGACCTTGCCATGATTCAAACCGACCACATCTCCTGCAATCCTCTTCAGCTAGGAAGCGAATCCGAGGTAGAGGTCGGAGCCCCTGTTTTTGCCATCGGCGCACCAAAGGGGCTTGAATCAACTGTAACGGAAGGAATCATCAGTCAAGCCCGAAATCACGACGGCGTCCGGATGCTTCAGACCAATACGGCGATAGCTCCCGGGAGCTCTGGCGGCCCGCTCATCCAAAAGGAAACAGGTCATGTCATCGGCATCAACGCAAAAGTACGACTCGACGAAAGAACGGGAGCTCAGATACCTGGTCTTAACTTCGCCATTTCGGTCGATGAGCTAAAGGACTTCCTGGCCGAATAATCACAAATAAGGATCCCGCGTCCTTCTGACGCCGCCCCGACGCGTAGGAGCGGGCGACGGGAGGACGTCTTCGATGTACTCGTTCACCTTGACGGCGAAGGTGAGCGCGAGGCTATCAGCCGCGTCTGGAGACGGCAGTCCTCGCGCCTTCAAGTCCTCCTTCTTTTCGAGGAGGATTTGCGACGTCGGCGTGTAACCGTACTCGACCGAAGTGAGTTCGCTTGCGAGGTCCTCATCGTCCGCAATGCGGCCGCCGGCTGAAAGCCACTCTCGCATCCGGCCCCACATTTCCGCTCGCAAGTTTTTGTACTTCGCTCGGTCGGTTGCGGCCGCGCCGAAGTTGACGGCCGTCACCGGGTAGCCGTTGCGCCTCAGCCAATCGATCGGGGACGCGCCCACGCCGCCGGCGTCGGCATTGATGAGCACCTTTCGCACGCCCATCTTCTTGAGCGCGTTGTAGTGCTCTGCCACCTTGGCCCCAAGGTCCCACCCGTCGAGACCGCGGAACTTCTGCACGGCGATCGATCGAGCGTCGAGGCCGAAGCGCGTCGTGATAACGCTCTGGTCGTCCCCGAAGCGGGCGACGTCGAGGCCGATGATCGCGACCATGCGGGTGTAGTCGACGTGCGGCAACGGCCCCTTCTGCGCCTCGTCGACGAGGGCGCGCGGGATGAACTGCATGGCACTGCTCGACGGGAAGACGCCGCGCACGTGAACCTTCACGAAGTCGGAATCCTCGCCGTAGTCCTCAACCCACTGGGCAATTTGCGCCTTGTTCGACGCGACGGCCGTTCGGGAGTCGATGTGCCAATGGATCCAGCGATGCCGATAGCGGCCAAAGCAGTCGTAGAACCTCCCCGTGTTACGCGTCGGGTTCCCGAAGCAGAGCCAGAGAATCTGTGTGTCCTCGTCCGTCTGAGCGCCTTCGATCGCCTCCCAGATGGAATCGGCGATACCCGACGCATTCTATTCATCGACCGAAAAACCGTTGCGGCTCGGGCCGTCGCCCCGTCCGTCGCGCATTCCGCACCCAAAAATCCGACCGATCGCCAGGTATCGGAGCCCGTTGATCTACGACCATTTTCCTAATCAAAAACCCGTCCGACACAAAAGTATTATGGGATAACCACCTATAGTTCGCAGGGTTTTCCAGAAATATCATGACCGGACGTTTGCTGCAGGACCAAATGCGGCGACGTCAATCCTCCGGAGGATCAGGCCGTCTGAGGAGAAGGCCGGCCGGAGGGGCATTTCAAGCTAATCCACATGACCAAGACTTTTCAGTTCAGCGCGCTCACTCTGAGCCTTCTCGCCGGCCTTGCCGCCTTCAACGCCAACGCCTGCTCGACGGTGATCGTCGGCAAGGACGTGAGCCAGACGGGCACGATCATCGTCGGCCACAACGAAGACAACGGCGGGCGAATTCTCACGGCCCAGTACTGGGTTCCGGCCGCGGACCACAAGAAGGGTGAAACGATCAAGTTCGAACCCGCCGCTTCCGAAATCCCGCAGGTCGAACATACGTACGCCTTCTACTGGTCGCAGACCTACGACCCGGCGGGCGCGTCTTTCTCGGACGGCTTCGTCAATGAAAACGGCGTCACGATCGTCTCGAACGCCTGCACGGGCATCTACAAAGAAAACGTTCAGCCCGTCAAGGACGGCGGCATCGGCTACGGCATCCGTCGTCTGATGGCCGAACGTGCGACGAGCGCCCGCAACGCCGTCGACATCGCCATCGACCTCCTCGGCAAGTACGGCTATTTCTCGGAAGGCCGCACCTACACGATCGCCGACGCGAACGAAGCCTGGCAGCTCGCCATCCATCAGGGCAACACCTGGGTGGCCCGCCGCGTGAAGGACAACGAAGTCGTCTACATCCCGAACAACTTCATGATGGACAAGGTCGACGCCACGGATACGGAAAACGTCATCGTCGCTCCGGGCATGATCGAACGCGCCATCGAACAGGGTCGTTACAAGCCCGCCAAGAAGGGAGTCTACAACGACTTCAACTTCCGTCTGGCCGTCGCCCCCGCGGAACGCCGCTCGGCCGACTACAACCAGTCGCGCAACATGCTCGCCTGGGAAAAGCTCCTCGGCGTGAAGATCACGGATCCCGAACAATTCCCCTACAGCGGCACGCCCTCGAAGAAGTTCGGCGTTGAAGACGTGAAGGACCTCCTGCGCACGCACGAATCCGTCATCGGCGACGATCCGGGTTGGTACCACCACCGCAGTCTCGGCCTCTGCCGCGCCACGACGCACGAATCCGCCGTCTTCGTCATGAACAAGAACCCGCTCCTGACGCAGGCCTGGCGCGCCCATGCGCGTCCGTGCGAAACGCCGTACGTGCCGCTCTACCCGCTCGCAGGTCCCGCCGAAGGCGCCGCCTTCCTCGATTGGCAGACCGCCACGGCCGAACAATTCAAGGGCACGCCCGAACACTTCTCCTACGACGCCGACTGGCCCGTGTGGTCGTTCGTGACGCACGCCAACGCGGTCGACTACCTGCGCGACGAATTCAAGGACAGCCAGGAAGCCGTCCGCGAACTCGAAGCCAAGCAGGCCGCCGAACGTCCTGCGGTCGAAGCCCGCGCCGCGGCCCTCTTTGCGATTTCGCCCGAAAAGGCCCGTGCGTATCTGCACGACTACAACGTCGCGGTCTTTGACGAAGCCCGTGCCGCCATGGCCGAAGAAACCGCCGAGCTGATGCCTCACAAGATGAACGTGCTCGCCGACACGATCGACCCGAAGTCGGAAAAGACGGTTGACATCGTTCTTTACTCCGACAAGGATCTCGATGCGACCAAGATCGACCTGAAGCGCACCTACGCAGGCGTGGGTCGTGCCTCGGTCGGCAACACGGGCGTGATCTCGCAGCTCGCTCAGCCCGTCAAGCACGAAGCGCGCGACGTGGACGGCGACGGCAAGACGGACCTCGTGCTCTCCTTCAAGATGAAGCCCCTGACGCTCAACATGCTTGCTGGCGCCAACTACGACCTGTGGCTCTACACGTACTCGGGCGACGAACGCATTGCCGCGATGGACGACGTGCTCGTTCAAGGCGAAGCCTACAAGGGCGCTCAGGAACGTAAGGAAAACGCCGACGTCTGAGTCGCGTTGACCGGCAAAACCCGACGCGATCTTCGGCTGCGATCGCGTCTCTTGGAAAGGGGTTGAGGGCGTACGGCACTCCTTGACACCTTCCCCGTATGCGGAGAGATCCCACGGGATCTCTCCGCTTTTTTTTCGTTCAACCGACGCCGCGACGACTTCGACGGAAAGCCTTCTTCGACTTTCGCTCCACGACGTCCTCTTTCTCAAAACGCTTAATCGCGGCGGAACTGAAAAAGCCCCGGCACCCGAACGGGCGCCGAGGCTTGCCAAGAGAGAAGGGAGTCAAGCGGGCCGTTGCCCGTAACGCTTTTCCGTCACTCTTCTTCGTGTCGGGCCGAAGCCGGCAAAAAGAGCGTGACGCGGGTGCCGCCGATGGGGCTTGCCTTTTCCACCTTGACGGTGGCGCCGATACGGGAGGCACGCTCCTTCATGATCGCCAACCCCACGTGCTGGCCTTTGCGCTTTTGCACGAGTTCGTCGTCGATCCCGACGCCGTCGTCCGTGATGCTCACCGTCAGGTCGTCGCCGTTTTCAATTCGAACGTCTACCGTTTCGGCCTGAGCATGCTTGCGCACGTTGGAAAGCGCTTCCTGGATGATGAAAATCGCCTGGAGCTTCTGCCGTTCGGTGAGTTCCGCCCCCTGACCGTTGACGGAAAGGCGTGCGGACACGTGGGACTGTCCTTCGAAGCGCTCGATCACCGTGCGAACCCCTTCGACAAAGCCTTCCTTGTGGATGCGTTCGCGGAAGTTGAGAAGCAGTTCGCGCACGTCCTCGTAGCATTCCTGAACGCCCGTGCGGATCGCGTTCAAAGATTCGTCGCGGAGCTGATCGTCCTTTTTCGCGATCGCGTCGTCGAGGAACTGAACCTGAAGGTTGAGGAAGCTCAACGCCTGAGCGATCGAGTCGTGCAGACCCTGCGCGAGGAGCTGTCGCTCCTGCACGACCGCGAACTGACGATCGCGCTCGATCAGACGGCGATTCGCGATGGCCACGCCCAAGTGCGTCGCCAGGCTCTCGAGCAATTGCACGAGCTGACTCGCAAGCTCCGGCTCGTTGCGAAAGAGCAGCGTGTAGATGCCGACGTCGCTCGTGCTGCTACGAACCTGGAAGCAGTAGGCCGTGCGAAACCCCTGCTCGGCGAGTCGCTGCCAGTGTTCGTCCTCGGACGCTCGGAGGCGAAGTCGGATCGGGTAGTTTTTCTCAAGCACCTCGTCGATTGTCGAGTCGGAATAATTCAATTCGGCGTACTTCTGAAGGTACTCGGGCGACACGCCGTAGGAACTCGCCAAGTGCACGCGATCGCTGCGGACGTCGATGAGGTTCACGAGGCAGGCATCCGCTTCGGTGTAACGGATGATGCGCTCGACGAACCCGTCGGTGAGCTCTTCGAGGGGACGCTGCTGCGAGAAGAAGGACGTGATTTCGTAGAGCTGTGCGAGATGGCGGTTCTTTTCTTCAACCGTGACGGTCTTTTCCGCGACCTTCTGCTCGAGGTTCGTGTAGAGGTCTTCGAGGCGATCGGCCATGTGATTGAAGCCGCGCGCGATGCGCCCGATTTCATCTTCGTCGCCCACGTCGATGCGCGCTTTGAGGTTCCCGCTCGAAAGACGCTTGATCCCTTCGCCCAGGCGCTCGACCGGCCGGATCACCCAACGGAGCAACAGGAACATGATCGTAAAGAGGCTCCCGATCGCAAGGACGATCAGGAGGATCTGGAGATAGCGCAACTGCCAGAGGTAGCCCTCGCGGTAGTCGTCGATTTGCGCGACGAGGCGCGAAACGTCCGTCGCGTAGCTTTCGACGAGTTGCATGGGCACGGGGCGGCGGAATTCTCGCGCTTCCCGCACGACGGGCACGATCACGGTGCGCCAAGCGGTTTCCAACTCTTCGAAACCCTTGCGAATATCGGGATCTTCGGGAATGGCGAGCGGCAGCCACGGGTCGCCCGCCTTGAGAAGTTCGTACTGACGGTCCGAGATGCGAAGCTCCTCCGTGAAGGCCGCGTCGTCGTACGAGGGCTGCGCGACGAGAGCCGCGCGGAAGGCGTGGTAACGCAACTCGCCCGTCGCCGCTTTCGCGGCGGCGCTCGCTTCGAGCTGCCAGTTGAGCATCATCGTGTACGCAATCGACGTGACGATGAAGCTCACCCACAGGAGCGTAAGCAGAAGCAGTCGGGCGGAGAGACTCTTGAAGTAGAGAATCCCGTGCTCGCGCAGCGTTTTGGGCGCCGCCTCCGGAGAGGCGCCGATCGGGTTCGGGTCGGTGTTCGACATGTGCGGTATCGTTGAGTCCGTTCGTTTTTTCGGTTCTTTTTTCAGTGCGCCGGGTCGGCCGGGGCCGGCGCATTTGTCGTCTCGAAAAATGTCAGAGAAGCTTCTTTTCTTCTTCGAACACTTCGATGACGAGCGACGAGCCGCCTGCGTCGGCGCCCGCGCCGCCCTCCGCAGGCGGTAGCGCCTCAAGGCGCTCGGCGCGCCAGGCCGCGGCGAGCTGCTTGCCGCGACGGGCGCGGTGCAGGAGATGATCCTCGAACGACTTCTTCGCAAGAAGCACTTCTCGCGGCTTCGAGCCGCGGCCCGTACCCGTTACGACGACCCCTCGGGTATCGACCGCCTTGAGGTCGACGAGCTTTTCGCTCGCAAGGAGTTGCATGAGCGAGACGCCCACGCCGCCCGCACTCAGACGTCGGATTTCCTCGAGCGGGAAGATGAGAATGCGACCGAGCGCCGAGAGGCAGGCCGCGTGCGTGCGCCCCGTCGTCACGACGGGCGGAAGCGCCCGTTCGCCCGGAGCTACCTTGAGGAAGGTGCGGCCCGCCTTCATGCGGGTCGAGAGGTCGCCCAAGGTGCACACAAGCCCCATCCCGTCGCTCGTCCCGAAGAGAACGCCCGTATCGGGCGGACCCGCGAGGAACCCGACCGCTTCGCTGCCGCGTTCCATTTCAATGAAGGCCGACAAGGGCGATCCGTCGCCGCGTCCGCCCGGAAGGCTGGCGACGGGAACGTTGTAGACGCGTCCCTTGTCGTCCACGACGACAAGCGTGTCGACCGAACGGCATTCGACCTGCGTAAGGAATCCGTCCCCCATCTTGAAACTCATGAGCGAGCCGTCGTGACCGTGCCCGGTGCGGGCGCGCACGAAGCCCTTCTTCGAGACGACCACCGTGACGGGTTCGTCGGCCACGGCGGGCTCGGCGGCGGCCACGGCCGCTTCTTCGATCACGGTGCGGCGAGCGTCGCCGAACTTCTTGGCGGCGGCGTCGATTTCTTTCGCGACAGCGCGCTTCAAAGCGCTTTCGCTCGATAGGAGCCGCTCCAGCGAGGCGCGCTCTTTCGTAAGTTCGGCAAGCTCCCGCTCGATCGCAATCGCCGCGAGGCGCGCGAGCTGACGCAGACGGATTTCGAGAATGTCTTCGGCCTGACGGGCCGTGAGCTCGAACTCCGTCATGAGCGCTGCTTTCGGCTCGTCGTGGTTGCGGATGATTTCGATCACCCGATCGAGGTTAAGGAGCGCGATCGATCGGCCTTCGAGCACGTGAATGCGGTCGTTCACCTTTTCAAGGCGGGCGCTCGTGCGACGGCGCACGGTCTTCAGTCGGAAGTCGAGCCACTCGGCGACGATTTCGAGAAGCCCCTTCTGACGAGGCTTGCCGTCGAGACCGAGCATGACGAGATTGACGGGAACATTCGCCTCAAGTTCGGTCTGAACGAGAAGCGTCTGCACGAACTCTTCGCGATCGATGCGGCTCGACTTCGGTTCGAACACGAGTCGAACGGGCACGTCTTTCCCCGACTCGTCGCGCACGCGTTCGAGCACGGCGAGCATCGCCCCCTTGGCCTGCTGCTGCTTGGCCGTCAGGGACTTTTTGTCCTTGCGCACCTTGGGGTTCGTGATCTGCTCGATTTTGTCGAGTACAAGCTTCGAGGAGCACGCGGGCGGCAGTTCGTCGACGACGAGCTGCCACTGACCGCGAGCGAGCTCTTCGAAATGGTAACGCGCGCGAACGCGAAGCCGGCCTCGCCCCGTACGGTATACCTGACGGATTTCATCGCGCGAGGAGATGATCTGACCGCCGCAGGGAAAGTCGGGCCCGGGCAGAAGGGCGAGCACTTCGTCCAAGGTCGCTTCGGGCTTTTCGAGAAGCAACGTGCAGGCCGCGGCCACCTCGGTAAGGTTGTGCGAGGGGATTTCGGTCGCCATACCGACCGCGATCCCCGAGGAGCCGTTCAAAAGCACGAACGGAAGCTGCGCGGGGAGTTCCACGGGTTCCGTGAAATTTCCGTCGTAATTCGGCACGAAATCGACCGCCCCCTTGTCGACTTCGTCGAGGAGAAGAGCCGCAATCGGCATGAGGCGCGCTTCGGTATAACGCATGGCGGCCTGCGAGTCTCCGTCGCGCGAGCCGAAATTCCCTTCACCCGCCACGAGCGGGTAGCGAAGCGAAAAGTTCTGCGCCATGCGCACCATCGCGTTGTAAACCGACTGATCGCCGTGCGGATGGTATTTGCCGAGCACGTCGCCCACGACGCGGGCGGACTTCACGGGGCGGTTTTCATAGCGCAACCCCATGCGGTCCATGTCGATAAGAATGCGACGCTGCACGGGCTTTTGCCCGTCGGAGACTTCCGGGAGCGCACGGCTTTTCACGACCGACATCGCGTACTCGAGGTAGGCGCGCGACGCGTACCGCGCAAGCGTAAGCGCCCCGTTTTCTTCCGTATCACCCGTCATCGCCTGCGCCACGGGAGAATCGCCCGGACGGTCGGCCTCGGGAGCTTCGGGGGTTGCGGCATTTTCGGCGGGTTCCCGAACTTCAACGGCTTCTGCGGTTTCCGTGCTTTCGTCCGTATTTGCCTTGTCGGCCTTGCGAGCCGCACGGTCCGACTCGGGCATGTCGAACGCCTTCGCGTTCGTCGTCCGCGCGGCAACCTTTGCAGCGGTTTTTGCGGGCGCGACCGTCTCGGGCACGTCCGCAAAAAGGAGACCGACGGGAGCGCTTTCGGTTTCGCATTCGACGGGGGCGCGGCGCGTGCGCTTTTGCGCGGCGGCCGCCTTGCGTTCCTCCGCGAGGCGCTCGGCCTTCAGTTTTTCGAGCGCGCCGTCATTCCACGGAATCGGCACCTCTTCGCCGAAGAGGTCTCCCGTAAAGTCGTACGCCGGAGCGGTTTTCTTCTTGGCCATGTCGATATTCCTCAGACGTCGGTTTCGGCGCGGTCGCCGTAGGCTTCCATCCATTCGCGGCGGCCGTTGGCCTGATTGCCGCTCATCAGGAGGTGCATCACGGAGCGCGTGACCGCTTCGTCCATGTCGCCGAGCGACACGGGAAGGAGTCGGCGCGTATCGGGGTTGAGCGTCGTTTCCGCAAGCTGTTCGGCCTGCATTTCACCGAGCCCCTTGAAGCGCGAGACCTTGAGTTCGTCCTCGCAGAAGCCTTCCTTTTTGAGCGCGTCGATCGTTCGGGTGAGTTCCCGATCGTCGAGGCAGTAAATTTTGCGGTCCTTCTTGCGGCCCTTTTTCGGCGCGTCGACGCGGTACAGAGGCGGCATCGCCACGTACACGTGCCCGAGCTCAATGAGTTTCGGGAAGTGCCGGTAAAAGAGCGTGAGAAGGAGCACCTGAATGTGAGAGCCGTCGACGTCCGCGTCGGAGAGGATGCAGATCTTCCCGTAGCGCAACCCCTTCAAATCGGGGTCGCCCTCTTTCGGATGCGGATCGACCCCGATCGCAAGCGCGATGTCGTGAATCGTGTCGGACCCGAGGAGTTCGTCCGCGTCGACCTCCCACGTGTTGAGAATTTTCCCGCGCAGAGGAAGAATCGCCTGGAATTCCTTGTCGCGGCCCGCTTTGGCGGACCCCCCGGCCGAGTCCCCTTCGACGATGAAAAGTTCGTTGCGGGTGATGTCGTCCGTTTCGCAGTCGGTGAGTTTGCCGGGCAACACCGCCACGGTCGAACTCTTGCGTTTTTCGTATTTCGAAGCCTGACGCTGGCGCGCCTGCGCGACGCTCACGATGTGTTCGACGAGCTTCTTGCCGTCTTCGATATGGTCGTTCAGCCAGAATTCGAACTGCGTGCGCACGAAGTTCGAGACGAGCTTCAGCGCGTCGCGGCTCGTGAGCTTTTCCTTCGTCTGCCCCTGGAACTGCGGGTCGAGCGACTTCGTCGAAAGGACGAAATTCGCGCGCCCGAAGACGTCTTCGGCCAGTACCTTCACGCCCTTCGTTTGAAGGCCGTGAATTTCCATGAAGGTTTTGATCGCCTGAAAGAGCCCGTCCTTCAGGCCCGATTCGTGCGTGCCGCCCTGCGGGGTCGGAATGAGGTTCACGTAGCTTTCGCGCGTGAGCGGCCCTTCGGTCGTCCAGGCAAGCACCCAGGCGGCACCTTCGCCCGGCGCGAACCCTTCCGTATTTTCGTCGGCGTAGCCCGACGCTTCGAAGGGTTCAACGAGCGGATCCGCGCGCAGTTCCGAGAGGAGATATTCGCGCAGGCCCCCTTCGTACTTCCACGTTTGGGTTTCGCCCGTCTTTTCGTTCGAATAGACGACTTCGCATCCCGGAAGGAGCACGGCCTTCGAGCGCAACAGACGCACGAGGGCGGCCTCGGGCACTACGGGGCTGTCGAAATATTTGGCGTCGGGCCAGCAGGTGACGCGCGTTCCCGTCTGCGACTTCGGGCGCGAACTCTTTTTGTCGGAAAGGGGTTCGACCACGAACCCGTCCTCGAACGCGAGATTCGCCTCGCGCCCGTCGCGCCAGACCGTCACTTCGAGACGGGTCGAGAGGGCATTCGTCACCGAAACGCCCACGCCGTGCAAGCCGCCCGCAAAGGAGTAGGGCCCCGAACCGTCCGCTTTGGCAAACTTCCCCCCCGCATGCAGTCGCGTGAAAACGAGTTCGACGACGGGCGCGTGCTCTTCGGGGTGCATCCCCGTGGGAATGCCTCGCCCGTTGTCTTCGACCGTTACGCCGCCGTCGGCGCGCATCGTGACCGAAATCCGAGTCCCGAAACCGGCAAGCACTTCGTCGCTCGCGTTGTCGATGACTTCCTGCACGATGTGAAGGGGATTGTCGGTGAGCGTATACATGCCCGGACGCTGCTTGACGGGCTCAAGCCCCTTCAGCACGCGAATGGAACCGACGTCGTAATCCTCAGCCCTCGTCTTCTTTACCACTTGACCACCTTGAAACACACCCGGTGCTTTTTTCAAGCTTCCGGGTCGACCGCGAGGTTTTGTCCGACGCCCGCTCGACGCCGACGCCCCGAAAAGCCCGGAAAGCCCGCCGCATCTGACGTTCGGCAGGCAAACTCCCCTCGAAAGAGCCCCTATTCTACCAACGTTTCTCACGGGCTCTTCGGGGGTGTCCAAGGGGTGAGGGTCCTTGAAAAACAGTGAAAATCTTCTTGAAAACCATGATCTTCGAGAGATTTTGCTTCGAGAAGTCGAATGCTGGACGGACCGCTTGAAAAAAGCACGCGCATCTCGCCTTCGGAAGGACTTCGACCTACGCAAAAGCCCTGTTGACTTCCTCCCCGCCCTAAAGGGCGGGGATTCCTTAGGCCGCGCGGTCGCGCGGACTGAGGATGGTTCCCATT
>ENA-UERU01001102-UERU01001102.1-human-gut-metagenome-genome-assembly--contig:-NODE-1102-length-16632-cov-3.982483_pt1 | contig 16632 bp, 19 predicted proteins | sample MGYA00242988_ERZ507989 | MGnify/ENA primary metagenome ERZ507989 (study PRJEB26167, sample SAMN06115519) | human gut metagenome | host: Homo sapiens | place: China:Hunan | collected 2015-08-21...
TGCAATGTTATATTGCAGGTGCTTTTTTATGCGTGAAATGAGGTGACAGCTTGCCAAACAGAATAAAGCGTGAATGCCGTAAGCTTGGCTGTCTTAGCCTGACGGATAATGCAAACGGTTATTGTGATAAGCACCAGCAGGAAAAATTCATGCGCTATGACCGTTATCGTAAAAGTGCTGCTCAGCGTGGCTATAATGCGCGTTGGCAAAGATACAGAAAAATATTTTTGCAGAAACATCCGATTTGTGCAAATTGCCGCAATGCGCCTGCGAGTGTAGTGGATCATATCAAGCCGCATAAAGGCGATTATGATTTATTTTGGGATGAAGCTAATCATCAGGCGTTGTGTAAACGCTGCCATGATATTAAAACTGCTACTGAGGACGGCGGCTTTGGTAATGATATTTTGAAAAAATAAAAAAATATTTTTTCTTAAAATTTTTACTCAGGGTAATCCCTTACGAGGGGTAGGGGGGTGCAATTTCCTGCAGCTTTTCACATCATACCGCCCCGTACTCGAACTTTTGAAAAGTTCCCCTATCATATATTTTTTTGCAAATATTGATTGAAGGAGGTGATATTTATGCCGACACCGGCTCAAAGTGCTAAGGTTATGCTTTTTAACCGTGGCAATAAAACTGGTAAACATTATACAAAAACAGAAATTGAGAAACGGCAAAACGCAGAAGAAAAAATCAAGCGTGCTGAAGTAGTATTGAAAACACCTGCGTTTTTAAAAGAAAAGTCGTGTGCTGCGGCTTTGAAAATTTGGAAGGAAATTATCAAGGAAGGGAAAGAGATAGAGCTGTTTGACAATGTTGATGCACGCATATTGGCAAACTTCTGCCGCTATCAGGCTTTGTTTGAAGATGAAGCTGTGAAGATGTTCCCTGATAAAAAGAAATTAGATATGTATGGTAAGCAGGCTTTAAGCTATGCTGAAAAGCTTGGACTTACGCCAACTGCCCGCGCCCGCCTTGTTGTCAAACGTGCTAATGCTTTAAATGACGATGATGAACAGGATTCAATGATGGCATGACCTGTTATGATGATTTATTTGTGACTGAGCGCTATGCGCGCGAGGTCGTTGACGGACTGCGCCTTGTGTGTAAGCGGGAACGGCAGGCTTGTCAGCGGCATCTTGATGATCTGGAAAGGCAGGGTACAGATAGCTTTCCTTATGTTTTTGATGAAAGCAGGGCAAACAGGATTTTTGACTGGTTTGAAAAATACTGCGTGCACGTGCGTGGCGTATATTCCGGGCAGCATATCCAGTTGCTGCCTTTTCAGTATTTCGACTTGGGCTGTGTTTTTGGCTGGGTACATAGAGAAACAGGCGCACGGCGGTTTACTAAAGCTTTTAATTTCCGCGCTCGTGGCAATGTCAAAAGCACTGAAATGTCAGGCGTTGCTTTATACGGCATGTGTGCCGACGCTATCTATCCGCCGGGTAAGCCTGAGCTGCGGCGCTTTGAAATGGCACCGGAGGTTGAATGCGCGGCCGTGGACAGGGAACAGGCAAGACGTGTTTGGGGTGATGCCTGTTCTATGGGTGAAGCTTCTGTAGAAATCAGTCAGAAGCTTATTATCAAGCGTACGCGGGTAGAGCATAAAACGCGTAAAGGCTGGATGCGGGCTTTGAGCAAACAGACGAAAAACAAGGATTCCGGTGCGCCGTGTATGGTTATAATTGACGAATATCATGCGCATCCGTCCTCCGAGATCGTTGACGTGCTGAAATCCGGCTTCGGCAAACGGCTGCAGTCTTTGCTGTTTATCATTTCTACGGCTGGTAAAGATGCAGAAAACAATCCATGTAAGGCAGAATATGACCTGTGTTGCAAAATCTTAGATGGCGACACTGATGAGCCTATTGATGATTATTTCTGCATGATACGCGAACTGGAGGATGGCGACGATCCTTATGATATCAACGCTTTAGTTAAAGCGAATCCTGTGCTGCAGCATGAAACTGAATACAGCAAGCATTTACTGAAAGAAATCGTAAGCGAGGGACGTGAAGCATTTGTAAGTAACGACCCGAAAAAGCTGCGCGAATATCTGACCAAACGCTGTAATTTGTGGCAGGACAGCAGTGAATTGAAATACATGGATGGCCTGATGCCTAAGTGGAAGACACTGAAGGTGACCCGTGATGAACTATACAAAATTATCAGCGGCAAGCGCTGCATAGTTGGGTATGACCTTTCAAAGCGCATTGATCTGACAGCTGCGACTTTTATTATTCCGCTTGATGAAAAGCGTGTAGCAGTAGTTTCGCATGGCTTTATACCTGAAGAAGCGGTAAAACGACATGAACAGACTGACCGCATAGCCTACAGGGAATATGCCCAGCGTGGCTACTGCACCATAACAGAGGGCGCAGCTGTTGATTATGATGTGATGAAGGTATGGGTAAAGTGCTTTGCTAATGAGCTGGATTTAGATGTTGTGGAACATTGTTTTGATGGCTGGAACGCTTCTTACTTCATGCAGAAGCTGGAAGAAGAAGGGGAAACAGTTATTGAAGTGCGGCAGGGTATTCCGACTTTGAGCGAACCTACCAAAGAATTCAGGCTGAAAGTAGTGGAGAGCAATATTATCCATGAAGGCAATGAGCTGTTTGATTGGTGTTTGCGTAATGCGTATGCCTACACTGACAGCAATGAAAATATCAAATTGAGTAAGAAAAATAAAGATGATACGCAGCGTATTGACTTGGTTGCTGCCGGCATAAATGCTATGGCACGTTTGCCTGCATTTTATGAAGAATACGGCGGCACTGGCGGCAGTTCCGGCGTTCGTTTTTTGTGAGGTGATGTAATGGATAAGGAAGATAAGGCTATTGTCATACTGGTGCTTTTGGGTATGCTGCTTGTCGTGACCGGTATTGCACTGATCAGTATACCGGCTGCTTTAATTGTTGCCGGCGTGCTGTTGGTTGCTGTGGCAGCCAATATTGCCAGGCGAAAAGTAGAACAAACAAAAAAATGAACGGCTGTTTCCTTGTGGGAATGGCTGTTTTTATTTTACCTGAAGGGAGGTGAAATAAAAGATGAGTGATACGATACGCAGCCCGGCAGGCCTGCTGGTGGGGGCTTTCAAAAATCTCTTTGCGCCGGGTGCCGCAAAGAGTGCAACTGTAAGCAGCCAGTTTCGCCTTACACCGGGAATGATGCTGAACGGAGTGCAGCTTAATAATGTGACTGCCATGCAGTATAGCGCAGTATGGGCTTGCATCCATGTGCTGGCTGAAACATTTGCCAGTTGTAAATGCTATTTGTATCAGAAGATGCCTGACGGCAGCAGGCGCAGGGCTGTTGAAAATCCGCTGTATGATGTGCTGACATATGTTGCTGCACCGAATATGCCGGCTTATTATCTGCGTGAAACTATGCAGTATCATGTGCTGAGCGGGGGTAACGCCTATGCTGAAAAAGTATTGGACAGCAAGGGAGAAGTTACGCAGCTGAACATGCTGCTGCCTGTGAATGTGCTGCCGGTACAGGACTATAACACCGGTGAGATTTATTACAATGTCAATGACCGTGGCAAGCTGTATAAGCTACCTGCGGAAAAAATATTGCATATTCCGGGGCTTGGCTATAACGGTGTTATTGGTTATAGTCCGCTGGCAATGGCGCGGCGTGCTATCAGCTTAGGCATGAGCAGTGAAGAACTTGGCAATAAATTTTTTGAAAATGGCGCATTGGCAACTGGTGTTTTGGAAACTGACAAGTCTTTGAAAGAAGATGCCTGGCAGCGTTTGAAAGAACAGTTTAAGGCTCGTTATGAAGGCAGTAGTAATGCCGGATCTACGATGATCTTGGAAAGCGGTATGAAATTCAATCGTATTTCTGTAAATCCTGAAGAAGCGCAGTTTTTGGAAACACGCAAATATCAAACTGAAGAAATAGCACGCTTCTACCGTGTTCCGCTGCATCTGATTCAGAATTTGGAAAAGTCAACGTATTCCAATATAGAGCAGCAGACGATTGACTTTTATCAGAACACGATGCTGCCGTGGTTTGTGCGCTGGGAACAGTTTATGAACATGCGTTGTTTAACGCGCCAGCAGCGGCAGGAAGGTTATTACTGTGAATTTGATATGCTTTCCATGCTGCGGGGTGATAATCAAAGCCGCGCTAATATGCTGCACCTGATGCGGCAGGACGGCATCATCAATGCTGATGAATGGCGTGAGCGCGAGAACATGAATCCGCTTCCTGACGGTCAAGGCAAAACAGTGTTTATTAATGGCAATATGCTTCCGGTGGAGGAAGCTGCCAAAAAGAAGGGGGCGAATAAAAAATGAGCATGGAATTAAAAGCCTGCCGTGAAGCTTTGAAAAGCGGTAATAAACCTGCTGCGGATGAACTTCTGTGTATCAAAGAATTTTCAATGGAGCAGGTAAAGGCTATCGAAGAAAAAGACGGCCGGATTATCTGTGATTTTATTTTATCTAACGGAGCGGTGGACAGAGATTTTGACACCGTAAATCCTGACGGCTGGGAACTGGAAAACTTCCGCAAAAATCCTGTTGTATTGTGGATGCACGATATGTGGAATTTGCCTGTGGCTAAATCTTTAGTGGAGAAAGTAGAAGACGGAGAACTTATTGGCCGGGCTGAGTTTACCAGTAAAGATGAAAATGATTATGGTTATATGGTTGGGCAAATGTATAAGCTGGGCTTTTTACATGCGGTTAGCTGCCGTTTTCGTGGTATCGAATGGAAATGGACAGAGGACGTGAACCGGCCTTATGGGATTGACTTCATAAAACAGGAGTTGCTTGAATACAGCTGCGTTACTATTCCGGCTAATCCTGATGCTTTGCTGAAAGCAAAAGCTGCCGGTGTTGATGTAAGCCCTGCTGTACAGATGGCTGAAAATATTTTAAGCAAGAACAGTTTTGACGCGCTGGCTAAAAGCATTGCTGAACGTGTTTATGCTGCTGTCAGTAAGAAAATGACTGTGGTTGATCTGCATGATGATCGGCTGGCACAGGAAAAAATGAAAGCAATGCAGATGCGGTTAAATTTGAACAAAAATAAAGGGGGACTAAACTAATGAACATGCAAGAGTTATTACAAAAACGTGCTAAGGCTATCAAGGCACAGGAAGAAATCATGTCTAAAGCAGCGAGTGGTTTAACTGCTGAAATGGAAAAGAATTTCAACGATCTGCAGCAGGAAATTTCTGAATGTGACAGGCAGATAAAAATGCTGGAACAGGTTGATGAAAATACAAAGAAAAATTATGGCGGCAGCGTTTTTGGAAATGGTGGCCCGGCTGTGCATATTGACCCGGTCAAGGATGGGGCTAAGGATAACGGCGGCTTTAAAAGCTTGGGTGAGGTATTGCACGCTGTTAAATATGGCGATAAAAAAGGCCGCTTGGAAAATCTTAAAGCACAAAATACTGCTGATGGCGCAAGCGGTGGTTATTTGATCCCTGAACAATTTTCGGATGAGCTTTTAATGGTTGGAGAAAAACGCAGCCTGATCCGTCCTTTTGCTTTGGTAATCCCGGCAGGAGAATATCCGGATGCAGCGATCAATATGCCTGCATTGGATTATACTGCTGGCAATGAAGGCGGTGTGACTGTTAAATGGATCGAAGAAGGTGAGGAGAAGCCTGAAAGCAATGCAAGCTTTAGAAATGTTGAGCTGAAGCCTAAAGAAGTTGCCGGCTTTATTACTGTTACAGATACGTTACTGCGTAATGCGCCTGCTTCGTCTACTATTTTTGGGCAGCTTTTGAGTAATGCTATCGTACGTGCAGAAGACAGAGCTTTTATCAATGGTAATGGAATGGGCAAACCGCTTGGGTTTGCTACTAACGGTAATGGTGGCAAGCTGGTTGTACAAAGGGAAACTGCGGGTAAAGTTACGACTAATGATGTGGCCAATATGATGGCAGCGTTTCCGCCTGAAGATATTCCTGATTCTATTTTTCTTGCCAGCAGCACCATTTTGGCAGATTTGATTAAATTGCAGGACGCTTCCGGCAGATTTGTTTTTGTGCAGGGTGATCTGACTAAGGGTATTCCTACAACATTAATGGGGATGCCTCTTTTCCTGACTGGCATGAACGCTTCTCGTGGTAATACAGGTGACTTGCAGCTGGTCAATCTGAAAAAATATTTGATTAAAGATGGCAGCGGTATTTATATCAGCATGTCTGAACATGTCAAATTTACCAGTAATCAAACGGTTATCAAAGCCTTCCGCAATGTGGACGGCAAGCCGTGGGTAAATGCTCCGTATATGCTTGACAGCGGTGTACAGGTCAGCCCTTATGTATTGCTTGGCGGTACTACTGCGGCAACTACGCCGATCAGTGACTTGACAGCTGCGGCTACCGGCAGCAACGTGAAATTGACTTTTACAGCTGCTAAAAATGCTAATTCCGTTAATATCATGCGCAGTGATGATGGCGTAACTTATCAGCGCATTAATGTGAATGCTGTTTCGGTTGATGCGGCTGAGTACACGGACACTAATTTGGCAAACGGAACTTACGGCTATAAAGTAGTTGTAACCGGTGGCGAGAATGCCGGTGTGTCTAATGCTGCAACTGCTACTGTAACCGGCACAGCTGCTGCAAACAAAACTGCTTCTACACCTAAAGAATAATCATGCGGTTAAAAGTGATTGTTCCGCCTGCAAGTGAGCCGGTAAGCCTTCAGGAGATGTGTGCCTATTTACGGCTTGACTGTGATGAAGAACAATCTTTGATAGGGCAGCTTATAAAAGCTGCCCGTCAATATTGTGAGGATTTTCAGCACAGGGCGTATTTAAGGCAAACGCTGGAATTGGTTGACAGGCCAATGAATAATATTTTAGAACTTCCGCGTAGTGAAAATCTGCATGAAGTTTTAAGCGTGAGTAATGCAACTTTGAATAATATTGGATATACCGTTGTTCAGGATTTGTTGGCACGACTTTGTTTTACTGCTGAAAAAAATAATGTGACTGTTAGGTATGTAACTGGCGTAGAAGATGCTGCCGGTGTGGATGAACAGGTAAAGCTTGCAATCAGGATGCTTGTTGCGCACTGGTTTGAAAATCGTACTGCTGTAAGTTTTGGCAATACGATACCGCGTGAAGTTCCTTTGGCGGTGAAAGCATTATTGGAACCGGGGAGGATCATAACATTATGAATCCAGGAATGTTGAAGCACAGGATCGCTTTTTTACAGAAATCCGAAACAGTGCGTGACGAATTGGGCGGTAAGATGCCAGCAATGTATTCTGAAGCTTTTAAACTGTGGGCAGCTAAAAGTGAACGTCCTGCTTCAAGGCGCGAGCTGATGGGAGAGCATGTAAATTATGTGCCTGTGTTTTTTACAGTTCGCAGGTGCAGCGGCGCGAAAATGCCTGATGTAACCATGCGCATTCGGTGTAAAAATCTGATATATGAACTGCTGAATATTTCTGATCTGGATAACGGTTATCTGGAAATTGAAACAAAGCTGGTAAAACCATTATGAGCAGAAGCATGCGCATGTCTGTTGAAGTCGAGGGACTGGACGAAGCCCTGCGGCGCTTGAAAGCGTATGATACAAAGTCAACCGAAAAAATTTCAGAAGCTATCCGGCTTGGCGGACAAAATATAGGTAAAGAAGCACGCAGCCGTGTACCGCGCAGAAGCGGCAAACTGCGTAAAAGTATACGCACAAGGTTCGACAGTACGGCTATAACATCTACTGTCCGCACTAATGTGCCATACGCGCATCTTGTAGAATTTGGTGCAGCAGCTGCTACAGTACGGCCGCGCAGCAGAGCAAGAAAAGGCGGAAAACCTAAACTGGCTTTGCGGATTGATGGCAGAGGTTTCAGGCGTTTTGTGCATAAAAGCAGTAAGCCGGGAAAAGGTGTAGTCCATATTCCGGCACGGCCTGCACGTCCCTATATGACACCTGCTTATCAGAGCGGCAAGCCGAAGATCGAAAATGATATAAAAAAAGTGTTAAGGGAGATGCCTAAATGATTAGAAATGTGCCTTTAACAGCTGTGCAGGCCGCTGTATATAAAGCGTTGAGCAGTAATATACGCGGCTATAATGTCTATGACGACAGCACGCCTTTTGAAGATGGTGAGCTTACAGAAGACAGGTATTTGGTTATTGGCGAAACTACAGGTAAGCCGTCAAGTGCTAAGCGTGATTGCCCTGTTTGGGAAGTTACGGTGAATATCAATGCTTTCAGTAATTATCATGGAAAAAAAGAACTGGATGAAATGCTTGACGATATTGTACAGGTTTTGACCGGTTCTGCTGAGCTGGAGCAGATTGAGATTGCCGGTTACTATTTTCATGGTTTGGAGATTGATATGGTGGAAGCCTTCAAGGAAGAATATGAAGATGGGACTGTCTGGCAGCATGGAGTGGTGCGCGTCATAGTAAAAGTTGAACAAAAAGAAATGTAGGAGGTAGAAAAGAATGAATGAAATTATCAAAGCGGCTAATTTCCCTATGCAGCCAAACAAAAGTCAAACGCTGGCTGGTAAAAGCCTGCTGTTGTTTTTGAACTATGGTGAAGGTGCTACTGTTGAAAATCCTAAATGGGGTTTAGTCGGCGGACAGCGTAATTCGCCGCTTTCCATGAGCGGGGACGAAATCGACGGCAGCGACAAAGCAAGCGGCGGCTGGGGTGAAAGCCTGCAAGGGACTAAAAGCTGGAGTATTGAGCAGGAAGGCGTTTATAAAGTGAATAATGAAATGCTGGATGCTTTGAGATATGCCTTCGTGAATGATATTGCAGTGCATATCATGCGCCTTGATAAATATGGTAATGCTGTAAAAGGTTTTGCGAATATCACGGAATTCAGTGACGACAATCCGCATGATGATGTTGCTACTGTTACCATGACGCTTAGCGGCATCGGAAAACCTGAATTTGTTACTAATGAGCCTGACCCTCGCAACACAGCAAATGCGATCTCTGACCTTGCTGCTACATCTGAAAGTGCAGGGACAGTGAACCTGACCTTTGCTGCACCTACTGGTGCTGCTGCTGTTGTTTTACAGCAGAGTGAAGATGGAACTGAATTTACAGATACGGATGTAGCGATTGAAAACACTGCGACCAGCGCAGAAGTAAGCGGGGTAAAAGCCGGCAAGGCGTACTTTCGTTTAAAGGTAAATGGCGGCGACAAGAACGGTTATAGCAACATTGCTACTGTGACAGTATCTTGAATGCTGCCGAATAATAAGAAATATCAAAATAATAATTAAAGCAGGGCTTTGAAGGCCCTGCTTTTTCTATACCAAAGGAGCGATGAAAATGAGCTTGGACAGAAGTGTGACGATCAATTTAGGCGGCAAAGAAAGAAAAATCAAGTTTAATGCTTTAGGGGTAAGCCAGCTTGAAAGGATGCTGGATGACCACAATGTTTACAAAATGGTGAACGGCGGCGTTATTGCTTTAGGTGATTTGGCAAAATGCCTGTATGTTGGCTTGGCTGCGTATGACAAAAAAGTGACTATCCAACAGGTTTATAACTGGATGGATGAGTGGCTGCTGGATAACAGCAGTGAAAGTTTGCAGACACTTGTTATCATTGCCTTGAGCAAAGCGGGTGTTTTTGGGTTTGCCAGGAAGGTGCTGGAAACTGAAAATAATACGCTGGAAATTGAAGCGCCGCCTGATGATGAAGAAGTGGGGAAGTAACAAAAAGCTTTACAGAATTGCTGGATGAACTTTTGCCGTGGTGTTATGGTGAATTGAATTTAAAGCCGTGGGAAGTAGAACGGTTGTGCCTTGCAGATATTTTTTTGATGTTGGACGGATGGCAGCGCAGATATGACCATTTAGAAGATATTGTTATCAGCTGGATCACATACCCAAATGTTTGCATAGCTTCAGGTAAAAAGAAGCGTCCGGAACTGAAAAGCTTTTTTGCACACAGGAAAAAGCGTAATTCCTCTAAGGAACAATCTGAAATAGCGCAGGATCTTTTTGAAGAATTTGGATATGAATAGGAGGTGAAATGATGGCAGAAGTAGCACGTTTACAAGTAGTTATTGGCGCACGGATAAATGAATTTAATAAAGAAATGGGTGCGCTGCAGAAAAACGTTAAACGCACCTTTGCCAGTGATAACTTAGGCATAAATAAAGGCGCGTTAGGTGTTATTGCCGGTGTAGGTGTAGCTTTGGGGGCTTTGGGGCTTGCTTCAGTAAAAGCTGCCGGGCAAATGGAGCAGACGCGGATTGCTTTTACTACACTTTTGAAAGATGGTGAGAAGGCAAAAAGCTTTTTAAGTGAACTTGAAAAATTTGCGGCCAGTACGCCATTTGGATTACCGGGCGTTTTGGATGCTTCTAAAAGGCTTCTTGCTTTCGGATTCAGTGCGGAACAGGTAATTCCGATATTGACTGCTGTAGGTGACAGCGCAGCGGCATTGGGTATAGGTGAAGAAGGCATTCAGCGTTTGACTTTGGCAATAGGTCAGATGCAGGCCAAAGGCAAAGTCAGCGCAGAAGAAATGCTACAACTTGCTGAAGCCGGTGTTCCGGCATGGGAAATGCTGGCTAATAAAATTGGCACTGATATACCTACGGCTATGGATAAAGCCAGCAAAGGGCAAATATCTGCGGCAGAAGGTATTCAAGCTGTTATCAGCGGCATGAACAGTAAGTTTGGTGGGATGATGGAACAGCAGGCGCAAACTGTTAATGGTATTATGAGCAACATTCAGGATAGTGTTAGCCAAACTATGGTTGTTATTGGTGATGAACTGATTGAGGCATTTGATATCAAGGGCGCCTTGAAAGGCGCGCAGGACGCTATTGGTGAGTTTGCAGACAAAGTTAAAACTATGGGGCTTTCTAATGTTATCCGCAATTTGCCTCTATGGTTTACTGGCTCTATGGCCGTCATTGCCGGTGCCATAATGGGTGTGGCTATACCGGCTATAGTTGCACTTATCGGTACTATATATACATTGGGTGTAGGCGCTGGCGTAATTTCTGCGCCGTTTATTGCTGCAGGTATAGCTATAGCGACTGTAGCTCATGATGTATTTAGAAATTGGGATTGGCTTGTGGTCCAATGGGAATATTTTTGCGACACTATGATAATTGCTGTTGATGGAGCAACGGCAGAAATACAAAATGCTTTTGCCGGGGCTGTAATATTTGCAGCGAATGCTTTGGACAAGTTATTTTCTATTGTCAATGTCAGCAGTGATTTGGCAGTGCAGGCAAAAGAATGGGCGGCCAATACACAAAAAGCGGCACAGGCTACTATTGAAGCTGCAAAAGCGAATCAGCAGCTTGCGGACAGTAATAGAGTGAAGAAAGAATTTCGTGCTTCGTCAATCAATGCACCAACTGAACAAAGTTCGGGCATTAAGATTGATTCGCCTGATGCGTTAGGCTTGACGAGCGGTTCAACAACAGCGGCAGGCGGCAGTAAAAAAAGTGGCAAAAATTCCGGTATAGATAAAATCAGCCGGGAAATAGACAGGATCAATGAGCAGCTTAATACTGCCAAAGAGAAAACTTTGGATATGCAGCGTGATTTTAATAACTTCACAATGGATATCAAAATTGGCGGGTTAAGTGAATTCGATCAGGTATATGCCAATATTGTAAAAGAACGGGATCAGCGTATAGCTGCCGTTGATGAGTGGAAAAATAAATTTGCTAATGCCGCAACTGAAGCTCAGCAGTTATATGAACGTGCCATGAAAACCGGTGATGATACTGTTATCGCCAATGCGTTAGCAATGCTTGAACAAAGAAAGGCTGCGCAGGTTACTGCAGAGCAGGAAGCTGCAGCATCCCAAATTCAGATCAACAAAGACATGAATGAACAGCTGATGTCACAGGCTACGTTGCTGCAGGCTTTTAAGGCTGATTTGGATGAAATGCAAAAGCAGGGCGAACTGGAACGGTATATTGCTTATTTGGATGAAGAAAAGGCTGCCTTTTTACAAAATCAGGCTGAAAAGCAGGAATTGATGCAGCAGTATTATGACTGGCGGCTTGAAGCTGAACAGTCATATGCAAGTTTTGCACTGGAAGTAGCTAACACTTTAAAGGATGGGCTGGCACAAGGATTTGCTAATGCTATTGTTGATGGGCGGAATTTTGGAAAAACTTTGCAGAATTTGGGCAAAGAAATTGTAAAAATGTTTCTTCAATGGCAGGCACAAAGAGTAGCTGCAGCTGCCCTTAGCAAGATGATGATGGGACAGGAAACTGCTGCTGTAGCAGCACAGGGGGCTGCAATGGCGACATCACTTGCGCCTGCGGCGTGGCTGAAACTGGTTGTTGAACCGGGCGCGTCTGGAATTGCTACGGGTCTTTTAACATCCGGGTTGAGTGCTGCCGCTGGTATTGGAACAGCAAGCAAAACTCTTACAAGTTTTGGCGGCGGAATTCAGGAAATGAGTAAGTTTGATTTTGGTGCAAATGGACTTGGTACAAAAAACTTTGCTGCCGGTGGCGTTGTTACTGCGCCTACTCATGCGCTGATTGGTGAAAAATCTTATCCTGAAGCGGTACTGCCTCTGCGCAGCAGTGTATTGCAAAAGATAACCAGTTTTTTGTTTGATGGCGTGGACTTTGGAGCTACTTCAGGTGATGGTGCTAATGTTGAAATAATTAATTATGGTGATATTAATACCGGTGCTGATTACGATACCTTTATGGAGGACATTCAATATTCTTTGGCTATGGGTGTGCGGGGGTGATAAAGTGACGATCATAAGACGTGAATATTTTCCTGTACGTAAGCAGGTAAAGCCTACAGAACAGCTTATTATCAATGGAACTGCCCTGCCATATGCCTACAGCTTTGACGGTGCTGCTGATATTACTGTGCGCGCTAAAAGCGAAAAGCGAGGCTACAGTCACGGCAGCACTATTTCAGGCGATGGATTTATTGACGGTAAAAAAATTACTTTAGGCTTTGTTATTGAAGGCAGTACGCCAGCTGAACACGATGCCAAGCTTAACGATCTGTATCAGCTCATGTATCAGCGTGATTATCAGCTGCAATCAGGCAGCGGGCGTGGGTACTATAATATTGCCTGCATGGCCAGCACTAAAGAAAAATGGGTGGACAGTTTCAAAGGGACTAAAGGTGAGGTTGATATAACGCTGCTTTTATCTGACCCGTTCCGCTATGACAGCGCTGAATCTGAACTGGTTACAGAATTTGCAACAGCTGCTAAAGATGCCCAAATTGTTATCAGCAATGGCGGTAGCGTTGAAACGCCGCTGACTATTGAATTAATACCGCTTACAACGATGAATGACGTAACTATCACGCATGTTGAAAGTGGTTATAGTATGCGCGTAGCGGATACGCTTTTGACTAAACCGGCAACGCTTATTGTTGATACTAAAGCCGGAACGGTACGCCGTGGAACATATAATGCTATTAACGCTTTCAGCGGCCAGTTTCTGACCGCAAGACCGGGTGAAAATACTTATTTGTTTAACGGCGCTGCCGGTACAGTAAAAATCCGCTGGCGTAACAGGTGGCTGGCATGAATCTGCGTTTTGGCAATAAACTTTTTGGACGTTATATTTGGGCAGCGTCTGTAAAAAAGCAAAGCGGGCCAGGGCCGGGGCCTGACCCTTCGGAAGTAAAATATATACCTGATTATGTTCAGGTTATTTTTTATAACAAAGATGGTACGAAAACGGCGATTTTTTCAAGGGATACTGAAAATAATCCATTTAATAAAATCGAGTTTGAAAATATTAAAACAGGCTGCGGCAGCGCAACGCTCAATTTCAAACAGTTTCCAAGTTTTGCAGAAATAAGCTATGGACAGCGGATTGATATTTATTTGTTTGCAGATAAGCGACCGTGGTACAGCGGGCATGTTTTAACGCGTCCTGACAGCGGCGGTACTGGAACAGATTATAAAATAACCTGTTATGGCTATTTTGATAAGCTGGAAAAGGTACTTATATTTGGAACTTATGAGAATCAGGAGATCGCTGATATTGTGCGCAATATTTGCCGGCAGGTTGAAGCTAAGACTGGTATTGTTTACAACGATAACAAAATATATGGCGTTAACTATGACATTAAGAAAATCGTTTTTGACGGTGTGAGTGCTAAGGAAGCGCTGGAACAGCTTTCAGAGTTTGCAACAGATTTTGTTTATGGCGTTGATGAATACCGGGAATTTTTCTTCAGGCCGCGTGTTGATGAGATCAATGAAGAAGCACGCTTTTGGGTAGGGCAGCATATTGACGGATTTGAACCGACACAAAGCATTGATAAGATCGTAAATTATGCGCGCGTCAAAGGTGCGGCCATTGACGGTGAGGGTGAGAGCTGGTTGGCTACTGTAGAGGATAAAGAAAGCCAAGACTTATACGGCGTATCTGAAGAAGTTTGGACGCTGCCAACCGCTTATACTGCTGCTGATGCTGAGCGCTGGGGACAGTCTGAATTGGCAAAATACAAGAATCCTGTTCTTTCTGCTAAAGCAACAGGTGTTAAGCTGAAATATCCTAAGCCGGACGGTGTTTTTTGGGTACGGCGTTTATCTACAGATGGGCAGGCACTTATAACTGACAAGGAAGGAAAAGAACGTAAGTATCCAATAACCAAGTTAAAATATACGATCAGCGGTGAAAAGGGTATTGATTTTGCTATGGAGTTGGGCGAACCTCCGTATCCGCCTACGGCAAAGTATTTGCTGGATATTGAGCGTAATGCCCGCAATAATGAACTTTTACAGCAGGCTGCTAATACGCAGCTTGTCAAATAATATGAAAAGGATGTGATGATATGGCAGATCCAAGTAATATGCGTATAAATCCTTTTATTGGTGATGGAGGGACTACGAACTATGTAGATTTTACAGAAATGCATATAATTCCGGCTGTTAGTCCGTTTGTAGTGCGGCTAAATGAAGTCCCGCAGAAGAAAGACCCTAGCAATATGAAGGTTGTTTATGTGGATGAAACAACAGGTGCGCCGACAACAACGGTTTTGACTGAAGTTGCGGCAACACCGGGAGCGGGCGAATTCCGGCCAGACTATTCTACTAATGCCGATGGTGATGAAGATTGGAACACCGGCTTAATTGAGTTTTCCAGCGCAGATGCAGGCAAAAGCATTCAGGTAAGCTACACCGGAATGGGAACACTTGCAGGCGTGAAAAATAATCGCTTTCCGGCATGGTGGCTTGATCGTGGTGATGGCAGTGACGGCGATTTTAGACCTACTGGCAATACAACGATTAGCGGGCTAAAACAGTATAGGAGCGTGTTTATTCCTGCTGGTGTGACGATAAGTGTTAATAGATTTGTTAGAATCAAATGTCAAGGGATGTTTGTGAATAATGGCATTATTCTGGAGGTGTCAGGTGTAAATAGTGGTGGTAGTGGTGCTTCTTCTAATGGTGGTGGCGGCGGTAATGGAACGATAGGAACTAGTTCTAATGGTGGCGCCGGCGGTGGTGGATACAGAGGGTATGGTGGTGGTGCCGGCGGTGCATTTTTAAGTGCATTAGATTTAACACAAGATTTAACATATTACGGTGGAACTGGTGGCGGTGGTGGAGCTGGTGGAAATGGTAGCGAATACGCAGGGGCTGGTGGAAATGGAGGAAGAGGTGGTGGAAGCATCCAGATTATAGCTAGCGAAACAATTATAACAGGTACTATAGCGGCAAATGGATATAACGGGTCTGCTGGTGTATCAGCAGGTGTAACGTATCCTGGTGGCGGCGGTGGCGGCGGTGGTGGTGGCGTCGTTATTATTATTTCTTGTTCTATTAAAAATTCAGGTGTTGTAACTGCTAATGGTGGTAGCGGCGGTAGTGCTGGTTATGGCGCAGGAGCTGGTGCTGCTGGAGGGGCAGGAATTGTTTTTATAAAAGAATTGGGGGTGCTTTAATGATTTGTATTCTTGATGAAAATAATAAAATTATAAATATTGTAAATGCAGAATATCCAGTAGAAAATAATGAACGTCTTTTCTATCCGTGGAATCGACTGTGGGAGCAATACACAGATGTTGAGCCGTTTGATTATGCTAAAAACAGATACATAAACGCAGCGGGAGCTGAATTTGCTAATCGTCGTGATGAAGTGCGTTGGATTGAATTTGCTGGTGTTACTTATGGCTTTGATTGTGCGCCTGAAGATATAACAAACTTTATGGCTGCGTATACGCCGCTTATGGTCAATCAAGATGGAGAAACCGGCTATAAGGTTTGGTTAGACAAAGATAAAAAAGGCTTTGTTATGCTCAACTATGCTGGCATGAAAAAAGCGTATGATACTGTTCGCAGTAGCCAACTGGCCGCTTATGCTTGGTATGAAGATATAAAAGCAAAGCTGATTGCTGTTACTGAAGCAGAAGGAAAAGAAAAGCTGGAAGAAGTTTTTCCGATAGGAGGCTGAAAAATGGATTTGCAAACTGTGCTTAATGCTATGAAACATGCTGGTAATAAAATTTTTGAATTATTTAGCTTTAAAATTTTAATGGCAGCAGTTTTAACATTGTTTTTGCACAAACATTTTATTTTGTTTATGGGATTTATTCTTTTGGTTTTTGTTGATTGTATAACCAAATGGGTTGCTATAAGTTATGAATTTTTAAAAGAAAAAGGTGTTGAAAATCATTCTATTCTTGCATGTATA
>ENA-UERU01001105-UERU01001105.1-human-gut-metagenome-genome-assembly--contig:-NODE-1105-length-16607-cov-42.619964_pt1 | contig 16607 bp, 9 predicted proteins | sample MGYA00242988_ERZ507989 | MGnify/ENA primary metagenome ERZ507989 (study PRJEB26167, sample SAMN06115519) | human gut metagenome | host: Homo sapiens | place: China:Hunan | collected 2015-08-21...
ATCAGTTGTGGAATATGTTTCGCTTGCGTCGTTTGATACCTTTCCGTTGGTATGTTTTGTTTTTCACATTATTGATTACGGCTTTAGGCGTATTTGTGCTTTTCAATCCGTTGGAATCCGCTTCCGTCCCGTTCATTCTTTTGGGAGTGAGTTTCATGCTTTATGGTGTGTCGGAATTGATTAACGGCGTGCGTTGGCGTAAATATAGCCGGATGCAACAGCAAAAGGAACAAGTATTGATTGAAAGAGGAGATGAAGAAATTTGAGGGTAATTTCACAACAATAAAGAGGGAACGACAGCATTTTGGTCGTTCCCTTTCTTATTGTTGTGAATGTCTTTTATTTTACGAGCATTTTTATGGTTTCCTTATAATCCTTGTAGATTACTTGTATCAAGTAAGTACCAGGGGGATAGTCGTGTGCGTAAACCGGAATTTCGGTTTTCCCGTTTTGGGCTGCGGTTTCTTCATGCTTTATGAGGTTGCCTCTTAAAGAATAAATCCGGTAAACCACAGTTCCGTCTTGCGTGTGGTCGACGACCAATGTGGCACTCTCCCTGACAGGGTTGGGTGTCAGGTGCAGGGAGATTTTTCCGGCTTCACTTGCGGCGATGCTGCTTGCCCCACCAGTAGTGAACGTTTGTTCTTCTCCGTAGGTCGTTCCGGATGCGGTTTTAGCGAAACTCCTGTATTTATATGTGGTGTAAGGTTTCAAGTCATGCAGCTCTGCTTTCATTTTCTCGCCGTCCACGATAACCGTTTGCTTGTCGGCGTAGCTTCTGGCAATATCCTCTGTCCAGTATTCAAATCCCTTTTGCAGGATTTCTTCCGAACCGCTGATGATGTAGCCCATCAATGTGACGGACGTACCGTCCGGCGATGTGATGGTGATGGTTTGCACGGTGGGCGGGAAGAGCACGAAAGCATCGGCTGTCCCGAATCCTATCCATTCGCTGAAATACTCTTTTTCTTGGTATTTCACAAAAGCGCGGTATTTATAGTAAGTACTTGGCGTTAGGCTGCGCAGGCTGAAAGCCAGTTTGCCGTCTACGGGAGGTTGTGCGAGCACGGTGTTCGACGGAACCAAATCCGGCGCGTCATATTTCCGCCACTCGAAACCGAATTGTGCGTCGCTGTAAGTGTCACACGCCGTGAGGGCATGTAATGTGGTCGAAGTGTGCGAGCATGCATCAGCAGCTTCTATGGTGGCGCTGATAGGTTGTGTCGTAAACGTGTTCCATTCGGAATAAGTACTGTTCGTACCGATTTGGATAAAGGTACGGTAAGATACGGTGGCGTGAGCCGGCAGGTCTGTCAACCGGCAGGGGGTACCTTCTTTCCGGAACGTTTCGTTTCCCACTTTCCATTCTACGCCCGAAGCGGTAATGGCGGAGGGATCGGCCAAGTCGGACGACACCGTGACCAGTGCAGAGGTTTGCAAGGCTTCCACGACATTGCCACCGACGGTGACCTGAAGGGTGGAGAACGAGTTCCATCCGCTGGCATAAGTCCCGTGTGGCGTTTTCACGTAAGCTGTCGGGGAATAGTATCCGCCGGGATATAGTCCTGTCAGTGTCACGAGAGAGTCTTTCCCGTTGAGCACATAGTGCTTCCCGTTCAATTCCAATCCTTTTTCTATCACAGTGGCATCTCCCGTGTCGAAACGGCAAACGAGGGTCGCCGTAGTCTGTGTGGCTTCTTTCAAAGCCCAGGAAACCGCGACGGGAAGGGTAGGATAATAATCCCCGAGGTTGTTGTAGAACGTTTCCTCAATGTCGCCTTCGTCTGGGATGTTTACGATAGCGTAATGCCTGATGGAGTATTTCGTGCCCTCTATCAGTCCGGATATGGTGGTCTTGAATACATTTTTGTCAATCCCGTGGGTAGAAGGTTCTCCTTTCACTTTCGTCCATAAGGTCATGTCGTTCCATGCCCAGTTGTGTTTCTCTAATGTGTCGAGAGGCACGTAGTAGCAGCCGCTTTCTTTTAGCGTGCCTTCTATTTTGTCCGTGTTCAATGTATGCAAGGCGGTTATGCGGGTTTGCGTGGCGTTAAGTTCTATGGTATGGCAGAGTACTCCCGTGTTCTTCGTGGTGAAGAACCGTGCACTGCTGTAAATGGTCTCGTGTTCGGTTTTTACGATAGCTCGCATGCAATAGGACGTGTTGCCTTGCAGTCCCGTTACGGTAGCACGCACGAATCCTGTTTCGTCCATGGGGCTGCCGTCCACAACAGCTATAATCTTGTATCCTTCTTCCAGCGGATGGCCGATGCCCACCTCGAAGCTCACTTTCTTTACTTTTGCCGGGTCACCCTTGATGAGGGCAAGCAGGTCGGCTGTAGTACGTGTGGGTTGTGCGCTCAGTTCCTCGAATAAGTTACCGGTCTTGAACTTTTTGGACGGCATGAGGTTTTCCATACCGTTTTCTTCCCATGCTAACAAGTATTCGTATTCCGTGTCAGGAGATACTTCAATGTCTGTTTCCGTGTCGCTCCATGGAATTTCCGTGTAGTCCGTTTCTGTGGTTTTCTTGTATTTCAATACCATGTTGCTTGGAACGTCGTCCGGATTCGGGGTGATTCGCTCCAGATGCGCGGTGTAATAGTCCGTTCCGGTAGAAAAGACATCCGCCGTGCGGAAATGTGGAAGGGTGTAGTTGTCCCCCGTCCAGGCGTGGCCTTTGTCCGCAGTGGCCGTGTCGTTATAGGCTTGGGCAGCCTCGTTTAAGTCCTGCCGGAAATCTTTGCCTTTCATGTCGAATACGCCTAAGATGTACTGTGACTGTTGGTAATAGTCATTGCCGATGGGCTTTCCCGTTTCTGCGCTATAATAAGTATTCCGGATGCGGGTCGGTACGTTGTATTTGTCTATCAGGTAACTGGCATCCCCTGCGATGCTACCTATCTGTTCTTCCGATCCGGTGGAACTTACCGTCCCCGAATTGTAACATCCGTAAATCAAGGGCGTGATACCTATTGTACTGTATTGGAATACGCCGGTGATACCGCCTCCGTTATTGTAGAACGTTTGTCCTTTCCGGCCGTTGCATGCGATGGCACCGATGTTGTAGCTGTTTACAATACTTCCTGAATTGTGAGAACTGATGCCGCCTACGGTGGCTTTCATGTCGCTTTGTACGGCAATGCGTCCTGTATTGCCGCTGTTGATGACGAGGCCGTAATTACTGGTGGTAATGCCGGCAGCCGAGAACGGGCTGTATACCGTTTGTGACGAACTGAACCGTACGTTTACCTCTCCTTCGTTCAGGCAGTTGTTAATAGTGGAACCGGAAAAGTTCGTACCCACAATGCCCGCCAGACTGATGCCTTCCGTCTTGTAAGACGTACTGTTGCCCGACAGTTTGCCCCGGTTTATGCATCCGGTGATGCGTATGTTCTTTCCGTTACAGTCGCCCGTGATTCCTCCGCCGGACACGCTGCCGCTTTCGGTGACTTCCACTGTGATTCTTCCTTCGTTCAGGCAACCGTTTACACTGCCGTCCGTACGGCCTGCAATGCCGCCTACGGTGAGTTCGCCACGGTACTTTTCAAAGGTGATATTTCCGGCGAAGCGGCAGGCGGCGATGGTCGTGTACACCATCGCTTCGCCTACGATGCCGCCCACTGTGGCATCTGGAAGTTGGTTAGAGGAAGTGATTTTACATGTCTCGTCCAAAATCAGGTCATACACCACTCCATATTCGGGATTGCCATAATAGCCTTGTAAAGTGGCGATAAAGCCGGAATTCCCCACACCGGCTTGTACCTGTACTCCGGACAAGGTATGCCCGTTACCATCGAAAAATCCACCGAATTTTTTGATGGGTGTCCAATAATGCGCCCCCATGTCCAGATCGTTGTCCAACACGATTCTGCTTTGCAGGAACGTGGTGCCTTGTTGGGACAAATAGGACAACCCTGCTAATTGTTCCGCTGTGGTTATGTGGTATTCCGATCGGTTGTTACCGTCCCACCACGATGTGTCGTAATTGCCTTCGTCCGTCCAGTTTCCGGTTTGTGCCCACATCATGCCGACAGACAAACAGCAGGTACACAGCGTCCATAATTTTTTCATGATTTTTATTTTTGAAGTAAATACTATTCCTTTTTCTTCAGTTCCGCGTCAAACTGCCGGATGGCGGCCATACCCTCGTTGCAGGCGCACGGACCGCTGATGCAACCGCCCGGGCAAGCCATCACTTCAATCATGCGCGTAGGGCATTTGCCCGTTTTGGCGTACGCCCGCAGTGCGGCAATGTTTTTCTTGTTCAGGTCAGCTATCAGTGTACCTTGCAGTTCCGGGTCGCCTACCATGTTTTTTACGGCCGTGAACACACCGCCGGTCTTGGCAAAGCCGTGTGCGTCATGTCCGGCATGTTCTTCGGGCGTAAAGTCCTCACATGCCGCCATGTCTATTTCCATACCTTCAATGACGGCATCCAGTTCACGGAACGTCCATACGAAGTCTACGTTGGGATTCTCGCGTCCTTCCGCCTTTTTGGAAGCACAGGGGGCGATGAACACCGTCAGGGCTTCCGGATGTTTTTTGCGGGCATATTCCGCTACGTAGTACATGGGAGAACCCGTAGAAGACACGTAAGGCATGATTTCGGGGATGTGCTTCCGCGCCAACTGTACGTAAGCCGAGCAGCAACTGGTGGTCATGAACGCAGCTCCGCTTTCCAATTTCTCTTTGAATTCTTCCGCTTCCCGTCGGATGGTTTCTTCGGCGCCGTATGCCACTTCGAGTACGTCGCTGAAACCGATGGCTTTCAATGCACCGAATACTTTCTCTACCGGCTGTTTGAATTGGGCTAACACGGAGGGGGCCACCATAGCCACTACTTGTCGTCCTTCCTTGATGCGGTTCAGCACATCGAATACGGCACATTGGTCGAATATGGCACCGAACGGACAAGCGTTCAGGCATTTGCCGCAATAGATACATTTTTCCGGGTCGATATGCTCTACGCCGTATTCGTCTTTGGAAATGGCTTTCACGGGACAAGCCTCTTCGCACGGCACAGGAATGTACACGATAGCGTGGTAAGGACATACCTGATGGCACCGGCCGCAACTGATACATTTTTCGTGGTCGATGTAGGCTTTCCCTTCGCTGTCGTAGTGAATGGCATCTTTCGGACAGTTGTTGTAGCAAGGCCGCGCGGCACAGCCACGGCACAGGTTCGTCACCTCGTAGTTGATTTTCACGCACGAAGAGCACGCCTCGTCCATTACGCTGAGGATACTTTTCTCCGAATCGATTTCTTTTCGTTCCATCATGCGGGCGGCGTAGGTAGACAGACGTTCGGTTTCGTCGGTTTCATCCGTCATGTCAAAGCCCATCATGGCCATGGTCTTGTATTTTGTCACTGCACGTTCTTTATACACGCAGCAGCGTCCCAACGGTTTTTGCTTGCGTGGATGCAGTTCCACAGGCAGCCGGTCTACTTTTTCCAATAACTCGTTTTCTTTCCACATTTTCACCAAACGCGCCAATAATTGGTAGCGGATGAACATGATGTTGTTGTTATATGCCATCGTTTAGGATTATTTAGTTTTGATTATTGGACAAATCTACGAAAAAAAAGGCAATCTTTTGTATCTTTGTGTTAATTTTATGACAGAATGTTTCAATAATATTTCAGAAAGCGGTTTTTCAGCCCTGTTGGATGTACTTTTGGCTGGAAAAAGTCCCGGTAGGGAAGGTTGGAGATTGTTACTTGCCGGTTTGGACGACGGGCAGGATGAGTCTCTTCGTGCCCTTGCGGCAGAGGCTGCCCGGAAGCGTTTCGGGAACGGGATATTCATTCGCGGACTCGTTGAAATCTCTTCGTGGTGTCGCAACAACTGTTATTATTGCGGGCTTCGCCGTTCCAACCGTTTCGCCTCGCGCTACCGTTTGTCTCAGGAGCAAATACTCGATTGTTGCCGGGAGGGGGCACGGCTCGGCTTCGGGACTTTTGTCTTGCAGGGCGGAGAAGACGGGGAACAAGATGAGGATTGGATTGAAGAATTGGTGGGCAAGCTCCGCGCGGAGTTCCCCGGACATGCCATCACGCTGTCTGTGGGGGAGCGCGACGGGGAGGTGTACCGCCGGTGGCGTGATGCAGGGGCGGATCGTTACCTGCTTCGCCACGAAACACGGAATGAGGCGCATTATGCCCTTTTACATCCACGTGAGATGGACGGTGCACGGCGTCGGGAATGCTTGCGGACGCTGAAAGCTTTGGGGTATCAGACAGGAGCCGGCATGATGGTGGGGTCGCCCGGTCAGACATGGGATTGCTTGTTGGACGACATTGCTTTTTTGGAAGAATTGGAACCGGAGATGATAGGCATGGGGCCTTTCGTTCCGGCTGCCCATACGCCTTTTGCCCGTCATCCGGCCGGGTCGGTGTCTTTGACGCTCCGCTTGATTGCATTGATGAGGCTGCGTTTTCCGGAGGCATTGATCCCGGCCACCACGGCTTTGGCTACGTTAGACGCACACGGGCGTGAGGCCGGTATCTTGGCGGGGGCAAACGTGGTGATGCCTAACTTGTCCCCTTTGGCCGTGAGGGGGCAATACAGCATTTACGACCATAAAGCGTCCGGCGGGAGCGAGGCAGCCGAAGGGTTGCACCGTCTGGAGCAGGATTTGAAAAAAATAGGCTACCACATCTCATACGGTCGCGGAGACAGTCCGGGACATGGGGAGGAAAGTAGCTGTAGAACGATTAGATATGAAGATAATGTATGATGTGAAATCGGAACGCGCCGAAGAGTTTATCTCCGACGCGGAGATACGTGAGACAATGGCATACGCCGAGGCGCATAAGGACGACCGTCCGCTCATCGTGTCCATATTGGAGAAAGCACGCCTTTGCAAAGGGCTTACCCATCGCGAGGCGGCCGTGCTGCTGGCTTCCGGGCAGCAGGACCTGACGGAAGAGATGTTTGCCTTGGCACGCGACATCAAGCAGCGTTTTTATGGCAACCGCATCGTGATGTTCGCCCCGTTGTACCTTTCCAATTATTGTGTGAACGGTTGTGTGTATTGCCCGTACCATGCCAAGAACAAGACGATACGCCGGCGTAAGCTGACGCAGGAAGAAATCCGCAGGGAAGTCATCGCCTTGCAGGACATGGGGCACAAGCGGTTGGCTTTGGAGACCGGTGAGGATCCGCGTAACAACCCTATCGAATATGTGTTGGAGAGCATCCGTACGATTTACGGCATCAAGCATAAGAACGGGGCCATCCGGCGCGTGAATGTGAACATTGCCGCCACGACGGTGGAGAACTACCGCCGCTTGAAGGACGCGGGCATCGGTACGTATATTCTTTTTCAGGAGACGTATAACCGGACGAATTATGAGGCACTTCATCCTACGGGACCGAAGAGCGACTATGCTTACCACACCGAGGCCATGGACCGTGCCATGACGGGCGGTATCGATGATGTGGGCATCGGCGTGTTGTTCGGGTTGGAGACTTATCGTTACGACTTCATCGGTTTGCTGATGCATGCCGAACATCTGGAAGCCCGTTTCGGGGTCGGGCCGCACACCATCAGCGTGCCACGCCTGTGTCCGGCCGACGACATAGACACGGCGGATTTCAAGAACTGTGTGCCGGACGAGATTTTCCATAAGATTGTGGCGGTGCTCCGTATTGCCGTGCCTTATACGGGAATGATCGTATCCACGCGCGAGACGCCTGCCAGTCGGGAGAAGGTATTGGAATTGGGCGTGTCGCAGTTGAGCGGCGGTTCCCGTACCAGCGTGGGAGGATATGTGCAAGAAGAGACGGAGGAGAACTCCGCTCAGTTCGACGTGTCCGACCGCCGTTCGTTGGACGAGGTGGTGGGATGGCTGCTTGATTTGGGCTACCTGCCCAGTTTTTGCACGGCCTGCTACCGTGAGGGGCGTACGGGCGACCGTTTCATGTCGTTGGTGAAGAAGGGACAGATTGCCAACTGTTGCCTGCCCAATGCCTTGCTGACCCTGAAAGAGTATTTGAATGATTATGCGTCGCCTGCCACCCGTGCGAAAGGAGAGGCCATGATTGCCCGTTTGTTGGAAACCGTGCCCGGCGGACGGGTTCGGGAGAACGCTCGCTGCTATTTGAAAGCCATAGAGGATGGCGGACGTGATTTCCGTTTTTAAAGTGTAGGTAAGATACGTTATGATGAAAGAAGAAACTCCACGCGCCAACCGTTTCCATATCGGATTGTTCGGTCGCCGCAACAGCGGCAAGTCTTCGTTGGTGAATATGCTGACGGGGCAAGAGGTTGCCGTAGTGTCCGACGTGCCGGGCACGACTACGGATATGGTATTGAAGAACATTGAATTGCCGGGTGTCGGGGCTTCCGTTTTGGTTGACACGGCCGGTTATGACGACGAAGGGGAATTGGGCGGACTGCGTGTGAGGCAGACCGTCAACGCTGCCCGCAGGGTGGATTTGGCTTTGATCGTCGTGTCGGGTTTGCCGGACGGGGCTGAGAAGGAAAAGGCTTGGGCGGAACGTTTCCGGGCGGATGATATTCCCGTTCTATATATATATAATAAGGTGGACGAAGATGGCGGAAGCCATGCCGGTGCTTGGCGCGTGGCGTTGGGGGCGACGGAGGTGGTATCGGTTTCAGCGCGTACGGGAGAAGGCCGTGACCGTTTGCTGTCTGCGATGGCCGAGGTGTATCGCCGTACGGATGAGGTGGAGGATTTGACGGGAAACTTGGCGGGCGAAGGCGATACCGTGGTGTTAGTCATGCCGCAAGACATCCAGGCACCTAAGGGACGGTTAATCCTGCCACAGGTACAGACCTTGCGCAACCTGTTGGACAAACGTTGTACGGCTTTGTGCTGTACGGCCGACCGTTTGTCGGCCACCTTGTCCGTCTTGTCGTCGCCCCCGTCCCTGATTATCACGGACTCGCAAGTATTTCCTACGGTGGAGGCCCTTTGCCCGCCGCAAACGCGGCTGACTTCTTTTTCCGTTTTGTTTGCCCGCCAGAAGGGGGACATCCGGCAGTTCCTGCAGGGGGCAGAGGCGTTGTGCGCTTTGCGTCCTGATGCCCACGTGCTGATAGCGGAGGCTTGCACCCACGTGCCGCAACATGAAGATATAGGACGCGTGAAGCTTCCTCGTTTGTTGCATCGTAAGTTCGGCGAGGCTTTGCACATTGACATTGTGTCTGGTAATGACTTTCCCGAAGACTTGTCCGCTTACGATTTGGTCATCCATTGTGGGGCGTGCATGTTTACGCGCCGCCATGTGCTGAACCGTTTGAGGCGGGCGCGTGCCTGCGGTGTGCCTGTGACCAATTATGGAGTAGCCATAGCGGCTTTGACCGGTATCTTGGACAAGGTGGCGGTGCCGGAATAGGGGGATTGGAAACCGGTTCGTGGAGGTCTTCGGATTGCCCGGCTTAAAGAGCGTTTTCAATCTCCTGAGATTGATTTTTCGTTCGGCTGAGATTGATTTTTCGTTTGGCGCACAAATTTTAGGGGCTTTCCTGAAGGTCCGGGATGATGGTTTAGTGGATTGATTTTTAATTGGTTGAATGCTTTTAGGAAAGAACAGCGGTTTTCGGTCTGAATGAAGGGAAGTGTTTTCGGAAACTTTCCCTATGGAGCGCGTAGGATGCCTTTTGTTCCCGTTGCAGGACGTTGCCCGTCCTCTTATTTTCTGTTGCGGAAGCCTCGTTTTTTACTTTTTTTGTGTTATCTTTGCCCCACATTTCGGCCATGCCGGAAAGGAAAACACTCAGACGGGATATAAAGAGGAAAAAGATATGCAACAACTCAAGGAGCGCATTTTGCGCGATGGAAAATGTTTCGAGGGAGGAATACTGAAAGTGGACAATTTCATCAACCATCAGATGGATCCCATACTGATGAAGTCCATGGCCGTGGAGTTCGTGCGCCGTTTCGCGTCGCGCGATATAAACAAGATACTGACGATAGAAGCCAGTGGCATAGCTCCGGCCATCATGGTGGGCTACCTCTTGGAACTTCCGGTGGTCTTTGCCAAGAAGAAGAAACCGAGTACGATGGAAAATATGCTGGTGACGAAAGTCTTTTCGTTTACTAAAAACAATACGTACGATGTATGCGTGTGCAAGGATTATTTGCAGCCGGGCGATAAGGTGCTTTTCATAGATGATTTTCTGGCCAATGGCAATGCGGCCAAGGGCGTGATGGATTTGGTGCGTCAGTCTGGAGCCGAACTTGCCGGCATGGGTTTCCTCATCGAGAAGGCCTTCCAGCATGGCGGTGATTATTTGCGTGCACAAGGCATTCATGTGGAGTCGTTGGCGGTAATCGAAAGTTTGGAGGGATGCCGCATAACTTTGAAAGAATAACCTTATACGCTCTTGTGTTTTTAAACGTAATACCCTCGGAAGTTCAACCGGAAACTTCCGAGGGTATTACGTTTGTAAGGTGTATTTACGGATGCCAAGGTTTGGCCGGGTCTTTCAAGGCAAGAGCCCGCCTATCCTTTGTGAATTGACTGATGTAGAGCATGAAAAGGATGGCGGCCACAGTGCATCCTATGATGTCGAACAGCCCCCAATTCCTGCCATATATATTATAATGTATGGCCGACCACGGAGTGTATATATATAAGGTGTTGACAGCAATGAGCAGCAATCGTACCTCCGTCGGCCCCAGTTTGCCGTATGTCAGCCGGAATTCGTTGATAATGATAGTGCAGACGTAAGTATAGATGGACAAGCACAAGTATCCGGCCAGAATCAGAAATGCCACGTCCATCCTCATCATGGGGGATAATCCCAGTCCCAAACAGATAAGACATGTGGTCAAAGCGTCTAAAGTGTGGTCGATGAAAAAGCCGTATACAGGCCTTTGCGTGCGGCGGACGCGCGCCAATGTACCGTCCAGACTGTCTCCGTACCAATTAATGACTAACCCCAATGAAGCCAACCATAGGAATTTTGTGTCGATATGGGCCAATATACCTCCGACGGCGAAAAGTACGGCTCCTATCACGCCAATGAAAGTCAGGAAGTCGGATGTGACCCATGCCGGTTGTCTCTGTGCCAGCCATATCAGCAACTTCTTCTCCATCTTGTTTAAAATGGAGGTTTGGATTCTTTCAGATGATTCGTTTCCCATTTTTAGTGTTCTTTTGTTCCCTTTTAGTCTTTTGCCGTCAGGACTGCACGTGAATGTTTTCTTCTGAAGATACAGTTCTTCCGGATACTTGGAAAATGAATTTCCCGACTTTACCATTCCGTTGGGGGAGATAGTGAAGTCGGGAGTTTTGTTTAGTGAGCCTTACAAACCTTTTAAAAGAACCCAATTACATGGGTAGAATTTGGTCGGCAGTTTTTTGTTTTGGCGGAAAGACAGGGATTCGAACCCTGGGAACAGTTGCCCGTTCACCGCATTTCGAGTGCGGCCCGATCGACCACTCCGGCATCTTTCCTTGTTCGGTGGGCAAAGTTACAACTTTTTTGTGATACGCGAGCGAAAAGTTTCAAAAAAGTATGGGGAAATAGTGAGATAAGGGTTGGGAAATGGAGTTTTGCCGGACTCTGTCCTTTCTGGAGGTTGAATTTAACAATCTGATTCTAACAGACCATGAATGTTTGAAAGACTTCTTATTTTTGATGTCGTGTCATTTTATTGTAATACAGTTTAATTTTTATGGGGAAAATATGAATAATAATCCGTTTTTTATATGGCAGCCTAATTTCTTTTGTATATATTTGCCATGTCATAACATGAGAAAACTTTTCAATTTATTATTTATATAAAACTTAAGCGTATGAAAAGGTTTACAAATGTTAAATCGGGGGGGGTAATTTTGACATTACTACTTCTCGCGTTGGTCTCCGGTAGTGTTTGGGGACAGGAAGTGGTTCATGTTTTCACGAAGTATGACAAACAAGTGATAACTGATGACCAAAAAGGTACGTGGAAGACGAGTGTCGCATCAACGACTTCCAATGAATTGCCTGCGGATTTTTCAGCAACCAGTGCAAAGAGTAGAGGAGTGGCATTTGGGGCAAATGCAGAAGTAACTTCAGATTTTGTGGTGGAAAATATAAGTGAGTTGATAATTGAAGCATCTTCAAATGAGAGAGGAAATTCGCTTTCTGTAAAAGTTGGTGATGTGGAGCTTTCCCCTAAAACGTCAACCTTGCCAAAAGTCAATCATGAAACCTATTCTTTCAAGAGTAGTGAACCGTTAAGTGGACAAATTACTATTTCAATACGACGTAGCAAAAAAACGGTTTGGATAGGTGGTGTTACAATTAAATCATCAGGGAGTGCCAATCAAGTGAGAATGCCTGTTTTTACTCCTGTTACTGGTTCACTTTTTAAGGATAAGCTTACGGTAACAGCTTCTTGTCCTACAGAAGGTGCCACTGTTTATTACACAACGGATGGAACAGTGCCTACTGTAGGTTCTAAAGTGTTTCCAACAGAAGGCGTAACTCTCACGGAAACTACTACCCTTAAGGCCATCGCCGTAAAAGATGGGTTGGACAACAGTGAGGTAGTCACTGCGACTTACACCAAATTAGAACCATATGCTTCTTTGAAGGCATTGAAAGAAAGCGGTATAGCTACGACGGAAGGTGTAACTTGTTTTGTAGAGTTGAAAGACGCTGTGGTGACGTATGCCGACTCCCGAAAGGCTTATATTCAAGATGAAACAGCAGGGTTGTATGTTTTTGGCTCAAATAATTTGAAGGCGGGGACGAAATTGGACGGTCTGGTATCTGCCCAATTGGCATTGTACTTTGGCCTGTATGAATTGAAAGTAGACGGAGGGGAGTTCGACAATGTTGCGGTTACTAACGACGTTGAGATTCCGGTACAAGAGGTGACTGTGGCTGAATTGAACCAAAACTTTGCCCGGTATGAATCCATGCGTGTAAAAGTGGTAGATGCGACGGTAACATCAAGCTTTAACGATAAGAATGGAGAAATCGAGCAAAACGGCGAAAAGATAGCACTCAGGGCGGCTGATGAAAACATTACGGCAGATGTGCAGGCCACGGTTGATGTAACAGGGTATCCCGGTTTGTATAATTCCACAAAGCAACTGAATGTAATCTTGCAAGAGGATATTGCTGTAAAGACCGCAGGCAAGACGCAGGCTACGTTGACTTTTGATTCGGATGCTTATTCTATGAATGTGGGCGAATCCTTAACGGTCAAGGCTACTACAAATTCTTCGGCTTCGGTGGTTTATTCTTCTTCGGATGAAACGATAGCTACGGTGGACGAGAATACGGGAGAGGTTCAAGCCGGTAACAAGGCCGGGACGGTAACGATTACGGCCACTGTAACCGAAAATGATGAATATACCGGTGCAACTGCAACTTGTACCGTGAATGTGGTAGACCCTTCTGCATTGCCGGAAGCAAAGGCTTTAGTGGCAGAAAAGGATGGTGTGTATTATGCTATGTTGAATACAACGGATAAAAGTAAACTGAATGCAAGTGTAGCTACTGTACTTAATGGCAAGGTTATTACAGATAGAAGTGATTTGTGTGGATGGTATGTTGATGAAGAAAATGGTACCATACAAAGTATAAGTAATAACCAATACGTGGCTCACGGTTCAGGTAATACGGATTTGGAATTACAATCTAATAGTTTTAAATGGGATTGTCGTGGTGGAATGTGGCAGTGTGAGGTTAGTGGAAGCGAGAGAGCTATAGGATATAACTCTTCGACCGATAAGTTTGGAACTTATTTGGTGAGTGATGATACGTATCCAAAAGCTGTCGTCATGCCTATAACCGAGGGGTACCATAGGAATGTTACTTCCGGCGATTACGGTACTATCTGTCTTCCCTATGCCGTGGCCGCAGAAGATATGGCAGGTGCAGAGTTCTTCAGCATTGCCGGAAAGGTCATGAAGGGTGAAGAGCCGCAATCCATAGTCTTGAATCAAGTGACTACCCTTGAGGCTGGAGTACCTTATATATTCAGTGCAACTTCCGACAAGCTTATAGCTGCATACAGTGGAAAGGCTGTGGCTGTGGCTGAAGAGGCAAACGGTTTGATCGGTTCCTTTGAGGGGCAAGATGTGGCTGAAGGCATGTACCTGATTAGTGCTCAAAATAAAGTGCAGCTTTGCGGTAAGAGTTGTAAGATTTCGGGAAACCGTGCCTATATCGATATGAATGAAGTTCCGGAATACAGTGGAGAAGTTGGTGTGAACCAACGCCTGATTTCATTTGAAGATGCGACCGGTATCTCCGAAACAATGGTTGAGGGCGGTTTGGCAGATGTGTACACACTTAGCGGTGTGGAAGTTCGCCATCAGGTCGACGAATCAGAGGCCACTCAAGGCTTGCCGCAGGGCATTTACATTGTGAATGGTAAAAAAGTAGTAGTAAAATAGTATTAACAAGTTGAAATATGGACAAGAAAATATATATAAAACCGGTTTGCGAAGTGGCAGAATTTGAGATTCAAGATTCATTGCTGTTAAGTCGTTCTATGATAGGAGTCGATAACACGCCACAGGATGGAATGGAAGGTCGGACCAATATGAATCAAGGTTTTACCGATATATGGGGTAACGAGTATTAATACTTTGGTACACTTTTGAACGTGATACGGCAAAGCCGCTTCGGATGAAAACCCGGAGCGGCTTTTTCCTAATCTGTTGAAAAGGGTTATCTTTGCAAAAACAAAAGTGGTTTGCGGCATGAAAGACGATACGCTCAGGAAGTTGAAGATATTGGCAGAGTCGGCCAAATATGATGTGTCCTGCTCTTCGAGCGGTACAGTGAGGCGTAACGTGAAAGGCGGAGTGGGGAATACCGTGGGAGGCATCGGTATTTGCCATAGTTTTGCTGAGGACGGACGTTGCATCTCCTTGTTGAAAGTCATGCTGACGAACTATTGTATTTACGATTGTGCTTATTGTATCAACCGCCGCACAAATGATATTCCCCGTGCCACACTCTCCGTATCGGAATTGGTGGACCTGACGATGGAATTCTACAAAAGGAATTATATCGAAGGATTGTTCCTGAGTTCCGGTGTGGTGAGGAACCCCGATTATACGATGGAACGTTTGGTACGTGTGGTGAAAGACCTGCGGACGGTGCACCGTTTTAATGGGTATATCCATTTGAAAAGCATTCCGGGGGCCAGTCGTGAGTTGGTGGACGAGGCGGGTTTGTATGCAGACCGTATGAGTGTGAACATAGAGATTCCCAATGAGGCTTCGCTAAAGTTGTTGGCACCGGAGAAAGATCATGAGAGTGTCTACCGCCCTATGGGATATATACAGCAAGGTGTACTGGAGAGTGCGGAAGAACGGAAAAAACACCGGCATGCTCCCCGTTTTGTTCCGGCAGGACAGAGCACGCAAATGATTGTGGGAGCAACCGGGGAGTCCGACCGGGATATTTTGTACCTCTCGTCCGCATTGTACGGTCGGCCTACCATGCGGCGCGTGTATTATTCCGGTTATGTGGCCGTGAATACGTACGACCCTCGCCTTCCGGCTCTGAAACAACCGCCGTTGGTCAGGGAAAACCGTTTGTATCAGGCAGACTGGTTGATGAGGTTCTATCACTTCAAAGTGGAAGAGATTGTGGATGAAACGCATCCTGATTTGGATTTGGAAGTGGATCCGAAGCTGGCCTGGGCTCTTCGGCATCCCGAACAATTTCCCGTGGATGTGAACCGTGCGGAGTATGAACGGATTTTACGGGTGCCCGGTATTGGAGTAAAGTCGGCTCGTCTGATTGTCTGTTCGCGCCGTTTCGGCCGTTTGACGAGTTTTGATTTGAAGAAAATGGGATGCGTGATGAAGCGTGCCCAATATTTCATAACCTGTGGGGAGTTGGAAGCCAAGGGAGTGAATGAGCTTTATCCCGAACGTGTCCGTTCTTTATTGGTGCAGTCGAAAAGCCGGAAGAAGCAGAATGACGGGCAGTTGACATTGCTATTTAAGGAGGAGCCTGCATGAGGAGTATGACAGAGGATAGTGTTTTCGTGTACGACCGTACATGGGACGGTTTGCTGACAGCGGTGTTCGATGCATTCTACCGTCATCAGTTTCCTGTGGCGATTATCGGAGAAAAGGACACGCCTCCTCTTTTTGCAGTCGTACATCGGGTGACAACGGATGAAGAAAAAGCCGGAAGAGTGTTTTGGGCATTGCAAAGGAAACTCTCGACGTCGGCACTGGCTTGTCTGACGACCAGTCTTTTCTCCGAACTGCCGGATTTGGACTTGCCTTTGTTTCGGTATGTATGTAAAGCCGTGAAGGCCGGGCAGAGCATTGAAACGAATTTTGCCGATCCGGATGTGCTTTTTGTGACGAATACCTATCGTAAGGTGCGTTATGAACGTCTTCGCATGATGCAATTTGTGCGCTTCCAGAAAACTGCTGACGGAACTTATTTTGCCATGATAGAGCCAGACTATGACGTGTTGCCTTTAATCGTTCCGCATTTTAGCGACCGTTTTTCGGAAGAATGTTGGCTGATTTACGACCGGCGGCGCCGGTATGGCTACTATTATGCCGGGCATAAGTCCGTACGTGTTACTTTTGAAGATGGAGCAGAGGTTTTCCGACTGCCGGACGGACGTTTGAGCGAAGCGATGCGGGACG
>ENA-UERU01001126-UERU01001126.1-human-gut-metagenome-genome-assembly--contig:-NODE-1126-length-16214-cov-4.427961_pt1 | contig 16214 bp, 10 predicted proteins | sample MGYA00242988_ERZ507989 | MGnify/ENA primary metagenome ERZ507989 (study PRJEB26167, sample SAMN06115519) | human gut metagenome | host: Homo sapiens | place: China:Hunan | collected 2015-08-21...
TGCACTTCCTCATGACTGACTTCTACAGGTACATCGAAACCGCCAAGATCGGTGATGATGCTGATGAACTTGTAGCCGATGCCCGTTATGGAAACGATGGCGACGATGATGCCCGCGCAGGCGCTGCACGTGGAGATCATGAGCGCGTTGCGCGAGGAGAGTTCCAGCGTGTGGTAAAGGCTCTTCGGCGTGAACCGGGTTTCCGCGCTGAAACAGGAGACGACGATGACCGACGCGATGGAGATGAACGCGGAGGAAATGACGCTCCGCCCCGATACGAGCAGGCCGATCAGCACGATGATGGGCAGGATGTGGTAGGTGCGCCGCAGCACGCTGCGCGGATCGGGGATCTGGTCGGAGGGGATGATGCCGATGTTCTTGTTGACCGCTTCAAAGTGGATCATCATGAGCAGCGAGAAGTAGTACAGCAGGGAAGGGAGCAGGGCGGCCTTGGCGACGGCCAGATACCCGGCCCCGGTCACGTCCGCCATGACGAACGCCGTCGCGCCCATGATGGGGGGCATGAGCTGCCCGCCGGTGGAGGAGACCGCTTCCACTGCCCCGGCGAACGAAGGCGTGTAGCCCACGCGCTTCATGAGCGGGATGGTGAACGTCCCGGTGCTGTACACGTTGGCGACCGCGCTCCCGGAAATGGAGCCGAACAGCGCGGAAGCGAAAATCGAAACTTTGGCGGGCCCGCCCTTGGAGCGCCGGGTCAGCACGCAGGCGAGATCCAGAAAGACCTGCCCCAATCCCGCCCGCTGGAGGAAGCACCCGAACATGACGAAGGCGAAGATCATGGTGGAGGACACCGCCAGCGGAATGCCGTACAGCCCTTCGGTCACGAGATACAGCTGTTCGCAGAGCATCTTGTAGGTGACGCCGTCGTGCCGGAGGATGCCGGGCAGATACTGCCCGCCAAGGCCGTAGGCGAGGAACGCGCTCGCCACGATGACCAGCGGCAACCCCGCCACCCGGCGCGTCGCTTCCAGCACGAGCAGGACGGCGGCGGTCGCGCAGACGGTTTCCGCGTCCGACACGGGGTCCACATACCGGATGCGTTCCATGTAGTAGTCGATGTCGGAGGCGAGGAAATACGCGGTGGCGAAGGCCCCGCAGATCAGGACCAGATCCAGCGCCAGCCAGCCGGGGTGTTCCCGCTCGCCTTCCTGAAGCTTCTTGGGGGGGAAGTAGAGGAAGACCAGAGCGAGCACGATCCCCAGATGGATGGTGCGCAGCAACTGGGAGTCGATGATCCCGAACCCGGCGGTAAAATAGATCTGGAAGATGGCCAGACCGACAGCGATAACGCTGGTAATGCCCTTCAGTGAGTCTCGTGAAATCATGGTTCCCTCGTGCAATCTGAAGTGAGATTCTTTTCAAACAGCATGGTGCCGGTGCGGAGAACAGGGTGTTTCTTCAACTCGGGGGAGCATCCCCCTTCAACGGATGCCAGTACCGCAACGCTCCGCCCCTGGGGATGCCGCGTGCCCCTTCGCCGCATTCCGGAAGGCTCATCCTTAGAGGCATGGCGGGAACGCCCTTTCCGGAAACGGAACGGCGGATTACTCGGCAATGGTGTTTCCCGCGACGAATCCTTCGTAGATGGCCTTGACGTAATCTTTGGGGCCGGTCGCGTCGCCGCTCACAAGGAACGGGATGCCCAGCGCCTCGAGAGCGGGCCTCAGCCCCTGGTTGGCGCGCGCGCCCACGGCGAGGATGATGGTGTCCAGCCGGTCCACGACTTCGGTCTGCCCCTGACGCTCGAGCGTGATGCTTTCCGGCGTCACGGCGGTCACTTTCGCATTGGTGATCTGGTGCAGGGACGGAGTCTGTTCGAAGGCGTGAAGCAGGCAGATGCGCGCGTCCTGCGGCAAATCAACGGCAATGCCGTCCCGCATTTCGATGAGGTATACCTCCCTGTCCTCTTCCTCGACGAGCAGGTGCGCGGTTTCCGCACCGATGGCCCCGCCGCCGATGATGGCGACGCGCCGCCCGACCGGGGCTCTGCCCTCCAGAACGTCGTCGACCAGTACGGCCCCGCCGCCGGACAGCCCCTGAATGGGCGGGATAAAGGGGACGGAACCCGTGGCGAGGATGACCGCGTCGGGTTTCCGGCTGTCCAGTTCCACTTCGGTGACGGCGGCGTTCAGATGGATGTCCACGCCCAGTTTGCGGATTTCGCGCTCCAGATAGTCGCAGGCTTCGCCGTAACGCGCCTTGTGCGGCGGCACGGCGGCCAGACGCAGCCGCCCGCCCAGCCGGGGCCTGTCGTCCCACAGTTCCACGCGGTGCCCGCGCAGCGCCGCAACCCGGGCGGCCTCCATGCCGCTGGGTCCGCCGCCGATTACCATGATCCGGCGGGCTTCCCGGGCGGGGCGGATGGCGAAGGCGTCCAGCGTTTCCCGGCCCGTGCGGACATTCAGGGCGCACTTGACCTGCCGATCCTCGGCGGAACGGTCGTGGCAGCCTTTATTGCACGCGATGCAATGGATGATGTCGTCGAGGCGGCCCTCCCTGAGCTTGTCGGGATAGTCCGGATCGGCAATGAGCGTCCTGCCGATGCACAGGATGTCGGCCTTGCCGGTTTCCAGCGCGTGCAGCTGGATTTCGGGCCTGTCGATCTGGCCCGCCGCCATGACGGGAATCCGCACGGCTTCGCGGACGTTTTCCGCAAGATAGAGGTTCACGCCGTGTTTGTGGTACATGTTGGATACCGTGCGTACATACGGATACATCCCGGCGGAGACACTCAGCGCGGCAACGCCCAGCGACTCGAGGTACTGTGCGATGCGGACGGAAAGCTCCATGTCGATGCCGCCCTCGCGCAGTTCGTCCCCGACGATGCGGCAGGTGATGGGGTAGTCCTCGCCCACAAGCTGGCGGGCGCGGCCGATGATTTCCGTGACGAAGCGCATCCGGGCATGGAAACCGCCGCCGTAGCGGTCGCTCCGCTGATTGGTGAGCGGCGACATGAACGCGCAGATCAGATACCCATGCGCGCAGTGCAGCTCGCAGGCGTCAAAGCCCGCTTCCTTGGCGCGGCGCACGGCCTGTGCGTAATATTCGACGTACTGTTCGACCTCGCGGGTTTCCAGCACCCGGGGCGCGTCGTATTCCGCCTTGAATACGGAATGGGTTTCCGGCTCGAAATAGGACGGCGCGACGGGCTGAAAACCGGATGTCCGGGCGTTGGTTTCCCGTCCGGCATGGTGCAGCTGCGCGGCGATGAGGCAATCGTGGCGGTGCACGGCCTCGGTGAGCCGACGAAGGCCGGGGATGCAGCCGTCGTCATGAATAAAAATCTGTCCGCCGAAGTTGCCGTCCGGCCAGATGCAGAGGGAACCGACGATAATCATCGACACCCCGCCCATGGCGCGGCGTTCGGTATAGGCGATTTCCGCGTCGCTGACGGAACCGTCTTCGGTCATGTGCACCGACATGGGCGCCATGACGAACCGGTTTTTAAGGCGGAGGGGGCCGACGGAAATGGGCTGGAACAATGGAGTGTAGTTCATGGGGGCGGCTCTCGGAAAAAGGGGGTGAGCGGGTTCCCTACGCTGCCGCGAGGGGTTCGCGCCGGGGGATTGCCGGGGCGGACGAACCCGTCCCGGCGGTTCCGCGGGCATCACGCCGTGAAACGGGACTTACAGCGCGTATGCGGCGGCCAATCCCTGATGCATGGCGTCCAGAATCTTGCCGGGCACAACGCAGTCGCCGATGGCTTTGTAGGGCAGGCGCATGTGCTCCAGTTCGCGGGCCAGCATCTTTTCAGGCCGGTAGCCGACGCTGATCGCCGTGGTGTCGAACGGCTCCAGCCATTCCTCAACGCCGTAGGCGTCCCGGATGCGGATCCGTCCGGTATTGGCGGTTTCCATGACTTCCATGCCGGTCAGCAGCGTGACCCCGTAGCGCTCGAGCCGGGGCATCAAGGTGTGGCGTGCGCGCCATTCCATGTCCTGCGCCACTTCCGGGCGCATTTCGAGGATGGTCACCGCGTGCCCGCGCTCGCCGAGGAAGTCCGCCAGCTCGCAGCCGATCATGCCGCCCCCGATGATCAACACCCGATGTCCGGGCTTGATCGCTTCCAGCAGGATGTGTTCCGCCGTGGTCATGTTGGGCAGTTCGGCGGCGAAGCGCGGGATCACCGGACGCGAACCCGTCGCCAGCAAGGTCATGTCGAACGCCTGCGCCTGAAGCAGCTGGCCCGTGACGGTCACGCCGCAGCGGATATTTACGCCGAGCGCGTCCAGCTCATGGCGGAAGTAGCGCACAAGCTCCATCAGGCTGTCCTTGAACGGGGGCCGCGACGCGGGGTGGAGGAGGCCGCCGATGTCTTCGCCGCGCTCGAACAGCGTCACGCTGTGCCCGCGCTGCGCGGCGGTCAGCGCCGCCTGCAGTCCAGCCGGTCCAGCGCCGACCACGGCGACCTTGAGGGCCTTGTCCGCCTTGACGCCCAGAGGGTACTTCCCTTCATAGCCCGCGCGCGGATTGATGGCGCAGGTGATGTCGAGCAGCTTGCCGGTGTGCCCGGTGCAGCCTTCGTTGCAGCCGAGGCAGACCCTTACGGAATCCAGACGGTTTTCGGCATACTTGTTGATCAGTTCCGGCTCGGCGATGAGGGCGCGCCCGAAAGCGACCATGTCGGCCTTGCCGTCGCGGATGACCTGATCTGCAATGGCCGGATGCACATACCGCCCGACGGAAATGACCGGAACGCGGTTCCGGACGGCCTCTTTGACCTGCCTCGCGGCATCGGAAAGCCATGCTTCAGGCGTACAGGAGGGCGGAGAGATGAGGTGCTTGGTTTCGCCGATGCCCGCCGAAATATGGAGCGCGTCGACCCCGGCGTCGACCAGCGGATTGACGAGTTGGAGCGTTTCTTCAAGCGTCATGCCGCCGGGAAGCCCGTCGTCGGCATTGTGCCGGTAAGAGATGGGGAAGTCGTCGCCGACCGCCTTGCGGATGGCCCGGATGACCGCGAGAGGCATACGCAGGCGGTTTTCCAGGCTTCCCCCGTAGGCGTCCTCCCGATGGTTCGTCAGCGGGGACACGAACTGGCTGATCAGGTAGCCGTGCGCGCCGTGGATCTCCAGCATGTCGAAACCGGCCTCCCGGACGCGGCGGGCGACCTGCGCGTGGGCGTCAATGATGTATTCGATGTCCTCGACATCCAGCACCACGCTTTCGGCATGGTTGCAGAAGCGCGGCACATACGAAACCATGGGCGTGGCGAACCCGGAAATGGCCGGATTGACGCAGCGACCGCCGTGGATGAGCTGCAACGAAGCCCGCGCGCCGTGCGCTTTGATGGCTTTCGCCAGCTTGGAAAGCCCCTTGATCTTGCTGTCGTCCGCCGCGCTGATGCCCCGGATGAAGGCGGTCCCTCGCGGCTCCACGGCGGTTCCTTCGATGCTCACCAAGCCGACGCCGCCCTTGGCGCGCTCCGCGTAATAATGGATCAGCCGTTCGGTGACGTCGCCGCCCTTGGTGGCGAAGTTGGTCAGCATGGACGGCATGACGGCACGATTGCGGACAACCAGCGTATTGATTGTGATGGGACTCAACAGACCTGATGTTGACATGATGTCTCCCGAATAGGTGGCGTCTGCGTGTCAGCACGGCGGACGCGAACGGTACGCGCCGGACACGCCGCAACGCCGTTGTATGAAATGAAAAAAGGACGAAGGCTTCGGTGTTTCACCGGGGACGGATGCCCGGGGGGAGGCGGCTTGGGGCCGACGGCGCATCCCCAAGGAGAGGGGCATCCCATGCGTATGAGAACAGCAAGGACCGCGCCAAAATGACCGTTTGTGCCTTTTGGCTCAAATGCCGTGCTGTTTCATGGTGTTATAAAAACAGGCCCCAAAGACAACAAATCATGTCTTGTAGTATAATCGGACATGAATGATCGGACATGTCCGATCATAGGACATCAGCTTGCCTCCTCCGGGCAAATCGACTACGCTTTTCCCGGCGGGGGGGTGAAACTGCGCTCCTTGGCCCGCTTTTGATGCCGTCCGGCGGAAAAGGCCCGCCGGATGGGGATGCTCTGATCGAGCCGAGAGGGAACCCTATGGAAAACACGGCGCCGGACAGCATGTTCGTCCAATGGCAGCGCTTCATGGCGGGGCAGGAGGTTGATCGGCGAATAGTCAAGCCGATGGTGTACGACTCGTGGGTCCGTTCCCGTGCCTACGGGGTCCGGCATGACCGGCGTCCCGAAGGCCGCGTGGACGACGCGCGCCTCGCCGAACTGCTCGCCGCGAACAGCGAATTCATCGAAAGCTCCAAAGTCATCATGGCGAAGCTCTTCACCGCCGTGGAGGACGCGAACAGTGTGATTTCCCTGACGGACAGCCAGGGTGTGGTGCTGCATACGCATGTCCACACCAACAGGGGGCATCGCCTTCCCGGCCATATGCCGGGCTTCATTTTTTCCGAGCGCATCTGCGGGACCAACGGCATCGGAACCTGCCTGCACTGCGCGGCCCCCGTTGAGCTTGTCGGCGCGGAACACTACTGCGCCCACGATCATGTCTGGTATTGTTCCGCCGCGCCCATTTTCGATTCCAAGGCCAATCTCCTCGGCGTCTTCAACATTTCCATCTCGCGCGAAAGTTTTCACCACCATACACGCGGCATGGTGGAGGCCGCCGCCCACGCCATCACCGAGCAGGTCTGCCTGCGCGAACTGCTGAGCGAACAGGCCGCGATCATGGAGCTGCTGGACGAAGGGCTGATCGTGGTGAACCACGAAGGGCTCCTGAAATCCATCAGCCAGAAGGCCTGTGCCATTCTGGGCATCCCCTCGCCGCAGGGTTCCGTCCACATCAGCCAGATCATCCCCGCCGCCGACATGCTGCACACGGCGTTGAACCGGCAAGTCGGCTTTCACGATCAGGAAGTGCTGCTCGATCTGCCGCAGGGAACCACGTCATGCCTGATCTCCGCCGCGCCGACGCCGCAGAAAGGAGTGGTTTTCACGCTGCGGGAAGGGAAACGGATGCGCGAGCTGGCGACGCGGGCACTGGGCGCCAAGGCGACGTATACGTTCGATCGGATCATCGGCGAATCGGATTTGCTCAAGGAGACGATCCGGCAGGGCAAGCTCGCGGCGCACAGCGACATCACGACGCTCATCATCGGCGAATCCGGCACGGGCAAGGAATTGTTCGCCCAGGCCATACACAACGCGAGCAGCCGCGCCAACCAACCGTTCGTCGTGGTCAACTGCGGCGCCCTGCCCCGCAATCTCGTGCAATCGGAGCTGTTCGGCTATGACGAGGGCGCGTTCACGGGCGCGAGCCGTCAGGGAAAACCCGGCAAATTCGAACTGGCCGACGGCGGCACCGTCTTTCTTGACGAGATAGGGGAAATGCCGCTCGAGGCGCAGGTCAGCCTGTTGCGGCTGCTGCAAAACCGCGAGGTCACCCGCGTGGGCGGAAAGAGCGCCCGGCGGATCAATATCCGCGTCATCGCCGCGACAAACCGCAATCTGGAAGAAGCCGTGCGGCAGAATGTGTTCCGGCATGACCTGTATTACCGGCTGAATGCGTTTCTCCTGAGCATCCCGCCCCTTGCCGCCCGGCGCGGCGACGTGGAACTTCTGGCGAACCATTTCCTGCACAAGTTTTCGGCGGCGCTCGGCAAGCGCGTGCAGGCCATCAATGCCGAAGCGCGGGACCTGCTCTACCGGTACCCGTGGCCCGGCAACGTCCGCGAACTGGAAAACGCCATCGAGCGCGCCGTGAACGTCTGCGGCGGGCAAGAGCTGATGCCGTGCGATTTCCCCTCGGCCATGCTTGAGCATGAGGCCGTCTCCGGTCCCGGCCGGAAAAACGGCTGGCTGTGGGCGCAGGAAACCGAAACCATCCGGAAGGCGATCCGCGAAACCAACGGGAACCTGCGGCAGGCCGCAATCCTCCTCGGCATTTCGCGCAGCACACTGTATTTAAAGATAAAAAAATCAAAACTGAGCCGCGATGAGCTTCTCGGCCCCTCCCCTGACTGAAGACAATCTCCGCCCTCGGTGCCTGTGCGCCATGATTGGCCCTTGTAACGTGTCCGGCGGGTAACATCAGCCGGGCACGCCGCACGGGACGGTTTTCCTGCCGATCCGTTTTGCCGCCGCTTGAGCATCGCGTTCGTCCCGGGCCGGAGACAGGCATCCTGCAGGCGGGCGATGGCGGTCCGGAAGATGGCGTGGTTGATGCGCCGCATCGGGAATGCTCAAGGGCTGGCTGGAGTTCCGCAGGGGATAAGGCCCGGCTTCCCCTTTCGCGTGCCCGGCCCTGTTCGCCATTAAGAGCGTCTGGTCGCCCCAAAAGGCGTCTCCCTAAAAATTTCTTCACAATTTTTTACAAAAAACCCATACGCGCTTTACACTCGTACGCTATCTTCCCTTCAACAGGCATCTTGCATTGACTCATAATCCTTCGGAGTTTCATCATGAAAAAGCTTATGTCCTTTGTGTGCGCGGCCTTGTTCGCCTTTTCGTTTTGCGCGGTTATGCCTTCCAATGCGTTCAGCGCCGATCCTAACCGGCAGGAAGTGGAAAAACGTTTTGAGCTGAACAGCGCCACCGCCGAGGAGCTGGCCGGGACCGGCGCGGTTTCCCTTGAGGTTGCCAAGAAGATCGTCGAACTGCGCGATCAGCTCGGTTCGTTCCAGAGCTACGATGATCTCAACGAACTGGAACTCCCCAAGGATCAGATGGACAAGCTGCGTTGGAACACCACCATTCAGGGCATCGCCAGCGACTGCAACTGCTAGGGCGTGTGATTTGTAAGACGGCATAGAGGGAGGTTGGGGAAGGGGGACTTTTCTGAAGAAAGGGGCGAATGCCCCTCTTTCCCTTCCCCGGACCTGCCTGCGCGGGGCCCCTCCCTTCCCAAACGCTTTCGGTGCCGTCGAATCCCTGCTCACAGCCTTTTCCAACCCAGATATTTGGAAGAAGCCACGTTATGGAAATGCCACGGCCTCCAGCGGTGCGGACGGCCTATCCGCCGCTGGCCGGGTCCCGCCCGGTGCGGGCCTCCCCAAGCCGTTTTCCGGGAACCGCTTCATGGCCCGATGCGCGGGGGTGCTTCCCGGAGGCCTGCCCATAATGTTGCCGGCAGGAAACATGCGGCCACGCGACGCGAACACTTTTATCCGAGAGGGGCATCCCATGCCTGACAGCTATTCCAGACGCCATTTCCTGAAATTGAGCGCGGCCCTGCTGGCTGGCGGCGCGGCGATCGCCGCGGCACCCGACGCGCGGGGCATGGGCTTCTCCGGAGTCCCGGACGTCGGCCCCGTGACCGAGATGAAAGGGTACTGTCCGTTCTGTCAGGTACGCTGCACTTACCGGGCGCGGGTGTCCGGGGGCAAGGTGCTGAGCCTCACCGGGGAAAAGGGCAATTACTGGACCGGCGGGGCCATGTGCCCCAAGGGGATGTCCATCGTCGAGCTGATAGGGAGCCCTTACCGCATCACCGAACCCATGCGGCGCAAGGAAAACGGCGAGTGGGAGCGCGTCACCTACGCGCAGGCCGTGGACATGGTCGCGGAACGCATGGCCGAGGTCATCAAAAAACACGGCAAGGCCGCCGCCAACCGCGTCGGCATGACCATGCCCCTGTGGGACTGCCGCGAGAGCGAGATCGCCGCGCTCATGACCCTGCGCATCGCGGGCAGCGTGCACGCCATGCCTCCGGGCGAATCGTGCGTGTCCAGCGCCTCCAACATGCTCGGGATGATGATCGGCGTGAACAGCGGCTCCACCAAGGTGGACGAGCTGCTCAACACGAAAACCATCGTCCTGTGGGGGGCCAACGTCTGCGATCTCTATCCCCCGTACAGCCGCTGGCTGGAAATGGCCCGCGAAAAGGGCGTGAAGATCGTCTATCTCGATCCGCGCCGGACCCGGACGAGCCTGCTTGCCGACATGCAGCTGCGCCCCCTGCCGGGCACGGACGGCGTTCTGGCCATCGGCGCGATCCGGTACATGCTGGAGACGGGCGCGTATGACGAGGAGCGGGCCAGATTCCAGATCGAGGGATTCGACGAGCTGGCCGCCGAAACCGAGAGCTTTACCGTGGAGAAGGTCGCCTCCGCCACCGGGCTGAGCCCGGAAGCGATCACGGCTTTTTACGGGACGCTGGCCCAGAGCCCGCGCACCGTGGTCTGGCTCGGCGGCTCGCTGTCCCGCTACTCCAACGGGATCATCGGCCTGCGGGCCATCATCCTGCTGCAGGCGCTGTGCGACAACCTCATCGGGGAAGGGAAGGGCATTCTCACCTTCCAGAGCGGCAAGCCCGAAGGGGACGACGAGTTCGTCGATCATTTCTTCGGCGAGACCAAAACGCCGAAGATGAATTTCCGCCGCCTGCGCAATGCGATGGAAAAGGGGACGCTGGACATCCTGTTCCTGAACTCCAGCTACCGCCGCTATCCCGACAGCAAGGGCGTGCGCAAGGCCATCGACAAGGTGCCGTTCGTCGTGCACTGCGGGTTCTTCCTGACCGAGGAGACCGAAGCGGCGGATCTGTTCGTGCCCGCCACCTTCGGCCCGGAAAGCCAGGGGTCGGGCTACGGCAACGAGCAGCAGGTGGTCTGGCGCGAGAAGATGGTGCAGGCCCCCGGCTCCTGCGCCCCGTCATGGCAGTTCTACCGCGATGTGGGCCGCAAGCTCGATCCCGGGCGCTACCCGGACTTCAAGGACCCGGAGGATCTGTACCGCCGCTTCTCGGCGCTTGTCCCTTCATGGAAGGGGATGACCCTCGAGCGCCTGCGGGAATCCCCCGACGGTCTGATCTGGCCCCTCTATTCATTGGAGGACAAGGAACGGACGGGCAGCGTGTTCGCGGAAGGGAAACTGCTCACGCCGTCCGGCAAGATGAAGGCGGTGGATACCCTCTTCGGGCGCTTCCCCCAGTGGGACTATCCCAAGGGCAGCCCGCTGGGCAGGGACCGCTCCGACGACTTTCCGCTGGTCCTCACGCAGGGCAAGCAGCTGTGGCACTGGCAGCAGACGCTGACCAACTTTTCCAAGGCCGTCGCACAGTTCTCGAACGGGCGTTTCATCTGCCTGCACCCCGAGACGGCGCAGGGGCTCGGACTGGCGCAGGGGGATCGGGTCATGCTGGAGACGTCCGTGGGCGGCATCGAAGGCTGGGTGGACATTACGGAAAACGTCCTGCCCGGAACCATCTTCACGCCGTCGAACTGCAACGCCACCACGCCGCTGCCGGAGAACCGGAGCGAGCACATCAGCAGCATACTCCCCAATTACTGGGACCGCATTTCCTGCCAGCACAACGGCGTAGGCTGCCGGCTGCGCAAGCTGGGGTGAGGGCGTCCATGACGGCGTGAAAACCGGCGGGGGGACCGCCGCATCCCGTGGAGAATCCGATGTCCCGTTATATCATGGCGATAGACGCCAACAAATGTATCAACTGCAAGGCCTGCGTTCTGGCCTGCCAGCAGCGTAACGGCACGCCGTACGGCCACTCCCGCAACTGGGTCCGCGAGACGCCGGACAAGCTTTCCCTGCTCGGGACGGCCTATCAGCCCGGCGCGTGTATGCACTGCGACCATCCCCTGTGCGTGGAGGCGTGCCCGACCCACGCGACCTACAAGGCCGACGACGGAAGCGTGGGCATCGATCCCGAACGCTGCATCGGCTGCGGCGGGTGCATCGAAGCCTGTCCTTACGGCGCGCGCTACAAGCATCCGGTGACCGGAAGGGCGGACAAGTGCGACTACTGCCGCCGCGCCACGCCGGGGCAGGTTCCGGCCTGTGTGCAGGTGTGCCCCGTCCGCTGCCGCGTCTTCGGGGATGCGGACAACCCGGACGATCCCGTGGCACGGGCGCTCGCGGGCAACCGGCACGTGTATGTGGTCCCTCCCGACTTCGACGCGAAACCCACGCTCGCCTATCTGAACGGCACGACGCCCACGGACTGGCCGCGCAGGAAGGACGTGCCCCCGGCGCTGGCCGCCATCGGGCCGCTGTCCTCCGTGGTCAAGGCCTTCGGCGGCCTGGCCCTGTTCGGGGTCATCGGCGTGTTCGTCAAACAGTTGTTCTGGCCTTCCGATTCCGGCAAGCCGTCCGACAAAGGAGATCGGCCATGATCAGACGCCATTCGGCCACCGCCATTTTCATGCATTGGTACAACGCGGCCTGCTGGCTGCTTCTGCTGTTCACGGGGTTCGCCCTGCTGGCGAATCCGCTCATGCAGCCGGTGGGGGACTGGTGGAGCTCCTTGTGGACCGGGGCGTTCGGCGCGCTGGGGCTGCTCAGGCTGCACGTCGTCGTGGGCATGGCGTGGATCGTCCTGTATGCCGCCTACCTGCTCGTCCGGGCGCGGGCGGAGGCCCTGCCGTTCCTGAAGGAAATCACCGATCTGCACATCGGTTCCGATCTGGTGTGGTGCCTGAGGAAAGGCTTGTGGCTGGTGCTCGGGGAACGGCTCATGCGCCGCCTCGGGCTCGATCCCGAACTGCCCCCGCAAGGCTTTTACAACGCCGGGCAGAAGCTCGTGGCGATCATCGCCGTTCTGTGCAGCCTTGGACTCGCCCTGACCGGGCTGATCCTCGTGTTCGCCTCCGGCAGGCCGGGGACGGAGGGGCTCCTGCAGATCTGCCTGCTCGCGCATTTCTGCTGCGCCGGGCTGATGGCTGTTTTCCTGCCCGTGCACATCTACATGGCGGCCTTCGCACCCGGAGAGGCCCCGGCGCTGCGGTCCATGTTCACCGGATACGTGCCGCTGGAGCACATCAGGCACCACAACCCGCTGTGGTTCCGCAAGCTGGGGGAACCGGAAAAGGAATAGGGCCCGTTTCTTTTGAAACGGCAGGGAGGCATCGGGGAAGGGGGACCCTTCTGGAGACTACGCTTTTCCCTCCCCAAACCCGCCAATGCGGAGTCCATTCCTCCCTTTTCAAAGGCGTTTGTGTTGATTGAATCCCTGTTCCCGGCGTTCCCTGAAACGGATTTTCCTTTGAGGGGCCGTTCAACCGGGAAACTAACCGTGCTGGCGGGGCGCACCGTCCGGGAATCCTCCGGCGCTGCGGAACCCGTTGCCCTCCCAGTCCACCCGCCGATCCCCGAGAACGGCGGCGCGTGTTGCCGGAACCATGCCTGATGAGGAGCTTATGAACCGTTTGTGTGCGGCCGTTCTGCTGTTCGCCGTGCTGTTTTGCCTTCCCCGATCCGCCGGGGCGGGGGAACCGCTGGCGGCGGTTTCCGAATCCGAGCTTGCCCGCATCGTCCATGAAGGCGACGGCAGGCCGCTTGTGCTTGTCTATTGGGCGTCGTGGTGCGTCCCCTGCCGCCATTTCCGGGAAAAGCTGGAAAAGATCCGGGCCGTATACCCCGAGAGCGAGCTGCGTATGCTCGCCGTTTCGCTGGACAGGGACCCCGGACCGGCTATGGCCTACCTTGCCCGGAGCCCGTTGCCGTATCCGGCCCGGATCGGGGATGCGGAGCTGATCAAAGCCCGCTCGGGAATGCCCGTGCCCACGACCATCCTGTACCGCCGGGACGGGAGCGTGGAGCGCGAGCTTGTGGGCGACGTTTCGGAAAAGCGGCTGGGGCATTACGTGGGGCGGATCGTGCGCCGCTGAGTGCCGGGAGGCACCGCGTTCCCGAGCGGGGCGGCGCGTCCTCCGCCGCAGGAAAGAGCGTGTTCCCGGCGGGATGGGAAGGAGTGTGTTCCCGCGCGTACCAGGTTCCCTTTTGAGCGGTCAACCGTCCGGAAAAATTGACAGCCGTTGAAGGAACGCTCTATAACATGAGAAAGCGCCGGATTGCACAAGCTTCCCGGCGCGGGGACATCCGGGGACGGCCCCGGCAAGAGCGGGCGGCGGTTGGGCGTCGGAAGGAGCGGGGACATGGATGGTTATGCGGGAAAGGGGCATCAGGTGCTGCTCATCGATGACGACAGCGAATTTTGTGAGCTGATGACGGATTACCTCGACGTGCACTCGTTCGCCGTTTCCTCCGTGCACACGGGGACGGCGGGGATCGAGGCCGCCAGACGTCAGGAATACGACGTCATCCTGCTGGACATGCTGCTGCCGGACATTTCGGGGATTGAGGTGCTGCGGCACCTGCGCACGGAAACGCGCGCGCCGGTCGTCATCCTGTCCGCCCACAACGAGGAGACGGACCGCATCGTCACCCTTGAGCTCGGCGCGGACGACTATGTGCCGAAAACCTTCTCCGCGCGGGAACTGCTCGCCCGCATCCGGGTTGTCCTGCGGCGCATGGAAAACGCCGGGCTTCCGGAAGGCTCGGACAGGCAGGACGGTATGCTCTGTATGCACGGGCTGTGCATGAACCCCCAGACCCTGAAAGTCACGCTGAACAACGAGCCGCTGGACCTGACCAGCATGGAATTCCAGCTCCTGTACCATCTGGCGCGGGGGGCGGGCCGGATCTTCTCCCGCGAGGATCTGCTCAACCTGTTCGCCGAAAAGGAATGGAACAAGTTCGACCGCTGCGTGGACGTGCACATCTCGTCCCTGCGCAAGAAGCTCGGGGACAATTCCCGGTGCCCCACCTACCTGAAAACGGTCCGCGGGCTCGGGTACATGTTTATCAAGCAGAGCGACGCATGGCCCTGAAAAACATGACGTACAGCCTCTATTCCAAGATCGCGCTCTGGCTGGTGCTCAATCTGGTGCTGCTGGCGGTGCTCGGCTTCGGGATCGGCTGGTACGTGCTGCTGGGCAACGGCCTTGTCCCCGCCCATTTTTTCAGCTCGAACATCGAAAACTCGTTCCGCCTCGTCAGCGTGAACCTGCAATACCGTTCCGTCTTCACATGGCAAAAGCTGCTGAAGCAGTACGATCGCGGCGAGGCGCTCCGTTTCCACCTGCGCAGCCTTGAGACGGGCGTGCTGTACGACGACTGCATCCCCGAGAAAGTCATTCAGGCGGCGATGGCCATCCCCAAAAGCAGCTTTACCCTGTGCCCCGATCCCGACATGCAGCTTTGGGACTCCCTGCGCGGCGGCTTCTTCGACACCCAGCAGCGGAACATGGAGGCGGGGCTGCCGCCCATCCCGCCCGCCATCTTTGTGCGCACGCATTCCCCGGCGCGGTATTGGTACGGCCGCGTGCTGTACATCCCGGACAAGAACCATCAGCTCCATTACGTGCTTCTGGCGCTGGAGACGGATTCCTTTTACGGCTACGGGCTGTTTTTCGAATTCCGGGGCGTCCTCTTGGTGATCCTCGCCGTGCTCGGGGTGTCCTGCCTGTGGTGGTGGCCCTTCGTGCGCCACCTTTCCCGGCCCTTGTTGAAAATGGTTCACTATGCCGAACGGGTGGAGATGGACAATTTCGTCTGCCTCGACAAAGCGCTGAGCGACACCAGGACGTTCTCCGGCGAACGGCGGGACGAGATCGGGCGGCTCGGACATGCGTTCATGACCATGACGCGGCGGGTGGGGCTGCTCATTTCGGGGCAGAGCCAGTTCATCCGGCACATCGCCCACGAGCTGAACTCGCCGCTTGCGCGCACGCAGATCGGCCTCGCCATCCTTGAGGAACGGCTGGAAGGCAACCCCAAGGCGCGCGTGCAGCGGATCATGCAGGATATCAACAGGCTGTCCATGCTCACGGACGAGGTTCTTTCCTATCTCCAGGCCAAGGCGTCTCTGGGGACCCCGAAAAACGAGCGGATCTACCTGTGCCCGTTCCTGTCCTCCATCGTGCGCAGCGAAGCGCCGGAGGCCGACGTCAACGTCTTCGCGGACAAGGACGCGTGGCTGTGGACGGACAAGGACTACCTGCGCCGGGCGGTGTGCAACGTGCTGCGCAACGCCATCATCTACGCGGGGGAGGCGGGGCCCATCGTCGTGGAAGTGGGCGAGGAGCATGGGGAAATGCGCATTTCGGTCCGCGACAAGGGGCCGGGCGCGCCCGAACAGGATTTGCCCCTGCTGCTGGAGCCCTTCTACCGGGGCAAGGCGTCCCTGACGCATCCCGGCGGCTCGGGGCTCGGCCTGTCCATCGTCAAATACTGCATGGAAGCATGTGGCGGGCGGCTCGAATACGCGAACACCGAACCGTCGGGATTTTGCGTTTCCCTGTTTTTCCCCAAGAGCAAAGGTCCCGTGTTCGGTTAAATGTGCCGGCAGCCGCACTGCCCCTTCCTATTCCGTTTCCCCATCACCTGGAACGCTCCGGATAAAGGACTGGGTAAGGGCAAAAGTCTT
>ENA-UERU01001140-UERU01001140.1-human-gut-metagenome-genome-assembly--contig:-NODE-1140-length-16057-cov-3.621402_pt1 | contig 16057 bp, 17 predicted proteins | sample MGYA00242988_ERZ507989 | MGnify/ENA primary metagenome ERZ507989 (study PRJEB26167, sample SAMN06115519) | human gut metagenome | host: Homo sapiens | place: China:Hunan | collected 2015-08-21...
TCCTACGATCTTCAAGTTCTCGACCTCGATGATCCCCGTGATCATGCTTGCCGTGACGGCCGACGAGAGCTACCCGGCCCTGAAGAAGATCCTCGACGATAAATTCGTCAACGTCCTGAACCGTGTCGACGGCGTGGGTGCCGTGACGGTCATGGGCGCCCCCGAACGCGAGGTGCAGGTCAATGTCGACCCGGCCAAGCTCGAAGCCTACAATCTGACCGTCGAGCAGCTGGGGCAGATCATCGCCGCCGAGAACGTCAACATCCCGAGCGGTACGATCGACATCGGCAACAACACGTTCAACATCAAGGCCGACGGCGAATTCAAGCTGAGCGACGAGATGCGCAAGGTCGTGGTTTCCAATGCCGGGGGACGCACGGTGATGCTCTCCGACGTGGCCGAGATCCGCGATACGCTCGAAAAGGCCACGATGGACGAACGCGCCAACGGGCAGCGGAGCGTGCGCGTGATGATCCAGAAGCAGTCGGGTGCCAACACCGTGGACATCGTCCATGAGATTCAGAAGCGCCTGCCCGACATCCAGGCGAGCCTTCCGCGCGACGTGAAGATGGAGACGATCTTCGAGGGGTCGCAGGAAATCACCAATGCCATCGGGTCGCTCTCGGAAACGATCATGTACGCCTTTATCTTCGTGGTGCTGGTGGTGATGGCCTTCCTCGGGCGGTGGAGGGCGACGCTCATCATCTGTATGACGATCCCCGTGTCGCTGATCTGTTCGTTCATCTACCTCTTCGCCACGGGCTCGACGCTCAATATCATCTCGCTCTCGTCGCTCTCGATCGCCATCGGTATGGTCGTCGACGATGCCATCGTGGTGCTGGAGAACATCACGACGCACATCGAGCGAGGTTCGAATCCCAAGGAGGCCGCCATCTACGCCACCAACGAGGTGTGGCTGTCGGTCATTGCCACCACGCTCGTGGTCGTTGCCGTGTTCCTGCCGCTGACGATGGTGCCGGGCATGGCGGGTATCCTTTTCCGCGAGCTGGGCTGGATCGTGACCATCGTGGTCTGCGTTTCGACTACGGCAGCCATTTCGCTGACCCCGATGATGTCCGCCTACCTCTTGAAACTCGAGGGCGGCGTGCACGATTACAAGGGGCTGGGTGTCATATACAAACCCATCGACCGGGCGCTCGCATGGCTCGACGACGCCTATGCCCGCTCGCTGAACTGGGTGGTGCGCCACCGCCGTATCACGATCTTCTCGATGATGGGGCTTTTCCTGGTTTCGCTGGGGCTCGTCACGCAGGTGCCGACCGAATTCTTCCCGCCTTCGGATAACGGCTGGATCTCGGCCACGGTCAAACTGGAGCAGAACCTCTCGGTGGATTACACCGCGCGGATCGCCCGCCAGATCGACAGCATCATCTACAAGAACTATCCCGAGGTGACGCTCGTGTCGGCCTCGTCGGGCGCCAACTCGTCGGACGACGCGTTCGCTGCGATGCAGACCACCGGTTCGCACATCATCAATTACAACCTCAGCCTGCCCACCTCCGACAAGCGCGAGCGGTCGATCTACGTTATCTCCGACCTGCTGCGCAAGGAACTGGATCGCATCCCCGAGGTGCGGGAATATTCGGTGATGCCCGGCGGCGATAACGGCAGCATGAGCGGTTCGGCGACGGTCGACATCAAGGTTTTCGGCTACGACATGGACGTGACCAACGCCGTTGCCAACGACCTGAAGGAAAAGCTGGGCGGCCTGAAGGGTACGCGAGACGTGCAGCTTTCGCGCGACGACCTGCGTCCCGAACTCAACGTGGTCTTCGACCGTGACCGCCTTGCCTATTACGGCATGAACAGCGCTACGGCGTCGCAGGCCGTGCGCAACCGCATCGACGGCCTCGTGGCCTCGAAATACCGCGAGGACGGCGACGAATATGACATCGTGGTGCGCTATGCCGAACCGTTCCGCATGTCGCTCGGGGACGTGGAGAACATCACGCTTTACAACGGGCAGGGGCGCCCCGTGAAACTCAAGGAGGTCGGCCGCGTGCAGGAGGAGTATGCCGCGCCGATGATCGAGCGCGAGAACCGCCAGCGTGTGATCACGGTCAAGTCGTCGCTCGGAGCCGGCGTCGCCCTGGGCGACGTGGTGGCCGAGGTCGATCAACTCATCGCCGGGTATCCCGTGCCCGACGGCGTCGACCTCGAAATCGGCGGTACGGTCGAAGACCAGGGCGACGCCTTCAGCGATCTGGGCGTGCTGTTCATCCTGATCGTCATCCTGGTCTACATCGTGATGGCCACGCAGTTCGAATCGCTGCTCTTCCCGTTCATCATCATGTTCACCATCCCGTTCGCCGCCACGGGCGTTTTCCTGGCTTTGTGGATGACCTCCACGCCGATGTCGCTCATTGCCCTGATCGGCGCCATCATGCTGGTGGGCATCGTGACGAAGAACGGTATCGTGATGGTCGACTACATGAATCTGCTGGTCGAGCGCGGCTCGGGTGTCTTCGATGCCGTGATCGCCGGCGGAAAGAGCCGTCTGCGCCCTGTGCTCATGACTTCGTTCACGACCATTCTGGGTATGCTGCCGCTGGCGATCGGCACGGGTGTCGGGTCGGAGACGTGGCAGCCCATGGGCATCGCCGTGATTGGCGGCCTCACGTTCTCGACCCTGCTGACGCTGTTCATCATCCCGGCGCTCTACTCGGTATTCGTCAACCGTTCGCAGCGCAAGGAGAAGGAAAAACTGGCACGCCTGGCAGCAGCACATCAGGCCAGCAGCCATTGAGGATCCTGAAAATGACGAGTGATGCGACGTCGCCTTCCGCTTCCGGCGATCGGGGGCAACACCTGCGATTCCGGGTTGTTGGGGAAGCCCGTCTCGTACGGGTTCCGCGACAATCCCTAAAGACGGCAGGGCGGCGGACGATTGTTCGATTTAATAGAACGTAAATTATGAAAGCAGTATTCTTATCATACAATCAGGCGCTCCCCGACCGTGTGAACGCCATCCTCGACGAGCAGGGCATCCGCGGCTTTACGCGTTGGGCGCTGACCGAGGGGCGCGGGTCGTTCGACGGCGAACCCCATTACGGCACGCATGCCTGGCCGTCGATGAACGCTTCGCTCATGGCCAGCGGGGTCGCCGTAAGGCGCGCGCCGTGGACATCGGCTTTCGGGCGGATGGACGCCGCTACCGAGATGCAGGTCTCTCGCGCCGTCGTCTGGAATATCGAGCAGACATTCTGAGTTTTCCCGGGTTCCGGTACTTTGGATTTTCCCGGGCTCCGGGGTAAGGGTTCGGGTTTCCCGGTGTTTCCGGGTACGCCGGGCGGATGCGCCGGGACTTTCCGGAACGTTCCGGGAGTTTTCCCCGCTTGTCTTCTCCGGTTTTGCAGGCGGCCTGCGGCTTGGGGACGGTGGTGACAGCTCCGGACTTTGCTGCTGCCGTGCCGGTGCACCGCGGCAGATTCTTCGGCGTGCCCGTACGCAGTCGCCCTATTTTTCGTATCTTTGCCTGCATGAAACTCACCTTTCTGGGAACGGGCACCTCGCAGGGCGTCCCTGTCATCGGGTGCCGCTGCAAGGTCTGCACCTCGGCCGACAGGCGTGACAACCGCCTGCGCACTTCGGCCATGGTCGAGGCATGCGGCGTGCGTATGGTCATCGACGCCGGCCCCGATTTCCGCTGCCAGATGCTCCGTACGGGCATCCGCCACCTCGACGCCATCCTCCTCACGCACGAACACAAAGATCATATCGGCGGGCTGGACGACGTGCGGGCTTTCAACTTTGTCGATTACCCGCCGCTGGTGCACAAGGTCGACATTTACGCCGCACCCCATACCCTCGGCGTCGTGCGCAAGGACTTCGACTATGCCTTCGCGCAGGATAAATACCGCGGCGTGCCCGAAATCGAGTTGCATGAGATCGACGTCACCCGGCCGTTCCGGGTCGGGGGACTGGAGGTCGTTCCCGTATCGGGACACCATTCCGACCGTTTCGCCGTTACGGGCTACCGTATCGGCAGGCTGGCCTACCTGACCGATTTCAAGACCATCGGGGATGCCGAGGTCGAAAAACTCCGGGGCGTGGAGGTGCTCGTCGTCAACGCGCTCCGCTTTACGGAGCATTATTCCCATTTCAACGTGGCCGAGGCCCTTGCGCTCATCGCCCGCGTCGCCCCGCGCGAGGCCTACCTCACGCACATGTCCCACGACATCGGCCTGCATGCCGTGACGGAGCCGACGCTCCCCCGCGGCGTACACATGGCCTACGATACGTTGCAGCTTGAAATAAACGATTGATATGAAAGATTTTAAAAATAAGGTCGTCATCGTGACGGGTGCTTCGTCGGGTATCGGCGAGGCGATGGCACGCGAGTTCGCCGCACAGGGCGCCCGCGTGGTGCTGGGCGCGCGCAGCGTGCAGAAATTACAGCTTATCGCGGGCGACATCCGCTCCCGGGGCGGGCAGGCCGCCTATTGCGGCGTCGACGTGACCGATGTCGGCGAGTGCCGCGAACTGATCGACACGGCCGTACGTGAGTTCGGGGGGATCGACGTGCTGGTTTGCAACGCCGGGCTTTCGATGCGCGCCATTTTCGACGACGTCGACCTGGAGGTGCTGCACCGCCTGATGGACGTCAATTTCTGGGGTACGGTCAACTGCTGCAAGTTCGCCCTGCCGTACCTCCAGCAGTCGCACGGTTCGATTGTCGGCATCTCGTCCGTCGCCGGGCTGCACGGGCTGCCGGGGCGCACGGGCTATTCGGCCTCGAAGTACGCCATGACGGGTTTCCTCGAAACGCTGCGCATCGAAAACCTTAAAAAGGGACTGCACGTGATGATCGCCTGCCCGGGTTTCACGGCATCCAACGTTCGCTTCTCGGCCCTTACGGCCGACGGCACGCAGCAGGGCGCAACCCCGCGCGACGAAGCGAAGATGATGACCCCCGAAGAGGTCGCCCGCATCGTCGCCCGCGGCATACAGAAGCGCAAACGCCTCTGTCTGATGGAGAACGAGGGGCGTGCCACGCATTTCGTCAAGAAGTTCGCCCCCGGCTTCCTCGACCGCATGTTCTACCTGGTGATGTCCCGGGAGCCCGATTCGCCGCTGAAATAACGTCGCCGCATCCGGCGGGGCGAGCCCCGGGGAGCGGTTTGAACCAAGGGAACTATGGCACGGGAAGAAAAACACTCCGAAGAAGAGGTCAGGCGCGTCTGCGCCAGGATCCGCCGTCAGGCCGCTTTGGAAAACGCCCGCTGGCAACTCAAGGCGGGGTATGGCAGCTTGGCGCTCATGTCCGTCGTGCTGGTCGTCGTCCTTTGCGGAGGCGACGGCTGGAGATGGTGGTGGCTCTTTTATTTCGTTGCGCCGGTCATGCTGGTCATCAACGGCCATCGCGTGGTGCGGGGTAAAAAATCGTGGTAAGTGGTAAAATAAAAGAAGGCGCTCGGTTATTTTGAGCGCCTCTTTTTTGGTCGTCGGTTCATCGTTCCCGCCTTTCCTGTTCCCCTTCCATTTGCCGTTCTTCCTTCCGGGCTGGCCGGGGTGGATTATTCCGTCCGCTGTTTCCCCGATAGTAGTGTCCCGGGTTGCTGTCCTTCGCGCTGCCGTTTTCCGTACCGCTTCCGGTACCGCTGCTCCGGTGCTTCGCCGGCATTACCTATGCCGTCCGGTATGTCCTGCGCGTTGCGTACATGGCTTTTGTTGCCCGGATGCGATCCCGCTTGCCTGCCTGTTCTCTGGGTGCCGGGTGCCGGATGCCCGCCGCTTGCCTGTCTGCTCTCCGGGGGGGGGCGCCGCTTGCCGTGGTTTTTCGCTCGTGCCGGGCGGTGCGTTTTCCGCGCCGGCGAGCCCTGGGATCCGGGGTAATGCGATGTCGTTTTCACCGGCACCGCAGCCTTTGCGCGCGGTTATTCCTTTTTCTTCGACCCGCCGTCCTTGCCGTCTTCCTTCGAGGAGTCCTTGAACTCCTTGACGCCGCGTCCCAGGCCGCGCATCAGTTCGGGGATTTTCCTGCCGCCGAACAGGAGCAATACGACCAACAGGATAAGTATCAACTCGGTCGGGCCGAGGAACAGGGGGAGGATGAATAATGTCATGGTATGTTCGGGTCTTTGGTGTGTGCGTTTTCCGTCCGGGCTTTCCTGTCGTATTCCCGGAGACAGGGACTGCCTTGCGGACAAATGTACTAAGAATTTCCGAAACCCCGCCTTCCGGGGTGAAAAAAAGCGGGGTGCACCCGAAGCACCCCGCCCGAACTGTCTTTCGGGAATCTGTTATTTGAAGAATATCGACGAAATCTCCTTGTAGTTGTGCACGCGCTCGATGACGTCGGCGAACATGTCCGCCACCGACAGCACCGTGAACTTGTGCAGGTCTTTGTCGGGGTTGAGCGGAATGGTGTCGGTCACGATCACCTCCTGCAGCGCGCTGTCGTTGATGCGCTCGTAGGCCGGGCCCGACAGCACGGGATGGGTGATGGCAGCGCGAACGCTCTTCGCCCCGCGTGACATGAGCATGTCGGCGGCCATGCAGATCGTGCCTGCCGTGTCGATCATGTCGTCCACGATCAGGATATTGCGGCCCTCGACCTCGCCGATGGCGGTCATCGTGCCCACGACGTTGGCCTTGGCACGTTCCTTATGCGAAATGATGATCGGCGTGCCGAGCAGCTTGGCATAGGTGTTGGCACGCTTGGCGCCGCCCATGTCGGGCGCCGCGATCGACAGCTCTTCGATGTTGAGGCTTTTGATATAGGGGATGAAGATGCCGCTGGCATAGAGCGCATCGACCGGTACGTCGAAGAAACCCTGAATCTGGTCGGCATGCAAGTCCATCGTCATCACGCGGTCTACGCCTGCGGCCATCAGCAGGTTGGCTACCAGTTTCGCGCCGATCGGCACCCGGGGCCGGTCTTTCCGATCCTGTCGTGCCCAGCCGAAGTAGGGGATTACGGCCACGACCTTGTAGGCCGAAGCGCGGCGCGCGGCGTCGATCATCATCAACAGCTCCATCAGGTTATCCGAAGGCGGGAACGTCGACTGGATGATGAATACCGTACACCCGCGGATGGACTCGTTGAAGCAGGGCTGGAACTCGCCGTCGCTGAAACGCAGTACTTCCGATTGTCCGAGCGTCGTACCGAAACTCGCCGCGATTTTTTCGGCAAGGTATTCCGATCCGCGACCCGAGAAAATTTTGATTTTGTGGATAGCCATAGGTTACGAGGATTTTTGATGGTGCAAAGATAGCATAAGCCGTCGGAAAAACGAGCCCTGCGGGCAACCTTTTTTCAACAATCGGTTAAACATCGAGGCATTCGCCGATGAAGCCGAGGATCTCCTCGCGTCCCGTACCGCGTTCGCCCGACGAGACGAACATCGGCGGCAGTTCCTCCCATTGCTCGCCCAGCGTGGCCTTGTAACGCTCCACGCTCTTGGCGCACTGCGTCCTGGAGAGCTTGTCGGCCTTGGTGAAGACGATGCCGAACGGAATGCCGTTCATGCCCAGCATCTCGATGAAGCGCAGGTCGATCTTCTGGGGTTCGAGCCGGATGTCCACCAGCACGAACAGGAAGTGCATCTTCTCGCATTTGAGCACGTAGTCGGTGATGATCTTGGCGAAATCGCTGCGCATGGCCTTCGACGTACGGGCATAGCCGTAGCCCGGCAGGTCGACCAGGTACCACGCATTGTCGATCAGGAAGTGGTTGATGAGCCGCGTCTTGCCGGGTGTCCCCGAGACCTTTGCCAGCCCCTGCCGGCCGGTCAGCATGTTGATGAGCGACGACTTGCCGACGTTGCTGCGCCCGATGAAGGCGATGTCCTTCAGCGAATCCTTCGGAACTTGCGAGATGCGCTCCGAGCTGCACCTGAATTCGGCTTTGTGGATCTGCATGGTGTTGGAATTTTGTGCAAAGATAGCAATATTTCCGGATACGGCACGGGGGATAGCGCCCGCTGCACTCCGTCCTGTCGCCTTCCGGTTCGTTTGCCTTCTCCGCGGCTGCCCGTTATTTCCCCGGCTGCTTACCCCGTTTCCAGACGAGCGTCACCCACAGCGGACAGTGATCCGATGCCGTGGCCGTATGGTCTACGGCGCTTTCCGCGACCGTGGCCGACGTGGGCAGCCCGCGGCCGAGGATGTAATCGATGCGCACGGCCGGGTTGTCGGACGGGAACGTCATCCGCGTGGTGTCGGAAAGTATCCGGAAGCCGCCGCCCAGCCCCGCAAGCACCGCCGCGGCATTTCCTGTGTTGAAATCCCCGGCCAGCAGCACCGGTTTGCGGCATGTGTCGGTGGCTTCGCGGATGATCGGCAGCGAGGCGAGCCGGTCTTCGGGCGTCAGCGAAAGGTGGGTGATGCATACCGTGTAGTCCGGGAATTCCGCCATGAGCAGTACCCGGGCCTCCTCGCGCCCCGGGAGCGGGATGCTGCGTACGGCGAGCGGCTCGGTGCGCGACAATAACCCGATGCCGTAGCTCCCGCCCGCGAAGCCGATGGCGCGGCCGAACGTGGCGTGCATGCCCGTCATCCGCCCCAGTTCACCGGGGATGTAACGCCCGTCCACGCGCAGTGTGGCGCTGTCTAGCTCCTGCAACGCCACCAGGTCGGGCGCCTCGCGCAGGATGACCCGGGCGATGCGGCCGATGTCCTGTATGTTGTCGATGCCGATGCCGTTGCGGATGTTGTAGGACATCAGTTTCAGGCGCTCCTGCCGCTGTGTGCATGCGGCAGCCAGGCCGCAGCAGACGGCCAGTAGGAGGGTGCGTAGGGGGTGTTTCATGCCGGACGGGGTTTTCCGCAAAGGTAATACATCCGCTGCTGAATGCCAAATAAATCCGGCTGAGACCGGCTGTGTGTCATGCGGTTCCGTGACAGGTGCCCTGTGCCGGGCCTCGTAAATTCCTTCCGGTTTGTTTTAACGGTGGATTTTTCGTACCTTTTAGCATCCGATTTGCAGCGACCGATATATTTAACTTATCATGCTTATGAAAACTCGACTTCCTATCGTGCTCGGCGTTGCGGCGCTGGCCTTTCTTCCCACCGAATCCCCGGCCTGCACGCGGGCCGTTTACCTCGGCCCCGAGGGTATGACCGTCACCGGGCGTACCATGGACTGGCGCGAGGATCCGCTCACCAACCTTTACATCTTTCCGCGCGGTACGGCGCGGCGCGGGGCGAACACAGACAACACGGTGTTCTGGACCTCGAAATACGGCACCCTGTCGGCTGCCGGCTACGACATCGGCATCACCGACGGCATGAACGAGGCCGGGCTGGTCGCCAACCTGCTGTTCCTGCCCGAATCGGTCTACGAACGCCCGGGCGATACGCGCCCGGTCATGGGACTGAGCATCTGGACGCAGTATGTGCTGGATAATTTCGCTACGGTCGACGAAGCCGTTGCGGAGCTTTCGAAGGAGAAGTTTCGCATCGACGCCCCCGACCTGCCTAACGGCGTGAAATCGCGGCTCCATCTGGCCCTCTCCGACGCTTCGGGCGACAGTGCGATCTTCGAATACCGCCGCGGCAAACTGGAGATACACCACGGCCGCCAGTATCAGGTGATGACCAATTCACCGTTCTACAACGACCAGTTGGCGATCCTCGACTACTGGCAGCAGATCGGCGGTCTTACGATGCTTCCCGGCACCAACCGCGCCCCCGACCGCTTCGTGCGTGCGTCGTTCTATATCAACGCCGTCGTCAAAAGCGCCGATCCGAAAGTCGCCGTGCCGGCCGTGATGTCCGTAATGCGCAACGTCTCGGTGCCCTACGGCATCTCGACCCCCGATAAGCCCCATATCGCGTCGACGCGCTGGCGCACGGTCTGCGACCAGAAGAACCGGATCTACTATTTCGAGCCTACGCTGGCGATGGAAACTTTCTGGGTCGACCTTTCGAAGATCGACTTCGGCCAGGGAACGCCCGAACGTGTCCTGAAACTCGTCGGCGGCCGAACCTTCACAGGCGATGCCACGGCCGAATTCCGCAGGAGCGACAAGCCGTTCGTCTTCCTGTTCGGGGTGTAATTACCGGATTGGTGGAATTATATACGGCAAGCGCCGGGCTCGGATGAAGACCCGGCGCTTGCCCGTATTTCTCCTTTTCGCCGAGGCCGGGATCCGCGTCATGACATTAGGACGGGCGGCGTGAAATCCGTATGGAATTTTTCCTATCTTTGCGGCGATATAAATCTCCGCAATGGAAAATTACTCTCATTTTATCATTACCCGGTTCAACCTGAACCTTTATGCGCAGGACAAACACGACCTGCCCACCCGTACGGATCGGTGGCTCGAACACCGGTTCGAGGTCTTCGAGCGTTACTGCCTGCCGTCCGTGGCAGCGCAGACGAGCGGGAATTTCACCTGGCTCTGTCTTTTCGATGCCGCGACGCCCGAGTCCTGCCGCCGCCGTATCGAAGGCTATAAGGCTCGGTGCCCGCAGTTCGAAGCCGTCTATTATACGGCCGCACAGGCGGCCAACCTGACGGAAAATCTACGCACGACGATTGCAGCGTACGTGTCGTGCGACCGGAAGGGAAGAAAATCCCCCCCCCGAAGCTGCTGATCACCACTAACTTGGATAACGACGACGCCTTTTCGTCCGATGTCGTCGAACTGTTGCAACGCGAGCTGCGTCCCGCTCCCGGCAAACGGATTTACAGCCTGCTGTACGGTTACCAGTATTTCACCGACCGCCGCTTCGCGCTCAAGATGCGCTATACGAACAATCACTTCCTGACCCTCGCCGAGCCGTTCGATGCGCATACCGAAACCATCATTTCCTACCGCCATACCAAGGCCATCCGGCAATTGCCGACCACCTATCTCTCCACCGCCCGGGGCAAATGGCTCGAAATCGTGCACGAGGATAACGTCAGCAACGATTTCCGCATCAACATCAAAGTCTGGTATATTCCCCTGCTCTACGGACGGTCGTTCGCCGATTTCGGTTTGGGCGGATTCCGCCTCTCCTGCGCCCGGCAGTGGGCGGCCACGCTGCTCGTGGTTCCGGCACGCTTTTTTGCCACGGCGGTACGGCGTTTGCGCCGCAAGTGGTCGAAATAACCCTTTCCCGGCCTGAAAAAACGGCGATGCTTCCGCAAACCACCGGAGGCATCGCCCTGTATTCGACGCGCTATGGCGCCGCAGCCTTACCGCAGCCTCGGGTATTTGTTGTTGAAGCGGAACCCGACGCCCAGCATCAGGTAGTTCGGGGTTTGGAAATCCTTGAGGCAGTAGCCCACATGCACGAACGTATTGCGTGTGACACCGACCTTGAGCGTCAGCATCTGGTAAAACGACTTGAGGTCTCCGCCCTTGTGCAGTACGTTGAACCCCAGTCCGAAGCCGACCGTGAAATAGGGCATCACGAACTCCGCGCGTCCCGAAATTCCCAGTGCGATCTGCTTGTCGAACGAGGGGGTATGGAACTGGTACCCGGGGTCGCCCCCGTCGTAGCCTACGATATAGTCTTCGGTGTAGACGTTGGCGCCGTCCACTGACAGGCCCGCGCGGAACTTGTACCCGAAATTATACATCGTCGCGAAGTTGAACCCCGCCACGCCGTAAGCATCGGGCGCGGCGTATTGCTTGTCGCCGACCGCCACTCCCTTGCGGCGCCACGAGCCGAACAGCACCAGATCGTAGCTCAGGTGGCGGGGAAAGGGTTCCGCGAGCAGCCGTGCCCGTGGCCGCGAGAGCGGGTTGTCGACCCTTCCGAAACTGTATACGAGCCCGAGTTTCATGCCGATCGAGTTGAGTCCCGCGTTGGGGAATTTGGTGTTGCCGTTCGAAAAGTGGGTCATCGAAAGGCCCGTGGTGAGTTCCAACCGCTGCGTGAGCAGCCAGTTGAGGTAGAAATCGACGTTGAGGTAGGCGTTGACCCTCGACCCCATCATGATGTTGGCGCGGTTGTAGTTCGTGTCGTAGGGTTTCCATCCGAACGACAGGCCGAAATTCCACTCGTAGTTGAACGATACCAGCGGGCTGATGCGTGCGATGCGCGCGCCCTGGAAGAGGTAGACGGCAACCGGGTTGCCCAGCTCCCCGCGGTTGCCGAAGCTGTAATAGGAGACCCCAATTCCCTGGTATACGCCGCCGTAGATACAGTCGGGGCGCGACCCGGGGCGGAAGCGGAACGAATAACGCAGGTGGGCGGCCAGCGAGCGCTGGATCGGCTCGCCTGCCATGTTGGCTCCGGCCAGAAAGATGTTCGTCGGGGGAATGTACTCCGGGCGGAACTCCGCGCCGATGCTGTGGACGAGCCTCCGCCTCCGGCCTGTCGTGTCCGCGGAGAAGGAGGACAATAGCGGGGTAGCGGCTGGGGCTTGTTTCTTCGTCTGATCCAGGGCGGCCCGGTATCCGGCGGCATAGCCGTTACGGTAGCCCGTATCGTAGCCCGTCCGGTAGGCGGATGCGCGGCGGCGTGCCGCTCCCCGGGACACGGTGCCGGCCTCAGCCCCGCCTGCCCTGCCTGTCGTATCCGGCGCCGCACCGCGGGACGTGCCTCCCCCGGCGTTCCCGGCGTCCTCTGTGCGCTTTGCGCGCCCGGCGTTTCCGACATCCCCGACGTTCACGGCATTCCGGTAGGCCGGTATGTTTTGCCCCGGGGCGCCGCCCGCCCGGGCGGGTACGGGCTCCGCGGCGGTCGCCTCCGCCGACAAGAAGAGCAGGCACCCCGCAAAGAGCCCTGCCGTCCTCCGTATGATATGTCGCATTCTCTCCAATCGCGGTATTTTGACCGCACAAGTTACGAATTTTTACGCGAGTGCAAAGCGTTGATCCGAAAAAATACCCCGCGGGTATTCTGTTTCGTCGGTTCCGGCTTCTCTGTCCCGTTGCGCCCTGCCGGTTTTGCCCTTCCGGGCTTTTTCCCCGCCTGCTTCGGTATCCTTGCCCGCGCCGTTGCAGGGTATCGGGGAACGCTGCCCGTCGTCACCCGCAACCGGCATTTTGCCCGCGAGGCCGGCATCACGCGGACAGAGGTTCTGCCGCCGCCGGAATAGGTGCCCTCCCGATCGGCCGGTTTGTCCCGGATTGCGGCCTGCACCGTGGAAAAAGCGGACGAAAAATTGCAAAATCCGGCCGGATTTCGTATACTTGTACATGTAAATCCCGGGAAGGCGGGTTGCCGGCCTGAACTCAAATTCGGGCAGTCTTTCCCGGGACTGCCGGACGAGAAATTTTTGACGAATGAAACAATTTTCCCTCATACTCTTTTCCCTGTTGGTTTGTTCTTCCTCTGTCCGCGGCGGTGACGCTATGCCGGGCGACCTGCTGCGGACGCTCAATGCGGCGATCGACAGCAGCGAAGTCTATACCGGCTATAAAAAGGCGCGCATCGAGGAGCTGCGGCTGCGCAAGACCGGTGCCCGGAGTACGGAGGACATCTACCAGATCAACTGTGAGATCATCGACAACTACGAATCCTTCCTGTGCGACTCGGCCGAATATTACGTCCTGCAGAATATCCGGATCGCCCGCAGCCTCGGCAACCCGGATCATCTCTCCGAGAGCAGGCTGCGGCTGGCGTTCCTCTACTCCCTTTCGGGGCTTTTCCTGCAGGCCAACGACATTTTCCGGTCTATCGACTACGGACGGCTGCCTGCCGACCAGAAATGCCGCTATTACTGGAACTCGATCCGCTATTACGAGAACCTGATAAAATACACCAACGACAGCCAGCTGTCGGACGAATATAAGGGGGAGATCGGCCGCTGCCGTGATTCGCTGTTGTCGCTGCTGCCCGTCGGTTCCACGGACTGGCAGACCGAGCGGGCTTTCCAGCTCATGGAGCAGGGACAGCCGGACGGGGCGCTCGAAATCTTCGAAGGCATATTCCGTTCGCGCGATCCCCAGACCCATCCCTATGCCATGGGTGCGATGTGCCTGGCCAAAGCCTACGGGCAGGCGGGCGACAGCGCGATGGAGGAACGCTACCTGATCCTGGCCGCCACGATGGACATACGCCTTGCCGTGAAGGAGAACGAGGCGCTGCTCGCGCTGGCCACGCGCCTGTTCGAAAAGGGCGACATCGACCGGGCATACTCCTATATCTCCTATGCGCTGAACGATGCCAATTTCTACAATTCCCGTTTCAAGAACACCGTGATCGCGCGCCTCTATCCGATCATCGAGAGCAGCTACCTCTATAAACTCGACAAGCAGCGGCACAACCTGCGCTTCTATTCCACCATGTCGAGCCTGCTGGTGCTGGCCCTAGCCATCGCGCTGTTTTTCTATTTCCGCCAGACGAAGGTCATTTCGCGTGCCCGGCGGGAGCTGGCGGCGCTTACGCAGGAGCTCATCAGCCTGAACCGCAACCTCGACGAAGCGAACCTGGTCAAGGAGCGTTACCTGGGTTATTTCATGAACCAGTGCGCCATCTATATCAACAAACTGGACAAATACCGCCGCGATATAAACCTGAAGATCAGGAATAAACAATTCGACCGCCTGCATGACCTTTCGTTGCAGGCTCCCGGCAGGGAGGAAGAGGAGTTGTGCCGCAATTTCGACCGTGCCTTCCTGAACCTCTATCCCAATTTCGTGGAGAAATTCAACGCCCTGCTCAATCCCCAGAGCCGCTATACGCCCGAAGAAGGGCGCCTCAACACCGAACTGCGCATCTTCGCGCTGATCCGGCTCGGGGTTTCCGACGTGAACCAGATCGCCGATTTCCTGCGCTGTTCGCCGCAGACGATCTATAATTACAAGAGCAAAATCAAGAAAGCCGCGCTCAACGGCGGCGACAATTTCGAGGAAACGGTTCGCAAACTCGGTTCCTTGTCGCTCGACGCGTTTCCATCCTGTTTACCGGCCGACAATGCATAACCGCTTGCAAGTCGTCGTTTGTTAGTTGTTTGTTCGGAAGATTGTTCTTTTCCTGTTTATTTCCGATCCGGTGTGTGCCCTGCTTTCAGCCTTGTCGTGATTCGGGCGAAATTCTGGGGTGCTCCCCGTGTGACCCGGCATGCCAGCCTGGCCGGTGCGGCCTGCAATTTCCTCCTTTCTCCCGATGCTCCGGCGTCCGTCTGCCCCTTTCCGATACGCTGCACCCTTCGTGGATTTCCTCATAGCCTTGACTGACCGGGCAAAAAAGAGACCCCTGCCTCAATCGCATGAAGCAGGGGTGATATATTCCGTATGGAAGCTTAGTATCTCCTGTTGCCGTAGCCGCCGCCGTAACCGCCGCCACGGTTGCCACCGCCGTAACCGCCGGCAGGTCTGTCTGCCTTGGGCTTTGCGACATTGACCCCGATGGTCTTGCCTTCGAAGTCGGTGCCGTCGAGCGCGTCGATCGCAGCCTGTCCTTCGGTCTCGTTAGGCATCTCCACGAAGCCGAAGCCACGCGAGCGGCCCGTTTCGCGGTCGGTGATTACGTTAGCCGAGGATACCTCGCCGTACTGTGAAAAAAGGTTCTGCAGGCTGTCGCTTTTCGTACCCCAGCTCAGATGTGAAACATAAATGTTCATCGTTCTTGTTTTTAATTATTGTTTGTTTATGATTGATATACGTACTGCGGCCAATCCGCGCGTCCCGCGTTCAATTTCAAATGTTACTTTGTCTCCTTCGGCAATGGTGTCAGGTGCGGAAGAGATGTGGAAAAAGTATTTTTCGCCGCTGTCGGCATCCTTTATGAAGCCGTAGCCTTTCGAGGCGGTGAAGTACTCGACGCGCCCTGTGGAGGGCAGTATTTCCATTTCCTCCTGCTTGGGTGTCGAAATCTCGATCTGCGAGACGTCTATCTCCGTCTTGGGTTTGACATCCTGGGGCGTGGTGTGCAGTATGCCGTTCTCGTCCACATAGGCTATCATATCCTCGAAAGAACTCGTACCGCCGCTTTTGCGTTCGTCCTTGCGTTTTTGCTTTTCCTGTCGTTTTTGCTCCTTGAGCTTTTCCCGGTCTCTTTTACCTGTCGTTATTCGTTTTGCCATTCTATGTTGTTATGCGGCTATCGCCCCTGTCGCGGGACTGTATCCGTCGGTTTCATCGTGTTTCCGCTGTCCGATACCTGTGTTGAAAGCAGAAAAGGTGCCAGATTCGGCGGCCTTTCCCTC
>ENA-UERU01001150-UERU01001150.1-human-gut-metagenome-genome-assembly--contig:-NODE-1150-length-15965-cov-4.144512_pt1 | contig 15965 bp, 11 predicted proteins | sample MGYA00242988_ERZ507989 | MGnify/ENA primary metagenome ERZ507989 (study PRJEB26167, sample SAMN06115519) | human gut metagenome | host: Homo sapiens | place: China:Hunan | collected 2015-08-21...
GACTTGCGTGAAGCGGGGGCGATCGAGCAGGATGCCGAGATGGTGTGCTTTATCCATCGCCCCGAGTATTAGAAGATATTGCAGGATGAAAAAGGAAACCTGCTACGCCGTAAGAGAAGTCACCGGTCGTACTGTTGCTGTTACCACCATTGAAACCCGTCACCAGAATACCTCTGTCGACAGAAGCAATCAGACTATCCGTATCCTTATTTCCCATCTGCATGGTCAGGATAGAGGGGGAGGCAATCGTTTGTTTCATATTCATCTTGTTGGCTGAATAGGTATCGATATAATAGGTTTTCAGGATACCGTTTTTAAACACAGGCATACGTTTTGTCGCTACACCTTCGCCATCGAAATATCGGGCGCCGGATGTACCCATCATGTGGGGTTCATCGATGACCGTTAGTTTGTCACCCAATACTTTCTGGTCGATTTTATCCAACAAAAAAGAGTTTTTCTGCTGGATGGAAGAACCATATAATGCGTCAATTACCGGAGAAAGCAAACGGGAGGAATTCATATTGTCCACAACCATCTGATACTTGCCGGAAGCGACCTTTTTCTGTCCCAGTTTACGCATTACACGTTCCAGGGCCTTTGTTCCCAGACCTTCTTTAATTAACTTATCATAGTAAAGTGAAGAATCGAACCAATAGGATTCCGGGCGAGCATCCCCTTCACCTTTGATGCTTACGCTGGCAACTAGGCTGAAAGAAGAACCCGATGCTTCCCCTTCGAAGCCGTTGCTGGCAACCATATATTTGAAATCCTTTTCATCGCTGTAGGATGAATTGACCGAGATAATACGGGGGGCTTTTCCCATCATTTCGTTGCAGACGTTCATGGCCAGCGTCACTTTGTCGTCCGGCTGGATTGAGTCGAACTTCGGATCGATCAGTTGCAAGTCGGCGCCGCCTCCTTTATAATAGAGAGAAGAGTCGGGTAACGTACGCGCCTTGTCTTCCGCCAGGAAGCGAGTGGAAGCGATACCGTTACGGATAAAACTTTCCAGTTCCTTTTTATCCAGACGGTTTGTAGAGAAGGAACCGAAACGTCCGTCCACAAACAGATGGATCACCAAACTGTTTTCCGATGCCTGTTGCAAGCGGTCCATTTTCATATCACGTATTTCGAAGGAACTGCTCGATCCATTATAGATACTTACACGTGAGGCCTGGCAACCGTTTTTCAGGGCAAATTCCATGGCCCACTGAGCCAGTTTTTTATTTTCGTTCGTTATCATGTCTAATGATTTATGATTTTAGATTTATGATTTATGACTTTGGATTTATGATTTATGGGTGTGTAGACAACGCATAAATCATAAATCATAAATCTTTTTAATTTTCTCCTCCTACAGTAAGTTTACTAACTAAGGCTGACGGCATACCGCAGGTTACCGGACAGGATTGTCCATCCTTGCCGCATGTCCAGGTACCGTTATCCATCTTGTAATTGTTTCCGACCATTGTGATATCGGCCAACGCACGTGGACCGTTACCGATGATATTGATATCTTTGATCGGCTGTGTCAGTTTACCATTTTCGATTAGATAACCGTCTTTCACGAAGAAGGTGAAGTCGCCCGCACCGATCTGTACCTGCCCGTTGGTGAAGCTAGAGGCATAGATACCTTTCTTCACAGTCGAGATCATTTCTTCTTCCGTCATGTTCCCGGCTTCCATATAGGTTGCACGCATGCGCGGGATCGGCATCTGGCGGAATGATTCACGGCGACCGTTCCCCGTTGAAGGTATACCGTAATGCTTGGCACTGATACGGTCGTGCAGGTAGCTGGTCAGAATGCCTTCTTTCACGATATAAGTCTTTTGCCCGGCGATACCTTCATCATCGATATTGACAGAACCGCGGTTGAAAGGAATCGTACCGTCGTCCACCACATTGATATGCTCGTTACAAACCTTTTTGTTCAGCTGGTCGGAGAAGATCGATGTATTCTTGCGATTGAAGTCAGCTTCGAAAGCATGGCCGATTGCTTCGTGCAACAAGATGCCGGAACCTCCTGCACCCATTACGACCGGCATTTCGCCTCCTTTAGGCTTGATAGCTTGGAATAGGATGGAGGTTTTCTCTACTGCTTCCTTAGCCACTTCGGCAATGATATCATCTGTCAGGAATTCGGCTCCCATGCGGAAAGCGCGGGATGCATATGAATTTTCGATCTTCCCGTTGTTCTCCATGATACAGACTGCCCCCAGCGTCACCATCGGACGATAGTCGTAGTACATCTGTCCTTCGGAGTTGCAGAACAAGATGTGTGAAGTCGTGTCTCCCAACGAAGCCATCACTTTGTGCACCCGTTTGTCAAGCGCAAAAATCTGATCGTTCAGTTTCTGAAGATACGGGGTCTTTGCATTTACGGCGAGCTCGTCCCAAGGAGTTTGTACACCGTAATAATTATTCGGGATCGGTTCCTCCGTCAGGGCAACCGGAGCTTTTCCTGCCGAGCCGGTTGCGATACGGGCTGCCGTGCGGGCAGCTTTCAGCATCTCGTCGAGAGTCACGTTTTCCACATACGCATAACCGGTCTGGTCACCGGCCAATACACGTACCCCCATACCGAAATCGATATTGGACGAAGCACGGTTTACGGCTCCGTCTTGCAATCCGATATTGTTCCGGTAGGAATGTTCAAAGAAAAGATCTGCATAGTCGCCTCCTTTCTCAAGTGCTGCTGCCAACACTTTCTTCATGTCGCTTTCACTGACACCAAAATGGTTCTGAGCGAATGAGATACCGGTAGCCTGATCTACCTTGTTTCCGGTACAACTTCCCAGGAATGAGGGAACTGCTAATGATCCAAGCATAACCATACCTCCTGTTTTGATAAAATCACGTCTGTTGATTTTCATATGTTCGATTATAGTTTATTCTCTTTTGCCCATTGCATGACGTTGGCTGGCGGGCGTTCGGCCAACAATTCTTTTTTCATGAAATCCATGTAAGGAGCCACGTGCTTAAAAAATTTCTTGTAACCTCTACATAGATAGTTCAATCCGGGTTCCCCGTTTGCCGTATGGAGAAAACGGTTCTTGGGACATTCGCCGTTGCAGGCAAACAGGTAGTCACACTCCTTGCATTGGGTAGGGAGTGTTTCATATTTGTCTGCTCCGAACTTCAGTTGGCGTTGGCTGTACATCATCTCGGTAAGCGTTTGAGTATGGATGTTACCTAACTTATATTCCGGGAATACAAAGTGGTCGCAGGCATATACGTCACCATTGAACTCCATCACACCGGCATGTCCGCAAGTGCGTGCCAACGTACAGACACCCGGTTGTTCGCTCACCCAGTTTGCCAGCGTGGAATCGAAAAGTTGGATATAATAATTACCGACATCTTCTTTCAGCCATTCGTCGAAGACCGTGCAGAGGAAATCTCCCCATTTCCCGGCATCGACTGTAAAGGGGGCCAGCTTGATATTTGCGTCCTGCTGTTCCGGCGAGGTGAGCAATGTTCCGTCCTGATGAAATCCGAGGCGTTCCACAATTGGGGTGAACTGGATATAGTGGCAATCTATTTCCTTGAAAAAGCGATAGAATTCCAGCGGGTAATCCACGTTGTAGTCATTGACGACTGCCATCGCATTGTATTCCACGCCATGCTTTTTCATCAGTTCGATTCCCTTCATCACTTTATAGAAGGAAGGAAGTCCCTGTTTGTTGCGGCGATATTCGTCATGAAACTCCTGCGGGCCGTCTATCGAAACTCCCACGAGGAAGTTGTTCTCTTTGAAGAAACGGCACCAGTCGTCGTTCAGCAGTGTCCCGTTTGTTTGGATGCAGTTATCTATCTGGCGTCCGTGGCCGTACTTGCGTTGCAACTCCAGTGCTTTCCGGTAGAAACTGATCGGACGCATCAGCGTTTCACCACCGTGCCAGGTAAAGAGAACCTGCGGCATCGTCTGACATTCCAGATATTCCTTGATGAATTTTTCCAGTAACTGTTCGCTCATGATGTGATTTTTCACCTCGGGATAAAGTTTTCCTTTCTCCAGGTAATAACAGTATTCGCACGCCAGGTTGCAAACTGAACCGACAGGCTTCAACATTACATATACGGGTTTCGCGAACGGGGATATATATGGATTACTCATGGTATGCTTAAAACGATGTTTTATTTAGTTTCATATGCAAAAGTAATCTTTTTAACGGATGAATGTTGTTTTTTACCGTGTTTTTTTCTTATAGCGGTTGTAATCGGTGACAAATCCTTCGCAAAGCCAATTCGCGAGTGCCTGGCGGTTGTCGCTCAGGATGATTCGCTGCTGGTCGAAACTGTTTTGGATATTACCTAACTCGACGAAAACGGAGGCCGGTGTCGTATGTCTCAACACGTATAAGTTCCGTCCGTCCACTGTTCCGGTAAATCCTCGTCCCGGCTGGTGCTTCTTATATTTATGGGTGAAAGTTGTCCGCATGGTTTTCGCCAGATGCTTGCTTTCGGAGTTTTTATTCTGGTGGTAGAAAAAAACATCGGTCTGGTGTCCCTTGTTCCGGCTGTCCACATGCACGAAGATAGCTCGTTTGTAGGCGTATTTATCCTGCTTGAACAGGGTGTTTATCTTGTCACTTCGTTGTTTCAGGCGACGGACCTGGTTAAAAGGAATAGGGCTACCCATACAAGTTTCCCGTTTACTGTTCTTCAGGTATTTGGCATCCCGTATCCCGTCTTTGGCATCTTGAATGATAATGTGGACTTTGGCTCCTTTTGTCATCAGGTTGCGTGCCAGACGGAGTACGATGTCGTAGGCATATTCGTCTTCGTGCAACTCGATTTTGCCAATCCGTCCGATTGCTCCAGGATCAGGGCCTCCGTGTCCGCTGACCAGATAGAAACAGGCTCCTTTTAGTTCGGACGATGTTACCTTATAGGAGGCCAGTTCTTTGCCGAACAACGGTTCATAGTTCGCTCGTTTGACGGCGGATGCGACAGCTTCTTTTCCCTGTAAGGGGGGAAGCGTATATTTGACTCCTATCCTAAGGGTATTCCCCTTGCCTAACTTGTTTTTGTTCAGCTCGATGAACTGTTTCTGATATGAAATACCTGTACGGTTATGGCGTTTGAGGAACAGGGTGATGCCTTCTCCTTTCTTGGGAAAGGCTTTTTCCTGGGCCTGTAAACGGTTGACGCAAAATATGGTAAAAAATAACGCGAATATGATATTAAGTTTAAACTTCATTGGAGACATGTTGCTAATGCGAACAAAAATAACGCTTTTTCGGGATTATGCAAAATATACGGTTATTATCAGGCGGAGCAGCATGTCCTGGTAGTATCATAGGCAGGAAGAGTTTGTGCCATGTCGATGAAACGGTTGTGCCATGCTGATGAAACAGTTGTGCCATACTGGTGAAACGGTCGTGCCATGCCGATGGAATTATTGTGGCAAAGGCATGAAGCTTTATTTTTATGGTTTGTCTGCTTTTGTTCGCCTGAGTTTAGGAAATATCTCAGATCAAATGATTCATCGCCATGTATTTCCAAAGTGGGGCGGCATGGAGCGCTTGTTTGATCTGGTCGTTTAGCAACAATTCTTTTACTTCGTCGAGAGTCAGAAGGTGGACGCTGAGGTCTTCCGTGTCTTCCAGATGTTGTGCCATGACTGACTCTACATCTGTGGCAAGATAGCAATAAGTCAGGTTGGTGTGGGTACTCGGATTGACGCCTATTACCATCAGTTCGCTCCAATTCCCGTTGCCGTAGCCGGTCTCTTCGAGCAATTCCCGTCGGGCAGAGGCGAGTGGGGAGGCGTCTTCCTTTTCGCAGACACCGGCGCAAAGTTCGTAAGCCGTGATACCCAGTCCATGACGGTATTGGCTTACAAATACGAATTTCTGCTCTTTGGTGATTGCGATCACATTGATCCATTCTGGATATTCGAATATAAAATATTCAGGAATCCTGTTTCCGTTCGGCAATTCCACTTCCTCCCTGCGCACGGTGAACCAAGGTTGGCTGGATAGGTATTCACTTTTCAGTACTTTCCAGTTTCTGTTTTTCGGAGTTTCCATATTTGTAGTTTGTTGATGGTGTGTATCAAAATATATAATTATGAAACGGTCGAGTTTGTAATAAATTGTATTTGTACTTATCTTTGTGGCTTCGAAAGAGAGGACTTAGATGAATAAAGATAATAATTTCGGCAGGCTTTTGCTCCTGCTACTTCTTGCGTTTGGTATCTGCTTGGGACTTTATTACTTACCGGACCAGCTGTTCGGGATGAAAATAAAAAAAGTTGATTTACTTTCCGATCTCAGGATAAAACCAGAATCCCTGTCTATGGATTCCTTGCGTATGCAATTGGAACAACCGGATACGGTCCGGATAGATTCGGCCGCCGTGCGTGATTCGATCCTGAAAACGACAGGTATCGATTCCGTCGCCCTCGCATTACGCGATTCGCTTTACAAGGTTATGTATGCGGACAAGGGAGCCGATTCGTTGGGAACGCGTATCGAGGATTACTCTGTCGGCCATATCGGTTTGAAACGTTTTTTTGCCGCTTTAAGAAATAGCAGGCAGGCGAACCGCCCGGTGCGTGTCGCCTTTTTGGGTGATTCGTTTATCGAAGGTGACATTGTGGTGGCTGATTTCCGTTCGGGTATGCAGGAGCGGTTCGGAGGACGCGGAGTCGGTTTCGTCCCGGTTACGTCGGTAGCCGCCCAGTTCCGTCCGACGATCGAGCAAAAGGCGGAAGGTTGGACCACCTGGTCCATGTTGACGGATCATCATCACCGGTATACGCTTTCCGGAATGACGTTCGAACCGAAAGGGGAGAAGCCATCTATCTCGATCAAGACGACAGACCGTTATCCGGAGTTGAAAACGGTTTCTTCCCTTAAATTCTTGTATGAAAAGAATATCCGTACACAGATGACTTTGGTTTGCAACGGCACGCAGGACACGATCTGCGAGACCTTGGAACCGACAGCTGCCATCACGCAATACGAACAAACAGGAACCTTTACGGAAGCCTCCTTCAGCTTTGCCGATACGGCCGGTTTCCGTGCTCTCGGGGTTGCACTCGAAGATAATTCTGGGGTGATCGTGGACAATTATTCGTTGCGTGGCAATTCGGGAATGATCCTTTCGAGATTGGACAGCACCCGTTGCCGAGAGTTGAACGAGATACGTCCCTATGATCTGGTCGTTTTGCAGTACGGGTTGAATATCGTCAGCGACAGCGTTCTCCAGTATGGCTGGTACGCCAAGCGGATGGAAGAAGCCGTACGCCACGTACGCGTTTGTTTTCCGGATGCCGATATCCTGATGCTGGGGGTTTCGGACAGGAGCCGACAAGTGGACGGAACCTTCGAAACGATGCCTGCCGTATTAGCCTTGCTACACGCACAGCGGCAGGCGGCTCGCCGTTCGGGGGTCGCTTTCTGGAATGTCTTTGGGGCGATGGGAGGAGAGAACAGCATGATCCGCTTCGTGGAGAACAATTGGGCCAGCAAAGACTATACCCATTTGAGTTTCAGGGGAGGAAAAGAGATAGCTTCTGCCTTGTTGAAGGCAATATTATTAGAAAAGGAGTTTTATGATGAAGCAGACAAAGTGGCTCATTAGTCTATCGGCTTGCCTGTTTTTGATGGCCGCCAGTTCTGCCGGAGTGAAAGGAAAATTGGCGATCCCGTGTCAAGCGTGGGAACAGGGGAGTATTGATACGATCCCGCTCCCTTCCCGCATTTATTCGATCGGGAAGGAGGTCGATTCGATCCAGTCGCCCTCTTCGCTGCAATCCTTCTTTGACGGACTGGATTCGCTCGGAGCGGGGAAGGATACCGTATTGACAATCGTCCATTTAGGTGATTCCCACATACAGGCCGGTTATTATTCCGGTAAAGTGATGCGTCTTTTGCAGGCGCAGTTCGGAAATGCCGGACGTGGATGGATTGCCCCTTTCAAGTTGAGCAAGACGAATGAACCGGACGATTATTTCATCTCTTCTTCCGTCCGCGAATGGGTGACGGGACGCTGTATCCAAGCCAATAAGAAATGTCCTGTTGGAATCGGTGGAATCGGTATCCAGTCCGTTTCTCCTTCCATCAATTTGGACGTTCGGATAGCGCCTAACAACGGGGCAGGCTATTCCTTCAACCAGGCGATCCTTTACCGGGGAGAAAAAGCCATGCCTATGTTGCCGGCCGGTTCGTTCAAAGATTCCATACAGACATCCTTGGCTACGGTTCCGGCTGTCGCAGGTGTCTTGGCCGATACCTTCCGTATTTCTCATCCGGTAGATACGTTGCAGCTGCACAGTACCCGGCGGAAACAAGGCACGGATAAGCTGCTTCCGGCCTCCAATTTCAAAAATGTTTATTATGGTTTCAGCCTGACGAACGGTTATCCGGGTGTCCTTTACCATTCGGTCGGCGTGAACGGGGCGATGTATGTCAATTACACAGACGAAGCATACGTTCGTCAGTTGGCCCTGTTGAAACCTTCTTTGCTGATTATTTCGTTGGGTACGAACGAAACCTTCGGCCGTCGCTTCCGTTCGGAAGAATTTGGCGGACAGATACGTGCGTTCGTTTCCCTCGTCAAGAAACAGATGCCTGAAACGGCTATTCTGCTCACCACTCCGCCGGAATGCTACAAGCGGACTTATGTCAATAAAAAACGGACGTATGTCCGTAACTCGAATACCCAACTTGCTGCAAAGGCGATTGTAAAGGCGGCACGTGAAGAGGGCGTAGCTTGCTGGGATCTCTTTGCCGCTACGGGAGGGAAAAGCTCCTGCACCAAATGGCGCAAGGAAAAACTGATGGGCCGTGACCGTATTCATTTCACAAAGGATGGCTATCGTGAGCAAGGAACCTTGTTATATCGTGCCCTAATGCAATCTTATAATCAAATGTTGAAAATCAGAAAAGATGATGAATGATTTTATAAATAAAATGGGAGAATATTGGTCTCAGCTCTCATTCGACAAACTTGGCGATATATTGACCTACCATCACAATGCTCCGATACTTTTCAGCAGCGGATTGTTTTTCTTCCTTTTTATCGGTTTCCTGATTATTTATATGTCGCTCAGGAAGCATTTGCTGACGCGTATCATTTATGTTACGTTGTTTTCCATCTATTTCTATTATAAGAGCAGCGGATTGTTTTTCTTTCTCCTGCTGTTTGTCGCAACATCCGATTTTTGCATTGCGCAGTGTATGGCCAAGACGGCTTCCCGATGGAAGCGCAAAGCATGGGTTGTCCTGAGCCTGTGTATCGACTTAGGGCTGTTGGGATATTTCAAATACTTCAATTTCCTACGGGAGATCATGGCTGCCGTTGCTCATGAGTTGGGGTATCAGTTAGGGAATACCTCGTTGCAGAACATTACCTATCAGCCGTTGGATATATTTCTGCCGGTCGGCATTTCCTTCTTTACCTTCCAGACCATCAGCTACGTGATTGATGTGTACCGGGGTAGGATAGCCCCCCTCCGGCGTTGGATCGACTATGTTTTCTATGTCTCCTTCTTCCCGCAGCTGGTGGCCGGTCCAATCGTTCGGGCACGCGATTTTATTCCTCAGATTTATAAGACTCCGGTTGTTACGCGGGCGGAGTTCGGAGAGGGGCTTTTTCTCGTCTTATGTGGGCTCTTTAAGAAAACCGTCATATCCGACTATATCAGCTTGAACTTCGTCGACCGCATATTCGATGCTCCTTTGCTCTATACAGGGGTGGAAAATCTGTTGGGTGTGTATGGTTATGCCTTACAGATCTATTGTGATTTTTCCGGCTATTCGGATATGGCGATCGGAATTGCATTGTTGTTAGGTTTCCGTTTTAACGTGAATTTCGATTCGCCTTACCAGTCGGCGACCATTACGGAATTCTGGCGACGTTGGCATATCTCGCTCTCTTCTTGGTTGAAAGACTATTTGTATATTTCACTCGGAGGTAATCGGAAAGGGAAAATACGGACATACATCAACCTGCTGATAACGATGTTGTTGGGCGGTTTATGGCACGGAGCCTCCGTGAGTTTTATCCTTTGGGGAGCCCTGCATGGAGTTGCACTGGCCGTCCATAAGTTCGTGATGAACCATTTCAGCAGTTTCAAACCATTAGGATCAGAAATGAAACCCTGGAGAAGAGTGATAGGTGTTCTGATCACTTTCCATCTGGTGTGCTTTGGCTGGATTCTGTTCCGGGCTGACTCGATGCAAACGGTTGGCGAGGTGCTGACGCAGATTTTCACGAATTTCCATCCGGAGGTCTTTATGCAGTTTGTGGTGGGCTATAAAGGAGTGTTCGTCTTGATGGTGGTGGGTTATATCCTGCATTTCATGCCGAAATCGGCGGAAAACGGTTTGCAGGCAGTCGTTACCCGTTCTCCTTTGCTTGTTCAGGCGGTGATGCTGGCGATTGCGATCTTTGTTGTCGTGCAGTTCAAGAGTGCCGGGGTGCAACCATTTATCTACTTCCAGTTCTGACATTGTTTCCTGCCATATCGGGAATCCGATGGAAGCAGAGTTTAATAACAAAAGCCCTTCCGGAGCGGGGAGGGCTTTCGTTATTAAATGTAGGAGGGATCAGAGTCCAGCTTGCGGGTCGAACGTCCCGTTTTCCCAGCCTTTCGTCTGTTCCAGGTTCGGATTGTTACTCATCTCGCTGCGTTTCATCGGCAGGAAGTAGATGTTCTGGTTGGTGATCATCGGCGTGTTATCACGGTCGAACAGATAGGTAGTGTATGTATTATCGGCCTGCTTGTTCATCACTAAGGCATGGCGTTTGCCTTGCCCGTTCATCAATTTGTCGTAGATCATCCAGCGGCGCATATCCCATAAACGTTTTTGTTCGAACAACAATTCGATAAAACGTTCTTCGCGAACTGCTTCACGCATTTCCGTCTGGTTCATGTTTGGGTTCAATCCGTAAACTTTGCCTTTCATTTCCGGATTGGAACTAGTTTCATTGATGCCTGCACGCTTGCGGATCTGTTTCAACATATCGAATGCTTCGTTTGTCTTTCCGACCTCGACGGCAGCTTCGGCATAGTTCAGCATTACTTCGGCCAGGCGAATGTCAATATAGTCGGTTCCAGATTTTTGGCAGTCTGTCACTGAAAGGCTTTCGTCAATGGCTTTACGGGAATAATAGCCGGTTTTCGATCCGACGTTTTTGCCGTAGGCATAGTCGTTTTGCGCATTTTCGTTCAGTTCCATTACGGTATTGAAATAAGTCACCCCCTGATAGACGATTGTCGCATAAAAACGTTTGTCCCGATTTTCCCACAAGGCGAAGATATCTTTGCCTTCCTTTTCCCAATCGGCATAGGTGTAAGTCCCTCCGTCTATAGTAGGGAAGCGGTCAATCACTTCCTGTGTCGGGTGGTTACCACCGGTGTTGTTCATCGAGAACGTGATCGGACGGACGGTTGCATCTCTTTTCTGTGTGCGGGTCGGGTTTTCGTAGCGGATGGCAAAAATTACCTCTTTGTTCATCTCATCTAGGAACAGTTTTCCGTAATCATCATACAAGGCATGGCCTTGTCCGATCAGGTAATTCAGTGTCTCTTTGTTGTAGTTATAGGCGGTTTGCCAATGTTCGTTGTTGTTGTTCGGGTTGAACTGTGGACTAGCACGGAACAAGAATACGCGTCCGAGGAATGCCTTGGCTGCACCTTTCGTCACGCGGCCCAAGTCTTCAGCCGAATGAGAGTCTGGCAACCCTTCTGCACAAGCTTTCAGTTCGTCGATAATGAAATCGAAACATTCTTTTGTAGAGTTACGTTTCACATAGAGGTCGTCCGTCATTTCTTGCGGGATAGTGATCAGTGGGACACCACCGTAACGTTTGACCATTTCGAAATAGAGGTAAGCACGAATGAAACGGGCTTCGTAAGTCAGACGGTCGGCTAGTTCACGGTCTATCGTACAGACTTCGGGATTCTGTGCATTCTGAATGAAAATATTGCAGTTTCGGATGTCAGAATAGGGCCAGTACCAGGTCGGGGCGGAATCTTTCGTGTCACTCATATTGTCCGGTGTGGTGGTTCCCTGTGTCCAGTTGCCTCCGCCCGTCGCTTCGTCGGTCGCATCGGCCGCGGCCGTATCCCAACTTGGGATGGAAACATATAAAGCATTGAGAAAAGCTGTAGTCAGCGTTTTGTCAACCCAAACCTTGTCCTCCGAGATTGAACTTAGGTCTTCCTTATCCAGTACGCTGGTGCAGGAAGAGAATAATGCCAGAATGGCAGCACATGTTATAAATATCTTTTTCATATCTAATTACTCAAATTGTTAGAAACTTACATTGATACCAAAGTTGAAACTTTTTGTCAACGGATACTGATAAGCTCCACGGTCACCGCTGTTTTCGGGATCGTAGATGCCGATGTGGTCGAATACGAACAGGTTTGTGCCTGAAACGTAGACACGGCAACGATCTACACCGATCGAATTCACCCACTGTTTCGGCAACGTATAGCCGAGCTCGATGTTTTTGCAACGGAAATAGTTACCGTTCATCAACCAGAATGAAGAAGCCTGTCCGTTGGCGCCTTTCGAGCCTGTACCACCGACGCGCGGATATTTACCGTCTGTGTTGTCGGGTGAATAAGCGTCCGACCATATGTTCAGAACGGTCTGTTCTGTCCAGGTATCGCCGCGGTTCGGGAACATGATGCTTCGATGGCCTACGCCTTGGAAGAAGGCTGTGAAGTCGATACCTTTCCATTCACCTCCTAAACTGATACCGTAGATGATTTCCGGGTCTTTGCTGTAGAGCGAAAGAACGGCTTGGTCGTTACCGTCGACAACTCCGTCAGGGCCTCCGACGCCGCCTGCACCGTGGATATCTTTCAGGATAATATCGCCTTTCGACCATTCGAATCCGCCGTTATAGAGCGGCAGTCCAGCTAAATCTTCATCCGTACGGGCGATACCGTCGGCGATGTAGCCAGTGATGAAGTTGATCGGGCGTCCTGTCTTTATTTCCCATTCATAGGCGTTTGCCGATTCGTCGATATACGTGTAATGGTTGCGGGCGAAAGAGAAGTTACCGGATACATAATATGTGAAGTTACCGATCTTATTATCGTGGCGCAACATGAACTCACATCCCTGGTTTACCATCTCTGCGTAGTTCTCTTTCGGTAATGTGGCTCCGAAAGTCCCCGGAATCGTACGTTTACGGTCCATCAGGATATCTGAAGTTTTCTTATGGAAGTAATCAAATTCGAGGCTTAGCAGTCCGTTCCACAATCCCAAGTCAAAGCCGACGTCGGCTGTCGTGGTTGTTTCCCAAGTGATGCCTTTGCTTGGATAAACACCCGGTAGAATACCGGTTGCACCTGAACCGAAGACGGCATTGGTTCCTGTTGTAAATTTACTTAAATATTGGTAATAAGCAACATCGTCTCCTCCGTCGTTCCCTAATGTACCATAGGATGCACGTAATTTCAGATTACTGATAAAGTTCAGTTTTTCGTTCTGCTTGAAGAAATTTTCTTCAGTCACGCGCCAACCGGCTGAAACAGACGGGAAAAATCCCCAACGCTTGCCCGGAATCCATTTTACGGACGAGTCGTAACGGAAGTTGGCTTCTAATAGATAGCGGTTGTCGAAACCGTAGTTCAAACGGCCGACGTAACCGATGCGTCCAATTTCCGATTCGTGACCATCGGCATCTTTCCACTGGCTGTCCGCACTTCCGGCGAATAGCTGTTCAAGGGAAGATGAAAGCAATTGCTTACGCTGTGCCCAAAACATATCACCCCATTCTTCGTATTGCTCATAGAGGAACATGGCGCCGATGTCGTGTTTGCCGAATGTCCGGTTATAGTTTAATTGCAAGTTTAGCGTATAAGCGCTCGTTTCGTTGAAGTCTTTTCGGACGAAGTTTCCATTTTCGGTTCTCGTACGTGTGCCGACAACCGGGGCGTCGTCGCGGATGATGTGGTTATGTCCGCCGCTCGTTTCGTGTATATATAAGGTATACTCTTTTCCTACCTGTTTTTCATTCTCGTAATAACGGCGATAGTTGAACATCGCGTTTGCTGTCAAGCCTTCTACCCAAGGAATTTCCCATTTGGCGCTTAACTTCGTGTTCAGTGTGTTATGTTTTTTGGAAACATGCCCGTTGTTGATTGCTTCCAGAATATTCCAGTTGTAGATGGTTGCGTTCGGCTTTCCGTTTATATAGGCCGGCTCGGTAGTCGGGAAGTTTAGTAGGGCACGATACATATCGTTCATCAAATCTTTATCGGAGTCATGAGGCCAGTAAGGTGTGCGTTGGTCGCTCATATTGCCGTCCACATCCAATCCTATCGTAAAGTTATCCGCAACTTTGGCATCTACATTCGAACGGAAACTGTAACGTGTGAAGTCCAGGTTGTTGAATGTTCCGCTCTGGCTGTAATAACCGGCTGACATAAAGTAATTGATACGTTCGCTACCCCCGTTGACACTTAGGTTGTGCTGTGTCGTAAACGGGTTTTTCCAAGCGAGGTCGAACCAGTTTGTACTGTGTGTTTTGAAGTATTCTTGTTCGTCGGCTGTGTAGTAGCGGGAATCTGTTTCCGGGATGCCATTATACATGAATTGGTTATTCAGATATACAGTCCGGTCATAAGCGTTCATCACTTCCGGTGTGCGGGTTGGACGGTCCGTTCCGAATAGACCTGAATAGCTAAACTGAGGCTTTTGGTTTTTACCGCGTTTTGTCGAAACGACAATCACGCCGTTAGAGGCACGAGAGCCGTAAACGGCAGCGGATGCTGCGTCTTTCAATACGGAAATGTTCTCGATCGTGTTCGGATCCAAAGCATCGAAGTCTGCTTTTTCACGAACAACGCCGTCGATGACGTAAGTCGGATTTGTATTGTTGGGTGTATTGACGCCACGGATCGTGATCGGGGAAGATACACCCGGCATACCGGATTTATTGTAAGAGAAAATACCCGGCATACGTCCTGCCATCGCATTGGAGATATTGGAAACCGGGATTGTCGCAATGTTATCTGCCGAAATAGTGGCGACCGAACCGGTCAGGTTCATTTTCTTTTGCGTACCGTAACCGATCACGACCACTTCATCCAGCTTTTGTGTATCTTCCGTCAGTGTGACATTCAGGTTGCTTTGTCCTGCAACTTTCACAAAACAAGTATTGTAACCGATAAACGAAATTTGTAAAGTTGCGTCTTCAGGAACTTCGATCGTGAAGTTTCCGTCCATATCAGTAATGGTCCCGACGGTCGTTCCCTGGATTGAAACGTTTGCTCCGGCGATAGGACCAAATTGGTCGGAAACAACACCTTTAACGGTTTTCTGCTCTTGTTGGACCTTGGCAACGATATCCATCTCTTTCGGACGAAGGATAATTTGTTTCTCATTTACCTTGTACTCGACATTGGTGGATTTGAAAACTTTCTTTAGGATGGATTCGATTGTCTCATTGTCGAATTTTACATTGACTTTTCTGTCTACATTTACCAGTTCATTGTTATAAATAAAATGGAATTCAGAGTTTTCCTCTATTTTGTTCAATACCTCTTCTATCGAAACGTTGTTCATTTCTATAGAAAGACGTGCAGATTGCGAATATAGACTATTTGCATTTGCTGCACTAAGAAAGCAGGTTAAACATAAAGCGGCGATTTTCATACGCGTAGGAATTTGAGGAGACAAGTCGACATATGACCTGAAACCTTTTTGTTTTCATGTTTAGCTGTATCACCATTATAGGAAGGTTCTTTTAAAATTTTTATCTCTACAGGATAATTTATCAAATTATTTTTGATCACGGGATGGGAAGATGTTGCAAGCATCTTTCCATCTTTTTGATTCAGATGTGTGTAGCAGCTATGTCTTCATGGTATTTCAATTTTTGTGTTAATCATTCATTTCTGTTTATTACGGCTATTAGACGTAGGAGATAAAAAATCCCCTACGCCAAAATGCAATTTTTTTATCTTGCTTCGATAATAACGG
>ENA-UERU01001175-UERU01001175.1-human-gut-metagenome-genome-assembly--contig:-NODE-1175-length-15612-cov-6.460251_pt1 | contig 15612 bp, 19 predicted proteins | sample MGYA00242988_ERZ507989 | MGnify/ENA primary metagenome ERZ507989 (study PRJEB26167, sample SAMN06115519) | human gut metagenome | host: Homo sapiens | place: China:Hunan | collected 2015-08-21...
CCGTCAGCCCTTCAGAGAAGGAGCTGCGCTGCATGGGCAGGACTCCGCAGGAGCGTGCGGAAGCCTTGCAGCTTCACTTCCGGCAGGGTAAACATATGACTACTCAGGGAATAGCGGTTCTCACGGCTTCTTTCTTCTTCAATATCAATACCAATATCACAGAGCTTCGCAATGTCTCCCGGTATGGTTTTTCTGTCGCAGGAGATACCGTTTTCCTTTAAGTATGTAATAATATCTCCGGTTGTGGCATAATGCTCGGCATCCGTGTTTGCCATAGGTATATTAGAATATATAAAATCCTGCTTTTTGTTTCAGCCATAAGTACCTCCGTGGTATGTTACCTTATTTGCTCAACACCTATCACAACCATTCTGCTGTCTTTACTGTCTCCGAAGCAGGTGGAAAGGGTTATTAGCTGCTCTTTGAACTGCGCCTCGATTCCGGTATCGTAAAGCGACCTGTCTTTAATTTCCGAAATTGCCTTTTGGTACTGCTCTTTGCTCTCAAAACAGGAAAAGCCGTACCATTCATCTGTTTTCTTCAGGCAAACCACCGCAAAGACTTGGTATATTCTCAATCCGCCTGCTGTTTCAAACTCAATGTACGGATGTTCCTCCCAGTATGCTTTATCCCTATATTGTGTAACATCAGAAAACATCGTACCGTTTTTCATATTGTGACCGTAGACAATCAAATTGTCACATTCCGGGGTAGAAGCCCCATCCAAAAACGGAATACCTGACACACTGTATTCACCCTCGAAGTTTTTACGAAGGTACTTCTGAGGTTCTTCGGGTGTAAACATAACCGGATAATTCACCGCCGTATTCGGAATACATATCCAGCCGATACAATCCCCGTTTGCTTCAAATAACGGTGTCAGATTGCGCGAGGACTGTTTCTGTTCCTGCGGTGTTTCGGTCTGTTCAACATTATCCGCCATTTCCGTTTGTTCAACTTCGGTTATAATATCCTCTAATTTTTCAAACCCTTTTATATCTTGTTGGCGTTCCCGATACTCTTTTGCTATCATTCCAACAGACAAAAGCATTATAGCGACAAACAGGAGCGAGATTAACGGTAATACTTTTTTAGTTTTCATATAGACCTCCGTCAATAGTTTCTGTTTTTTACTGAACACCATATTTTACTCTTGCCTTGTCAGTTTATAAGTCCCGCTGACCGTTCCTTCTCCTCCGACCATTGTGAGGATATCGCCGTCAACGGTAAATTCATAAGTAGAATCGTGTACAGATTCATTTGAATAGTCGATTACGAGCTTATTGCCGTCAATCGTATATGTAAAGTCGTAGGATATGGAGGGAAGCACCATTGCGCCGGTTCCATTTCCGTCAAACTCATATGTCGTAGTTCCGTCAAAATCCCAAGTGCCCGCAAGCGCATCCGTTCTGCCGGAGCAGCCTTTCACGATAAGTGCAATGACAACTACTATAACAATCAATGCAGCGGCAGCACCGCCAAACAGCATACGGCGTTGTTTCTGCTTTTTCTCTTTTTTCTTATTTCTTTGAGCCATTCGTTCCGATTCACTCAAATACCGCCCTGGTTGCCGGTGTTCGCCGGAACGTAGGGATTGATAATCCTGCATAACATTTCTCCAATCTCAGACTCAGCAAAAAGGCGGTGGCGGGAACCTCCCGTCACCGCCTTTTGCTTAAAGGTCTGTAGCTGAATTATTCAGCTTGTTCTTTCTTTTTTTTGCCGTAAATGACAGTTCCCAATACGCCGAAGCCGCTTACGAACAGCACCGCAAACCACAGCATCATATTGCTGTTATCTCCGGTCTGAGGAGATTTTTCGCTGCCGTTGGTGCTTCCGGGCTTTGTTGTATCATCAGGCTTGCTCGGATTGGTCGGTTTTGTAGGATCAGTAGGCTCTGTCGGTGTTCCGGTAGCCGGAATCTCTACCGCTGGACGCTGATAGCCGCAAACCTTGCATTCTTCATGCTTGGAACCCTTTTTGGTTGCAGTTGCTTCCTTATCTACCACCCACTTAAAGCTGTGTGCTGCAACATCAGCCTTATCGCCGCAGGAGCATTCTTTCCAGTGGTTAATAGAATCGGATTTCCAGTCAGAGCTGTAGTTGTGGGTATGCTCACCGCTGCCGATTGCCGGAATCGTACCGGTTTCCAGTACACGCTTGCAAACAGTGCATTCCTTATGCTTTGAGCCGTCGGTTGTAGCAGTTGCTGGGGTGTCGATGATCCATTCGCCGGCGGTATGCGCTGCTGTATCTTTCTTATCGCCACAGGAGCACTCATGCCAGTGGTTGTCGGCATCGTTCTTCCACTCACTGCCGTAGCTGTGAGTATGCTCACCGCCGCCGGTTGCCGGGATGGTTTCAGTTGCCATCGTATAACCGCAGACGGTGCATTCCTTATGCTTTGAGCCGCTTGTGGTAGCTGTTGCCGGGGTGTCGATAATCCATTCGCCGGCGGTATGCGCCGCCTTGCTGCCCTCGATGATCACGCCGCAGCCGACAACTGTGCACTCTTTCCAGTGATCGGTATTATCGGACTTCCAGTCGGAAGCGCTATGACCTGTTGCCGCAAGGATTACGCTTGTCTTGTCGGTAATTTCGGATGCACCGGTTGCATCCTCAAACCACTTGTCACAGCCGTCGCAGGTGTAATATGCTGTGTTGCCTTTCTCCGTGCAAGTAGGAGCCTTTGCGGGAACGAGGGTCAGATTGTGCGTATGCGGTACGGTCTTGTCATATCCGCAGGTGTCGCAGATGTTATCGCTGCCGTAATCGTGAGCCGCCTCGTCCTTCTTTTCGTGACAGCGAGAGCATTCTTTCCAATGATTGTCTGTGTCCTTGCTCCAATCGCTTGCCCATGCGTGCCCGAGCTGTGTACCTGCTGCTGTAAAGGTTTCTGTTGTGCTGATCTCTCCGCAGGAGCAGCTCTTGAAATATACTGCATCGTTGGTGCAGTCGGCAGCCGACTTGATGGTTTCCGGCTTCTGAATTTCCTGATCGTAGGTATGGGTATGGGGAATTGTGTAGGTCGCTTTCACGCTGACTTCACTGTCAGGCATTATGAAAGTAGTGGTTTCACTGTTCGCATCTTCAAGAGTAGTGTTGCCGCTTTCTACTACCCACTTATCAAACACCTTACCGTCAGGAGCCGCATTTGCGGTCAGAGTAATGGTTGTGCCTTGCGTCGCTTTACTGATTTCGCTTCCTGCACCGATTGTCGCTTTGCCGTCCGTTACGATGATGGAATACTCTTTACTCTCCCAGATTGCATAGAAGGTAGTATCCGAGCTTACTTCATAGGTCGTGCCGGAAATAACCGAACCGTCGGCACTGGTTGACCAGCCCTTGAATTGCTTGCCTTCCGGTTCAGTAAAACCGCAGGCGGGCAGGGTGTAGCTGCCGGAAATACCGGTGACATCTGCCATTGTGCCGCCGCCACCGTTGGCATTGAATCTGACGGTATACTCGGCAGGCGCGGGAGGTGCGTCCTCCCACAGCGCCTTGACTGTGATGTCAGCAGTGACGGTCACAGGGGCGTTCACCGGATACTCCGCACCGTCTATCTCCCATGCCTTGAACTGCTTTCCTTCGGGCGCAATAAACTCGCACTCCGGCAGAGAATACTCGCTACCGTGCAATATCTTCTTAGCGGGCATTGCGGTGGTGACCTCCTCGGGCAGCTCCTCAGGCTCGGAGCCGCCGTTAGCGTCAAAAGTGACGGTATGCTCGTTGCGCATTTCAAACGCTGCGGTGATGGTAACATCTCCCTCCGGCTGGGTGAAGGTATAGGTATCGTCCCCAACCGCAACGGCGGCAGGGTTGCCATTGACGGACAGTGTGCTTAGCATATAGCCCTCGTCGGGGTCAATGGAGAGCATGACAAGCTCGCCCTTAAAGAACAGTGGCGTGCCGTCCTCGGCGGTTCCCGCAGCGTTCACCACCTTGACTCTGCCGTTTTCGCAATCCTGCACCGTCACCTTATACTGCGGCTCGCCCTCCACGGTCACCTGCACCGAGATGTTCTTCTTCCACTCCTCTCCCGGACGTGTGATAACATCAAGCCCCGAGTTGCAGCGTGCTCCGGTGCCCTCCAGAATCACCGTTCCGTTGACCGTGAAGGTCTGCTCCCGCTGAGACTGCGGATCATAGTCTGCCGGGATCTCCCACGAAACCTCGACAGGTATAAAACCGGAGGTGTCAGCTGCAAAAACCCCGATTTGGACCTTGGAGAGCTCCTCTTTCAGATTCTGTTCCCTGGAAATACGGATCGGCTGCGCGGGCGCCACATCCCAATGGTCCTTCTCCCGCACATTGGTCAGGTAGTTCCAGAAAACCTTGAACGACCTGTAGGAGGCCACATTTCCGCAGGCGTCTTCGATGATAAGCGTGTGTTGGATGCTGTTGTCATACTCTGCCGGGATCGTATAAACGCCATTTTCATCCGGCGTCAGAAGCGTAGCTTTCCCACCCGGGGATGTATGGCAACGAACCGTGACGGGCGATGAGTCCTCTACCTTGAACCGCAGGTCGCCGTAATACTTACCATAGCTCTTCAGTTCCTTTCCGGTAGAAAGATCAATGGCTTTCGGGTTCTCGACGTCAATGATCATCTTCGGCGTAGAGACATAGGTCGTTCCCGTCGGGTTCGTGGCTTTGGCGTAGACATACCAACCGCCGTTTTCTTCATACGCCGCAGCGTCTATTGTGATTAAGATAAATGGCAGCACGATCGATCCCGGCGTGGCTTCCGCTATCTTGTATTCCTTCCAGAGGGACTCGTCAAGCGCTGCCAGCTCTTCCTGCGTGTAGCGCTTCGGAGAGCTGAGGTAATAGCCTGGCTTCGCGTCCGTGTCGACCCACATGCCTATCTGATAGGAATTCTCATCCATGGACGCGCCTTTGAGATAATACGGTTCGTCCGAATCCGCGTTATATCCCGTGAAGTACTGACCCGTCCCCAAGCGAAGCTCGACCTTTGGATGCTTCGTCGAATAGTTCAGCACGAGCGTCCGGTTTTTGGTGATCAGACCTGCCCGGAACTCTCCCTTTTCCTTGTCATATGGGATTTTCGTCCCGTCTGCCTCATCGGTCAGCGTTGCCGACACGCCCGCCGGCAGCCTGATCTGGAGCACCAGATATTCATTGTGCGGCAGCATCAGATCGGCGTAGGTCTTTTTGCCGTCCGGGCTGATGACCTTCACATGGTGCCGCCTGTAGGTTCTGACTGTGGCCGTAGTCTCGTTTCCCGCGTTGTCAGTCGCAACCACGGTATATTCCGCTCCCGCATCATTGTTGCCGCCATCCGGCGCGGGGAGACGATAGGTGGGGCCGGCTTGCGGCTCGCCGTTGATGGTCACCGACTTGATGCCGGAGGACGTCTCACCATTCAGCGCCGGGTCGCTCACGGTGAAGGTGTACGCGCCGGGATTTCCATCGAGGGTATCCTCGACGGTGTAGCTCTCGCCGTCCTTCAAACCCTCCAGCACCGGCGCCTTCGTGTCCGTTCCCATCACATGGCCGCACACAGTGCAGAGCTGCTTCTGATTGCTCCAGTCGCCGGGGATGTGCTTTCCGTTTTGCTTGGACATCTCCGCCACCGGGTCACGCGCCTGACACTTCATATTCCTGCACGCCCAGACGTGGCACGACTGCCGGTCGACCCAGCCGAAGTCGTGCTTCCCGTCGCAGGGGTCGTCGATCAGCTCCAGTTCCATCGCGTTGATCGCCCAGCCGTAGTTCTTCACGTACGGCAGCGTCAGCAGCTGCACGTCGATGCGCCCGTTCTCGTTGGGGATCAGGATATCATAGAGGTTCCAGAAGAAGGTGAACTCGTCGTTGCGGTTGATGGCTTGCGCCTCAACCTTCAGCTTTATCAGCTTTCCATTGTATGAGCCTATTTTGATGGACTTGTAGTCTTCGGGCAGGGGGTTTCTGACAAAATCTCCTATATATCTTAGCACTGTGCTGTATACCTTGTTTGAATATACAAGATCGCCGTAGCCCATAACTGCCGCGGCCGAGCCAAATTGATTATAGCCTGTTGTAAGCTTCAGCTTCGCGTCCGTCACGGTGATGTTCTGACCGTGACACCAGCGGCCGCCGCCGATGGCTGCGCCGTATGCGCCGTGCGCGTTCACCTCGCCGCCGGTGATGGTGATATCGCGCGCCGGGACGTTCTGACCGCCGCCGATGCCCGCGCCGTTGTATCCGCCGCAGGCGTAGATCTTGCCGCCGTAAATGTTGATATTATAGGCAGCGGTGTCGCCATCCATGTCCTGCTCCGATGTCCAGCAGCCCCCGCCGATACCGGCTCCTCCCTCGCCGCCGGTGGCGGAAATATCGCCGCCGTAGATGTAGATATCGCGGCCGCGGCCCTTGAAGCTGCCGCCGATGCCGGAGGCCGCTTCGCCGCCCTTCGCCTCGATTTTACCGGAGTAGAAATACAGCTTCTCGCCGCTGCCGTTTCTGCCGCCGCCAATGCCGGCTCCTCCATCGCCGCCCTTGGCGATGATGGTGCCGCTCCAGAGCGATGGGTTCGTCTGAGAGCCGAAGTGCATATTTGCGCCGTGACCGTACATATCCAGGTTGAACAGACTTTCTGCGATATTGCGGGTCCCCCAGCTTCCTCCTATGCCCGCCGCTTTATAGCCACCCTGACACGTCACCGTGGTGCCCTCCATCACCTGCACGCACAGCTGCCCCTCGCTGCGGTTCTTCTGAATGGCCGCCCGTCCGGTGGCCCCCGTCAGCTTACTGTCCCGGTTGATAAAGTACAGATACGCCGACGCCTTTCCGTGCAGCTCGATGGCCGGTGTCTTGGCGTCCTTGTTCACCTGAATGTTAACGTTGTCCAGAAAAATGTGCGGTGCCGCCTTCTTTCCATTGATCTGGATCTTCTTGGTCCAGACAAAGTCCGGATCGCTTGAGGACGAATAGATATAGTATGTCTTGCTGTCCTTGATGTTGATGTCGCTCGTTCTATAGCACAGATCGATCTCCACATCAAATTTTGTGGGGATAGTATCCAACGTGCCGGTCTCCGCTGCAAAGACCGCTGTCGGCAGCAGCGTCAGCACCATGCAGCATAGAAGTATGATACTGAGTATTCGTTTCTTCATTGGCTTTTCTCCTCCTTTTCGTGTTGGTTCGGCTTATCCGTCCCGTCTTTTCTCCGGTTTTCCTTGCTTCTGAGCCGGAAGCACAGCGCGGTGATGACCACCGCCGCTGCAAAGGAGACGACGGCCACCAGCACATAGCCGCCCGCGTCCTCCCGCAGCAGCATCGCGCCGAACACGCCCCATGCGGCGGTCTGTCCCGGAGCGACGACCGTGCCCGCTGTCTGCATCAGCGCCGCGCACAGCAGCATACACGCTGCGGAGAGACTTATTACCTCGCGCCGCTGCCTCCGGCGGTTGTTTTCCCGCACCCGCTGCTTGACGAATGCGACCCGTCTTGCGGTATCGTACATATCGTTTGAACCCCCTTTCCGGTTTGTCTGGAACTGTGATAAAAACCCTTTCACTTATATAGGTACAAAAAATCGAAAAAACTCTCACCCAAAACGCAAAATTTTTCAAAAAAATTTGAGAGCCGCCAAAAGGCAGCTCTCAGGGAGTAAATGTTCGGTTATTTCCTCTGCGATAAGCGGAAAGCGGACCATCTTCCCGCCGCTACCAGCAGCACCGGCAGGACATAGGCCACATACTGCGCCGCGCCGCCGTAAGCAATGAGCAGATTGTAGGTGGCGTGGAGGGTGATGGCCGCGCCCAGCAGCCCGCACGTACCGGCTATTTTAAGCCACGTCCGCCGCCACGCATAGGCAAGCCCGCCGCCCACGATCAGGCCGCAGAGGACGTGCATGGCTCCCGTGCCGAAGCCCCGGAAGAAGATGAAGGAGAAGCGGTCCGCGCCGTTCTGGATGAGATAGCACACGTTTTCAAAGGTGGCGAAGCTCAGGGCGAGCGTGATGGCGGCAGGCTTAATTCTCTCGCTCTCCGGCTCAAACACCAGAAGATAGAACACCAGCGGCAGCAGCTTCATCATTTCCTCCACCACCGGCGCAATCTCCGCCGTGGCGGCAAGGGCGTCCGCCTGACACACCGCCGCGAGGAAGGTGTTGATATAGGCCGAAAGCAGGCACATCCCCATCCCGGCAATGCAGAACAGGAAGAAGCGGAGCTGCCGCCTGCCCATGCACAAAGCGGCCACCAGCAGGGGAGATACCATGCAGAGGAAGATGTTTTCGATGTAGGTCATGCGTCCACCGCCTTTCTCGTGGCGGGCAGCAGGCCGAGAATGGCGAGCGTCAGCAGCATATCGCACCAGAAGGTGGGGCTTGCCAGAGAGGTATCCGGCCAAAAGCAGCCCACCGTCCAAAGCAGATACTCCGCAAACGCAAAGCACAGCACGCCGATGTGGTAGTACCGCATATTCCGCGCCGTGCCTGTCTGCCCATTGGCGTAGACCAGTCCACGGATGGCGCAGAAGGAGAGCCAAATCATCATGCCGCACCAGATCAGGTTGGAGAGAATATCCCCGAAGGTGCAGTAGAACGCCAGCAGCGGTACGCCGATCAGCGGCGAAAGCCATGCAGAGCGGCTGCGGAAGCTGCGCTCGTCCTGAGTGGTGAGCGTGGCCTGCAAAATGCGCAGGAAAATTACGCTGGCCACCCAGCCGAACTCCGAGACATAGAAAACGCGCGGTGTGGTATCGAACAGCAGCAGATACAGCGTCCAGTAGAGCGCGCCGAAGGCAAAGCAGCCGTAGAAACACAGCAGAAGAAAATCCGCCTGCCTGCGGCTTTTCCAGTAGAAGATACCCGAAAGCAGCGCACCGACGAATGTGACCAGCAGTTGCAGCAGGTTTTCAATCAGCTCCATGCACATCCTCGCTTTCCTCATCCTGTCTGTCCTCTCGGTTCATCTGCCGCAGCAGGAAGCACAGAACGGTCACGCACACGCCGAGTAAAAACGCCAGAAGCCCGATGACGATGTATCCCAAAGCCGCACCGTCGTGAAAGATGCTTGCCGCCGTTTCAAAGCCCACATAATCCCCAGTCCGGATGCTTGCAGCAATGCCGGGCATGGCGAGGGACGCACCGATGAGCAGCACAAGGCACGCCGCCACGGCAGAAACCATGGTAATTGTATTACGACGCAGCCGTTTCTCCCGCTCAATTTTGGCGATGCGCCGCTTTGTCTCCGCAACACGCTCTTCATAACTCCGCATTAGTGATTCCCTCCAGTTCTAATAGCCTTCGCAGGCTCTTTTTTCCGCGATACACCATGTTGGTGATCTGCTTTACCGTTTTTCCCGTGACCTCCGCTGCCTGTGCGTAACTCATATCCTCAAAATAGGTGAGATACAGCACCTCCCGATAGTCCGGGTTCATTTCGTCCATGCAGAAGTGCAGAACGCGGTTTCGCTCCTCCGTCCGAATGACCTCCTCCACCAGCAGCCGTCCGTCCGGCTCGCCGGTCAGCGTATCGAGGCTGAACAGGGGCTTCCGTTTGCTCTTATGGCGCAGCGCCATGTGCCGCGCCGCCTTATAGAGATACGCCTTGAAGCCGCCGTCCCGTATCTTCGGCTTTTTGGTGAACAGATAGGCGAAAACGTCCAGCATCAGTTCCTCCGCCTCGTGAACGTCGTGCAGATAGCCGTCGATATACAGGGTCAGGGGGTCGCCGTATTTTTTCATCAGGGCATTGAGCCCTTCGTCGTCGCCGTTCAGATATTGGCGGTACAAGCTCTCGTCGCAGGCCATAGCGTTCACCTCCTTTTTGCGGATGCTTCCCATGCAGAGGGGTATCCGTCAGGTGCTTGTCCTGCCGGAATCGCGGTGCTGTCCTTGAAAGCGCGGGTCGGACGGTTTCTCCGCATTTTCCGGGATCGCCCATGAACGTCCGAACCGGGACGCACCGGGAATCCGCCCTTCGGCGCAGTATTGGTTGACCCGCCGCTCTGACACGCCCCAACGGTAAGACGCCTCCCGAATGGAGATATAGCCCTTGATCCCGTTCATACCGCACCTCCGCATGGATAATACTCAATACGATACATTATATACGAATATCCGAATAAAAGCAAGCCCACACGGACGTTGGGACGCAGAATCTCTCCCACGTCCTCATATCTATCTGGCTTTATCTTCTCTTACCTTTGATACTTCCTTATGTGACGCTTCCTGCTTCACCTCATCCGCACCTCTAGCCTCAAATGCATCTGCATTATACTGATACTCCTGTGGTTCAGCGACCATCGGTGAATTTACAATCTCTGCTTCTACTCGCTCAGCTTCTGCCCTCTCCGGCTCTGTCTGTTTCAGATTCTTCGTATTCTCTATATGCTTTTCCTTATCAAGCTGCACATTCATCGCCAGATTATCCAGCTTATCAATCGAAGCGTCCAGATGAAGCTTCATTGATACAAGCATCTTTTTCACTGCTTTCATAGGTGCAAGCACCGCCTTTGTAATGGGATGTTTCTGCTCTTTCTGAGAATAATCCACCTCCGGCTTGTCAGCAAAAGTACGGAATGCATTGGCTGCTGTCTGCCTAGCTTCACGAAACCCTTTTGCAAGAAGTGCTGTCTTTGCTATATCCTTATCTGTAGTCTTGATTGCTCCTATTACATTTTCCCGGATATCAAGAATTCTTTTCTTAATTCCTAAGAACTCCGACACCCTATATAATGCAGCTCTTCCCTTTTCCTTTGCTTCTTCGACTATGCTCTTAGCAGTTGATTTGACCTGTGCTTTCACTTCAATTACCTGCGACTTTATCTGCTTACATCTGGTATTAAGTCGCTCCTTTGCTTCTGACAATGCCTTTTTTGCATTATTGACAAAAGTATCTTCCTGCATTTCTTTAATCTGGTTCTGCATATTAGTGAGTTCTTCCGTCATGGAATCAATCTTTTTCTCCAGTCCATCCACATAGCTGCATATCTCAAATACATCGTTTGCCTGCTCTTTCATGGCATTTTTCTTTAATAAGTCGAGAAGTTCTCTTATGACCTCCTCATTGGTAAGTGTTTTTCCTGCTTCCATATCCATTCTGTTTCCTCCATTCTGTAAATGGGGCAGCCTTGGCCGCCCCTGTACTCTGATTACTGATTATCGAAAGGGTGTTGCCTCTTTGTCCTTCTCTTTATCGGGATTGCCATGATGTTTCTCTGCACTCTCCCTCGCCTTTTCGTTGCTCTTATCCTTTGCTTTCTCATATTCCGAGATAATCTCATTATAGAGTTTTTCCCTGAAATCCTTTGTAACCGGATAGCAGACATCCTGATAGATTGGCTTGCCGTGCTCGTCCACCTGCTTTATCTTATAAGAAGGCATTGATACAAAGATTTTTTCTTTGCCTTGCACGATATTGATGTTATTAACAATGAAACTGTTTTCAAAGTAAATTCGGGCAAGTCCTTTGATGTTACTGCCTTCCCTCTCATAAGGTGTCACAGTTACGGAAAACTCTGGCATTTCCTGTGTTCTGTCCTGCTTCTGTGTCTCCTCTTTCTCCGGTTCCTTGATTCTTGCATAGGCATCAAGGATATTGGTATAGAGTTCCTCACGAAACTCTGCTGTGATAGGATTGCACACATCCTTATAAATCACACCATTGCTTTCATCACGCTCATTGGAGCGGTATCTAGGCATTGATACAAAAAGCTCTCCCTTGTCCTTATTCTCAAGGATTGCAATATTGGTGATCTTAAATGAATCACCGAATACCACTGTTGCAAATCCTTTGATATTGCTGCCCTCTTTTGCCCTTGCTTTGTTAAGGTCTGTCTCTACAAACACACTATAATAAGAGCCTTCCATACCATCGTAAGGATAATACTCATTGTACTCTTCCTGCGTGATACTGCCATCATTCAAATGGTTCTGTAAATTCTGCTGTGTGGTAATCATTCCTCCTGCCTGACACTTTGCTGTTGCAAGTGACACAACATTCTGTGGACTGTATGCCACGGATGCAGGCTGTGGGTTGCTCACATTGTCTTTCGGACTGTCTGTAGTCTGACCACCATTACCTGCATTACTCTGATTTCCGCCAGCTTCCTCATTATCATTTACAGGAGCTTTCTGTTCCGGCTCGTCATTCTGCTTTGGCTTTTCTTCCTGCTTTGAAGCAGTTTCATTATCTGCGGATCGGTTATCTTCTTTATCAGTCTTCTCTTCTGAATCTTTAGCCTCGGCAATATCTTTCTCTGTCTCATCACTTCCAGCTTCGGTTGTGACCTCTGTGACAGCTTCCGTTGCCATTGCTACTTCTTCAGTTGGCTTTACGCTTTCCGTCTGTTTCTCTGTCTGATTATCAGCCTTTTCCTTACCACCATTACAGGCAGCCATTGAAAAGACCAGTACTGCGGATAATAAGATAATACTTATCTTCTTCATAGTAATCACCCATCCCTTCTCCGCAAGAGGGACGGGCTTTGTGTTCCGTGCCATCCACCCTTGCGGTGAACTATTTATCTGTAATGCACGGGACACATCGGACTGTCCCGTATTCTGTGCATCTTAAACTCCTTTCATTATACCAGCTCTCTTATTTTAAAGAAATACTGCATAAGTCGTCTGTCTTTCTTATAATTCAAGAATAAACCCTTTGCCTGCATATATGCTCACCTCCTCTCAAAATGTGCCCATTCTTACGAATGAAAGAAATACCCTTACCACCATAGCGAATAGAAGAAGAATTATTTTGGCAAGTCCTAAGACCAGCTTCAAAGCTCCAAGAATTATCCTTAATATCCACTTGAGTATCTCTAAAATTACTGTTCCTACGGCTCCCATAACTCTTCTCATAATAATCAGTCTCCTTTCGACATCCATCCCATTGCAAGTCCTGCAACATCTGCATCGTCCATAACATCTTCTGTAGGTTCTTGTGCTTCACTATTGGCTGCCTGCATTATTACCGGCTGACCAACATTCATCCCGGATATCACTCCGCCTAACAGCCTTATGACCTCTTTCCTAGCCTCATTGGTTGCTGCTTCAATGACTTCTTCCTTAATGTCATCAATATCTTCTGACCGGATATATTCAGCCCTCTCTTTTTCCTTCTTCTTGATAACAAAAGTTTCTTTTCCATAATTATCAATGTAGAACTGAATCGCATCTATAATGAACTGGTTCTTAGATTTGAAAATCTTCGGATCAAGGTTCTGAATCACATCATTGATTTTCACATGCTGAGGATTGCTCATGTTGAGGCGGACAGAAGTTTTTACTTCCTACTGCAAGGAATACCTTTGCCTCTGCAAGACCTCTTCTTTTAAGTTCCTTAGCAACTGCTGCAAGAGTAAGAAGATAAAAGCTGTCATCTTCGACCTTTGTATCCTTTACTTCCTGCCTCACAGTTCCAACCTTATAGAACTTTCCTTCATACTCAAGTACATCGCCGAAAAGTGCCGGAGTTGTTGTAATCTCCTTAACTCCTGTGACAAATACCTGAGAAATTGTTTTCATCATTGACCAACCATGATCAATGCCGATTACTTCTAACTTGTTATTCATATGTTTTGCACATCCTTTCTCCTTAAACAGCCACTTGAACATCTTAACCACCTACTTTCCTATCAGCTTTCGCATACAAGGAAAACAATAACCATTCCCTTGATAATATGGACATCCGACACATTCCGTCGGAAGTTTCTGTTCTTTTTTCTTAGATGGTTTACAACATGTTCCATTGGCACATCTGTTGTTATGTCCCCAGAAGAATCTACAATGCATACAATCTTTTAATTCTCTTTCAAGCTTTTCTTCTGGAGATACAAACCTGCGTTTCTTATGCTTATCTCTTTTTTCAACTGTTCCCACCAGAGCTCTCCTCCCTTCCAAGGAGTGATTGCTCTCTTATATTTTCCAATATCCTGTCCGACTCACCTGCTGTCCTTGCTAATGAATACAATACGATAAGAACAATAATTATAAATGCTATGCTAAATCCCATCATCACTTTATCCTCCTTCAAATTAGTTGCCATATAGACAAAATTTGAATTTGGAAGTGATATAGTCTACATGGCTATGCTTAATGCTAAGCATGTAGGTACACGCCAGTCTTCTAGACTCCTATATCGCCCCGTGTACAAAGAGGTGTTCTCACCTCCGGGAGTTACAGACGAGCCACAAAATGTGTTTCACGACGCCCTTCTGAATTATCAGAAGCACTATCTCCTCTTTTAGCCTTTTGAGGATAAGGACAAACTTCTCGCCCTCTGTGGTTGATTATCCTTACGCAACATGCGAATCCTTTTTCCAGATTTCCATCCAACTTCTCACCCTTCATCTTTCGATCCATCAGGCTACTAATATGATAGCTGTGACTTTCATCTTCCAGGTACATGCCCCGTAAATTTACTACCTACAGATACTCTGCAGTGCAAACTACTTTGCAAATCTGTAACTGATTATTAAATTGTTCATCCCAAGTTTTTCTTGGAATGTCCATATATTACATTAGTTTCTATAATGCCGAAAGTGACAATCACGGGTCTTTTTTATCAAAACAGGTACTATTGCGGTCTTTTTTCTTCACCTAACAATTTATTCCAAATATGCTTGGGCAATGGTCTTGTTGGTTCCTTAAATTTTTCCAAATACATCTCAAAGATATCAGTGTTAATCAACGCTGAATTTCCAACCTTATACACTGCCCCTGCTTAAGAGGCCAAAAACATAATCCTTGATTTACTTATGCCATAAATAATGGCACCCTCAGTAGCATTTACATATTTTTTCATAATGTCTTTTGTATCTGAATAGAACTTATATGAGTTACTCATTCAATTCACCTTCTTCCTGCCCATATAACGGCTCTTTCAAAGGTCTTGCAGGTTGTCTGAATTGCTCCATATAATTATCAAATATTTCCAAATTGATTAACACAGTCCCCCCTGTTCCCTCATTTATTTTATATGTTGCACCTGCTGCTCTAGCCAACTCGATAAATCTATGTCTGCCAATACTGTATATAATTGAAGCTTCTCCAATTCTCGCAAACTTTTTAATTATCTGTTTATTTGTTCCAGGCACTTTGTATATGTGTTTCATAAACTCATCAAACCTTTCCTTTTTTACTAAATGAATATGGGTAAGCTTGTATAAAGAACCTGCCGCCTTAGCAATATATTCAGTTTCTTCAACACTTAATCCATATTCATGAGCCACCTCTTCGACCCTTATGTATCTTTTTATTACCTCCCCACCATGAAGATAAGCCCTAACATCCGGCTGTAATTGTGTTACCATCCTTTTCACCTACTTATAAAATTCATCATCAACTATATGGAATGTCTCAATGTACTCATCAAATATTTTTAAATTCACAAGCACTAACTGACCTAACTTATAGATTGCTTTGGCATCCTTAGCCATTTGCATAAACTTTGATACGCCCATATGATACATTTCTGCTCCTTCGCTATATCTTACAAACTTTGTATTACCATTCTTCTTAAATTCCTGATATGCCTTTGTGTGTTCCATGCTATTCTCCTTTCGGTATTTCAATTGTTCCTATAACGCAAAAAAGGACATCTTCTAAATTTCTTTAGAAAATGTCCTCTAAGTAATACAATCTTTAATTTTTCAGAC
>ENA-UERU01001180-UERU01001180.1-human-gut-metagenome-genome-assembly--contig:-NODE-1180-length-15540-cov-3.323223_pt1 | contig 15540 bp, 8 predicted proteins | sample MGYA00242988_ERZ507989 | MGnify/ENA primary metagenome ERZ507989 (study PRJEB26167, sample SAMN06115519) | human gut metagenome | host: Homo sapiens | place: China:Hunan | collected 2015-08-21 | study...
TTCCTGTGTAGGAATGGCAGAAAGTTCATTGGCAGCTTCTGCGTACATCAACATCACTTCGGCACAACGCATAACAGAGAGATGAAGAAAAACTTTCAAAAATCCGAGATATTCCCTTGACTGAGATTGACGATTTCCCCGACCACCCTTTTAAGGTGCGTGATGACGAGGATATGGCACAGCTCATTGAGAGTATCAAGGAGCGAGGGGTAATCACTCCGGCGACAGTAAGGCAGAAAGAGGACGGCAGATACGAACTCATTTCAGGACACAGACGAAAGCGAGCCTGTGAGCTTGCCGGGTTTGATACGCTCCGTTGTGAGGTCGTTGAACTGAACCGAGACGAAGCCACGATTTTAATGGTTGAGAGCAACTACCAAAGGTCGCAGATACTTCCCTCAGAAAAAGCCTATGCCTACAAAATGCGTTTGGAAGCGATGAAAAGGCAAGCAGGCAGACCGAGTAAAGAAAATGGTGTCCCAGTGGGACACGATTCTTTGGTGGGCAAATCAAGAGAACTGTTAGCGGCAGAAGGTCAAGACAGTAATACGCAAATTCAGCGATATATTCGCCTTACTAATCTTGTTCCCGAACTGTTGGAGTATGTTGATGAGGGGCGAATTAAAATGCGACCGGCGGTTGAACTTTCCTTTCTCGATGAGGACAGTCAGCGTGATGTGGTTGATGAAATCGACCTGAACGACGCAACCCCGTCCCACGACCAAACAATCCGTATGCGAAAGTTCTTTGAGGAGGGCAAGCTCACAACCGAAGCAATCCAAGCGATTATGTCGGAGGAAAAGCCAAACCAAAGGGAGAAAATTGTTTTGAGGGGCGACAGAGTTCGACAGCTTATCCCGAAGAACATTCCCATAAGCCAAACGGAGGATTTTGTGTGCAAGGCATTGGAGCATTACAACAAGTTTCTGCGAAGCAGAGCCGACCGTGACAGCCGATAGCCTTCCCCCTTTCTCACACTCTAACCCCTATATATACCGGCTATTAACCTGCTGAAAAAATATACTCTATCTCCCTTGAGTATATCTATCTCTAATAACTTATAGCTGTCTATTAAAGGGTTCGCACATTTGGAGCAAAAGCAAAATGTCTGCTACGATAAAAAGTTCACCTATTCGCACCTTTGATGTTTTTTGCCTGATTGAGTACGATTAAGGCGAAAGGAGCGATGGATATGAAAAACAGGCTGATACCTTGTGTTCTTGCCTGCCTGATGATTTTCCTCGTAGGTTGTAACGGTAACACAGCCAAAGAAGCTGCACAGGAGATAACGAGAACAGAGACTTCTTTTCCGGCTGGTAATACCGAAACAAATTCTCAGGAAGAAACGGCAGAAGAACCGGAAAGCACGACAGTTCAGGAAGAAACACCGATTACGGCAGAAGAAAGCCAATCAACCGCTGAAAGTCAAACGGTTGCGACGGTTCAGACAAAACCGGCGGAAGAAAAAACGGCTGATACTCCTGCAACCGAAAAGCCAAAGGCAGAGCCACCGAAGCAGACAACCACGCAGGCTGAACCCGAAAAACAAACGGAACAGCCAAAAGAACAGACAACTGCCGAACAAAAGCCGGTTGAAAAACCGACTGAAAAGCCGGCAGAACCGAAACCGACAGAGCCGCCTAAGCAGACATTCGATGTCAGCCCTTATGTAAGTTACGCAAAAGAGTATGCGGTAAGCATAGGGCTTTCTCTTGACAGCACGGCGACAGAATGTTGGGACAATCCCATATCCGCCAATCCGAACCGAAGCGGTATCAAGTCTGATATTGAAAGCAGACTTAACCGATACAAGAACAGCGAGGGTTTTACCGCTGTGTGGATATGGACAGAAAAGCTATCCGATACGGAGTACAACATCTATATCGGCTACTGCTAAAACAAAATAATTTTAAGCGGACGCACTGAGTAAAATCGGTGCGTTTTTGCATTTCAAGGAGGAAAACGCAATGGTTAAAACAAAATTCAAGAAAGCCGTCTCGCTTATGTTGGCGACGGTTATGAGCCTTACTGCTTTTATGGGCATTGGGGCAACGACAGCCTTTGCAGCCGTTGGAGAAAAAGCCGATGTGTACCTCGTCGATTATCCCCGAAGCGGAGATACCAATAACAACGGCGAATGGGGACACGGCAATCTCAACTATATGAACGGTTGGAAAGGCTTGTCCACGAAATACACGGGACTTCGTGCAATGGGTTCGTATTCAGGCAATATCGCCTACTGTATTGAGCCGGGTACAGGTCAGCGGACTGGCGATACTCTCACCGAAAAGGATGAAAACTTCTTCAACAACATCAGCCCGAATGGTACGATTTCCGGCGATGATATTCGCCTGCTTATCGGTCGTATCTTGCAGTACGGGTATCGTGGAGGTATTTCGACAAGCTGGAAGTCGCAAAATGAAAGCGACGCAAACTGTATCGCACACGCTTATGCTACGCAGATTTTAATTTGGGAAACGATTGTCGGCGAAAGAGACGCAGGCTTTAATCACGTTTCTACCGGCGGGTATAATGCTGTGCTTGAATGTGTAAGCTCTGCACATCCACTCCGCAGTAAAATCTTGTCTTACTACAACAGTATGGTAACAAGTGTTCAGAATCACACCAAAGTGCCGAGCTTCTGCACAAGGTCAAGCGGTTCTGCAAAGGTAAACGAGCTTGAATGGAACGGAAGCAAATATGTTGCAACTCTCACCGACACAAACGGTGTGCTTGGCAATTACAATTTCTCGGCAAACATTGATGGTGTTTCTTTCTCCGTCAGCGGAAACAAATTGACTGTTTCGATGGATAAAGCTCCGAGTAAGGAATTTACCATCACTGCCGCAAAGAAAAACGGCGTCCGCAGAGGTGTAGTCGTATGGTCTGACGGTATTCACCAGAATGGAAACGGTATTCAGGATGTGGTCACTTATGCTCAGGAGGTCAGCGACCCTGTCAGCGGCTTTGTCAAAATGAAGGTCAGCTACGGCTCTTGTCAGATTGTAAAGACAAGTGAGGATGGAAAGGTTGACGGCATTCAGTTTACCATCAGCGGAAACGGCGTTAATCAGACTGTCACAACCGCAAACGGCGGTAAGTTCCAGCTTGATAACCTTATGCCCGGTGTTTACACGGTAACAGAGCAGTCTATTGACAAATATGTACCGCAGGAGGTTCACAGAGTAACTGTTGTTGCCGGTCAGGTATCCAAGGTCAATTTCAATAATGTTCTCAAGAGAGGTAATCTTCAGGTCATCAAATCCTCCGAGGATAATCTTGTTGAGGGTGTTACCTTTCACCTTTACGGCACTTCTCTTGCGGGTATTGCCGTAGATGAGTATGCTGTGACAGATAAAAACGGCGTGGCAACATTTAAGGATGTCCTGATTTCAGGCACTACGCCCTACACCATCGAGGAAGTGGACACAGCTATCCGTTATGTTGTGCCTGCAAATCAGACCGCACCGATTAACTGGAAAGAGGTTACAACCCGTAATTTCACGAATATTCTCAAAAAGTTCAGCGTGACTGTGACAAAGAGCGACCGTGAGGAAGGAACACCGCAGGGCGACGCTACCCTTGCCGGAGCAATTTACGGTATTTATAAAGGCGAAACCCTTGTGGACAAGTATGTAACGGATAAGAACGGTCAATTTACCACAAAGGAATATATCTGTGATGACGACTGGACAATCCGTGAAATCACTCCGTCCGAGGGCTATCTGCTTGATACCACAATCCATAAGGTCGGTGCAGAACCGCAGCTTTATACGGTGGAACACAATCAGACCGCAAATGATGTTACCGAACAGGTTATGAAAGGCAATATCGCTATCATCAAGCATACCGATAACGGAGAAACTCAGATTGAAACACCCGAAAACGGAGCAACTTTTGAAATCTATCTCAAATCTTCCGGCAGTTTTGACTCAGCAGAAGATGATGAAAGAGATGTTATCGTCTGTGATGAAAACGGCTTCGGTCAGACAAAGGATATGCCGTATGGTGTATATACCGTTCATCAGACCTCCGGCTGGGAAGGTCGTGAGCTGATGAAGGACTTTGATGTGTTCATTGCTCAGGACGGTCAGACCTACCGCTATCTTATTAACAACGCAAACTTTGAAAGCTATATCAAGGTTGTCAAGGTGGACGCAGAAAGCGGTAAAAACATTCCGTATGCCGGTGCAGGCTTCAAAATCTTTGACCCTGACGGCAATCAGGTAACAATGACCTTCACTTATCCTACTCCGACAACGATTGATACTTTCTACACCGACGCAAACGGACAGCTTGTTACACCGGAAAAGCTGGAATACGGCAAGGGATATTCTCTTGTTGAGGTTCAGGCTCCTTACGGATATGTACTTGACAGCACACCGGTGTACTTTGATGTGGCAGAGGAACATTCTTCCGATGAGGGTGGTATTACCGTGATTAAGGTCGATAAACCTAATATGGCACAGAAAGGTACTGTCAGCATTGAAAAGACCGGCGAGATATTCTCAGGGGTAAATATCTCCGGAGAGGAAAACACCGATGTGATTTATCAGCCTGTCTATGAAGTGAAAGGTCTTGCAGGTGCGGTATATGAAATTACCGCAGCAGAAGATATTATCACTCCCGACGGCACACTCCGTTATGCAAAGGGTGAGGTTGTAGATACCGTAACGACAGATGAAAGCGGTCTTGCCAAGAGCAAGGAGCTTTATCTCGGAAAATATACGGTGGTTGAAATTACCGCACCGGAGGGTATGGTTATCAACAAAGAAGCTCACGAGGTTGAGCTGACTTATGCCGGTCAGGAAGTGTCTGTAACCGAAACCGCCACAAGCTTTGTAAATGACAGGCAGAAAGTAACGGTAAGTCTTGAAAAGACTATTGAAAAGAACGACATCTTCAACATCGGTAACGGCGATGAAATGAAGAATATCAGCTTCGGACTTTTCGCCGCAGAGGAACTTGTATCTGCAAGCGGTACTTCTATTCCGGCAGACGGACTGATTGAGATTATCTCACTTTCCGAGAACGGCAAGGCTGTTATCAAAACCGACCTTCCTTTCGGAAGCTACTATGTAAAGGAACTTGCAACCGATGAGCATTATACCCTTACCGACGCCAAGTATCCGTTCACTTTCAGCTATGCCGGTCAGGATACCGCAAATGTTGAGATTGCGGTCAACGACGGAAAAGCGATTGAGAATAAGCTCATTTACGGTTCTGTTTCCGGTAAGAAGATTACCGAGAACGGCGAAGAACTCGGCGGTGCAGTTATCGGACTGTTTAAGGCTGATGAAACCGAATTTACAAAAGAAAATGCTTTGATGACTGCTACCTCTGAAAATGACGGTAGCTTTTCTTTTGACAAAGTACCGTATGGCAACTGGCTTGTAAGAGAAATCGAGCAGCCGGAGGGCTTCGTGCTTGATGAAACTTCTTATGAAGTTAAAATCTCCGAAGTCGCTCAGGTCATTGAGGTCGAAATCGTCAATGAGTATGTTCACGGCAATATCAAGTTGACTAAGGTCGATGAAGATTACCCGGACAACAAGCTGACAGGAGCGACCTTTGAGGTTTACAAAGATGTAAACGGAGACGGCAAATTGGACGACGGCGACGAGCTTATCGGTACACTCAACGAAACTTCTACGGGTATTTACGAAATGAAAGAACTTCTTTACGGAAAATACCTTGTAAGAGAAATCAAAGCACCGGAGGGCTTCGAGCTTGATAAGGGCGTGTACTCCGTATTCATTGAGGAAGATGAAATGACCTATGAGGTTGAAAACAAAGCGGGTGTCGGATTTATCAACACAGCTATGAAAGGAAACCTGAAAATCGTTAAGACTTCCTCTGACGGTAAGGTGGAGGGCTTTACTTTCAGAGTTACGGGAGTAAACGGGTACGACCGAAGCTTCACAACCGATAAGAACGGCGAAATAATTATCGAGGAACTTCGTATCGGCGATTACACCATTTCCGAGGTTCAGGATAGTGTTTCTGCTTCTTATGTGCTTCCTGCGGATAAGATTGCAACCGTAAAGGTCGGCTCTACTACCGTTGTGGAAATGCACAATGAGCTGAGAGATACACCAAAGACCGGAGATAACAGCAATGTGGGCTTGTGGACGGCACTTGCGGGACTTTCTGCCCTCGGTATTGTCGGCACAGCCGTTGTTGCGTACAGAAAAAAGAAGAAGGAGGACAATGAGTAATGGACGCTAAAACAATCGTAGCAGTTGTATTAGTCGCCTTTATTATCGGCGGCTTTATCTTCTTGCAGATTAAGAACAGAAAGAAATAAGGAACACGAAAGTGGGCGGAGTGAAAACTTCGCCCACCGTTCTTTTACGGAGGTGCATTATGAATAAGCAAAAGACGGTTGACAGCAAGGTGCTTGAAATACTTAGAGAATGCCCCGAAACGAGGTATGACGATATGCAGCTTATCCTTTGCTATTACAACCGATACAGCTATATGAGAGTCGGAGATTTACCGCTTGAGGATATAGTCAACAACTATAAAGGCTACGGCTTGCCGTGCTTTGAGACTATCCGCAGAGCAAGACAGAGAGTGCAATCCCTGTTTCCCGAACTGTCAAGGCAGTGCAGTGGCTGCGACTGCGGAAACATCAGAATTGTGATTGAAGTAAGCTGAGGTGTGGATATGAACGAGGGAAAAAGAAAAATAGGTGAATACACCGTTCTCTGCTCGGTCAATGTGGGCGAAAAGGAAGTTATCTTGGCTTCCAATGAGCAAAGTACGAACGGCGATAAATTTATGTGCGGCTTTGCAGAGCGAAACGACCTGTTTGAACTGTGTTCGGAATGTATGGTAAGCGATGACTATATTGAAATCGTACACCTTTTCGGAAGCCGTGTGGCAAATGAAGCGGAGCTTTTCAAGGAACAGGTCGAAAAACTGGATATTCCAATCACGCTCATAACGGAAGCCGACTGTATCCCCGACCACTATTCCAAAGACATCAACGGCAAAATCATAGCCATTGACCCCAAGGTATTAAAGCCTGAATTTCAGAGAGCCGACAGACAGCTCTACTATGTTACGGGTGGTTTCGGTGCGTCGGCAAACAGCCGTGGAAGCGCCGTGTTTTGTACCAATCTTCACACCGGAAAGTCAACCCGATATGAAAGAATGGATGTTATGGGCGAAGTAAAGCCTGAGCGTCTGCCTGAATGGGCAAAAGAAAAGGCACAAGAGCTTTTACACAAGAAGCGAAACAAAGACAAAGAACGATAAGGAGGACAAAGCAATGAAGGAAAAATTCACTTTTCAACAGAAAACAAAGCTTCTGACGAAACTGTTTGACGCAGGCTGCAATACCGAAAAGAAATTGCAGCAGCTCGATATGGAGAGCATTTTGAAAATTCCCGGTATCACTATTCCGGATATGAGCCTGATTATCGAGCTTCAGAAGCAGACCAAAGCCAATAAGCTGTTCTCTTATTTGGGAGGTGGCACTGATGAGCAGTCAGGAACAGAATGACCGCCATATCATTTGGAGCGACATTAGCCTTGACCTTGATGATTGGCGAGAGTCTTTGGAGGAACTGTATCCCGGATATTCCGATGATGAGCTTTACGACATTATGGTAAAATCCAATGCCGAAAACCTTTATGATGAACGAGTAAATCTCAACATTCAACTTTCACAGCCGATTATCGTAATCGGCGACCTCGGCAGATGGAACGGCAGAGTGTCGGGCTACAAGATGATTGATTCCGGCAACATTAAGGACTGCCTTTACTCCGATACCGATTACACCGAATGGTATGTGGATAAGTACGGAGATCTTCGAGCCGACGCCGTTCATCACGACGGTACAAACCATTATCTTTACCGTGTATTCAAAGACGGTGTTACCGATACGCAGATTGAAAATCTGCAAGATAAAATCTATAACGGAAAAGCCACAAGAGCCGACATCACACGAGTTACCAAAAGGCTCGGCGATGATATTGCCGGAGTTTATGGTTTTCCTATTCCAAAGCAAAGACAACAAAACGAACAAGCGAGGTGATGAAAATGGATTACAGAGTATTGACTGAAGCAGAGCGAAAGTACACCTTCAGCCAAAGTCAGCAGCTCTCTATGCAGACCGGACTTATCGGATATTTGCGAGCCGACTTCGGTTCTAACGGGAACGAGTTTTGGACGACTTGGAACGATTTCAGAAAAGACCTGAAAACCGATGAATTTAAGGCTGAATTTGACGATGTGATAAACGGATTGCGTGACGGCGATGTTTTGTCCGGCAGAAAGGCTATGTCCTCTTACTGTTATTCCACTCCCGACAGCTCCTTTAATGATGACTGCAACCACTACGGCATTCGTCTTGATACGGAAAAGTACAGCTATCTTATGAGGTTTAACCCCAACAGGGGCGAGTACAATCTGTACTGCTATTGCTATCAGAAAGAGTGGCTGAACAACCACTTGAAAAATGCCGAGCGTGGTATCCGATTTATCGACCCGCACTATCAGGAGCAGTTTCGCATTGCGGACGGAGAAAAAATCTCAATTAAGCTCGGCGACGGCAAAACAATGGAGAGAACTTGCAGATATATCGACGACTACCATTTGGAGGTCGGCACAAATCTCTACCACATCTGCGAATTTGCCGAGCTTTGCGAGAGAAACGGTCATACCGTAGAACCAGCCGCAAAAGAAAACACAAAACCTGCAAAGGAAAAAGAAAAAACACGATAAGGAGGTGCAGACGAGGTGGCAAGGAAATTTGACCTGATTTCGGAGCTGTATGAAAGAACCTGCTTTGCGGTTACAGACAATCCGGTAAACTGGCAATCGTTTCTGAAAACAGCAGGCAGGAATTTCAGGCTCCGATTTGATGAACAGCTTCTCATTTATGCCCAAAGACCCGATGCAACAGCCGTGCTTGAAATCGAACGATGGAACGGCACTTTCGGTCGCTGGGTAAACCGAGGAGCAAAGGGTATTGCCGTATTTGAGGACGCTGACAGAAGCCGTCAAAGGCTGATTCATTACTTTGATATATCGAACACCCACGAAAGTCGACATTCCCGCCCTGTTCCTATTTGGGAGATGAGACCCGATTATGAAGCAGAGGTTATCGAAACGCTTGAAAACACTTTCGGTGCGGTAAACGATACAACGAGTATTGAAAATGTCGTCAAAGAGAGCATTGCCAATGCCGTTGAGGACAACATCGCAGACTATATCTCCGACTTTATGAGTTTGGGTGCAGGCAGCGATATTGAGTATTTGTCTGCCGACGAAGCAAATGCCTTGTATTTGGAGCTTGTCAGAAACAGCGTGTCATATATGGTTATGGCTCGATTGGGACTGAACGCAGACAAGGTCTATTCTCCCGATGACTTTGCCGGTATTTCAAACTTCAATTCACAGGAAGTTCTCAATGCGGTGGGTATTGCTACAAGCGACATTGCTGAAATGGCGTTGCTTCCAGTCAGCAGAACAATCAGCACGCTCAGCAAGGAAAATCGCATAATTGATGAACAGGGGCAATCCGAATACAATAAAGACATCAAAGACGAAAGGAGTCAAAGCGATGAGCGAAATCACATACACGATGGTGGGAGATTACAATCTTCCGAACCTGAAGCTGCCGGAGCAGACGGAAGTGACTCTCGGCAGATGGTCGCAGATGAGGAGAACTTATCTGAAGGAACATCACAAAATCCTGTATTACAATCTTCTGACGAAAGGGATTCTGAACAGTCACTTGGCGGAGGTTCAGCAGAGAGCCAGCGAACTGGAGGAAACTCTCGTGAAGCAGATGGCACAGAAAGCCGGGCTGACGGAGCAGATGAAAGCGGAAGATATGATGAAATGGGTTCGCCTGATGAACAACATCAGGAACTCGGCACAGGAAATCGTGAAGAATCAGGTAATATTCGCTTAGAGTATTACGACAGAAATCACGAGGACAAGAGCTTGCCGTTTTTCGGTGGTGACGATACTATCCGAGAGATACTCGGCGCTACCCCGCATTTGTCCGCTTCGAAGGAAGAAATTAAAGATTTCTATGAGAGAAATACGGATAATGCGACCCGTACCGAATATATCAAGGGTATTTTCAACAACGATTACACCCAGCTTACTTTAAGCGACGGCAGGCTTGTTGGATACAAGACATTTCAGAATGTTCTCCACTTGTGGAAGGGCGAATATGAAAACAGAACCGCTCAGAGCTTCTATGACTGGGGCGTTATCGCACAGCATTTTGAAGCAATGAGACTTTTGGGAGAATTGACCGATACAATGAAACCGCTTCCGTCTATGGACGGTCAGTTGACTCTCATAATGGGTAATCAGGCAGAGGAACAAAAAACCTCTGCCTTTACTTTTTCTCAGGAAATCATAGACGCTGTATTGACCCGTGGAAGCGGAGTTTCCGAGGGTAAAATGCGAATCTATGAGCAGTTTGAAAAGAGCCTTTCCGCAAAGGAAAACGCCGACTTCTTGAAAAACGAATACGGTTGGGGCGGTTCTTACCCTGTCATCATCGGTGCAGGCATCGACGAACAGCACGACGGAAAAGGTATCACAATCTCAAAAGGTATCGGAAGTGACAAGCCGCACATTACGCTTTCTTGGTCTCAGGTAGAAAAGCGTATCGGAGACCTTATCCGTATGGACAGATACTTAAATCCAAAGGAAAAAGAAAAGTATCCGGAATGGCTTGAAATGCAGGAAGAACGGCGAGCCGAGCTTGCAGAGCAGAGAAAAAACCGTGAGATACTCTCTACCGCACCGCCTGAGCCTGAAAACAAAGAGGACGAACTGGAAACACAGTATGAATACCATCTCGGTGACAGCGTGTATATCGGGGCTTCGCAGTATGAAATTTTGTCCTTTGACGAAAACCGTGTAATGCTCTATGACTTTGATATGCCCCTTTTTAACAAGGAACTTTCAAGGGAAGAATTTGACCGCAAAGTGCGTGAAAATCCAATGAACGACCACTTGAAGGTCAGTGTATTACCGGCGGAAGACAAAACCGATACAGGTAAAAATGAAACTCAAAATGATACCGAAACCGCACAGGATTTCAGTCCGAAAACCGGTTATGACGACGCCTTCTTTATCGACCGGGACAATGAAAGTGTAACTTGGATGTACTACAACCCCGACAGCAATGCTGGAGGTCAGTATGTTATAAATACGCTTTCTTTTGACGAGATACAGCAAGCCGCACGGGAGTATGACTCGGCTGAGGATTTCTTTGATTACCTCGGCAGTATTGCAAATCAGGAGCCTGCCGATGTTTGTACGGATTGGTTTGAGGACGCTGACCGGGAATTTCACAGGACGCCGGATTTGACCGACTGTACTACTGCCACAATGGAAGCACTCATTGAAAACGCTGAAAGAGCTGATATGGTGGCAACAAATATCGGGAATGTACCGATTGAGGATTACAGAGAAATCGTTGCTACTCAAAACGGTTTTGACAGCTATGAGGAAATGTATAACGAGGGAGTTCGTATCGGTAACGGTTACGACAAAGAGCCTGAACCGATTGTTCCCGCTTGGGAGCAAAAGAAAAAGTCAAAGGTAAAGAGCTTTGACCTCCACCCGGATATTCCGATGTCCGAGCGACACAACTTTGACCTTGTTAATAATCAGGTTGAAGAAGTGAACAAGAAAGAGCGTTTCCACAGAAACTATGCAGCGATAAAGGTCTTGAAAGATTGTCAAAGCGAAAACCGTTTTGACGAGCAGAAAATCTTGTCGAGATATGTCGGTTGGGGCGGTATTCCCGAAGCCTTTGATGAACGAGCCGGAGCTTGGCATACCGAGTATGCAATGCTGAAAAATATCCTGACGCCGGAGGAATATGCGTCGGCAAGAGAAAGCACCTTGACCGCCTTTTACACTCCGCCCGAAGTATCTACTGCCATTTACAAGGTGTTGGAACAGATGGGATTTCAGGAGGGCAACCTGCTTGAGCCGTCCTGCGGTATCGGTAACTTCATCGGTATGCTACCTAAGTCAATGGAAAACGCAAAGGTTTACGGCGTGGAGCTTGATACCATTTCAGCCGGTATCGCTCAGCAGCTTTATCAGAAATCTTCCATTGCGGCACAGGGGTTTGAGGAAGTGAATGTCCCCGACAGCTTCTTTGACGGCGTTATCGGCAATGTGCCTTTCGGAGATTTCAAAGTCTCCGATAAACGATACGACAAGTACAATTTCTTAATCCACGATTATTTCTTTGCAAAATCGCTTGATAAATTACGCCCCGGCGGTGTGATGGCTCTTGTGACAAGCAAAGGAACTATGGACAAGGAAAACTCCAATGTGCGTAAATATATCGCACAGAGGGCGGAACTACTCGGAGCAATCAGACTTCCGAATGACACCTTCAAAGGCAATGCCGGAACAGAGGTTGTATCCGATATTCTGTTCCTGCAAAAGCGAGATAGACTTATTGATATTGAGCCGGACTGGGTTCATCTTGACACCGACGAAAACGGTATAAGGATGAACTCATATTTTGTTCAGCACCCGGAAATGATACTCGGCGAAATGAAAATGGTAAGCGGTCGCTTCGGACCGGAAGCAACCTGTGAGGCGTTTGAAAATGCCGACCTTTCGGAACTTTTGAACGAAGCGGTCTCAAACATTCACGGAGAAATCTCCGAATACGAAGTTGCCGACGAACTGGAGGAAGAAGATAATTCTATCCCGGCAGACCCTACGGTAAGGAACTTCTCTTATACGGTTTTGGACGATAAAATCTATTTCCGTGAGAACTCCCGTATGTCCCCGGTGGAGGTATCGGCAACCGCAGAGAACCGCATTAAGGGAATGATTGGGATAAGAGATTGTGTCCGTAACCTGATTGAACTGCAAACCGAGGATTACCCCGACAGCGAAATCAAACAGGCACAGAAAAAACTGAACACTCTGTATGACAGCTTCACAAAGAAGTACGGACTTATTAACAGCCGTGCCAATACTTCTGCCTTTTCCGACGACAGCTCCTATGCTCTGCTGTCTGCTCTTGAGGTCATCAACGAAGATGGCGAACTGGAACGCAAGGCGGATATGTTCTTCAAAAGGACGATTAAACCGCACAAGCCGGTAACGGAGGTTGACACCGCAGATGAAGCTCTTGCTGTCTCTATGGGTGAAAAAGCAGCCATTGATATGGAATATATGATGGAGTTGTCCGGCAAAAGCGAGGAGGAATTATTCTCTGACTTAAAGGGTGTAATCTTCTTAAATCCCCTTTATGAATACGGCAATTCTTATGAGCCGAAGTATCTGATGGCAGACGAATATCTCTCGGGCAATGTTCGTGAGAAGCTGGCAACAGCCAAAAGGTCTGCGGCACTGTATCCCGAAGATTACACCGTCAATGTGCAGGCACTTGAAAAGGTGCAGCCAAAGGATTTGACGGCAAGCGAGATTTCCGTAAGGCTCGGTGCGACTTGGATTCCGCCTGAAATTTTCCAACAGTTTATGTTTGAGTTTCTCGACACCCCACGCTATGCACAGTGGAATATCAAGGTTCACTACTCTCAGTTTACCGGCGAATGGAACATTGAGGGAAAGAGCTATGACCGTTCCAATGTAAAAGCGTACAGCACATACGGCACTTCCCGTATCAACGCATATAAGATAATTGAGGAAACGCTGAACCTGAAAGATGTCCGTATCTTTGACTATATCGAAGATGACGAAGGCAAAAAGAAAGCCGTTCTCAATAAAAAAGAGACGGCAATCGCACAGGCAAAGCAGGAACTCATAAAGCAGGGCTTTCAGGACTGGATATGGGCTGACCCTACCCGCCGAGAAAAACTCACGAAGATGTATAACGAAAAGTTCAATAGCATAAGCCCCCGTGAGTACGACGGAAGTCATATTGTTTTCAACGGTATGAACCCGGAAATCGAACTTCGTGAACATCAGAAAAATGCGGTTGCACACATTTTGTACGGCGGAAATACGCTGTTGGCACACGCAGTCGGTGCGGGCAAGACCTTTGAAATGGTGGCTGCTGCTATGGAGTCCAAACGACTTGGACTTTGCAATAAGTCGCTGTTCGTAGTCCCGAATCACTTAACCGAACAATGGGCGGCTGAGTTCTTACAGCTCTATCCGGCGGCGAATATTCTTGTGGCAACAAAACGAGATTTTGAGACAAAGAACCGCAAAAAGTTCTGCGGTCGAATTGCCACGGGAGATTATGACGCCGTAATCATCGGTCATTCTCAGTTTGAGAAAATCCCGATGTCCATTGAAAGACAGAGGGCAATTCTTGAGCAGCAGCTTGAAGAACTGACAGACGGTATTATGGATTTGAAGCGAAACCGTGGAGAAAATTTCTCAATTAAACAGCTTGAAAAGTCTAAAAAGTCCGTGAAGCAAAAGCTGGAAAAGCTCAACGACCAAAGCCGCAAGGACGATGTTGTTACCTTTGAAGAACTCGGTGTGGACAGGCTCTTTATTGACGAAAGCCATTATTACAAGAACCTCTATCTTTACACCAAAATGCGTAATGTGGGCGGTATCGCTCAGACGGAAGCACAGAAATCCTCTGACCTGTTTATGAAGTGCAGATACCTTGACGAGCTTACAGGCGGTCGAGGAACGGTGTTTGCAACCGGTACTCCTATCTCAAACAGTATGGTGGAACTCTATACCATTCAGCGATACTTGCAGTACAACACGCTTGTAAAAAACAATTTACAGCACTTCGACTCGTGGGCAAGTACCTTTGGAGAGACTGTAACAGCCGTTGAGCTTACACCGGAGGGAACGGGTTACAGAGCAAAAACCCGCTTTGCAAAATTCTATAACCTTCCGGAGCTTATGGCGATGTTTAAGGAGGTCGCCGACATCAAGACGGCGGATATGCTGGAGCTGCCTGTACCGGAAGCACACTTCCACAATGTTGCCGTCAAGCCGTCGGAAATGCAGAAAGAGATGGTTGCTTCTCTTGCGGAACGAGCCGAGAAAGTCCGTGGCGGCGGTGTGGATTCGAGTGTAGATAATATGCTCAAAATCACAAACGATGGAAGAAAGTTAGCTCTCGACCAGCGTATGCTCAACGATATGCTGCCTGATTTTGAGGGCAGTAAAATCAACGCCTGCGTCGATAACATCTACCGTATTTGGGAGGAAACAGCTGATAAAAAATCGGCACAGCTTGTGTTCTGCGACCTCTCAACGCCGAAGAATGACGGCACATTTTCGGTGTATAACGACATCAGAAAAAAGCTCATAGAGCGTGGTGTCCCCGAAAGCGAAGTCCGCTTTATCCACGAAGCAGATACCGATGTGAAGAAAAAAGAACTGTTCCAAAAGACCCGTAAAGGCGAGGTCAGAGTGCTTCTCGGCTCTACGCAAAAGATGGGAGCCGGCACGAATGTTCAGGACAGACTTATCGCACTTCACGATGTGGATTGCCCGTGGAGACCGTCAGATGTAGGACGGATTTTGCGGACATTCAAAATAAAAAAGAATGTGGAGGTAACAGACAATGGCAAAATCATTATTTG
>ENA-UERU01001182-UERU01001182.1-human-gut-metagenome-genome-assembly--contig:-NODE-1182-length-15527-cov-4.428673_pt1 | contig 15527 bp, 7 predicted proteins | sample MGYA00242988_ERZ507989 | MGnify/ENA primary metagenome ERZ507989 (study PRJEB26167, sample SAMN06115519) | human gut metagenome | host: Homo sapiens | place: China:Hunan | collected 2015-08-21 | study...
AGCTATTATCCACAAATCGGATAGTGACGGACTCAGCACAATGCTTATTAATGTCTGCTTTTTCTGTTAATGCCGCATTTGCTGTTCCGGTATTGGATCGTGAAGTGATGGTTATACAACAAGGTCGGACTTTGACGGGTACTGTGGTTGATAATTTTGGAGACCCTGTTATTGGTGCCAATGTGATCGTCAAAGGAACAACGATCGGTAACATTACCGATGTGAACGGTACATTTACTGTTGAAAATGTACCGGATGATGCTGTATTGCAAATCTCTTATATCGGTTTTAAGACATTGGAAGTGCCGGTAAAAGGTCAGACAACCTTTAATATTACATTGCAAGAAGACACTGAGAACTTGCAGGAAGTAGTGGTGGTCGGTTATGGTTCTTCTGTGAAGAAGGATTTGACTACGGCAGTTACGAGTGTAAGTAGCAAAGATTTTTTGGCTGGTGCCGTGAATGATCCGATGCAGATGGTGGATGGAAAAGTAGCCGGAGTCGTGGTTAATAGTGTTGCCGCTGCTGACCCGAATACGAGTGGTAGTATTCAAGTGCGTGGAGCTTCTTCTTTGAAGGCCGGTAACAGTCCGTTGATTGTGATTGATGGTATGCCGGGAGGAGATTTGCGTAATTTGGCACAGTCGGATATCGAGTCTATTACCGTATTGAAAGATGGTTCTGCCGCAGCTATCTATGGTTCTCGTGGTGCAAATGGTGTAATCTTAGTAACGACCAAACAGGGAAAGGCGGGTAAGACGACCATTACGTATGATGGCTATGTCGAACATGATTTTGTGGCAAGCAAACCGGATGTTTTGGATGCAGAAGCCTATTTGGACAAGGTTACAGGTGCTGTTGATTACGGGCATCGAACCAATTGGTATGATGAGTTGATCAATAAAAATAATTTTGGTCATAATCACAATATTTCATTGTCCGGTGGTAGCGAAACAACTATTTTCCGTATGTCTGCTAACTTTAAAGGTAAGGAAGGATTGGATATCGCTTCTGATCGTAAAGAATACGGTTTACGTGGAAACTTTAAGCATACGACTTTGGAGGGGTTGTTGGAAGTAGGCGGTAATTTCTCTTATCGTATAGCTGACGAAGATTATACGGATTATGCTTCGTTCAAGCAGGCTGTTCAGTTGAATCCGACGTTCAGTGTGGATGAGATGGATGCATTCAAAGGTAATAGTTATTCCTTTAATCCTGTCAAAAATTTGACGGAGCAGGAGAATGGTGCAAAACAGGAATATTCCACAATCGATTTGAACTTGAAACTGAACATTCTGAAAAATCTGAATACAGAATTAAAGCTTGGTCGCCAAGGACATAACAAGAAACAGTCTCAGTATAAGTTCAAGACACATAAAGATTGTATTAATGGAAATTATAATGGTTATGCACTCTTGAAACAGGAAGCTTGGACAGATTGGACATTGGAATGGTTGGGAAATTATTCGTTCAAAATCAATGATGAACATGATTTCAAAATTATGGGCGGTTATTCCTATCAGCAATTCGATTACGAATGGTTCTCAGCATCGAACCGTGATTTTCCTTCCGATGCATTCTTATATAACTATCTTCAAGGCGGTGAGTACGAAAAGGTGAATGGCCGCTTGGGGATGGAATCCCATAAAGAAGAAGAAAAAACAATCGCGTTTTTGGGGCGTATTAATTATAACTGGAATGACGTATTCTTGTTTACAGGATCTTTACGCCATGAAGGTAACTCTAAGTTTGGTGAAGATCATAAATGGGGACTTTTCCCGGCAGCATCGGCTGCTTGGCGTGTGTCCAAATTGCCGGTGTTTGAAAACAGTTCTGCCGTTGACGATTTAAAACTTCGTTTTTCGTATGGTGTAACCGGACGTTCCGGGTTCGACCGTTATACGGCACAGGCCAAATATTCTGGATTCGGACAGTACTATAGTGATACTTATGGTAAATTTATCATGGGGTATGGACCAGGTAATAACCCAAATTATGATTTGGCTTGGGAAAAACAGATTTCTTACAACTTGGGTATTGATTATACTTTATTTAACTCTCGTCTGTCGGGTAGCTTTGATGCATTCATTCGTGAAGGTCGTGATGTAATCGGTGAATATCCTGTTCCTTTGCCACCGTATCTGCATGATAAAATTTATGCAAATGTGGGTACAACTACATCTAAAGGTTTTGAGTTCCAAGTGAATTGGGATGCAGTACAAACAAAAGATTTTTCTTATTCTACAAATTTGAATTTGGCTTATACAAAATCCAAACTGAAATCATTCTCTAACGAAAAGTATCAGTTGGGGTATATAGAAGGTGATGGATTCCCCTCTCCGGGTAATCCTGGTTCGGCTCAGCGTCTAGAAGACGGAATCGAGATAGGTTCTTTTTATGGATTCCGTTATGCAGGTGTCGATGATGCAGGTAATATCCTGATTTGGGAAAAAGGTGAAGAAGGTGGAGTAACGAAGTTGGGAGCCGATGGTAATGAACAGGATAAGGTTTATCTGGATGGAACAGGTGTTCCCAAGTGGGAGTTGTCTTGGGGAAATACGTTCAGATATAAAGACTTTGATTTGTCTTTGTTCTTCCGTGGACGTTTTCGCTATAAAGTGATGAACCAGTATGAAATGTATTATGGTCTGCAAGTGGTTTCCGGCGATAACAAGTTATCTTCCGCTTATGAAGAAAATGCTCATATCAAAGGCCCGAAAGTGATTTGTGACTATTTCTTGCAGAATGGTAATTATTTACGTTTGGACAATATCACATTGGGTTGGACTCCGAAATTGAATACGAAGTGGATTTCTAATTTACGTGTGTATGGTACGTTGAAGAACGTGTTTACATTGACTAAGTATTCGGGGGTAGATCCGACGACGGTGACGACTACAGGCTTGTGGCCGGGAATCGGTGGAATGGAGGTCTATCCGACCGCAAGGAATCTGACATTTGGCGTACAAATCACTTATTAATTAAATTAAGAGACAGAACATGAAAAAAATTAAATTATTATGTGCTGCAGGTTTGTTGGGTGCTCTTGCCATGACATCTTGTACGGATCTGACAGAAAAAGTATATTCAGATTTAGTGAGAGACAATTATTATACGGATAAATTGTCTGTTGAAGCTGCCGTGGTTCGTTGTTTCGAACATAGTGACAATGTTACGTGGCGCGGTGATATCTGGAAGTTGCAGGAATTGACAGGTGACCATTTTGTCTGGACACAGAAAGGACGGCACGGATATGACGATGGCCAATGGATTCGCCTGCACGAACATAAATGGAACTATATTCAAGGACAGATCAACGGTGCTTGGGTGGCATCTTACCAGTGTATCAGTCAGGTAAACACGGTGTTGCGTGATTTCAATACGGTTGATTTTAGTGCGATCGGTGTTACTGATGAAGAGAAGGCTGCTTATTATAGTGACTTACGTGTATTGCGGGCTTGGTACTACATGTTTTTGTTGGATTTTTACCGTCAGGTTCCAATCGCTACGGAACAACAGGCTTCTGATGAAATCGTGCCTCAGAGTACAGCAAAAGAGGTTTATGATTTCATTGAGTCGGAATTGAAAGAATGTATCCCTACATTGCCGAAAGAAAAACGTCTCGGACGTTGGACACAGGGACCGGCAGCCGGTTTGTTGGTTCGTCTTTATTTGAATGCCAAGGTGTGGATTGGTGAGGATCATTATGCTGATTGTAAGCAATGGGCGGAAGATATTATTGCCGGTAAATATGGTACATACAGCATAAACCAACAAGATTATCGTGATCCGTTCCGTTCTGGTATCAATAAATATCAGTCTCCTGAGAATATGTTCGAGTTTTGGCACGAACGCGGTCGTTTGGAACAACAGACGATGTGGGCAGATGGTATGCACTATTCTGCAGCCCAGACGATTGGTAGCGATGGTGGTGGCAACAACGGTATCCATTTGCAGCCTTCTCGTGACTTCCAAGGAAATGTGTATCAGTTTGCCAGCGGACTCGGAAATCCATTTGAAAAATATGCGAAGTGTGACTATCGTGTAATTCCTTTCCATACGACAGATGCGAAAGGTGGTTATGAAGGTTTCTTCTTGCAAGGGGCACAGATGAAATATGACGAGTCGAAGCAATATGGTTTTACAGATGAAAATGTGAATGGCTCCGAAGAATGGATGGGTTTCCCGTTGGTGTTTGTCGACCAGGTAGGACGTTTTTCAGAAGATAAGTCGTTGAACGCCGAAAACAAGAAACAAGCCTTGTTGGATGCTGCTGCCCGTGGGGGATATTTCATTTGTAATGATGCTGATGTGATCGCGAAAGGTTCTCAGGTGACTACCGGTGAAGAAAATTCCGGTTTCCGTTTCAATAAATTCCCTTATTTACCGGATCATGATGGTTTGTTCCGTTCTCAGTCTACTCCTGAGATGCGCTTGTCTGAAATGTATTACTCATTGGCAGAATGCTATTACAGGGAAGGAAATAAGGCAAAAGCAGCTGAACTATTGGATTATGTACGGGTAAGAAATTACCCTGCGGAAGAATGGTCGAAATATAGCTATGTGGCAAATCTGGATAAGTTGACGGATTCTGAATTTTTAGATGAGTGGGGACGTGAGTTCATCGGTGAACGCCGCCGCCGTATTGATTTGATTCGTTGGAATAAATTCCATGAAGAATGGTGGAATAAGGGAAAAGATGCTACAGACAAAGAATATAGCTATTTCCCTATTCCTCAAAACCAACTGAATGCAAGTCCGATCCTGAAACAGACAGCTCCGGGTTGGGAATAATGGTGCATGGCTGACTGAAAGAATGGCTATTTTGAATATTAATGTAGCACTTAATTATAATAGGTTATTTTTTCAGAATAATATAACGAGTCTGCTGAGTTTTTCTTGGCAGGCTTGTTTGTTTTTAGGGCAACCAAAATTACTATCCGGGATCACCTCTTTTTCCTTATGAAAATTTCGCATACCAACCATCATACTGTCATTTCTGGTTGTTAACTGTTGCTTTACAGTATGTTAAAGTATGACAGTTGCTGTTTTTCACTATCATTCTACCATCATGCATCTATCATGATTTTTACTTGTCGGTTTATTTATATGGTTGATAATGGGATGTTTGCATTTATATAAGCCCAAATGGTCATCGATAAAACGAGAACGTTTTTGTGTTAAAACGACCTAGTTTGCCGGACAAGATGCAAAAACGAGGCATAAAAACACCCACGGCATGGCGGATAAACATCCACGCATCCACGGAAAGGCCTTGCACAGACCCGGGTCTGCACCTCTCCCACACCCGGGTCTCCGTGGCTCTTACACCCGGGTCTCAAGCGGCTCTTCAAGCCGTTTTTGACAAAAGAAAAGCCGGTCTTGATGAAAAATGAAGCTGTTTTAACATGTTTTGTACCTGTTCCCGGACGGTCTCTGTTATTGTCGTATAATTGATACACTGGATGTTATCGTTTTTTCGCCATGATGGTTATGACAGATGAATGATAGTAAAAAACGGCAACTGTCATGCTGTAACTTATTGGTTTAAAGTTGTATATAGACGGATATGATAGTATGATGGTTGGTTTTGCAAAACAGTTATATGATTAGTCCGTATCGGTGACGAAAACAGATGGATGCTTTATGATTTTGGTGCTCTGGTTTGTCTTTACAAAGTATAGAAGGTGTCGTAGATTTCCTAAATAGTATCATAATTGATCAATGTCAATTGTGGTATTCTTTTGGCATTTGAGTGTTACTCTTGTATAGAGGGGAATTTTTAATATTGTGATGAATTTGGTAAAGTAAAGAATTTTTCACTGATGTAAAAAATAATGGGGAGTTTGTGTTTTTAGTTTTAATCTCCGCTGGAGATGATTTAGTATTTCCAGCGGAGTATTTTCATTAAGTTGTCGAATAAGTAAAAACTGAAATATTTTTGAAAGCATGAAGAGTTATATATTAGTATCGATAAGTTTATTATTGTGTTCTTGTCAGGCAAAATTACCGGTGAATGTTCCTGAATTGTCAGATGGGAATCCGACAACCTGTTTCGTGGGAACGGAAGGGGTAAATAAAGTGATTTTTGATGAACAATATACTGTTCCCATCCAAAGTTATAAAATCTATTCGTCCGGCGAGACGCCTGTACATGATCCGTGTGCCTGGATATTGAAAGGTTCCTATGACGGGAAGAACTGGGTGGTTGTGGATGAACGGAAAGACCAGACGTTCTGTTCACGCTATCAGGAAATTCTTTGTTCGATAACCAAACCTTCCAATTATAAACAGTATATGCTGGAAGCTGCTACGGCAGTTGGTGATACATTGGTGTTGGGAGATGTGGTGTTGTTCGATGAGAATCTGAATGCCGGCTGGGAGGATTTCAAATATCCGGAAATCGATTACGAAGTGATTGATCCGGAAACTAAGGGGGCTGCCATTTATGCGGATCTTGTCCAGAATCCGGACGAATACATACGTTATCACGCTCGAAAGGTAGCCGAAATTCTTTTCTATTCGGCAAAAGATACGATGAATGATGTTCAAAAGGTTCATTATACGTTGAAAGATTATGACGGAGTTTCAGCCAAGAGTGGTAATCCGGCCAATACCTCGATTGTTTACAGCACTCAGCATATTGAGAAATCAGCGAACGAATCCCTTTATAAGCTCGACTTTGAAACACGTGGTGTCCTGTTTCATGAATTGGTACACGCCTATCAGTTCGAACCGAAAGGAATCGGTTCCTATTCAACCAACAAAACATTCTGGGCTTGTATCGAAGGGCTGGCGGATGCAGTCCGTGCCCAAGCAGGATATTTCGATATGAGTACCCGTAAACCGGGCGGTAACTGGATGGACGGTTATCGTACGACCGGCTTTTTTATCCAATGGCTGACGACCAAAGACCCGGATGCCATCCGCAAGTTCCATGAGACGGTCCGCGACCTCGACGAATGGAGTTTCGACAAGGCGATGAAGCGTATGTTCGGCGATGATGCCAGCATTGAAGGGCTGTGGAATGAGTATCAAGCCTTTTTATCAAAATAAATATAGAAACAAGATATCATGAAGAAGACAATTCTTTTATTTTCAGCTTTGCTGATCTTTGGGAACTTGTCCGCCCAAGATAAGGCAGCATTGGTGAATCCGATTATCGGGACAAACGGGATGGGACATACGTTTCCGGGGGCTTGCGTGCCTTTCGGACTGGTCCAGTTGAGCCCGGACACGGACACGATCCCTCATAACGTGGATGGCAAGTATCAGCCGCGTGCCTATGAATATTGTGCCGGCTATCAACATAAGGACAGCAGTATCGTCGGGTTCAGCCATACGCATTTCAGCGGAACCGGACATTCCGACCTCGGCGATATCCTGATTATGCCGGCTACCGGCGAATTGAAACTGAATCCCGGAACGGCAACCGACCCGGATGGCGGCTACCGTTCGCGTTTCTCACACGATACGGAGGTATCCCGTCCCGGCTACTATGAAGTGATGCTGGCCGACTACGGCGTGAAAGCACAACTGACGGCAACCAAGCGGGTGGGTGTGCATAAATATACGTTCCCGAAAGAAGCGAAGAACCAGCGAATCATTTTGGATATGATTCATGGTATCTACAATTACGACGGAAAAGTCCTTTGGACGAATATCCGGGTCGAAAATGATACGCTGGTTACAGGCTATCGTATCACGAACGGATGGGCGCGTACCAACTATACTTATTTTGCCATGTCTTTCTCCAAACCGGTCGTTCATTACGGATGCGAGGAAAAAGCAAAAGTTAATTACCGGGGCGGATACGGCAAATTCAATATGAAAGAAAACTTTCCGGATATAGGCGGACGCAAGATCGTTGCTTATTTCGATTTCGATCCGGCGGTTTCCGAGGAATTGGAAGTGAAAGTGGCGCTTTCGGGAGTCAGCACGGATGGCGCTTTGAAAAATCTGCGGGCTGAAGCCTCCGGCTATAGTTTCGACCGGTTGGCGGCTCGTGCCGGTGAAACCTGGAATAAGGAATTGTCCGTTATCGAAGCCAATGGTACGGACGACCAGTTGGCGATGCTGTACACCTCTTTGTATCACACCATGATCAATCCTTGTGTCTATACGGATGTGGACGGACAGTATCGCGGGTTGGATCATAATATCCACAAGGCGGACGATTTCACGAACTACACGGTCTTTTCCGTTTGGGACACCTATCGTGCCCTGCATCCGCTGTTCAACATCATCAACCGCCGGGTAAATACGGATATCGCCCGCTCCATGCTGAAGCATTGCGAGCAAAGCGTGCATAAGGCTTTGCCTATCTGGAGCCATATGGCAAATGAAAACTGGTGCATGATCGGATATCATTCCGTTTCCGTTTTGGCCGATGCCGTGGCGAAAGGTCTTCCGTTGGATAAGGAAGAGGTTTTGAAAGCGATGGTGAGCAGTTCCACGATCCCTTACCTGGACGGGACCGGCGAATATATGGAAAAAGGGTATGTCGCACTTGACCATAACGGTAGCGCCGCTTCCCTGACGTTGGAATATGCCTATGACGACTGGACCATCTACCACACGGCGCTTTTGGCCGGCAACCGTTCTGTTGCCGATACGTATAAAAAACGGGCGGCCAATTATACGAATGTTTTTGATACGAATATGGGCTATGCCCGTCCTCGTTATGCCGACGGACGCTGGAAAGAGAATTTCAACTTGCTGAACACGCATGGTGAAGGTTTTATCGAAGGAAATGCCTTGAACTATTCTTTCTATGTGCCGCAGGATGTGGACAATATGATCCGCCTGATGGGAGGCGACAAGTCCTTTGTCTCCAAGCTCGATTCCCTGTTTACGATGCACCTGCCTGCCGAGTTTTTCGCCCAGACCGAGGATGTGACGGAGGAAGGCTTGCTGGGCGGCTATGTGCATGGCAACGAACCGAGCCATCATATCCCGTTCCTGTATGCCTGGACCTCGCAACCTTGGAAAACGCAATATTGGCAGCGTGAAATCATGAATAAAATGTACCGCAATAATATCGACGGCCTGTGCGGTAACGACGATTGCGGCCAGATGTCTGCCTGGTATATCCTGTCTTCGATGGGGTTCTATCCGGTTTGTCCGGGTACGGACCAGTATGTGCTGGGAGCTCCTTACTTGCCTTATATGAAGGTTATGCTGGAAAACGGAAAGACTTTTGAGGTAAAGGCCGACAAGGTGAGCGACAAAAACCGCTATGTCAAGTCGGTCAAGTTGAATGGCAAGCCCTATACGAAAGGGTTCATTACTCAGCAGGACATTATGGATGGTGGTACGCTGACGTTCGAAATGACCTCTTCTCCTAATAAAAAACGTGTTTTTAACGGGACAGACAGACCCTATTCTTTGTCTTCAAATTAATTAAACATATTCTATCCATGAAGAAATTATTAATTTTAGCGATTACGCTTTGCAGCAGCCTCTTTACGGTGGATGCGGCTGACAAAAAGGACCTGGTGGATTACGTGAATCCGCTGGTCGGGAGCCAGTCGAAAATTTCTCTCTCGACAGGTAATACTTATCCGGCAATTGCCATGCCCTGGGGTATGAATTTCTGGATGCCACAGACCGGAAAGATGGGAGACGGCTGGGCGTACACATACGACGCGGACAAGATCCGTGGTTTCAAGCAGACTCACCAACCCAGCCCTTGGATCAACGATTACGGACAGTTTGCCATTATGCCCGTTACCGGTAAAGTGGTGTTTAACCAAGATAAACGTGCCAGCTGGTTTTCCCATAAGGCGGAAGTGGCAAAACCGAATTATTACCGGGTGTATCTGGCTGACCATGACGTTGTGACGGAAATCACGCCGACGGAACGTGCCGCCATGTTTCGCTTCACTTTCCCCGAATCGGACAACTCGTATGTGATTGTCGATGCTTTCGACCGTGGTTCTTATGTCAAGATCATACCCGAAGAAAACAAGATCATTGGCTATACGACTCGTAACAGCGGAGGGGTGCCTCAGAACTTCCGCAACTATTTCGTCGTCGTGTTTGACAAGCCTTTTACTTATAAGGCGACTGTCGGTGATGATGAGATCCGCAAAGGCGAGACTGAAGCGAAAGAGAACCATACCGGTGCCATTGTCGGTTTTTCCACCCGCAAGGGCGAGATTGTCCATGCTCGCGTAGCTTCTTCTTTTATCAGCCCTGAACAGGCTGAACTGAACCTGAAAGAATTGGGCGATCGTTCGTTTGACGAAATAGCCGAGGCTGGTCGCCAAGTGTGGAATGAAACTTTAGGACGTATCGCCGTGGAAGACGACGATGTGGACAAACTACGCACATTCTATTCCTGCCTGTACCGTTCGCTACTTTTCCCGCGCAGTTTCTACGAACTTGATGCAAACGGAAAAGTTGTACATTACAGTCCGTATAACGGAGAAGTGCTGCCGGGGTATATGTTTACCGATACCGGTTTTTGGGATACGTTCCGTTGCCTGTTCCCCTTCTTGAACCTGATGTATCCGGATATGAATACGAAGATGCAGGAGGGGCTTGCCAATACCTATAAGGAGAGCGGCTTCCTGCCGGAATGGGCAAGTCCGGGACATCGTGGCTGCATGGTCGGTAATAACTCGGCTTCTGTTGTGGCGGATGCTTACCTGAAAGGGCTTCGCGGATATGATATCGAAACACTTTGGGAGGCTGTTGTGCATGGGGCTAACAGTGTACATCCGAAGGTGAAATCGACCGGACGTCTGGGATATGAATATTACAATAAATTGGGCTATGTGCCTTATAACGTGAAAATCAACGAAAGTGCCGCTCGTACGTTGGAATATGCTTATGATGACTGGGCTATCTATAAACTAGGTAAGGCTTTGGGCAAACCTGAATCCGAAATTGCCGTTTTCGCGAAACATGCTATGAATTATAAGAACCTATTCGATCCTGAAACCAAGTTGATGCGTGGCCGTAACGAGGACGGTTCGTTCCAGTCTCCTTTCAATCCGCTGAAATGGGGAGACGCCTTTACGGAAGGTAACAGTTGGCATTATACCTGGTCGGTCTTCCATGATCCGCAGGGACTGATCGACTTGATGGGAGGAAAGGTCGGTTTCAACGCCATGATGGATTCCGTATTCAATGTCCCGCCTTTGTTCGATGACAGTTATTACGGTGGCGTGATCCATGAAATCCGCGAAATGCAGATTATGAATATGGGTAATTATGCGCATGGCAACCAGCCGATCCAGCACATGATCTACCTATACAACTATTCCGGCGAACCCTGGAAAGCGCAGTATTGGGTGCGTGAAGTGATGGACAAGCTCTATTTCGCGACTCCTGACGGCTATTGCGGTGATGAGGACAACGGTCAGACTTCGGCATGGTATGTATTCTCGGCTCTCGGCTTCTATCCGGTTTGTCCGGGTACGGACCAATATATCTTAGGGTCTCCGTTGTTCAAAAACGTGACGCTGAACCTGGAAAACGGCAAGAAGGTCGTGATCAAGGCCAACAATAATGGCGAGGCGAACCGTTACATCTCGTCTATGAAAGTGAATGGCAAGAACTATACGAAGAATTATCTGATACATGGCGACCTGATGCGTGGCATGAACATTCTTTATAATATGTCGGCCACACCGAACAAGAGCCGGGGTACGCAGGACAGTGACGCTCCTTACTCATTCTCCAATGAATTGGGAAAATAAATAAGATTGCATATAGATGGCTGGAAGCATTAATATTAACATAAGCACTTAATTATAATAGGACTTTCAGTCTAACTATAATCAAAAGGGCTATTTGGACCTTGTTTCAGATAGTCCTTTTTATTTATAACGACAATAGTTTGAATATGAAATTACGAATTTGTACTTTGATCGCTGTGTCGTGTGCCGCCTTATCCGGCACGGCACAGAATGAAAAGTTGACGGAATACGTCAATCCGCTGGTAGGAACGGATGGTTATGGCAATGTGTATCCGGGAGCGCAGATCCCGTTCGGAGGGATCCAGATCAGCCCGGATACGGATGCTAAATATTATGATGCGGCTGCCGGTTATAAATATAACCACACTTCTATCCTGGGCTTTAGCCTGACGCATCTTAGCGGGACCGGTATTCCTGACTTGGGAGATTTTCTGTTTATCCCCGGAACCGGAGAGATGAAACTGGAACCCGGAAGCCGTGAGAATCCCGATGAGGGCTATCGTTCCCGATACACGCACGACGAGGAACAGGCTACTCCGAACTATTATGCCGTCCGCTTGCAAGACTACGGCGTGAAGGCGGAGATGACGGCAGGGGTACGGAGTGGCATGTTCCGTTTTACTTATCCCGAATCGGAAAAATCATTTATCATGATTGATATGAACCATACGCTTTGGCAGTCGTGCGAATGGGCCAACCTGCGCATGGAAAACGATTCGACCATCACTGGCTATAAGTTGGTGAAAGGGTGGGGACCTGAACGCCATGTCTATTTTGCAGCTGTCTTTTCCAGAAAATTGACGGGTCTGCGCTTCATGCAGGACAAGAAGCCGGTGATCTATAATACATCCCGGTTCAGGAGCGACCGTGAGGCTTGGGGGAAGAACCTGATGGCTTGCCTTTCTTTCGCAACTGGGGAAGGGGAGGAAGTGATCGTGAAAACGGCCATCTCTTCCGTCAGTACCTCCGGGGCGAAGATGAATATGCAGGAACTGGACGGACTGACATTTGACAGCCTCAAAGAGAAAGGGGAGGAACTTTGGGAGAAAGAATTGCAAAAATACCGGATAACTACCGACCGGAAGACAAAGGAAACGTTTTATACTTCTGCCTACCATGCCGCCCTCCATCCGTTTGTTTTCCAGGATGTGGATGGCCGTTTCAGGGGGTTGGACAAGAATATCGAGCAAGCGAAAGGCTTTACCAACTATACGACTTTTTCTTTGTGGGACACCTACCGGGCTTTGCATCCCTGGTTCAATTTAGTGCATCAGGACATAAATGCCGACATCGCCAATTCGATGCTGGCCCACTTTGACAAGAGCGTGGAGAAAATGCTCCCGATCTGGTCTTTTTACGGAAACGAGACTTGGTGCATGATCGGCTATCATGCGGTCTCCGTCCTGGCGGATATGATCGTCAAAGGTGTGAAAGGTTTCGACTACGAACGGGCGTATGAGGCGATGAAAACGACTGCCTTGAACGAACATTACGACTGTTTGCCCGACTATATGCGGAATGGCTACGTCCCGTTTGACAAAGAGGCGGAGTCGGTTTCCAAAACATTGGAATATGCCTATGACGACTATTGTATCGCACAGGCTGCCAAAGCTTTGGGCAAGATGGACGATTATCAGTATTTTCTGAACCGTTCTCTTTCTTATCAGACTCTGATCGACCCGGAAACGAAGTATATGCGTGGTCGTGACAGCCAGGGTAATTGGCGTACTCCGTTTACTCCGGTAGCTTATCAAGGACCGGGATCGGTGAACGGTTGGGGAGATATTACCGAAGGTTTTACAATGCAATATACATGGACAGTTCCGCATGATGTGCAGGGATATATCAATTTGGCAGGGAAGAAACTTTTCGAGAAGCGACTAGACGATCTCTTTACGGTCGAATTGCCGGACGATATTCCGGGAGCGCATGACATCCAGGGGCGTATCGGTGGCTACTGGCATGGCAACGAACCTTGCCACCACATCGCTTATCTGTACAACTATTTAGGCAAACCCTGGAAATGCCAGAAGTGGATCAGGGAGATCGTTGCTCGTTTTTATGGAAATGAACCGGGATCGTTGAGCGGGAATGACGACTGCGGGCAGATGTCGGCCTGGTATATGTTCAACTGCGCAGGCTTTTATCCGGTAGCCCCTTCCAGCAATATCTATAACATCGGCTCCCCTTGTGTAGAGGCGCTTTCGATCCGGATGAGTAACGGAAAGGAAATAAAGATGACCACGGAAAACTGGTCGGAAGAGAATGTCTATATCAAGGAGCTATATGTCAACGGAAAGAAATATGATAAATCATATCTGACCTATGAGGATGTGCAAGCAGGAATTACCCTGCACTTTGTGATGAGCGGCAAACCGAACTACAAGCGTGCCGTTTCGGCGGACGCCCGTCCCGCCTCGTTGTCGTCACCGGGCAAAACGATGTTTTACCAGATATCTGATAGCAAGTAAATGGACGATTTCTATTCGATTTTCCGATAAATCTCAATATCTTTGCATGAAACATTTATCTCTTTATTAATTTAAAGACTATTGCTCAATCGTAAATCAGGATAAATATATGGGAAATATGAATATAAAAGATGAAGCATCAATAATAAACAGTGATGAAAATGTGGTTAGCGATGTGGAACAAGCCGATCTGTCAATAAACGGAGATGATTCATATACCATATATCCGAATGCCGAAGTGAGGGTGGAAAGGCTCAATATAGTATTATGCATTTGCATACACTTTGCCTGAAGCGGAAAGAATTAATAATTGATCCGGATTTCCAGAGGCATGATGTCTGGAAACAAAGGCAGAAGTCCGAGCTGATCGAATCGATCCTAATGGGAATTCCTATACCATTAATGTATTTATTTGAGGATAAGAATGGGAAGAAGCAAGTTGTTGACGGACGACAAAGGATAAGTGCTATTCTGGATTTTCTGGAAGGAAAGTTCAAATTGAATAATCTGAGAATATTGAAGCAGTTTAATGGATGTTGTTTTGCGGATTTGGATTTGAAGCAACAGGGAGTTATTGAAGACTTTCAATTACTTTTTTATATTATACAGCCTCCGACTCCTGAGCGGGTAAAGTATGATATCTTTGATCGGGTAAATCGCGGAGGAACTCCGTTGAATAAGCAGGAAATGAGGAATGCCTTATACCGTGGACGTTGCACACGGATGTTGGATAAACTTTGCTGTTCTCCCGAATTTTTGATTGCGACAGGGCGCTCTATTAATAAAGAAAGGATGAAAGACCAATATGTCGTTTTGCGGGCAATCGCCTTTCTTATGTTGCATCGTGGAGAGTTTAAAGATATTCCGGCTCTCCAATACCGGGGGGATATAGATGATTTTCTGGCTCGTTTTATGGTTTATGTGAATGATAATGCACCTGAAAAATTGATTGTAGATTATGAGAATCTATTTATTCGATGTATGCAGATCAGTTATGATCTTTTAGGAGAAAATGGTTTTCGTTTTTCGGGAAATGGGATTAGAAGACCTATAAACATGCCTCTTTTTGAGGCATTAAGTTATTTGTTTTCTTTTGTCCCTGAGAAAATCGATTACACATGGGCGTCAAGACTCATACTGGATATAGAATCTGTAAAGGAAGAGTTTGATGATTCCCGTTATTTTTCCGGTAATATAGACTCGACTACAAGTGTCTCTTTCAGGTTTGATCGAATGGATAAAATAAGAAACAGGATTCAGTTATGATAAAACATATACAAATAAAAGACTATAAATGACTTCATGATGAGAACTTGGAGATAAAGCCTTTTACAATAGTCACGGGCGT